>AACY020302568.1_pt1 | contig 10912 bp, 12 predicted proteins | sample 267378 | NCBI WGS metagenome assembly AACY02 (sample SAMN02954345, study PRJNA13694) | marine metagenome | biome: aquatic; feature: ocean; material: water; isolation source: isolated as part of a large dataset composed predominantly from surface... | reverse complement strand
TTTTGGGGATAAAAAGCATAGTGGTAATAAAAAGTATCAGCTTGGGGATTGGAAAGGGCAAAATTGAGGATGAGATAATCTTTATTGCCGCGCGGGGTGGTGTGAAAGAAGACGAATTCCGTTCCGTAGCGCAAACTGGAATCGAGACTGTACAGATGCCCGGTAAAATACCACCACTCCAATGAATTCTTGTGGTGCGGTGCTTCGTCCAAAGGCAATTGAGCCCGATCATAATACCGATCGGAGCCGAGATAGGGTTTAGGATTACAACCACCGATTGCCAACGCCAAGCCAATTATCACTAGCCACTTCATACCCTTTCGCTTTTGGCCATATAAAGGTATCCTGCTTCAAAAAGTTCTCCTCCGGTATGCCAAGGGGCCGGGGGTATTTCTATCTTGCAGAGGTATGCTATGGTCCTGTGCTCATTATTGCGCTTAATTTCTTAATTGCGGTTCTGTTTTTTTACCTATTGGCCAATAATTTATACTACCTCTTATTTGGTGCGGCCTCCGCTTTCGCGGGAAGAAAAGCTACCCGGCTAGTTACCGAAAAGCGTCACCGCATAGCGGTATTTATCCCCGCCTATAAAGAAGATGGGGTAATTGTTCCCGTGGCCCGAAAGGCTTTGGAGCAAGACTACCCCCAAGAACATTTTACCGTTGCGGTTATTGCCGACAGCCTGCAGGAGGAAACTCTGGCCAAACTCCGGGAACTCCCCATTGAAACTGTAGTGGTAAGTTTTGAGAAAAGCACCAAGAGCAAGGCCCTGCGCGAGGGCATGAAGGCCTTGGGCGAAGACTACGACATTGCCCTTATCCTCGACGCCGACAACATCATGGCTCGGGATTTTCTCAGCAAAGTGAATCAGGCTTTTGCTGATGGCTATGAAGTAGTGCAAGGCCACCGTACCGCCAAAAACCTCGATACCCACTATGCGGTACTGGACGCGGCTTCCGAAGAAATCAACAACAGTCTCTTTCGCAAAGGGCACCGCGCCCTGGGGCTTTCCTCTGGTTTAATCGGTTCGGGAATGGCCTTCCGCTACGCGCTTTTCAAAGATTTTATGCACGCCGTGGGTGGCTTTGACAAAGAATTGGAATTGAAACTCAACCGAGAAAAGGTTACCATTGAGTATCTGAACGATGCCTTTGTATACGACGAGAAGGTGCAGAACAAGGAAATTTTTGAGCAGCGACGTCGGCGTTGGCTGAGTGCGCAAATGGTTTATTTACGCCGCTTCTTTTTCAAAGCAGTGGGCGAATTGTTTCGTAGTGGAAACATTGGCTTCTTCGACAAGGCCTGGCAAATGACCCAACCCCCACGCGTAATTGCCCTCGGGGGCACCGCCTTTTTGTGGCTGCTTTCTGGCCTTTTGAGCCTGACTTTGAGAAACATATCAGGATTGAATTTCATGCGCTTTGACTATTGGAGCATAAATTTTGCGGCCATTGTTTTAGCCCTTGCCTTTGCTCTTCCCCGCCGGATGTACAATGCCAAACTCCTGCGGGCAGTGGGAGCCCTGCCCCAGGCCATTGTTACCATGTTTCTGCTCCTATTCAAGCTCAAAGGAGCGAACGAAAAATACATTCACACCAAGCATCAACACGTGGATGAAGATCTGCCGAAAGTTTAAGGGCCTCGGGCTTCTTTTCCTGTTTCTGGCCGGCAGCGTGGTTTCCGCCCAGGTATCTAGCAGCGATCAGGAAGCCATAGCCCATTTTCTGCAGGAACTTCGCAATGGAGCACTACTGGTTCGATTGGCGGATCAAGATTTGACGCTGAAGACTCTGAAAAAAAAGGGAGAGGCGGATCGGGTGGCCGAATTGAAGGAAACCTTACGCCGGGAACATCGCGAAACCATGCTCTCTTTTGAACAAACCTTTCACTTTTGTCCGGTTTACTTTTTCTACGCCCGTCACTCGGAAATGGTGCGGCAGGGAAAGCTGGAGGGAATCATTTTCGATCACCAGGGAAATGCCGTGCCACAGAATCGGCTGCCCTCTCAATACTATGTGGCCGAATTTGATGAAACCAAAAACCTGGGCATCGATGGTTTGATCGTTTTAAGCTCCAAACTGATACCTCTTGAGAAACCCCTGCCTTTTTACGAGCGCAAGTATCTATGGTTGGGATTGGTCTCGCGTTCCAAGGCCAAGATGGCCGAAGCTTACAACGAGAGACTCTTCTATCACTACCGGCGCTACGTTCAGCCTTAAGTTTCCCGGTCCGGGCGGTATGCGGAAGCTTCTTTGCCAAAAGTCCAAGCCACTGCTTGCCAAATACTGGTCAGTTGAGGCGGTACGCATAAGAAGTAGCGGCGCTTGGTGGTGGGACAAGTAACCCGGGCAAATTGCAGGAACTCTTTGGCCACGGGATCCGGCTCTGCCGTGCGGAGCAAGACTTGTTCCTGACCTTGCAAATCGGTATCCCGGTCTATTTCCCGCAGATCGAAAAGACGCGAAAAGGCCTCCGCCCCCAGGCGCTCCTGGAAACAGCGCCTTACTTCGGCGTTGCGCTCCCGCAGAAAATCCTCCCGCCCAATGCTTTCCGGCGCTTCAATCAACTTCGCACTGACCGGAATACCGTGCCAGTGGTAGAGCTGCCAATGTTGCCAAGCGATGCTGGGGCCCTCGGCATTGTGCAAATTGCCGTCGGCGTCGTAATTCAGAGATTGGGGGGCAGGACACCAAACAAACCATGATTTCAATGGCAAAGCCGACCACAAGCCCGCCTCCAGGATGACCCAGTAAGCCTCAAAGCCTTCGGTAGTTCGCTCCGCTTTTCGGTAGTACCAAGCCCATTGCCGGTCCAGGAAATGCGGGTGATGGGCAAATTTGGGGAGGGACAGCCCCTTTAATTTACGCTTTAAACCCCCATCGATGGCATTTCTCAGGTCTTCATACCATGGCCGATGGGCACGCATAAATTCCGGTAAGTTTTTCGGCCTGGTTTCCCTGAGGAGAGGCTGTGCCAATTCTCCCGCCACCGTTTTCCACCAGCGCCGGGCCAGGCTGCTCTGCCCCTTTTGCTCTGCCAAAAGCTCTTGGATTGCGGGATAACGCGCGATTAATTCGGAATCAAAGGAAGCGCTATTGCGCAGCTGCAAGCTCAACTTCACCAAGTCCAGGGGATGCTCGAGGCGAAGCAGGAAAGGCCGGGGCAAATTCCATTGCCGGTAAAAGAAATGAACCGCCCTCTCCATTTTGCCACTGTGGCCAGGGATGCCCCGCCAACCAGGCCCTACTTTATCTTCCAGAGCGTCACGCCCAAAACCCTTGCCGGGCTGGGAATTCAATCGCGCAGAATTTGAATGGCCCGGGCATACGGATTGTACTCGCGTTGCCGGATTACCCGGTATCGGCCCGGTTCAAGTGGTATGTCTTCGTGCTCCCGGGTTGGCTGATGGGTTTCGGTATGGAGGTGTTTGAGCACCGCATCTTCCTTAACCTCCAAAAAGTGGGAAACCGTATCCTCGGCTCCAAATCTCGGGTTTTCAAGCACTTCCACCGCATCACCCACTAAGAAATGACCGTGGAAACGACCTTCACCCCGCACCAAAAGCCGCTCCTGGGTGGGATGGCCCTCCGGAAGCTCCTCTGACATTATCCTCTCGATCAAAACGTCACCTTGCCGATACTGCATTTCTCGATTCTTTTCTGGCTAAAAACCCGAAAAGTGCCCTGAGGTTTATGGTCGAAAACACAAAAGAGGCCAAGGCCAAGGGCGTAAACCAGGCAGTCCCAGGCATCGGCGGTGTGGCGGCTGTCCATTTGGGGCATGAGCCACTCGAACCAGATGCTGATGAAGAGAATAAAATGCAGCAAAAAGGGCCAGGAAAAGCGAAAATGAGCATCGCTCAAAAGTGGACCCTGGAAAATCCTAAGAGCCAAACCGAGCACAATCGGTGGGGCCAGCAAATCGTCAAAGTAAGCGTGAAGCACGGGAATAGACCAACGCAATTGGATAAGGTAATGTCCTAGAAAGAGCAGTACCGAAAGGATAAAGAAACTATTGCGCCTAACAATTTTCAAAATCAATGCACCGTTCCGCTGGCCATGGCGGCCACCAAGCTTATTATGGAAGCAAATACCAGTTGGAAGAAAAGGATTACGTAGCGAAATCCCTTCACGTAAAAGGGAGCATTCGGGGGGATTTTTATAAAGGGAATGCCCCTAAACTCCTCCTTTGCGCGTTTTTCTTTTTCTTCAAAATGTGCCGCATTGAGCCTTTGACCGCAAAATTGGCAATGCGACTGATGTCCATCCGTCCAAAAACCACAATGCTCGCACTTAACCTCTTTCACCGACAAACCTTTGATGCTGCAACAAAATAAATGGACAAAGGTTAAGCCCGGTATATTTGCAGCAGATTTCAAACTATGGCCAAACCCATTAAAGGCTTTTCCAAGCTAAGCAAGGAAGAGAAAATTGAGTGGCTAACCCAACAATATTTTCGCTCTCCTGAAGAGGCTCAGGCTCTTTTGCGCAGTTACTGGCATCGCGACGAGGCCAGGCAAAAGCTCCACGACGAGTTTATCGAAAATACCCTGAGCAACTATTTCCTGCCTTTTGGAATAGCGCCGAACTTCCTCATCGACGGTGAGCTTTACGCCATTCCCATGGCCATTGAAGAGAGCTCTGTGGTGGCGGCAGCGGCGAAAAGCGCGCAATTTTGGCTGGAGAGAGGAGGTTTTCAAACCACCGTGATCGACACGGTAAAAATTGGCCACGTACACTTCATCTATCGGGGTGAGGGGGAAGCGTTGCGGGCCCTTTTTCGTGAACAGAAAGCGCGGTTTTTCCGCGAAAGCGAAACCATTACCGCCAATATGCAAGCTCGGGGTGGAGGCATAATAGACCTGGCCCTGGTGGATAAAAAAGGCGAAATACCCGGGTATTATCAGTTGGAAGCCCGCTTTGAGACTTGCGATTCAATGGGCGCCAACTTCATCAATTCCTGTCTGGAGCAATTTGCCCACACTCTGAAGAGTATACTGGCCGAAGCCGATCATCTGGACGCCGAGGCCCGCGAGGTGGAAATAGTAATGTGCATTTTAAGCAATTATACCCCGGAGTGTTTGGTGCGCAGCGAGGTGCGCTGTCCCATCAAAAACCTGGATCAGGAGTCGGGAATGAGGCCCGAGGACTTTGCCCAACGGTTTGCCCGGGCGGTGCAAATAGCGGAGATTGAGCCCTACCGGGCTACCACGCATAACAAAGGGATTATGAATGGGGTAGACGCGGTGGTAATCGCTACCGGCAATGATTTTCGCGCCGTAGAATCTGCCTGCCACACCTATGCAAGCCGAAGCGGGCAGTACCGGAGCTTGACCCATTGTGCCATAGAAGACGGAGAATTTCGCTTTTGGATTGAACTGCCCCTGGCTTTGGGCACGGTAGGCGGGCTTACCCGTTTGCATCCCCTGGTGAAGTTTTCACTGGATCTCTTGCAAGGACCGAGTGCCCGTAATTTGATGCGCATCGTGGCCAGCAGTGGTTTGGCCCAAAATTTCGCCGCCTTGCGCGCCCTGGTTACTACGGGTATCCAGCAAGGGCATATGAAAATGCATTTACTGAACATTCTCAATCAGTTGGAAGCGACCGATGCGGAAAAAAATGCCGTTGTCGATCACTTCAGGCACAACGTAGTTAGCCATGCCGCGGCGGTGAGGAAGTTGTGCGAGCTTCGGGGCATTTCTACTCCTGACCAATGGGAAAGCACCGCGAAGAAGTAAACTACCGCGCTCCGGGAAAGCTTATGCTTACGGGGGAATACCACGTTCTTCACGGCATTCCCGCCTTGGCCGTGCCCACCCACCAAGGTCAGGAGCTCAGGGCCTGGAAAGATGAATCAATACCCGATTACCTGCATTGGGCGTCCTGGGATGAGCAAGGAAAGCTATGGTTTTGGGCCAAGTGGAGTGCCCCGGGAGAATTGCTGGAAAGCAGCGACCGGCAGTCCGCAGAATTCCTCGCCAAGCTGCTCGGGGCCGCGCAAAAGTTGGGGAAAACTGGCCCTTTAAGGGGCTACCGGGTGGAAACCAGATTGGATTTTCCACGCCACTGGGGTTTGGGCAGCAGTTCTACCCTAACCTGTCTCCTGGCTCAGTGGCTGAAGTGCCCGCCCCTTGATTTACATTTTGCCACCCAGAACGGCAGTGGTTACGACGTGGCGGTTGCCCTTGCGGGGAAGGCCATCCAGTATCGGCTGACCGCTGAGGGACAAGCCGAATGGGATAAGGTCCAATTGCCTGATTTTTGGCGGAATACCAGCCTCATCTACCGGGGAGTAAAACAAAACAGCGCCCGGGAAGTACAGCGCTTCCATGAGCGCAAGCGCCACCCCACGGTGGAAACCGAGTTGGCCGCTATAGCAGAAGCCTTCTTGCAGTGCAAAAACCGCCAGGAGCTGGAAGCTTTAATGTACCGACACGAAAAACTAACCGGAGCCTCATTGGGTCAGTTGCCGGTGCAGGATGAACTTTACCCCGATTATCCGGGCCAGCTCAAGTCACTGGGAGCCTGGGGCGGAGATTTCCTATGGGGCAGTGGCAGCGCAGAGGCGAGCAAGGAATACTTTGCCGCAAAGGGTTTGCATACAGTACTGGCCTTCGATGCCCTCTGTCGTTTTTAATCGCGTATTTCTTTGTAGCTTAGTGCTAAACTGGTGGTTTTTGGAGGGAAGGCGGTTTTTTTGGCTGATGATGATGGTGTTCCTAAGCCTGCCGGGCTTGCGGGCCGCCCACCTGGTAGGGGGAGAGCTTAGCTACACCTGTTTGGGGAACAACCGCTATGCCTTCCGCTTGGTGATTTATCGGGATTGCGCCTCCAGCGGTGCCCCCTTTGATGCCCCGGCCGTTATCAGCATTTACGACGGCAACGCCAATTTTGTAGCCAACCGCAATGTTTTTTACCGCTTTCGCTCAAACTTGCCCATCACCGCCCCCAATGCCTGTACCAGCTTGCCGCCCTTTGTGTGCACCGAACGGGCCGTTTATCTCGATACCTTCAATCTACCCACCAACAGTTCCGGTTATGTGGTGAGTCACCAAAGGTGCTGTCGAAACAACAGCATCGGCAATATTCCGGCCCCTGGCACCTGGGGCAATACCTTTACGGTAGAAATTCCCCCCGGCGGTATTTGCAATTCCAGTCCCCGATTTGCTTCTCCGCCTCCGGTTGCTTTATGCCTGAATTACCCCGTAAGGCTGGATTTGAGCGCCCTGGAACCCGATGGCGACAGCTTGGAATACAGCCTATGCGAGTTGTTGCACGGAGGCGGCAACAGCCAGAATCCTGGCCCCTTATCGCCCCGCCCCGACACAGCGCTGCCACCACCCTACCCCAGAGTACCCTTTGGAAATGGTTTTTCGGTAGGATACCCCATTGTAAGTAATCCGCCATTTACTATCAATCCCCGCACGGGTATTTTGCGGGGACGCCCTACTCAGGTTGGTCAATACGTTTTTGCCATCTGTGTAAAAGAATACCGCAACGGGCAGTTGTTGAGTACCGTTCGCCGGGATTTTCAATTTAATGTAACCGGCAGTTGCCAGGGTACGGCAGCGGTTATCGTGGATCAGGATCGCGATTCATCGAGCCTCTGTTCCGGCAAGACCATCAACTTCCAGGAACTTTGCGTAAACGCAAATACCTACCTCTGGGACTTTGGCGACCCCAATACCACGGCCGATACCAGTACCTTGCCCAATCCCACCTACACCTATGCCGATACCGGTGTATACCGGGTACGCTTGATTGCCAATCCCGCTTCCACCTGCTCCGACACCACCTTTGCTCTTTTTGCCGTTTTTGACTCCGTTCGGGTGGAGTTTGCCTTTGAAGAAGAAGCATGCTTTGACTTGCACGAACTGAATTTCCGAACCCTCGGGGCCTTCAGTCCTGGAGCCCAATTTCGATGGGATTTTGGCGCTCAAACCAACCAAGGCGCCACCTCAAATCTGCGGGAACCGCTGAACCTCCGGTATCTTCAGCCGGGCTTGAAAGTGATTCGTCTAACGGTTACTGACTTTGAGTGCCAGGCCACCTTTCGGGATACCCTGCACTTATACCCCCGGCCCGAATTGCGGCACGTAGTACCCCGACTGGCCCAATGTGCACCGGTGCAGGTGCAATTTGAAGACAGTAGCGTATATGCAGGCGCAGTTAGTCACTTTTGGAGTTTTGGCGACGGCACCAGCTCCATTGAGGCCAGTCCCCTGCACCTCTACGAAGAACCCGGCACCTATACCGTGCGGCACCGCCTGATTACCCGAGAGGGGTGTTTGGATACCCTGGAGGAAACATTTACCAACCAAATTAAAGTATATCCGGTACCCCAGGCCAAAATCCTGGCCGAGCCGCAAATGGCCAGTATTTACGATCCCCGGTTTTATCTTACCGACCGCTCCCAGGAAGCGGTTTCTTCGGTTACCTTTTTGCCGGACGGCCGCCGGATAAGCAACGGCGATTCCTTTGTTTTCATGGCCCCCGACACGGGTTGGTTTACCGTGGTTCATCAAGTTGAAAATCAATTCGGATGCCAAAGTTTGGATTCCGTTTCCTTTTATGTAGAGCCGCCCTTGAATTTTTTCATACCCAATGCCTTTACCCCCAACAACGATGGTCAGAATGACCGATTTAGTTTTGTTCTTACCGGTATCGGACGGTTTGAAATGCTGATTTTCAATCGGTGGGGTGAGGTGGTTTATGAAGGTAGGGCTGGGCAACCAGATTGGGATGGCCGTGATCAGAAAACAGGCAATCCGCTACCCGCCGGGGTGTACTCCTACCTACTCAGCGCGGAAATACCACGGGAAGGCAAAACAGAAGTGATTCGGGGCTTTGTTACCCTAATCCGCTAAAATGCGCTGACTTAAAGCGAAGGCACTAAATCCCAAAAGGGTACTCAGGAGAACATTCAAGAGAAGCAGGCCGTAGTGCCCACCGCGCCAAAGCAGCCAGTTTTCCAGGCTGAAAGTAGAAAAGGTGCTAAAGCCACCACACAGGCCCACCAACCAAAAAAGACGCGTTCCTTCGCTTAAACGCCCACCCCACCGGATGGTAAACCAGGCGAGCAGCAGGCAAGCCAGCAGATTGGCGGTAAAAGTAGCCCAGGGGAAAAAAGTCATTCCGCGAAAGCGCAAAACCAATAAGCTTAGGCTATAGCGCAAGAGGGAACCCAATCCGCCACCCAGAAAAACCCAAAACCAGGCCATCAATTGTATTTCCTTTTAATTCCACCTGCTCTGCGGTACCGGGGCCTTACCATGAGAAAGAAGAGCCGGTAAACCAGAAAACCACACAGGGAACCGTAGAGACCACCCACGATGATGTCGAGCGGATAATGGACCCCGAGATAGATGCGGCTGTAAGAAACAAAAGTCGCCCAGAGCAAGAGAACAGGCAGGAGCCAGGAGAATTTGCGGCGCAGGGAAAAGCCGGCCATTAAGGCCAGGCCAAAAGTATTGCTGGCGTGCGAAGAAATGAAGCCGTACTTCCCGCCACAACCTTCCTTGACGGTGCGCATTTGCCCGATCAAGGCCTCCACGTGACAGGGCCGTAAGCGCTGAAACTGCTCCTTGAACAGTTGCACCGAGCCCTGATCGGTGAAAACCACGGTAAGGGCAACAAAAGGCAAAGCCCAAAAAAAACTTTTGTTGCGAAACTGAATGAGAAAGAGACCCAGCAGTACGGCATAGAGCGGGAACCAAACCTCTGTTTCAGAAACCAGTAACCAAAAGCGGTCCCAACTGGGCTGCCCCTGGTTATTCAGCCAAAGAAACAGTTCCGTATCCCAATTTTTAAGGTTTTCAAGCATGGGTTCAGTGGTTTAAATATTGCCAAAGTTTGTCTTTCAAAGCGTTTATGCCTTGACCGTTTACCGCGGAAATGAAAAGCATGGCCTCAGCAACCTCGGTAGGCAGAGTTTGGCTGAGCTCGGCCTTGAGTTCGTTTTCCAATTCAGCGTCCAGAAGGTCGCATTTGGAGATGGCCAGCAAGTGCCGTTTGTGAAGCAGTTCGGGATTGAACTGCCTCAATTCCTCCCGTAAAATACCGTATTGGGCGGCAATGTTGGCGGTATCAGCCGGAATGAGGAAAAGCAGAAGGGCGTTGCGTTCGATGTGTTTGAGAAAGCGGTGTCCCAAGCCTTTGCCGCTGTGCGCACCTTCGATAATACCCGGGATATCGGCCATAACGAAAGACCGATAGTCGCGATAGGCAACGATGCCCAATTTGGGCGTAAGGGTGGTAAAGGGATAATCGGCTATTTCCGGCTTGGCTGCGGTCATGCTGCTGATTAAGGTGGATTTACCCGCATTGGGAAAGCCCACCAGGCCCACATCGGCAAGCACTTTAAGCTCCAAGATACACCATCCCTCCTCCCCTGCTTCGCCCGGTTGCGCAAAGCGGGGCGTTTGGAAGGTAGAGGATTTAAAATGGGTATTGCCCAAACCGCCCCGGCCGCCCTGCTTCAGGACCTTTTCCTCGCCATCAGCGGTAATTTCAAACAGCTGAGTCCCCGTTTCTGCATCCCGTGCAATGGTGCCCAGAGGAACGTCGAGGTATTCGCTTTGACCTTGCGCTCCGGAGCGTTGGTTGCTTCCGCCATTTTCACCCGCGGAGGCTTTGATGTGCTTGCGGTATTTGAGGTGCAAAAGCGTCCAATATTGGGCATTGCCGCGCAAAATCACACTGCCTCCCTGTCCGCCGTCGCCGCCGTCTGGCCCTCCCTTGGGTGTGGTTCGATCCCGGTGCAAATGGGCGGAGCCTGCCCCACCCTTGCCCGCTTTGCAATAGATCTTGACGTAGTCGACAAAGTTTCCTTCATTCCTACAGGACCTCTATGGCCGCATATAGTCTTTCGCTGATTTGGTCAATTGAGCCTTCGCCTGCTATTTCGCGCAGTT
>AACY020015857.1_pt1 | contig 10919 bp, 8 predicted proteins | sample 267378 | NCBI WGS metagenome assembly AACY02 (sample SAMN02954345, study PRJNA13694) | marine metagenome | biome: aquatic; feature: ocean; material: water; isolation source: isolated as part of a large dataset composed predominantly from surface... | reverse complement strand
TGAGGTTTCAAGAAATGACGAACATATATCTTGGTTAACATCATTACTAATTTTTTTAGCCAATACGGTCTATTATCTTTTCTGATTATATTCTCCTATTTAACTTATTTTAATATGATAAAGTAGCGAAAAAATATTTAGTGTAATAATAAATTGATAAATAAATACATTATTGAGTTCAAGCAACTTGTAAAGATCGGTGTTCCTATATTTGGTTCGCAGCTCTCTTATATGCTTATGGGCGCTACAGATACAATAATTGCAGGCAGGGCTAGCTCCAGTGATCTTGCTGGGCTTGCTGTAGGCAATGCATTCTCAACAACAATATGGATGTTCGTCTCTGGTGTTATTTTTTCAGTCACACCAATAGTTGCACAACTATACGGAGCAAAAAAGTTTCATGAAATAGGAAAAAAACTGAGAGAAATCCTATGGATAGCTCTTGCTCTTGGGATATTTATTGGTCTTTTATTTATGAATATGGATCTAATTTTAAATCTTTTACCCATAGATAAAAATATAACAGACATATCAATAAGCTATCTAAAAGCTGTTGCTCTTGGATTTACATTTATTACTATTTTTACTTGCTTGAGATGTTACAGCGAGGGTATGACATTAACTATTCCAGTTTTTTGTATAGCTTTCATAGGTATGCTTATAAACATTCCTCTTGATCTGATGTTTGTATATGGCTGGATGGGAGCACTAAGCTGGGCGGTGTAGGTTGTGGTATAGCTACTTCTATTGTTTCTTTTTTGATGATGATTACATTATTTATTTATATAGCAATATCAAAGAAATATAAAAAAACAAAACCTTTTTCAGAATTTTCACCACCAACAGTAGCAACAACTAGAGAAGTTTTTAAGCTTGGTTTCCCAATTGGTTTAGGAATTTTTATTGAGCTAAGTATGTTTTCTGGAGCCGCAATAATATTGGGGACATTAGGGGAAACAATTGTGGCCAGTCATTCAATAGCCATTAATATTGCAAGCCTATTTTTCATGGTCCCTTTATCTATTGGTCTTGCAGCTGCAACTAGAGTTGGAAATTTGATTGGTGAAAATAATCCAAGACAAGCCAAGGTTGCCTCATATTCGACGATTTATATGTGTATGCTTACAGCTCTTTTAAATAGTATAGTGATATTAATATTCAGAGAATATATCGTTGGTTTTTATACCGTAGACCCACTTGTATTTGACTTGGCTGTCAGTTTATTAATATTTGCAGCAATTTTTCAATTGCCAGATGGGATTCAAATGGGCGCTCTTGGAAGCTTAAGAGGTTATAAGGATACCTTTATTCCAATGATTTTACTCTTTATCTCATATTGGATATTTGCCATGCCCATGGGCTACTACCTTACAAAAATTGGCCTTAATGGGCCAATGGGTGCAGCTGGAATGTGGTATGGGATGATTATCGGCTTAACAATATTTTCTTTCTTATCAATCATAAGATTGAATTGGATTATTAAAAAGTTTGCTAGAGTAAAAATTTATTAAAAAAGGCTTGGCGTTTTATCAAGTAAAATAACTGCTATTAAATCCAATCCTTTATAAAGAAGGTTATCTGACTTGGAGATGCCCTCCCACTCGCTATATTTCACCATGACATTTGAGCCATTAGGTAATTCTTCAAATAATTCTAAAGGTTTTTTATTTGCATCAAACAGCAGAGGTTTTTCTAAAACATCATCCATGTGTTTTACTTTTCTTCTGAAAAGAACAGACACACCAAAATCCTTATTATTAAGGACTTCCATATTCATTTGATGACCAGATTTTTTAAATCTCTGTTGTTCGATTTCTGATGGAACTAATCTAAGAGACCATTGAGGATTAGATGTAATGTCTGGATGATATAAGAAGCACCAAAAAGCCTTACCCTCTATTACCTTGCCTTCCATTACTAATATGATTTATTTAGAACCTCAGCTACCTTGGCACCAATCTCCACTAAATTTTCAGCAATATGAACACCACACTCTTTTAGCTTGGCTATTTTATCAGCAGCAGTACCTTTTCCGCCGGCAATGATTGCTCCTGCGTGGCCCATCCTTTTTCCGGCTGGAGCAGTCTGACCTGCTATATAGGAAATTACAGGCTTAGAAACATTATTTTTGATATATTCTGCTGCATCCTCTTCAGCAGTTCCGCCAATCTCACCAACCATTACTATGGCTTCCGTTTGATCATCTTCTTCAAATAATTTTAAGATATCAATAAATGAAGAGCCTGGGATAGGATCTCCGCCAATTCCAACACAGCTGCTTTGACCTAATCCTAGATCAGTAGTCTGTTTAACAGCTTCATAAGTTAACGTCCCGGACCTTGAGATAATTCCAACAGACCCTGGCATGTGAATACTTGCAGGCATAATACCGAGCTTCGCTTCACCGGGAGTAATTACACCTGGGCAATTTGGACCAATAAGCGTAATTCCAAGCTCATCAACCCTTTTTTTAACATCCAACATATCTAAAGTAGGAACTCCCTCAGTTATGCATATGATTAACTCTATTCCAGATTCAGCAGCTTCTAAGATAGAGTCTTTACAAAAAGGTGCTGGGACAAATATCAATGATGCATTTGGATTGACTGCTTTCTTTGCTTCTTCCATTGTGTCAAAAACAGGCTGTCCTAAATGAGTTTGCCCACCTTTGCCTGGAGTAATTCCTCCAACAATATTAGTTCCATATTCAATAGCTTGCTCTGAATGGAGAGTTGCCTGCGAACCAGTGAAGCCCTGAACAATAACTCTCGTGTCTTTATTAATTAAAATACTCATTTTGCAAGTTCCACAGCTTTTTTGGCAGCATCGCCAAGATTATTTATACTTTGAATTTTTATACCAGCTTGAGATAGAATTTCTGATCCTAAGTCTGCATTATTTCCTTCTAATCTAACGACTACTGGAATTTCAACACCAACTTCTTCAATTGCTGCTATAACTCCTTCGGCAATAAGATCGCATCTAACTATGCCTCCAAAGATATTCACTAACACAACTTTTACCTCTGGATCATCTAATATAATTTTAAATGCCCTAGATACTCTTTCTTGTGTAGCTGTTCCACCAACATCAAGAAAATTTGCAGGGTTTCCACCAAAGTATTTGATAGTGTCCATCGTGCCCATGGCCAATCCAGCACCATTTACCATGCATCCAATATTGCCATCAAGAGATACGTAACTTAAATCATTTTTAGCAGCTTCTGCTTCTCTTGGATCTTCCTGAGAAGGATCATGCATATCTGCAATTTCAGGCTGTCTATAAATAGCATTTGCATCGATATTAATTTTTGCATCTAAACAATGCAGACTCCCGCCGCTAGTAATAACAAGAGGGTTTATCTCTAAAAGACTTAAATCTTTTTCAACAAAAAGCTTCATCAGGTTTTTAAGCATTGGTGTAAATTGTTTGGTTTGAGCCGCATCTAAGTTAAGGACTTTTGCTATTTTTCTAGCTTGAAATCCTTGTGCTCCACATAATGGATCAATAGGTTCATATATTATTTTTTCTGGCGTATTTTTTGCAACTTCTTCGATGTTTACTCCACCTTCACTAGATCCAATAAACACTACTCGCTGAGAATCTCTATCAATAACAGCACTAAGATAAAGCTCTTTATCAATATCAGTACATTCTTCGATAAGTATAGAATTAACTAACTGACCTTTACTATCTGTTTGATATGTAACTAGCCTTTTACCTAACCATTTTTTTGCAAACTCAATTGCATCATCTGGAGTATCAACAAGCTTAACGCCTCCAGACTTTCCTCTTCCACCAGCATGAACTTGAGCTTTTACGACCCACTTAGAACCACCTATATCTCTGCAGGCTTTTAATGCATCATTAGCGTCATAGATAACTTTTCCATTTGAAACTGGCAGATTGTATTCTGCAAACAGCGCCTTGCCCTGAAATTCGTGTAAATTCATTTTCTTTTATTTCCTATATGAATAGCTTGGTTATTTACTGCCAAGGCTGCTTCATGCAGAGCCTCAGAAACTGTTGGATGACTGAATATTGTTAGACCTAAGTCCTCAGAGCTTGCACCAAACTCCATTGAAATTAATGCTTGCTGAACAATCTCTGCCGCAGAAGGTCCAAAAACATGCACTCCAAGAATTGTATCTGTAGATGCATCAGATATTACCTTTACAAAACCTGTAGATTGATCAACTGCCAAGGCTCTGCCACTTGCAGCAAATGGAAATTTACCTACTTTATAACTTCTGTTTTCTGATTTTAATTCTTCTTCATTTTTCCCAACCCATGCAATCTCTGGATGAGTGTAAATAACTGAAGGTACTAAATCATAATTCATTTCAGCATGCTTACCAGCAATCCTTTCAGCAACCATTACTCCCTCCTCACTGCCTTTATGAGCCAACATTGGTCCCCTAACAACATCTCCAATTGCCCAAACATTTGAAGCGCTTGTCTGACAATGATCATCAACACTTATAAAGCCTCTTTCATCAAGATGCACGCCGGAATCTTCAGAAAAAACATTCTGAACATTTGGTCTTCGACCAACAGCAACGACCAATTTATCGAATTCCATTTCCTCTGTTCCTGTAGAGTTTTCATATGAAATTTTTACTGATTTTTTTAGATTTTTAGAAGCAATCAATCTGCTTCCAAGTTTTATATCTAGGCCTTGTTTTTTAAAATCTTTTAAACAGTCTTTAGCTATTTCTTTATCAGCCATAAATAGGAAATCATCCATAGCTTCTATTACTGTTACTTTTGAACCAAGTCTCGCCCATACACTTCCAAGTTCTAGGCCAATTACGCCAGCCCCTATGACTCCTAAAGTTTTTGGCACTTCAGTAAATTCTAAGGCTCCTGTGCTATCTACAACATTATTATTAAACTCAGCTGAAGCAATTTCTATAGGAGATGATCCGGTAGCAATAATAATATTTTTAGCAGCAATGGTTTCAGTAGTTCCATCAGATTTAGTTATCTCAACATTGTTTCCAGCGATAACTTTTCCTCTTCCAGTGATTGGAGTAACTTTGTTTGCTGCAAAAAGCCCGCCTATTCCTCCAGTAAGTTTCTTAACAATACTGTCTTTTCTATCCATCATGACGTTTAAATCTAGTTTAACTTTTTCAATTTTTATGCCGTGAGTATCTAGATGTCCAGCAGCTTCATAAAACCTATGAGATGAATCTAATAAAGCTTTTGATGGTATACAACCAACATTCAAACAAGTTCCACCAAAAACTGCATTTCCAGAGTCATCAACAAACTCCTCTACGCAAGCGGTTGAGAGGCCAAGCTGCGATGATCTTATAGCAGCAACATACCCAGCAGGTCCGCCACCTATTACAATTACGTCATACATAAAACTTCCTTACTTATAAATTTAAAAGCAATCTTTCAGGAGATTCTAATTGCTCTTTAATTGAAACCAAAAATCTTACAGCCTCTTTTCCATCCAAAAGCCTGTGATCATAACTCATAGCCAAATACATCATTGGTCTAATAACAACTTCACCATTTCTTGCAACTGGCCTTTCTTGAATGGTATGCATTCCTAATATAGCCGTTTGCGGAGCATTTAATATTGGTGTGGATAGCAAAGAGCCAAAAACTCCCCCATTTGATATGGTAAATGTTCCGCCTTGCATTTCATCGATTGAAAGTTTGCCGTCTCTGGCTTTTTCTGAATACTCTAGTATTGATTTTTCTAACTCAGGTAATGATTTTGTATCTGCATCTTTGATAATTGGTACCACCAAGCCTCTTTCAGTAGAGACAGCAACTCCTATATCTTGATAACCATGATAGACAACATCACCGCCATCAATAGATGCATTAACAATTGGAGATTTTTTTAAAGCCTGAACTGCAGCTATAACAAAGAAGCCCATGAAGCCAAGCTTTACATCATGCTGCTTCTCAAATTCTTGACCATACTTTGCTCTTAATTCTTTTATAGGCAGCATATCAACTTCATTAAATGTTGTTAGCATTGCTGTTTCTTGTTGAACACTGACCAACCTCTTTGCAATAGTGCTTCTTAAGCGAGTCATGGAAACTCTTTTTTCGGGTCTATTTGATACAGATTGAGATAAATTATGATCTATTTTAGGAGCTTGATCCTTGGCATCTAAATGATTTACTACATCTGCCTTAGTTATTCTATTATCTTTACCTGATGCCTTGATAGATGAAGCATCTAGATTATTTTCTGAGATAAGCTTGTTTGCGGCTGGCCCATTCTTGTTGGTAGTTTTTTGAGGTTCTTGCTCTGATGTTGTTGAAGTCTTGTCATTTTTTTCAACTAAATTTTCTACTTTAGGTTGGGATGAATTCGTTGCATCTGATTCAGAAAACTCACCAATAACTTCAGAGCTATTTACTATATCTCCTTCAACTTTTAAAATTTTTGAAACAAATCCATCAGATGGAGCAATAACTTCTAAAACAACTTTATCAGTTTCTATTTCAGCTATAACCTCATCCTGATTAACACTTTCTCCTTCTTGCTTTAACCAGTTCGCAACCGTTCCATCTGCAATAGATTCAGGAAAAGTTGGAGATTTAATTTCAATTGCCATAATTTTACCTATTTTAAAGCCTCTTCGACGAGATTACTCTGCTGTTTTAAATGTAACTTCATCATACCTACTGCTGGTGCTGCTGCTGCAGCCTACTGACTAAAGTTATTTCTCTTTTAGTATCAAACCTGTCTAATACTCTTTGAATTCTATGTCTGTGACTAAACCATGCACTTGATTCGCAGGCTCTTCTTGACACCAAACAACATCTATTAGATTTTCATAATATGATAATATTTCTTGAAGGTCATCATATGGAAATGGGTACAATTGTTCAATCCTAACTAGTGCAATATTACCTTTATTTTCGTTATCTCTTTTTTCTTTGAGATCATAAAAAACTTTTCCTGAACAAAGAACTACCTTGGTAACTGCTATCTTATTTTTCACGTCGTCATCGATTACACATTTAAATGAACCATCGGTTAACTCATCAATAGTAGAAACAGCACTTGGATTTCTTAATAAACTTTTTGGCGAAATCACAATTAGAGGCGTTCTCATCTTTCTTATAGCCTGTCTTCTTAACAAATGATAGATTTGAGATGGGGAACTAGGGACGCATACCTGGATATTTTCTGATGCACATAACTGGAGAAATCGTTCGATTCGAGCACTACTATGCTCCGGACCTTGACCTTCGTAGCCATGAGGTAATAGCATGACTAATCCTGACAACCTTTCCCATTTATGTTGAGCTGAGACTATAAATTGATCAATTACAACCTGAGCACCATTAACAAAATCACCAAATTGAGCTTCCCAAATTGTTAGTCCTGTTGGCCAAGTTGCTGAGTAACCATATTCAAAGGCAAGCACAGCCTCTTCTGATAATAGAGAATCATAAATATCAAATCTTGTATTATGATTATTAGCAATTGTAGATAAGGGTATGTGCCCTTTGCCATTGTCTGCATCAAATACACATGCATGCCTGTGAGAAAAAGTACCTCTTCTGACATCTTGACCTGTTATTCTAATTGGGAACTTCTCTGATAAAAGAGTTGCATATGCCATTGTTTCTGCAAAACCCCAATTAATTTCTAACCCTCCACCGCTCATTTTTCTTCTGTCATCAAATATTTTTGATGCTTGCTTTCCTATCGTAAAAGAAGAAGGCACATCACAAATTTCAGATCCAAGCTTTTTGAAATGATTTTTATCAAAAGATGTATCTACTTTTGGCCACCACAAAACATCTAAATACTCATTCCAGTCAAACCAAAGTGAGTCATTGGGTTTTAAAGAAAGATTTTTTGCAACAATTTCACCATCTTCAAGTGAGTCTCTGTATGTTGATTTGATTAATGATGCTTCTTGTTTAGTGAGATGTGATTCTGCTATTAATTGATCTTGATATTGATTTAAAACAGAAGGATGTTTAGCTATTGTTTTATACATTAGCGGCTGAGTTGCAGAAGGATCATCTGCTTCATTATGACCTCTCCTTCTGTAGCAAAATAAATCAATAACAATATCTTTATTGAATTGATTTCTATATTTGGTAGCGATCTTAACTGCATTCACTACCATCTCCGGATCATCACCATTAACATGGATTACTGGAGCCTGAATCATCTTGGCTACATCAGTAGAATAGTCTGTTGATCTTGCATCATTTTTATTACTAGTTGTGAAACCAATTTGGTTATTAACTATAATATGTATTGTGCCGCCTACATAAAACCCTCTGGTTTGAGACATTTGTAGTGACTCCATAACAACACCTTGACCTGAAAAAGATGCATCTCCATGAAGAAGTATAGGGACTACCTTCTTTCTCTCGATATCAGCAAGCCTATCCTGCCTAGCTCTTACAGAGCCAAGCACAACTGGGTCTACAATTTCTAAATGAGACGGATTATTATTTAAAGAAACATGCACTTCCCCGCCTGGAGTATTTAAATTAGATGAAAAGCCTAAATGATATTTAACATCTCCGGTATTTGCTCCTTCTAATTCACCAGCCTCATCGAATGCTGAAAATAAATCTGCAGGGATTTTACCTAAAACATTAACTAAAAGATTTAGCCTTCCTCTGTGAGCCATTCCGAAACATATCTGATTAGCTCCTAGCTTTCCACAATTTTGAATTGCAGCATCTATTAAAGGGACCAAAGATTCACACCCATCTATACCAAAACGTTTCATGCCTGGGTATTTTGCAGCTAGATATTTTGCAAGACCTTCTGCAGAATTTAATCTCTCATAAATATGTAATTTCTCTTCCTTAGTAAATGAATATTGCTCTAATTTTGACTCGAATTTTTTTTGAAACCATCTTCTTTCATCAGAGTCCATAATGTAGTTATATTCGATGCCAATAGTGCCGCAATATATACTTCTTAGACTTGAGACTATATCTCTTAATTTAGCTTTTTTTGATCCAGTTATGAAAGTATCTGTATAAAACTCAACATCAAGGTCGTCTGTAGACAAGCCATGGAATTCTATATCTAAATCCTCTATAGACTTCCTATCCATCATACCCAAAGGATCTAATTTTGCTTCCTGGTGTCCTCTATTTCTGTATGCTTGTATTAGTCGAATAACTTTTCCCTGCCTTTCATCAATCTCCTCATTAAGCAAAGATGAGTTTCTTGGCAGGTTTCGAAATTCACTGATAATTGTTTGATGTGAAACTTCTCTTAAATTACTTGAATCAGAAGGGAGACTATTAAAGAAGTCCTGCCACTCATTTGATAAGTTTTCAGGGTCGGTTAGATATATCTCATAAAGAGATTCAAGATAATCAGCATGGCCTGCTGATATGTGAGAGCTTTTCCAAAGCTCTTCCATTGATTGGTTCATTGTCTAAAAAATTTTTCTAATTAGTTCCATCGGATGTAATTATATTCTTCTTAGACTTTAAAAGCATTGATTTTATCTCACCAATTGCTTTATTTGGGTTTAACCCCTTAGGACAAACACTTACACAATTCATGATTCCATGACACCTGTAAACACTGAATGGATCTGATAATGCATCCAGCCTTTCAACGGTTTCAAGATCTCTTGAATCAGCTATAAACCTATATGCCTGAAGAAGAGCTGCTGGCCCTACAAATTTATCAGGGTTCCACCAAAATGATGGGCAACTTGTAGAGCAACAAGCGCAAAGAATGCATTCATATAAGCCATCTAACTTATCTCTATCCTCAGGGGACTGTAATCTTTCTTGCTCAGGAGCTGTGGTATTATTTTGTAAAAAAGGCTTTATCTTTTCATATTGAGCATAAAATTCCGTCATATCTACAACAAGATCTCGAATAACAGGAAGACCTGGAAGAGGCCTTAATTCAATTTTATTCTTTTTCATAACAGATGAAATAGGCGTTATACATGCCAAGCCATTCTTACCATTTATATTCATTCCATCAGAACCGCAAACACCTTCTCTACAAGATCTTCTATAAGAGATTGACTCATCTTCTTCTTTTAACAAATGAAGTAAGTCGAGAACCATGATGTCTCTTGCAGGTTTTTCTATTTTATATTTTTTCATATACGGAAATTCATCCTGCTCAGGGTTGTATCTGTACATGCTTACTTCTAATTGATTAGTTAACATTAATAGGTTCTCACTATTGGTGGAAATGCATCAACTTTTGTTGGAGCAAAATTAACCTCTCTTTTTGAAACTTTTTTGTTAATTGGGTCATAAAAAGAATGACATAACCAATTTTCGTCATCTCTGTCCGGGAAATCATCTCTAGCATGGGCTCCCCTACTTTCATTTCTTTCAAAAGCTGATACAGCAGTAGCCTCAGCAACTTCAAATAAATTTTGAAGTTCAATTGCTTCAACTCTGCTTGTATTAAAAGCAGAACTTTTATCTTTTAGATGCAGGTTATCAACCTTATGTCTTATTTCTGCTAGTTCATTTAAGCCTTTTTCCATAAAGTCACCTCTTCTGAAGACTCCAAAATAATTTTGCATGCATTCTTGTAACTCTCTTTTTACTGAAGCAGTCTCATATCCACTGGTGGACTCATTTAATTTATTTAGGCGTTCTAATGAAGCATCTATATCAGCTTTAGATGAGGATTCTACTCCACCACCAGATTTCAGTTCTTCTTGAATATGCATTCCAGTAGCTCTTCCAAAAACTACCAAATCAAGCAAAGAATTACCACCAAGTCTATTTGCGCCATGAACAGAAACACATGCTGCCTCACCAGCAGCAAATAACCCGGGAAATAATTGAATCATTACCATTGATTCTTCTAAAAGCTTGGCCATTAACATTTCGTTGGTGTTCCGCCCATCATGTAATGACAAGTTGGAACAACTGGGAATTGGTTCATATATTGGGATCTACATGGGCAA
>AACY020295332.1_pt1 | contig 10928 bp, 7 predicted proteins | sample 267378 | NCBI WGS metagenome assembly AACY02 (sample SAMN02954345, study PRJNA13694) | marine metagenome | biome: aquatic; feature: ocean; material: water; isolation source: isolated as part of a large dataset composed predominantly from surface... | reverse complement strand
CGAGAGCTCTATCTTAACAACGAGTTGGCGACCAACAAGTTCACCGTCGGTGGCCGGGTCGTTTCAGTGTCTGATATCACGGTACCCATGTTCGTACTGGGAACGGAAACCGATCACGTGGCACCTTGGAAATCGGTCTACAAAGTCGCGGGTCTTACTCACAATGAGCTGACATTTGCCCTCACTAGCGGTGGCCATAACGCGGGCGTGGTCAGTGGACCACAGCATCCTCGGCGACGTTATCGCATCCATCAACGCAATCCCGGTGACAATTATATTGATCCCGATACTTGGATGGCCGATATGGAGCCCAATCAAGGGTCGTGGTGGCCCGCTTGGAGCGCTTGGCTAGACGCACGTACCAGCAAGACGATCGCCCCCCCCACCATGGGTGCTGCGCGTCGCGGTTACAAAGCGCTTCGTGATGCACCTGGCGAGTACGTGTTTGGCTAAAGTCTCCACCACCTGCCCAGCTAGCGATTCGTCGCCGATATTGAGCCCAAAAAAAAGCCAGCCCTAGGGCTGGCTCATAACGGTTTGGCGTCCTATACGGAGGCCTGGGGGTTCGGTGGTGCCTGTGATGCCTTTCGTCACACGGGTGTTATGTATCCCCGTCCTGATGTTTAAAACTAACCTCAAGAACAGGGTACGTTAGACCATCACGCTATAAATGCATGTAAGCACTTGGGTTTCTTCACTGAGCCGAGCCGGCATTTATTGCCAATCTGTGAATCTTTACCTCAAAACTGAGCATACTCTCCGTTTGGGGCATACGCGGTTTTTCCTTGTTAGCATTGCGATCTTGGTCACTACTCATCGACAGTCTATGTGACGCGGCTCACATCCAAGGAGTTATACAACCGTGAAGGTAATCACCTGCAACACCAATGGCATTCGCGCTGCGCAGCGCAAGGGCTTTTTTGAATGGTTGGAAAGCGAGAGGCCCGATGTTGTGTGTATTCAAGAGACCAAAGCGCAGGTACACCAATTAACGGACACTGTGTTTCAACCGGCGGGCTACCACTGCTTTTATAACGATGCTGAACGAAAGGGTTACAGCGGTACTGCGCTCTATGCGCGGGCAAAACCTAATAAGGTTACAACGCAGCTTGGCTGGGAGCCGGTTGACTCAGAGGGTCGTTATTTACAGGCAGATTTCGAGGGCATCAGTATTATCTCCCTTTATGTGCCTTCCGGGTCCAGTGGCGATGAGGCTCAGGCACGCAAAGAACAATTTATGCGTCATTTTTTTGAGCATCTACGGGCACTGAGACGCAAACGACGCGAATTTATTATTTGTGCCGATTGGAATATATGCCATCGCGAGATTGATTTAAAAAACTGGCGAGCCAATCAAAAAAACTCGGGGTTCTTACCCCACGAACGCGCATGGTTAGATCGGGTATTTGATGAACTCGGTTGGGTCGACGCCTTTCGTGTTATCAACGAGGAGCCAGAGCAATACACGTGGTGGAGCAATCGTGGCCAGGCATGGTCCAAGAATGTTGGCTGGCGTCTTGACTACATGTTGGTCACTCCCGGTCTGCGCTCTAGGGTGACCAACACGGCCATCTACCGAGACCAGCGATTTTCGGACCATGCACCCTTGACCATTGAATTTGACTGGTGAGTCTTTCGCCGCTCAGATCTTAATTAGCGCATTGCCAGCGCCGTTGTGGCCGCTTAAAGTGGCGGCCTTTTCCAAGGAGACTATGTCAAATGTTTATTGCTAAAGCCTATGCTCAAGGGGGTACGCAAGCGGCTCCGGGTGCCGATCTGATCCAGTTGGGGTTCATCGTTGTCTTGTGTGCTGTGTTTTGGTTCATGATCATTCGACCCCAGCAGAAGCGGCAGAAGGAGCACCGAGATTTAATCGCTAATTTGGGCAAGGGTGATGAAGTCGTCACCTCTTCGGGCATCCTGGGCAAGATCACAGGGCTCGATGACAACTACGTCACCGTTCGGGTGGCTAACAACGTTGAGCTAAAGTTTCAGCGTGTTCATGTCAGCGCAGTACTACCGAAGGGTACTCTGAAATCAGTTGGTTCAGAGTAGTGTTGCAAGCGTTGCAAAAGCCATACTAACCGGTGCATCGAAACGATCGCTCATGGCTCCATAGGACAATAATAAGGTAAGCACATGGAAGCATTTGTCACAGTCATCAATGGTTATGCTTGGGGCCCGGGCATGCTGGTGCTACTGCTAGGTACAGGGGTTTTTCTTACCCTGGGTTTGGGGTTCTTGACCCTGCGCCGAATACCCACGGCCTTTGGGTTATTGCTCAACGGCTTTAGTGGAACGGGGCAGGGGGATATCGCACCGTTTAGGGCGCTGATGACGTCACTATCAGCGACCATCGGCACCGGCAATATTGCCGGGGTCGCAACCGCTATCGCATTGGGTGGTCCCGGCGCCTTGTTCTGGATGTGGATCACAGCGCTGTTCGGTATGGCCACCAAATATGCAGAGGGTGTGTTGGCGGTACATTACCGAGAGCGTGACGCCCTTGGGGGCTACAGCGGTGGTCCCATGTATTACATCCGCAATGGTTTGGGGCCGCGTTGGGGTTGGTTGGCTGGCGCATTTGCGTTGTTCGGTGCCATGGCCGGTTTTGGTCTTGCCAATACCGTCCAGTCTAACTCTGTTGCTCAGGTACTCACCGATAATCTCAACGTACCCTGGCAGGCGACGGGTGTGGTTTTAATGATCGTTGTCGGTAGCGTCGTGTTGGGTGGCATCCAACGGATAGCGGCCACTGCAGGCACTGTTGTTCCGGTCATGGCTATTGCCTATGTGCTGATGAGCATCGTGGTGCTTGTTGCTAACGCAGGTGCTATTCCCTCGGCGTTCTCTACCATCATCTCTAATGCGTTTACCGGCGCATCGGCCGCTGGCGGTTTCGCGGGGGCAACGGTTTGGGCGGCGATTCGTTTTGGTGTTGCCCGGGGTGTCTTTTCCAATGAAGCAGGCCTTGGCAGTGCGCCTATCGCTCATGCGGCGGCACAAACCAATGAGCCGGTGGAGCAGGGCATGGTCGCTATGCTGGGTACCCTGATTGATACGCTCATCATTTGCACCATGACCGGCCTTGTCATTGTGATTACGGGGGTCTGGCAGACGGGTGAATCTGGCGCCAGCCTGACTGCGATGGCTTTCGCGCAGGGAATACCCGGTGGCGAGTGGGTTGTGACGGTGGGTGTTGTTTTGTTTGCGGTCACCACCATGATCGGATGGTCGTTTTACGGGGAGCGCTGCGTTGTTTACTTGTTTGGTACACGCGGTATCGTCCCCTTCAGGGTGTTGTGGGTGGTAGCGATTCCTGTAGGAGCAGGCTTGAACTTGGGTATTGTTTGGTTAATCGCAGATACGCTCAATGCCTTTATGGCGATCCCTAACCTCATTGGGCTTTTGTTGCTGTCGCCCGTTGTCTTCAAGTTGAGTCGCGGCTACTTCGCATCGGCAACCGATAAGGCTCAAGAGGGCTAATTGTTGTGGCTGCTATGCACCCGGAAAAGCTGGTTATCGCGATTTCCTCCCGGGCCCTATTCGATCTCGATGAGGCACACCGGGTCTTTGAGGAGCAGGGGCTAGAGGCTTACTCCCGCTATCAAATTGCCCATGAGCAAGATCCTTTGGCGCCGGGTCAGGCATTCACCATGGTGCGAAAGCTACTCGATCTTAATGGTCAGGTGGAAGAGCCCTTGGGTGTCGAGGTCGTGCTGCTGTCCCGCAACAGTGCCGACACGGGTTTGCGGGTGTTTAACTCGATAGAGCACTACGGTCTGGGCATTACCCGGGCGGCTTTCTGTGGTGGGGAGCCCCCTTGGCGATATATTCACGCTTTTGGCTGCCAATTGTTTTTGTCTTCAGAGTCCGACGATGTGCGCAAAGCCCTCGAGAACAATGTGGCGGCCGCCACGTTGGTATCGGGCGGGCGGCAGGATGCGGATATCCGTCAAATACGCTTTGCATTCGATGGCGATGCGGTTTTATTTTCCGATGAAGCCGAGCGGGTTTTCAAAGAGGGAGGACTTGAGGCTTTCACCGCAAGTGAGCGGGCCGCACGGCACGAACCCCTTCAAGGTGGTCCATTTAAGAGCTTCTTATTTGCCCTACAGCGCTTACAAAGCGCGTTCCCGGCCACCGAATCACCCATTCGCACAGCGCTGGTTACCGCCCGCTCTGCACCGGCACACGAGCGAGTCATACGCACACTCCGCGCTTGGGATATCCGCATTGATGAATCGATCTTTCTCGGAGGTATGAACAAAACCGAATTTCTTCGTGCCTACCGCGCTGATGTTTTTTTTGATGATCAGCAAACCCATTGTGATTTGGCTGCCGAGCATATCACCACCGGTCATGTACCCCATGGGGTAGCGAACCAGACGAAAGTCGATGTAAGCTCCACGGATTAGTATAAAAATAGCGTTCCTTATTTCTTTTATTGAGGTCATCCCAAGGCGTCTCCGCTAGAGGCAGAGACAGGGTTAGGAGAGGTCGGCGTGAAATTACAGCAGCTGCGCTATATCTGGGAGGTCGCCCATCACGACCTAAACGTGTCAGCCACAGCTCAGAGTTTGTTTACCTCGCAGCCCGGTATTAGCAAGCAAATTCGCCTGTTAGAGGATGAGTTGGGCGTTGAAGTGTTCGCCCGAAGCGGCAAGCATTTGACGCACGTTACCCCCGCCGGCGAAGTTATTTTGGAGCTGGCTGGGGAGATGTTGCGCAAAGCCGAGTCTATCAAGCGTGTTGCCCAAGAGTTCTCCAATGAGCGCAGCGGTACCCTGTCGATCGCCACAACTCACACTCAAGCTCGTTACGTATTGCCGGGCATCATCAAGGAATTCATAAACGCCTATCCCGAAGTGTCCTTAAACATGCAGCAGGGTACTCCCATGCAAATCGCTGAGATGGCAGCTGACGGGGTGGTTGACTTTGCGATTGCCACCGAGGCGTTGCAGTTGTTTTCGGATTTGATCATGTTGCCGTGTTATCGATGGAATCGATGCATTGTCGTTCCAAAAGACCACCCCCTTGCGCAACTTGACCACGTCTCTCTTGAGGCGGTAGCAGAACACCCCATTGTGACTTATACCTTCGGTTTTACGGGTCGCTCTAAGCTTGACGATGCCTTCAGCTCCCGGGGCTTGGAACCGAAAGTCGTCTTCACCGCGGTCGATGCGGATGTCATCAAGACCTATGTCCGACTGGGCTTGGGTATCGGCATTATTGCGGGTCTCGCATATGATGATGCTCAAGACAGTGACCTGGTCAAGATTGACGCGGGGCATTTGTTTGCCAGCAGCGTCACGAGTCTTGGCTTTCGAAAGGGTACGTTTCTGCGAGGCTATATGTATGACTTTATCGTGGAATTGGCGCCGCACCTGAGTCGTGAGATTGTCCAAGAGGCGCTGTCGCGCTCGAATCCCGCCGAGCGTCATGAGCTGTATAGCCACATCGAGCTCCCCACCTATTGATGACCTGCTGCCCCTGGGAATGTATGGTGTTAGTGCGGGCTTGCTGCAGTCGGCTTACGTCATTCCCTCGAGCGTCCGCATGAAAGGACCGACCTTGTCGAGGGTCTCTTGATATTCCGCGTCTGGCTCAGAGTCATAGACGATGCCACCACCTCCCCAGCAGTAAAGTTTGTCATCAAGGGCCTCGACAGTGCGAATGGCAATACTTGATTGCAAGCGTCCGTCAGGCCATATCGCAAACACGCTGCCGCAGTAGCTACCCCTGGGCTCGGTCTCTAGCTCCTGAATAATCTCGGTAGCGCGTTTTTTGGGGGCGCCGGTAATGGATCCTCCCGGGGAGCAACCGAGCAGGATGGCACCGGGACTGGTCTCCTGCTTCAGTACACCGCTAACAGTGCTGACCAGATGATGAACGTTATCGTAGTGATGTAGCGCACACAGCTCGTTGGTGACCACTGAGCCTGGTTCACAATAACGGCCAAGGTCATTGCGCAATAAGTCTGTGATCATCACATTTTCAGCACGATCTTTAATGCTGAGCCTAAGCTCTTCGGCAATTCGCTGGTCTTCTTTGGGGTCGGGGTGCCGCGGTCGAGTGCCTTTGATGGGTTGGGTGACCACCTCGCGGTTGCTGATCGAGAGGAATCGCTCGGGGGACATCGATAAAATGCTATGGGCAGGGGAGGGTCTCAAGAACGCACTAAAGTCCCCGGGTGCTACGTCGCGCAGTTCTAGAAAGGCCGCGAAACAATCCCCCTGAAAGGTGCTGACGAAGCGCTGGGCAAAATTGACTTGGTAACAGTCTCCTTGGCCAATGTAATCCTTCACCCGCTTTATCGCCGCTATATAGTCAGGTCGCGGGCATTCGGGGGTAAACGGGGTGAGTAACGTAAAACCGGTGCTCGATTTGGGGGGTGATAGCAGACGCTGGCGGATGTGTTGCAACGCTTCATGGGCCACGCCAGCGTCACTGACGAGCCAACTACGTTTCAGGCCGTGATCCTGCAGCACGTGCCAGCGGTAGATGGCGGCAGAGGCGGGTTGAAATGACCGTCCTGTAACCCCCAGCGTTGCCGCCGCACTGTCATAGTCCAGATGCCCAATAGCGATTGCGCCGGCACCAAAGTGGCGCAGACAGTCTTCAATTCGACCCATCCACCCGCCAGCGTCATCGTCCGTCAGGGTGAAGCGCTCAGCGGGTAATGCGCAGATGATATCGTAGCGGCCATTGGCTTTATGCCGCTTACGACTGTCGAGAAACGCAAACCCTGGCTGATCGGCGAGCGCACAGGCATAGACGGTGGCGTCTTCGTTATATTCCAGTTCACAGTAACTATTGTTCACAGATGCCGCGCGCCTTATGCAAAAATCGCATCAAATTGACACCAGGGTTACATTGAAAGTACCGTCAGCGTGCCGTGTGTCGTGTGTTGTTTGGGATTGTCACCCACTAGCAGCGAAACGCCACCGCCGTAGCACCGTAAACACCCTAAGCCCGTCATATAACGAGTGTCCCTATGAGTGATCACACCGCCAAGGGAGCTACTGTAACAGGTGGCTCGCCGACGCCCTACGCAAGTCTGACAAACCCGTTTGGTCAAAGCGCCGACGATGCACCCACCCAACCGATAGAAGGGCGCTATGAGGCCACCCTTGAGCGTGGGCGTGAGCTACAGCAGCGCCCCTATGTGGCAGCGGGTATACAGTCGATTCAACGACAGCATCAGAAAAAGCGAATGACCATTTGGGAGCGTATTCGCTGCCTCGCCGATGCTGAACCCCATGTGCTGTATCAAAACTGGGGACCCAATTTAGACGGTGCATCGCTGGTTACCGCGGTGATTCAAATAGATGGTCGCGATGTTGCTATCTACGGTCATGATTTTACGGTTCGAGCCGGTTCAATGGACGCAACCAACGGTCGCAAGCTAGCGAAGTTGTTTGAATTAGCGGCCAAGCGCAAGATCCCACTGGTTGGATTGAACGACTCTGCGGGCGCTTATATTCCAGCGGGTGTTGGCGGTCTTGATGGGTATGCCGATGCGTTTACCGCTTTGCGAAAAATTAGCGGCATCGTGCCAAGTATCATGTGCATGTTCGGGTTTAACGCCGGTGGTGGCAGTTATCTTCCGCGACAAGGTAGTTTTTTGATCCAACCAAGGGATACGTTTTTTGGTTTAACCGGGCCGGGTGTTGTGAAGTCGGTGCTGGGTGAGGACATTACCCCCGACGAACTGGGAGGCCCCAAGGTACACAGCCAAACGGGCGTTACGGATTTTGTTGTCGACGATGAAGTCGGCGCATTACGAAAAGTGCGCGAGATTCTTAAGTACTTGCCCGATTCCAATCAAGTGGCACCGGCTTATCAGCCCAGCTCGGATCCAGCCCATCGCAGTACCCGCGATATTGATATCTTGCTGCGCAAAGCCTTCAACTCACCCACGGGCTTCAACACACCGGTCGATATCACCATTTTGATCCAACAATTGTGCGATCACGGCGACTTCCTCGAAGTGCAGGCGGAACGCGCGCGAAATACCATTACCGCCTTTGGTCGGATGGGTGGCCACGTTGTGGGGTTTGTTGCCAATAATTCAGCGGTGTCGTCAGGTCAAATTGATATTGACGCCGCTTATAAAAACGCTCGCTTCATTCGTTTTTGTAATTTGTACAACATACCGGTCATGTTCCTAGAGGATACGACCGGATTCCTCCCGGGTCGCGAGCAGGAACATCGAGGGATTGTTCAGGCTGGGCGCGCCATGCTCGATGCCATTGTTGATTTGCGGACACCTCGCTTCCTGGTGTTGGTGCGCAATGCGTTTGGTGGCGCCTACGCCAGTTACAACAACTACCCCACCGGCGCCGACTTTGTGGTGGCGCTACCCACCACTCGGGTGGCTGTCATGGGCCCCGCAGGGGTTGAGTATGTCTACAAAGAGGAGCTCAAAGCCATTCGCGGCAGTGTTGCCGAGCGTATTGCGCGAGAGACCGAAGTACAGCGTGCCCAGGGTTTGAGCGAAGTCGACGCGAGGGCCGAAGCCGAACAGCAAGTGCGCGCTTGGGCCAAGCAGGCCGAGGCCGAGCTGGCGCAACGCTATGAGCGTGAAATTATGAACCCAGAGGAGGCACTGAGTTTAGGCTCTATCTCCCAAATTGTGATGCCAGATGACCTGCGCCAGGTGCTCACTGAACACCTAGCGTTCTGTTTACGCCATTACGAAGCCGGACCGCTGCAGGATGTGCAGCGTGAATTCCACTGAGTCGCGTCACAGGGAGAACTTGCGCGTGTCTAACGAACATTACTTACACAATCCGCTTATTCACAAAGATCGCCGGCTAGGCGAACAGCCATCGACATGGGTCCGTCAGTTTGATTGTCGCCATATTCGCCCCCTGATCATCTGCCGCGGCCCCATTCGCAAAGAGGCGATGGACGTCTTCGCCGAGATGGGTATCAGCCACTATGGGATTTTGCTGTCCGAGAAGGATTCTATTGTCTATCCCAGGGCATTGGCCCCCGAGCTGCGTGTATTAACGGATCCGTCACGTGTGCACCGAGTGCCCGATTACACCGGCGCTACGAAAGAAGAGCGACTGCAACGTATTGATGACATCATCGCCATTGCAAAAGCCCACGACTACAACGCCATCTTCGCGGGCTACGGGTTCATGGCTGAAGATGAAACCATGGTGGCCGCCATGGAACGGGCGGGGCTTAATTTTATTGGCCCTTGCTCACGCACCGTCCACGACGCCGGCTTAAAAGACGAAGCTAAGCGTACCGCGTTGAAGGCTGGCGTGTCGGTGACGCCGGGTATCGACAACGGCACCGCACTGACGCTGCTTAAAAAGTACCCCAGTGCCGATGCCTTAAAGGCGTTGTGTCGAGCCGAAGCCCTCGATGTGCCCGACGAGGCCTTCGAGACATCAGCCCTCGAGACCTTGGCGGATCAGGTGTTGGCGGCCAGCTACCACAAAGGCATTGACCTATACACCATCGACGAATTGGCTGAGACCCTCACCGATGCGGTGCGAAGGATTAATGCCGACTACCCCGAGAATCGGGTTCGACTGAAAGCCATTGGCGGCGGCGGCGGTAAAGGCCAACGCATCGTGGCGTTGGGGCAAGCCGACAAAACCCCGGAACTGGTCCGTGAAATACTCAACGAAGTCAAAGCCACCGGCGTCGGCGACAATAAAAACGTGCTGGTGGAACTGAACATCGAAACCACTCGCCACCAGGAGATACAGGTGGTGGGTAACGGGGTTTGGTCTGTGACCTTAGGTGGTCGGGACTGCTCATTACAAATGCACGAGCAGAAGCTTTTAGAGGTGTCGGTGACTCGCGAGTCACTGCTCGCCGCTCAGGCAGAAGCAGAGCGAGCCGGTCGCACCGTCGAAGCTCAGGTGTTGGCCCAAGATGTCTCTACCCTCGATGCTATGGAGGAGGAAGCCGCTCGCTTTGGTGAGGCGGTGGGCCTCGACTCGGTATCAACCTTCGAGTGCATTGTCGATCGCGACCGTCACTTCTTTATGGAGATGAATACGCGTATTCAGGTGGAACACAGGGTGAGCGAACTGTGTTACGCCATGAAGTTCACCAATCCCGAAGACGCCAATGACAGCTTTGAGGTCGAGTCGTTGGTTGAGGCGATGGTGCTGTTGGCAGCCCACGGTCCCAAGTTGCCGAAGCCCGAGCGGGTGCTGCGATGCAATGACAGTGTTGAGGCCAGACTCAACGCCACCAATGATGCGCTGCAGCCCAGTGCCGGTGGGCAAATTCAATATTGGTCTGATGCTGTCGAAGGTGAGATTCGTGATGATCAGGGCATCAGCCTTCACAACCCCGATACCGATGTCTTCATGAACTACACCTTGGCGGGTGCCTACGACTCCAATATTGCGTTGTTGCTGACCGTCGGCGACAGCCGCCAACACAGCTACGAGCGTATGGCCGACGTGTTACGTGCAACGAGTTTGCGCGGCCCCGATCTGCACACCAATCTGGCCTTCCACTACGGTTTGGTCAATTGGTTTTTGGGTAATCAAATCAACGCAAGACCAACGACTAAGTTCATCGTTCCCTATCTGACGGCGGTGGGTGAACTCACCCGTGAAGCCGAGCGCGTTGATCTCGATGTCGCCTGGCAAACCCTGTGCAGGGCGCGCACGGCGGGGCTGTCACAGACCGATGCCAAGGACATGGCTGCGGCACTGTCCCGCAAGCAAACCCTGGTGATGCGACCTTTACAGGCCTTGCTGGCATCACCCCACCTACTGGCAGGATGGCTCAGCATCAACAAGCTGGCGTTCTCCTACGACAAGGGTCATCTGAGCTGGGCCGACAACCCTGTGGAGGTCCTCAGCGACACCTATCATTTCCTCAAACTGGACTGGTCCCCTGACTCTCCAGCAGCCAACGTCATTTGGGACCACGACCAACAA
>AACY020297589.1_pt1 | contig 10932 bp, 13 predicted proteins | sample 267378 | NCBI WGS metagenome assembly AACY02 (sample SAMN02954345, study PRJNA13694) | marine metagenome | biome: aquatic; feature: ocean; material: water; isolation source: isolated as part of a large dataset composed predominantly from surface... | reverse complement strand
GCGCTTGCTCGAGTTCGTGCATAGCTGCTGGAACCACAGTTCGTAGACCTGATGGATGGTGATGAACAGCATCTCATCGTGTTCAGGGCCCTCGGAGACCGGTCGCTGCAAGGTGAGTAGTTCGTCGATCGCGAGATAGTTCATGTAGTTGAGGGCCTGCTGCTGCTCGCTCATGTGACACCGCCTTGGATGGGCGAAATGTCGTCGTGGCGGCCCGAGGCGACCAGATCACGGGTACGTTCGAAGCCGATGAACATCTCCTCGTAGGACGTGTAGAGAGGTGCCACGGCTACGCGGATCGTGTTCGGCTTGCGGTAGTCGGGAATGACATTGGCCATATCCCGCATGGCAACCGAGATCCGATCGGCCTGCGGGTGGGTCAAGGACAGATGTCCACCTCGCTGGCTTGCCGCGCGAGGAGTTTCCAGTCCGAAACCCAGTGGAGCGAGGAATGCATCGAACAGCTCGATCATGAAGTCCGTCCCGGCGCCCGCCTTGGCTTCGATCTCCGCCATGCCCGCTTCGGCCAGAATCGACATCGAGACGTCGACTGCGGTGAGTCCCACGATGGAGGGACTGGCGATCTGGAAACCGCGCATTCCTGGGGCCCGATCGAATTGCGGACCCATGGTGAACTGATCGCGTTGCCCGAACCAGCCATCGATAGGAGTATCGAGTCGGCCCTGGTGCTCTGAGCGGATGTACAGCCAGGCGGGGGAGCCGGGCCCGGAGTTGCAGTACTTGTACGTGCACCCGATCGCTAGATCGACTCCCCACGCATCGAACTGCAAATCCAAGGCACCGACGGCGTGCGATGCATCCCACAGCAGGTACGCACCGTGTTGACGGGCGGTTTCCGTGAGGGCCGGCACGTCCTGTCGGGCGCCGGATCGGTAGTTGATGACCTGCAGGCAGACCAGGGCGACGTCGTCATCTACGTACTGCTCGAGGATCGCGGGGGTGATCCGTTCGCACTCGGCGATATGCGGATCCTCATTCGGAATAGTCCTTAGTTCCATTCCGAGATCGGTGGCGATTCCCTGCAGGATGTAGCGATCGGTGGGGAAGTTGGCCTCGTCCACGACGATCGTCGAACGGCCGGGTCGATCCTTGATTGCGGCGATGGCAAGTCGATACAGGTTCACCGAGGTGGTGTCGGTGGCGAGTACCTGTCCGGACTGAGCACCCAGCACGGTGTTGCCGAGCCGGTCTCCGACGGTCTGTGCCATGTCGATCCAGTGCGACCAGCCCGTGACCAGCTCGCCGCCCCACCCTTCGACGGTCATCTGCTGCACCGCTTCGGCTGTGTCTTTCGGCAGCCGACCTAGTGAGTTGCCATCCAGATAGCACATATCCGGATCGGCGATTAGGAAGCGATCCCGGAATCCGGCGAGTGGATCGGATCGGTCGAGAGATCGCGCGTGCTCCAGGCTCGGTTCCATTGCTAGTCGTCCTGTGCAGCGAGCAAGCGCTGGAGGGTCGCTTCTGCTTTCGCCATGTCCGGAACGAAGAGGCTGAGAACCTTCTTGCGGCCCGCCTGTCCGGACTTCACGTCGACCATCGATGGTGGGATCTCGAATTCCTGGGCGACAGCCGCCTCGATCGCGGCGTTAGCGCGCCCGGACTTCTCCGTCTCCCGGACGGCGACGATCAACTCCGGGGGATCACCGTGCGTCCCACCGATGCGGGCACGGGAGGCGCCGGGATTCGCTCGGACGGTAATGGTGAACTCGGGCATGACAGCATCGTAGGAACGCAGGTCCTCGGAAGCACGGACATACGCTGAGATGCGCGACGAAGGGGTGGTTACGCTTTGCATCCCGGCGGTCTTCGCCAGGGGGCGGTAGCTCAGTTGGTTAGAGCCCCGGACTCATAATCTGGTCGTCGTCGGTTCGAGCCCGACCCGCCCCACAATCCTCGAATCGCACTAGGTGGGACTAGGAGTCGGATCCGGTTCTCGGGTCGCCCTAGTGTCCGCTCTCATCAGCACGGATCTGGTCCTGAAGCGATTCGAGATAGGGCAATGCACGTTCGTCTTTCGGCCGACTTGCCGCAGCCTTGGAACGGATCACGTCAGACAAAGCGGCAAGGCGAACAACCAGGCTCTCGCCAATGTCAACAGGAACAGCGTCCGCATTCCATTCATCGAATCCAGTCTTCGGCCCTGCGGGATCGAATGCGATATCGAGATCCCCGTAAGTCGTGACAAGGTTCAACATGGTTGGCATGGCCTGAAGGAAAGCACCATCGATGGTGGCTTCGACTGGCTCTCCCGAAGTGCGTATCCGCGCACCGAGACGCGTCAATGCCCGAGCCAGTCGGTCGAGGTTCTCCTCATCGCGAAGGGGAAGAATGTCAACGTCCTGCGTGGGCAACGTCGAACCATGAAGTACGGCCGCAAGACCACCGATGACGACGAAATCGACTCCCTCCTCTTCCAGAGTCCTCAGGATTCTCCAGGGCTGGAATTCGGCCTCGTGGGAATCGTCAGCGTCCACTGCGTGCTGCCCGTCGAATCTGCATCATGACGTTGGCGACGTGAGTCATACTACGAAGCCGCTCAGCAGGGGTCATGGCCAATTGGCGCCGGATCTGAGCGATATCCACACCTCGCCAGTCCTCGGTGGGGTCCACGAAGTCGCCGTGTGGCGGTTGATCCGTGGGACCCATGCTTGAAGGATACGCCGGCCACGACCGTATAGGTGGGTGATGATGAGGTGAGCGCAGGTTCAGATGGAGCGGTGTGCCTTGGTAGATCCCGTAGGTATACCGATAGCGTGGAAGGCCATCGTTCGTGCAATCGAGTTGCCTGTGAGAGGGAAGACTGACTATGTGCCAGCAAGTGACCTGCAAGGTCTGTCAGAAGAAGACCTGGGCGGGCTGCGGCCAACACGTCCAGCAGGTCATGGCCGGTGTGCCGAAAGCGCAGCAGTGTTCGTGCACCGATGCCGATAGGGCTGCATACAAGGCTGCCAATCCAGGCTTCTTCGCACGGCTGTTCGGGCGCTCTCAGGCGAAGTAGCGCACCGGATCAGGGTGTGGGAGTCGCCGTGACTGGCGTGCCCAACTCGACGGCCCGTCGATCCAGGGCATCGGTCAAGGTACGGGCGCGCAACCGGTACCCACTCGTCCCGTAGTGGATACCGTCGAATCGCGCAGCCTTCTCGTCCCGGGCGATCTTCTCCCAAGGAACGACCTCGAGGTTCCCTCGATCCTCGGCGACCTGGCGGATCATCTTGTTGAACCACTCAGCGCGCTGCATGGAGAAGCTGCTGTAGGCGATATCGAGGTCGACCCATAGCACCTGACGGTCGGGCCCGAGTCGTTTGAGCATTGTCTCCACGCGGCGTTCGGTGACGACCGGCTGCACCCAGGAGATGTCGTTCGTGCCAAGGGCCACGATGACGAACTCCGGCAACTGGTCGAGTTCCTTGGCCCGCTTGACTTGATCCAAGCCCCAGTCCAGGCGTTTGGAACCCCAACAACGGAAGGTCGGGGTCCAGCCACTTTCCTCCAGGAATCTCGTCATCGGCTTCTGGGAATCGCGGGTTAGCGAATCGCCGAGTACGAGCACTCGCCTGCCGTCCCCTGGAGCCCCCGAGTTCGGTTGCCCAGGCCACACCGGTGCCGGGCAGGCATCCCACGGCGGATTCTTCGGCCAGGCCTTGTCCACCTCGTCCGGTGGGAAGGTCGGCTGCGGTGAGGGGATGCTGAGCGGGTAGGCCAGCGATGGGTTCGGCATGGGGTCCGGCTCGGGCGCGTCATCGGACTCGAGAGTGCTGGATTCGGTCAGCGCTTCCGTGGCAACGACTGGCGCGCCGGGCGGCTGCAGCACGAATAAGCCGATCGTGGCAGCGGCGACCAGCACTACCGCCAGCGCCGTGAGCCCATTAAGGGGGCTCCAGCCGTGCGAGTTGCCGGGGCTGCGGGGAAGCACGGCGCGAGTATCGCAAATCGCCCCGACCCACTGCCGGTGCGCGCTAGTGTTGGGTGCGTGTACATGAACATAATTCACTTACCTGGGGAGCCATGGCATCAGGCTGTGGCCGAGAGCGAGGGAGCCGGCGGGGAGACATGAAAAGAACACTCGTCGCGATTGATCCCGGCAAGTACGTCTGGAACTACGACTTCCCCTGCGGCGACTCGCACCAGGAATTCGGTGGCCCCATGCAAACGCGCGGTTGGATGGCTGGCACGTTCGAGGTGGTGTGACGGTCACATCGACTAACCCGACGAAGGGCGCCGTCGCACGGCTTATCGTCCTTGCGCTAGTCGTCGTCGCCGCACCCATCATCGTCTCGCTAGCGATCGGGCAAGGGGCGCGCGGTGCATTGGTTTCCCTGGCGGGGATCTGCGCAGCGATGGCGACTGTGGGCATCGGTGTTCGCGCCGGCCTCATCGTGGCACTCTTCATGGGCTTTGGATCTGCGCTCGTGGCGTTGGCGTCGTCGTCGTGGCCGATAGCGGCGCTGGCAATGGCGGTCGTTGCCTTCGGTTTCGGGCTTACGGCCAAGCGCGGATGGCAGACGGCTCTGGCGTGGATTCCGAGCAGCTTGGGATTCGTGGCTGCCGATGCCGCGAATCTGGGTTCGGACCTGGGAACGATCTCCGTGCAGCTCGGTGTCGCGTTCACGATCTGGGGGCTCGTGACAGTCGGGATCCTGCGTCTGCTGCCAGTCGATCTCCCACTGCCGAATGCGCCCGCCGTTTCCGACTCCCGGGCCTTGGCATATGCGGCATTGCTAGCGGTCACGGCCTTGATCACGACGAGTGTTGCTATCGCCGGTGACCTGGGCCATCCGGGCGGATGGCTGATCATGACGCCCTTCATCGTGCTCCAACCGTACGTGCAGGAGGGTTGGGATCGATCGCTGCGCCGAGCCGGCGGCACGCTCCTCGGTTTCACGATGGCATACCTGGGTGCGAGCGTGATCGCGCAGTCCTGGCTGCTCTATGTGGTGGGGACCGTGAGTTATGCGATCGCGATGTACGCACTCTTGCGGCAGTGGGACTACGTGGTCTACGCCGCGTTCCTTACCTTGGCGATCGTGATACTCGAAGGTGTGGGCGCATCGGTCGAGGTGACTGCTGAGTATCGACTCGAGGCCACCGCCGGGGGAGTCGTGCTTTCCCTCGTGGCCATGGCGCTGGCATTGCCGCTGTATCGGCGGGCGGCGCGCAAGTACCAGCTCGAGGAGTACTAGCGATGCGCTCAGCGTAGGTCGAGAGGGATCTCTTGGACCGTGAGCCGTAGGGAATCCTCGGAACCCCACAGGTAGACGATCCGATTGTCACCCATGTCTTGGCGCCCAGGAGCGTTCTGCAGCGTGTGGGTGCTCGTGGGTACCAGTTTGCGGCGGGTGCCCTCACGCACCACACGCAGCTTGTAGTCACCAGAACGTAGGCCGCGATCGAGCTCATCACCGTTGCGCAGGCCGTCCATCAGAATCGAACCCCGCGTGCGCAGGTCGACCTTGGGGGCCTGGGCGATGTGTCGGAAGGTCAGCCGGCCCATGTCGCGGCCGACTGTCCGGGTCTCGTTCTCGAACAGCGTGCTCGTTACATCTCCGGTGGATGAATGATGCATTGCGAAGGTGTAGTTGTCTCCGGCGCGCAGGGAAACGCGCTGGTCGCGCAGCAAAGGCTCGCGCGTGAATCGACTCGAACCCTCCGGGACGACTGTGATGTCGTAGTTGCCGGCCTTCAGTTTCGGGGTGACGAGTTCGCCGCTGGTGATGCCTTCCGCTACCAAGGTGCTGTCCGCGTAGACATCCACTGCCTCGACATCGCTGTCGTCGGTCAGTCCGTGGAGAATCGAGAGATCGACATTGGACGACCGGGTACGCACCTCGCCGGGTACCTCGCGGTAGCCGACGGCGACCACAGCCTCCACCGCACGCTCGCTGCGTCCGGATACTCGTACGCGGTACCTTCCCGGGATCGCTTCGTCTTCCACGCGCGAGAGGTAGAAGTAGGTATTGCCTCCGTACGGCTCGTAGAACTCAGTGCGCTCGTCGATGATCATCCGTGTCTTGCTGCCTCGCGGATCCGTGATCGTGACGCGCGGCAGTTTGGATGCACGGAGCTTGTTCCCCGGAGCCTCGTCCCTAATGAGCAACTGAACAGCGAGCTTGTCGCCTTCGTCGAGATCGAAACGAAAACCTCGACGATCCCCGCGCGCCACGCTAGCGTTCACGGCGAAGGAGACGGTCCCATCGACCAGGAGTGGACCCCGGGCCGGCGTGGAGTCGCGATCATCGAGATTCACCGGCTGATGGGCGAGCGCAGCACCGGTCGACAGGGACAATGCCGCTGCCAGCACGATCGCGAGCACCGCGGAGCGCTGACGGGACTTGTTCACATTGCGACTATGGCAGTTGGTGGTGGATCGCGCATCTACGATCCGGCTGTGGCCGAGCCCGCCGATCCCGCCGACTCCAGCGATAGGCCGGAGCGGGCCTCGCTGTTTCCGACCATCGAGAAGCGCTACGGGCAACCGATGAGTCACTGGCATCGGGAAATGAGGAAGGTCGCCGGTCAGCGCTATCCGGAGCAGATGGCCTTCCTCCAGGAGCAACACGGTTTCTCGAGGGCGCATGCGAACGCACTCGTGCAGTATTCCCGCGGCTCGAAGAGTCCTCGGCGGTTCGCGACCGTGGACGACTACTTAGAGCCGCATGATGCGATCAAGCAGGCGACGGTTCGGGCGATCCTGGATTCGATAATCGAGGCCTATCCGCAAGCCGATGTGGTGATCGCCTGGAACCAGCCCATGGCCATGCTCGGTGGCAAATACGTCTTCGGTCTCGGTGTATTCAGCAAGCACATCCTGATCGCGCCGTTCGATTCCGACGTGATCGAGGAGTTCCGCGAACGCTTGTCCGGTTACTCGCTCAACAAGAAGACCATCAAGGTGCCCGTGGATTGGCAGGTGGATGCTCGCCTTGTGCAGGATCTAGTGGCCGCCAGTGCCGCGCGTCAGGGCGTCTTGCCTGATTGAGCGGCCTCGAGTCGCGCGACCATCTGCTTCAGGTGGTCGAGTTCCGCGAGCACCTCATCCACGCGATCGGGTCCTTTGTGGGTGCGTTTGACCAAGGCTGCCGACAATGACGCAGTCACCAGGCCGAGCACGCTGATGCCCACCAGCATCACGAGCACAGCGAGCCCGCGCCCGGTCCAGGTGACGGGGACGAAGTCTCCGTAGCCGACCGTAGTGACGGTTTCGAACGCCCACCAGATGGCATCACCGATATCCACGATCTGGGCGTTCGGAGCCCCGCGCTCGGCATTGAGCACCATGATGCTGCCGATCCACACCACCAGCAGGGCGGCCAAGCCCGCGGAGGTCATCCCTCCGCTACTGATCAGCCCCGACTTTTTGGAGATCACCCCGTTCGAGGTGAATGCCCGCAAAGCCCGAAGCGCGCGGAACTGGGGAACTACCACCGTGATGGTGTCCAGCCAGTTGTGTCGGAAGAACGTTCGCTTGGCCGTTGACATGAGGAAGCGGAAGGCTAGGTCGATCGCGAAGAGCACCCACAGCGCGATGCTGAAGGTGTTCATCCACTGGAACCAGTTGGCTTGCGGCTCGTACCAGATCGCCTGGATGGAGAAGGTCGCGAGGTAGACCAAGGCGAGGATGGACAGCAGTGGGGAGATGCGTGCGGTGTATTTCCGCAGCCACTCCTGTCGTCTCGTTTGGGCGGCTGTGAGTTCGGTGTGCATGTTGGGAGATGCGCCTTGGGCGGGGACCGGGTTGCTCATGTGTGAACACTAGAGTCGAAGAATGCGTGGAAAGGCGGTTCTGTGAGCGATGTTGCGGTCCACGTCGCTGGATTGACGAAGGAATACGGCACCTTGCGGGCTGTCGACGACGTTTCCTTCACCATCACGCGGGGCGAGACGTTCGTGCTGCTCGGACCGAATGGTGCCGGCAAATCGACGGCGATCGAGATCCTCGAGGGGTTCCGCGAGCGAACTGCCGGGGAAGTAAGCGTCCTGGGCATCGATCCGCAGCGGGCAGATCGGGAGTTCAAGTCCCGAATCGGCATCGTGCTCCAGCAGTCGGGGGATCTCGGTCGACTCACTGTTCGCCAGACCTTGCAGCACTTCGCATCGCTATACCCCGATCCGCGGAATGTCGACGAGGTGATCGAAGCTGTCGATCTAGCGACCAAGGCAGAAACCACCATCCGAAAGCTCTCCGGTGGTCAACAGCACCGCGTCGACGTCGCGCTCGGGATGATCGGCAACCCCGAACTGCTGTTCCTCGATGAGCCAACCACCGGGTTCGACCCCGAGGTGCGCCGGCAATTCTGGGAGGTGATCCGGCGACTGAAGGCCGAAGGCACCACGATCATGCTCACCACGCATTACCTCGATGAAGCCGAGGAGCTCGGCGATCGGGCCGGGATCATCCTCGACGGCAGGCTGGTGGCGCTCGACGATGTCTCCAGGATCGGTGGTGACCAGTTCCGGGTTCCCGTCGTGACGTGGCTGGAAGCCGGCATGCAGCATCGGGAGGCGACACAACGCCCCGGGGAGTTCGTAGCTGACTTGGTGCGCCGGCTAGGGCACGAGCCCGAGCAACTCCAGGTGCGAACCCCCACGCTGGAGAACGTGTATCTAGCGATGCTCGACGGTCGGAGTGAACGGTGAAGACAACGTTGCCGAGCGTCCTTGAAGTCGGTATCGCCCGGATCGGTTACGAACTGCGGACCTACGTCCGCACGCCTGACTCGATGTTCTTCAACTTCTCGTTCCCGCTGATGATGCTTTTGGTATTCAGTGTGGCCTTCAGCGCGCAGGACTTCGGTATCCCTCAACTGGGCATAGAGGTCAGTTCCGCGCAGTACTACCTGCCGGCGATGGTCGCAATGGGCATATTCATCTCCGGTGCCCAGAATCTCGGCATCGACATAGCGACCGAACGCAATGATGGAACACTCAAGCGTCTCGCCGGCAGCCCGATCGCGCCGGTTTCGTACTTCATTGGCAAGTTCGGTCAGGTGTTCATCACGGGTTTCGTGCAGTTGGTGATCCTGCTCGTGGTCGGGGGAGTGTTACTAGGAGCCGGACTACCGGATGAGCCCATCAAGTGGCTGACCTTGGCGTGGATCTTCGTACTGGGGATCGTCTCGTCTGCGGTTCTGGGAATCACGATGAGTGCGATACCGAGGAGCGCGAAGAGCGCGACCAGCGTGATCGTGCCGCCGCTTTTGATCCTGCAGTTCATCTCGGGCGTCTATTTGCAGTTCTCGCAACTGCCGGAGTGGTTGCAGAACATCGCCTCGCTGTTCCCGTTGAAGTGGATCGCCCAGGGGATGCGGTACGTATTCCTTCCCGATGCCTATCAAGGTGCGGAGATCGGTGGCCAGTGGAACCTGGCCGGGGTAGCGATCGTGCTGGCTTTGTGGTTCATCGTCGGCACGGTCGGTGCAGCGGTCACTTTCCGATGGACCAAGCGGAACTAGTGGTGATAGCTGCCTGTTCGTCGAGGTGTCGGGAGGGGGCCATCGAGCGAGTCGAGGTAATCGACCTCGGTCTGGATGTCGCGCAATAGATTCGAAGCGAGATCCATATTCATACCGTTGCGCACCACGATGCGCTGCACGATCTGATCGCCGAGGTCATCGGGTAGCGGGTACGCCGGAATGAGCCAACCGTGCGCGCGCAGCCGCTGCTGAAGGTCATACAGGGTCCAGTTTTTCGTGTGTCCCGGTGTGAGCTGCCAGGCGAAGACCGGGATAGTGGAGCCATCGCTCAACAGCGTGAATGGCGCCATCTGACCGATGTGCTTGGCCAGGTACATCGCGACATCCTGCGTGGTCTGCTGGACTGTCTTGTAGCCCTGGAAGCCGAGGCGTAGAAACAGGTAGTACTGCAACAGCACCTGGGCCCCAGGACGCGAGAAGTTCAGCGCGAGGGTGGGCATGTCGCCACCGAGGTAGCTGACGTCGAACACCAGGTCCTCGGGTAGGTCCTCTTTGGTGCGCCACACGACCCACCCCAGCCCGGGGTAGACCAGGCCGTATTTGTGGCCGGAGGTGTTGATCGACTTGACGCGCTCTAGGCGGAAGTCCCATTCGATATCCGGTTGTAAGAAGGGCGCGATGAATCCGCCGGAGGCTCCGTCTACGTGAATCGGGATATCCAGACCGGTGCTCTTTTGGTGCTCGTCCAGCGCCTTGGCGATCTCGGCGACCGGTTCGTAGGCACCGGTATACGTCACGCCCATGATCGCCACCACACCGATGGTGTTCTCATCGACGTAGTCCGTGACGTTCGCGCCATCCAAAGTGGGGTGCGCGTCGGAGATGGGCACGTAGCGGGCCTCGATATCCCAGTAGTTGCAGAACTTCTCCCACACGACCTGAACCGCTGAGCTCATCACCAGGTTCGGCTTACCGGTGTCCTTTCCGGCAGCCTTGCGGGCGTGCTGCCAGCGGCGCTTGAGCGCCAGGCCACCGAGCATGCAGGCCTCACTGGAACCCACCGTGGACACACCCATCGTGGTGTTCGGGTCCGGCGCGTGCCAGAGCCGCGCCACCATCTGCGCGCACCACTTCTCGATGGCAGCGGTCTGCGGGTATTCGTCCTTGTCGATCATGTTCTTGTCGGCTGCCGCCGCGTAGATCTTGTCGGCCTCCTCGTCCATCCAGGTGGTGACGAAGGTGGCCAGGTTGAGGCGGGCGTTGCCATCGAGCATCGCCTCGTCCATCACCAACTGATAGGCCGCGCTCGCCGACATCGGCTCGCGGGGAATGATGTCGCGTGGGACATCGAGGGCGACGGCATCGTCGAAGAACTGCGGATTGGTCACGGGATCTCCCTACGTGAACCGATGTTCGAAGCGTGAGCAGCGTTGCCAACGTAAGCAGCGTCAGCGTAGGCACTGTGTCCAGCGGTGTCCAAAAAAAGAGGGGAGGGGCA
>AACY020541226.1_pt1 | contig 10934 bp, 20 predicted proteins | sample 267378 | NCBI WGS metagenome assembly AACY02 (sample SAMN02954345, study PRJNA13694) | marine metagenome | biome: aquatic; feature: ocean; material: water; isolation source: isolated as part of a large dataset composed predominantly from surface... | reverse complement strand
CAGCAGATGCAAAGTTACCACTACTTTCTGAAATGGTTTCACCAATTAAATCTTCTGGGTTTCCACTAAGAGCAAGAACTCTAATAGCATAAACATTGGACCAGTCAGACTCAGATGCTTTTAATGTAGTATCCTTTGGATAATACACATCAGTCTCTGTGCTGCTAATTAACGCATTGAACAGAAACTGGATAGAACGCTTGGTTCCTTTAGCTTTGTAGAAAGATCCAATGTTCTTAATAAGAGTTCTCTTATCAATCTCGCCTCTCAGATACTTTTCTGGGATACCTGCAAGATATTCTGACTCAAATCCCTGAATCAGACTGAATAAAAATAGATTACTTAAATTTTGTACTTTTGAGTCTACAGCATGGTTATCTGCTACAGTAGAAACAAAATTGGATGTATGATATAAATCTCCAAGAGTTGTATTACCATGTACACCACGTTTTAGTCCGTCTAGCGTTGTATCAGTTTTGGAGCTGTAGAAAATGATCTCATCATCAATCTTTACCAGTCCCTGATCAGGATACCCTTCTGTAGATACAACGTTGATACTCGTCTGTGAGTTACTAGCAGCAGATGATAGAGTTGTTGTGGCGAATACTGACTTGTCATAGAAATTGATATCACGGTAATTAGTCAGGTTATTAATAAGGTCTAGAACACCACCCCTTAATTCCTGTTGCCCATAGTAAGACTTTAGAAAACTAGCAAATAGTTGATAGTCCTCTACAATGAAATTAGGTAACTGATTCTCAATCAGATACGAGATGTTTCTAGACTTTAAGTTCATTCTGGAACAGCACTAAAGTTGGATTTGGAGATATCAACGTCAAGATAAACTTCACGTACAGCGTTTACATCTTTAGATGCAGGGTCTACGCGAATTTCAATTTTGTTATCAGAAAAACTACCTGAGATAATAGTTAAGTTGTACAGTTTGATTTCGCCTTTTTGATAATCAATTTCACCGACTTCTTTCTGTACGTAAACCTTTTCCCCAGTTAGAGAATTCAGTCTATATAGGTCGATTTTACCAGCGGTATCATCTTCCAGATATACAGTAAATGTTGGATATTCTGATACAACAAATCCAGTAGACTTCATGACTGGATCATCACAAGAATCTTTGAATTCATTCAAGAAACATAGTTCATAGTAGAATGTTGAGTTGAGGGTAGGATAGAAATCCTTTCTCAATGTAACATTTGTAATATTTGAAGAAATTGCAGGATCTGCGCCATCAATCACTGCTGCATATCTAGAATGACGGAATCTGCCGTTAAACTTCTCAGTTTGACTAGATGCAGTGTATTCATCAACTGCAGTTGTGACTTTCTTGCTAATCTCTGCTTTAGTCTCAGTAGTCTTAGAAGACTTATAGCTTACAGTAGAGTTCAACTCAATGTATAGAATAGAGGGATCGATGATTTCGGGTGTAACCGATGCAATCGTATAATCTCTCAGTTTCTTAACAATGTCCTGCTTTGTGAATGCGGATAGTGCAGTTCCTACCTTTGGTTTGATAGCAATCTTAACTTTACCAAACTCAGGTGGTTCATCCTGCTCTCCACCAAATGTAATAATGTCTGCAGTTGCAGGGAAAACCTTTCTAACAATAGAAGCGTAATCATCGCTTGTAACTGCTCTGTCTTGGGCAGCAAAGGTCTTTGGAGCAGAATACTTAATAGACGACACAGACTCAATTTCAGCGCCTCCCTGCGCTGCTGAGACGGTTGTGACGGTTGGCGTGAAACTGAATGGTGTTCCAGCTTTGGATGTTAGAATACCAGAGAACGAAAATGTCTTAGCGCCATTTGCATCTTCGCCATCAGTAACAACATATGTTACTTCTACAAAATTATTGTGCTGTAACTTCTTACCATAGACGCCATCACCAAAGAACAACTCATATTGTTCGTCAAGTGATTCTTCAACAAAGAAAACTTTAGATGATGAATCTAGGTCTAAAATATTGTCTGCAACATCATATGTCTCATAAGATGTGCTGGTTTCGTTTTCATACACTCTGATCTTAATTGTAGATGCATCTAGACCAGGATTATTGAGAACAAACTTCTGTTTCTTCAGTGCAGTGTTAATAGTAAACGACTGCTTAATTAATGTTCCTTGATATACGTCAACTGTACCAAAATTAGCAGTGTTACCATTTAGAGGTGCTTCATGATCATCAACAACTACAAACTGATAGATAGCGTCATCAAATGATGTAGTGAAACCAGTTCCTCTCTTCAATACACATGTTGATGGGATAGTTCCTTGTCCACTGTAAGAAATTGAGAAATCTAACTTAGCCAGTGGTGCAGTAGTAGACCTGGGGCGATATCCAATCTGCTTCGCCAGGGACACCACATTGTCTCTCAAGGACGCGGAATCCAAGAACATCTCATTGATCACCATGTTCGTGTTGAACGCAGTGTAATAAGTGTTATATGCTAGTACATCTAGCATTGTGCTCAAAGTTGACCCTTCAAAGTCGTAATCAGTGAAATCACTATTCGCTCTGAGGTAATCAACCAAGGATGCTTTGATGTCTGCGAAATCTAGATTCGCAAGTTGAGTGTAAGGCATTACTGACTACGATTTAAGAAGAACTCAATTGATATACGTGGTACATCAGCACGACTGAGAACTTTAAAGTCCAATCGCACATCAAAACCGTTAGAATCAAAGTTAGGTTCGACTAAGCACTCTTGAATCGTAACCCTTGGTTCATACCTCGTGAGTGTCCTAACTATTTCATCTTTAATACTACCAGCAGTACCAAAATCTAGTGGTTCAAACAAGTATGCTCTAACATTAGAACCATACTGTGCATCGTATACTCTTTCTCCTTTATTAGTCAGAAGAACATTCAAAACCGCCTGCTTTACCGCAGCATCTTCCTTCTTCACCAAAAGGTCTTCAGTGACCTTGTTTTTAGCGAAAGAAAGGGATAAATCCTTAAACGGTACAGTAGACGGCATTAAGTGATTGATAGCATCACTTTATTTAGCGTCATTCCGCCCAACGGTCACGGAGTTCTTGACGCTTTGCTTCTTCCTTCTTACGTTCTGCCGACATTTTCAAATACTTCTCACTATCAATCTCAGTGATAAGAGTCATTCCTTGTGCAATAAAATCTTCGCTCTTATCGACGCTACCGTCGAGATGCTTGGGGTGTCCCATAATTGTCTCCGTTAAATGTGTAACGGAACTTTTAACGGGGTTCCATCCCTTTAACTATTTAGATTTTAATCCAATCTACATCATAGCGAATAGGCATAACATCAATAACTAGAGAATACCTAAAGTCACCACTTTTGTTATGAGGTACATCATGCTTTAGTTCAGATGGGAAGATCTGTAGTTGTCCATGCTTATTCTCATGCAACTCATCACCAAACCTTGTACCAGTCTTTGTATCTCCCCCTAGGAAGAGGTTTGTGCATGTAAAAGGCTTTCCATACCTAGGAGCATGTTCATCGTGGTTGTGCTCCATAATATAAAGGTCTGGTTTGATGATATTACCCCATGCAGAGTAGAACTTACCAGTACCAAACAATAAATGCAGTTTTGGTTTCAAGATTTGATAAACAGTCTCGTGCTTCAATGGATTATGACCATGAGACTTACCAATGTGATACATGTCGTGCATATCACCTGCAATCTCTTTCAGTGCTTCGATGATTTGATCACATTCTTCAATATTGCAAAAATTATCAATTTTAAAAATCATCGTGGGGCATCTCCAGGTTGTAAATTATGGAAAAAGAATCCTAAGTTCATTCTTGTTACATTACCAGCAAAATAATCATCATGGATATTCATACCATGGTGATACTTTGCACCATCAAATATTACTGCACGGTTATACCTAGGTTCTAAGTTATGCAACAATGCATAGTTTTCCTTAGGACGCCATGGTTGCTCATGCTCTCTAACATCTTCTCCTTCATAATCTGGTGCTAAGCACTTATAGACGTTAGTACCAGTATTATCAGTTTCGTTTAGATAGATCAGAGCAGAATATCCAGCATCTTTATGTGGCCACCAATAATTATTTTCATAATCATTCCAGGGGTCTTTCTTAAAAAAGAAACAATTAGAAATTACAGCACGACGATCACATGGTACTTGTCTAATACCCATACCTAGCAATACTCGATGTAAATGCTCATATGCTGGTAAAATATTGTCGCTATAGAATTCATGGCGCATATCCTTAAAATATTCACCATTATGGTTCTTACGACCAGTGGGTTCATCTGGATTGCGAAGTTTATTCTGATGAACAGCATTGTCCATACTATTATTACTAGTACCACCTTCTTTATGGAAGTTTGGTTGAATGTGGTGTAGTAACGTGATTACATCTTCAGGATACTTGAAAAAGTTATCAATGTAAGCATATGGAGATTTGCCTTCTATCATTCCATACTCAATGGATTGATTTTCATTTAATTCAAAATAGTTCTTCATCGTTGTAATACTAAGTTAAATGAAAATGTTAATCGACCATCCTTATCATCTCTTCTGAGAACCTCATGTTCCAGATATGGAGGAAACAAGATAATCTGACCTTCACTTGGTTTGAAGTGATAACTATCATACATTGATTCCCTAATACCACTCCTCTCAATACCACGATACCTCATAGATCGGTAATGTGTTGATATTGGATAGAATGTTGTCGGAGATGGTTTCCTATTGTAATAAACACCACTTAGGAATACTGGTCGCCTTCCATCCATGTGGTCATGACGTTCTTGATATTGACCTTCGTGATACATGTTATACCAAAACGTCAACATCTCACAAGGTTGCAATCCCTCACGTCGTAGTTCGTTATTACATGCATTCTCAATATCACCAATAAGACGATCCCTTACGTCTTGTAGGACTAAGGGATCATCATCGGGAATACGTGGGAATGTACTATTAACATCACAAGACCACCCAGGTGGTGTGTTTTCTACCTTTCCAGGATCTACGAAAAAATACTTACTATGTTTATTGAAATTAAAACAAATAATTTGGGTGGGGAAAATATCAATAATCATTTTAGTTTAAACATCACTGGGTTATTCTTGCGAACATGAATGTCTGTCGCCATGGTAACCCTTACATCATCTCCTTCATATGCTTCAGTCCAATGACTGATTCCAGCATGAAATACTAATAACTCACCAATGTGATTCTCATATGTCTTGCCTTCATAGATGGTGCCGCCACTGCTATCACCACCTAAGTATAAATTACATGATGTAAAGGGATGCATTACCTTCTGTAATGGATCTCTCGTATCATAGTGCTTGTGGGGTTCGATCCTGTCGCCCTTCCTGAAGGCGTTGAACCATGCTTGTAACCACTTACCCCTACCAAACAGTATACGATACTTAGGAAGGATGATAGGACCCACTACGGAGTCCTGTAGAGCATTGTAGTAACGGTATCGACCAGTTAACTTGTCTCCCTTGACGCTGGGGTAATCATGCTCCCCCAACGCCATTAGTTCATCCTCTTTCTCTAATACCCTCTCATAACATATAGATGCTTCCCTTTCGGAGAGAAACTCAGGTATTCTAAAAACGTTCATTCAGATTCTTCAGAGCTTTCGGCGCTAGGGTTTGCTGCTTCTCTCTCTTCTGTATCAATGTTACCATCGTTATCAGTGTCCCAGTCGCTGCGATACTGCAGGTTCTTAGGTTTGCCGACAGTATACTTAAACTCGGTCATCGTCCTTGTCCTCGATATGGTTTACGCGCCTTATTACGGGAGGTCGCACTGTATTTAGTATTCTTCCCGTTCCCCTGGCGCGTGCTCTTGGGCTTGGAATCGATACTAGGTGCTACGCCTAGTCCTGCTTTACTGCGAGCCATAATTCTAGAATAATGTACTTGGTTATTATATCACATCGCAAAGAACTTAGCACCCCCACCAGGGGAATTCGCCATTGTCGTTGTGATCGGTGTGCCGCCACTTGTCCCTAAGACATCCCCAACCCTGCAAACACGACGACCGCCAAAGAATACTTTAGTGCTCGTACCAATTGCAGTCCTGGGAGTGACGCATGGATCCCCTTTCGGTGTCGTTCCAGGTGCTGGGGTTAATACATCACCTTCGAGGATCACGGGGAACCCTCCGACGAAATACTTGCCTGCCGCTAATCCAACAGGTCCAATACCACAAGGCGGCGTGTTACAACTTCCTGTTCCCCCACTGTCGGGCGTTCCGTTGTAACATACAATGGGCTTACTCATTGTGGGTCTTCTCCCACAGTTCCGTTAGCACGTCCTGTAGTTTTAGGTGCTCCTCCGAGGTCGGGGGGCGGTAGTAAATTTGCATCTGGCGCAGTTTCATCAGTTCTAACTGTTGCTGCTCCACCACCTGCTTCAGACTTTCTAATTCTTGCTGCAGCTGTAGCACTTGCTGCGTCGAAGTAATTGCAGAATTCCTCAAAATTGTTGAGAGCGTCTTCGTAGCTCCAGGTTCTTGGGTCATTTTTTTCCACGGGATTTTTTTTATATTGGGGGTTTTCAGATAACGACTTTCCAATAATATTTATCGGTCGTCTGGATACTTTTGTAGGTTAGGAAGGACCCAAAACTTTCGCTCGGGCTACCGCCCAACCACAAAAAAGGGGCAAAATACTGCCCCCTGTCGGATTTACTGTTTTTTTGCTGATCAGACCAGAGTGGCGAGGTGCTGCTCGGTGATGCTGTTCACGGTGCCGTCGTCGTAGACTCTGACCCATGCGATGGGTTCACCGTTGGTGATGCGCCAGACCATCTGGTCTCCCTCTCCCTCTGCCTGACGGATGGCGGCGATGCGATAAGCGTGTCCGATGTTCATGGCGTAGTCGGCACCGTGCTCGTCAAACTTACCGAAGGATGTGGGTTGAACAGCGAAGGTGGGGTTGGTCATGTGTTTTGCTTTGTTGTGTGTATTGTAGAGCCCAGGGCAGCGATGTCTACCCCATGGTGGACAGTGCCTCAAGCGGCATAGGTCAGGATCTGACGGTCAGGGTCGCTGGTCACGAACTCCCGCACGTTGTCCTGTTGCACCTTGATCACAACCTGACTAGACTTGTTTGCCTTGCTTAGTCCGAGGAATGCTCGGATGCCGTTGTTGCTGGTCACCCTCACACGCAGACCACAGTCAAAGGCATGGGGTACAGCACAGGATGAGAAGACGAGGCGACGTGATGACTTGCCCTTGCCCTTGATCAGTTCGGGGGAATAGTTGCTGTTGATGCAACGGGTCATGATCAGACGGTCTGCCTCCATGATGTGGAGGGTCTCATGCTTGGTGTCGTTGATGACGATGCCCATGCCGTGCTGCTTCTCTGTGACGTTGGTCTTCAGAAAGTTCAGCAGGTCGTAGGGGTGGATGCTGTCTAGTGCTTTCTCGCAGCAGCGGTTGAAGAGGTCGCGGGCATCTTCCACAAGTGCTTCCCGCTCAGTAACGCTGAGAGAACGCGCACCCCTGACGAGGGCGAAGAAATCGCTGAAATGGGTTGCTCTGTCAATGATGCCATCGATGTCTGAGGTGTTGACCCAATCGAAAGACCCATTCTTCAGACCTGCCTTATGCTTAATGCTGATGCCCTTGTCTCCCGCCATGGCGTCTGCTTTGTGCTTCGTGCCTCCCAAGTGGGTGACAGTGGAGGGGTAGACTTGGTGCTCATTGAGCAGGTCGATGGTGGCGTGCTCATTGGAGACGCCGTTGTGATGGGTGCTGCCGTTGGTTTGGAACATGTTGAGATGCGTGAGCGCCACGCTGTGTTGTGTATGTGTTTATTATAGTCGGTCAGACGCCAGGGCAACCTGGGTCGTAACCACTTTGCCGATTGTCTGCGTGATTCTCGATCAGTTGGATGCCAGCATTGACGCCTTCCCTAAGGTAGTCTGCGAATCCGATGCCGACAGCAACGGCGAGGGCGATGGAGAAAAATTGTTTCATGGTAGGATCAGTGACGGTCTGAGATGTTCCAGGTTCCCCAGTTGTCGTAACGGGGGGCAGGGATGCGTCCTTCTCGGATCGCTTTCCTCTGTGCTGCTTCTCTAAGCATCTCTGCTTTGATGGATGCCATCGCCGCTTGCATGACTGGTGAGGGGTTCTCGCTATGAAGGAAGATCCCGTCTTCTGATTTGATGAGAGGTGTTTTGTTCATGTCCTTATTATAGACACAGGGGAGAGCAGATCGCCTCCCCCAGTGGACAGATCAACCGTTGTCACACAGTTCTTCGAGCATCTCATCCATCTCATCGGTGTCGATGCTAGGGTCCATCCAACGCACACCGTCAGGAGTCATCTGCCCGAAGTTCACCTCAAGGGCAGGGATCAGGTGGTCGTATCCGCTGTGACCTTTGATGCGAGCGAGACGGTACATGCTCTCATCGTTGTTGATCCATAGGGACACGTTCCAGGTCTCATAGTTTGCCCAACCGTTGTAGGTCGTGTCGGCAGTCATGGTGGAAGCGGTCATGTGTTTGTTTGAACTGATGTCAGTATAGAGGATGAATGGGGGCGCTGTCGCCCCCTAGTGGACAGTGCGTCAACTGAACACCATCTCAGCGATTCCCTCCACAGGGTCGCCATACTCCATCACGGTGTGTCCAAGGTAGTCTTCACACCACGCATAGGAACCGCTCTCATTGTGCATGGAGTACAGGACATCACATGCCTCCTCCATGCCCATGACGTACTCCCGCTCATCCAACTTGGGGCAGCAGACGAGGTATTGACCAGTGATCATCGTGTTTGTTTGAACTGAAGTCATTATAAGCGCAAGGTCAGCAGGAATGCGACCGATGCTGTGCCACTAGGTAGACTGGTCCAAGAGGTCAGGGTAATACTCTTCAACCTGTTCTATCATTTCATCGACTGAATACTTATCAAACTCAACGTCCATGTAATCATAAAGAATCGCCATCATATCTTTGATGTCCATGTCATCCAAGACCCTGTTAATGTAGTCTGCTTGGAGTTGATCGCGGTCGATGATGTTTTCAGTGGTCATGATCATTCAGCAGGAAAGTTTTTGCAGACAGCATCACACAGAGTCTTGATTAAATCCTCCATGTCGTCTTCACTAATGCGGGGGACAATGTTGCAGGCAAACTCTTCAACAATGCCGTCAATATCCCACATCAATTGTTCACGTTGTGTGAGCATTGTGAGTCGATCAGTCATCAGTCAGGGGATCCTCTTTTTCGATGTCTTGTTGCATGTCTGGGGGCATCAATTCTCGATCGTCAATATCAAGATCGAAGATCTCCCCAGGCATGTCTTGAATCTCATCCCACATAGGCGGTTGTCTGAACTGAACCTATTATAAACACACTAGTTCCAACCCGTCGCCTCATCAGGGACAGTTTCCGAACTGGTCGAGCGAAGCGGCTGAATCAGTTTGTGTAAGATAGACTGTGCAATATTCCACGAGGATGAATCAAACACCCCAGCATTCTCTTCAATGAGATCAATCATGAGATCAATTTCATCCTCTAGGAATTCAGTCTCGACAGTGTAATCAGTGTTGAGTAGTGTAGTCAATTTCAGTGATAATAGAGGTCGGATCGTCAAACAATTCAGTTGTAGTTGTTTGACCTAATGATAATAACTCTTCTAGAGTTTGTTCTTCGATTTCTTGTAACCACTCTTCTTTAGTCATTAGAAACCTCTTATAGTATTACTAATTATACCATATAAGAGATTAATATTATTAAAATTTAAAAAACAAAAAAATCCAACTTTTGCAACTTAATGAAAAAGATGGATTTTAAAGGGGGCGCAGTTTCTAAAATACTGATCTTTTGTACTCCCCCAGATGACTCAAGCGAACACGTATCCAGAGCAGAAATCTTCAGTCTGGTACACATTCTGACCGTTAACACATCCGACGAACTTGCGAACGTACCACAGAAAGTCTTTCTGGAATACACCTTCGCCAGCAATACAGAACTCAGAGCAGAGTGCATTCAGACGTGATTTGGTGGTGACTGACTGCCAACCACCATCAAAGATGGTCATGGTGGTGTCATCAACCATAGCAATCTTGTTGCCGTGCAGGTAGACAGTGGACACACCGTCATTGGTAACAACCTGAGTGTTACCCGAAGACCAGTTCTTGTCTGCCTTGATAGCAGCGTTCATCTGGGATTCGATCTTACGCATTTGGTGCTGTGTTTGTTTGACTCTTATAGTATGCCCCACCTGCAGACCAATTGCAAGTGGGGTGGTGCCACTACCTAAACTGGCACGCTCACTGGTCCTGTTGGTCGTATTCTGTGTAGTCTTTGAACTTACGTACTGATTTCTTACGCTGACGCCTAATATTCTTTACTTCGTAACCATATGATTCTGCTTCGTCGATGTAGTCGTCTTGTTGGAATTCGTCGTTGTACTTGTAGCTCTTGGACATGATTCAGAATTGACTAGTGCAATATTTAGTAGAGGTCAGATATCCTTGATAGTAATAGCTTTATCCTTGATTTGTTGGTTAATATACCTTCCCAAGGACTTTTCAGGGTCATTTACTATTTTTTTGATGTTATTAGTAAATTCTTCAACATTTTCACAGTTATACTCATATTCTTTAGGGTTTTTACTCTGAAAAGTGATGAATACACTACTATCTTCCACTTTTATGGATGAAATAGCAGATGAATTCAAGTTTTTGAAGCTAATAGCAGTCATCATTGTGATTAAAGATTAAAATTGAAAAAACTCATTTTTTTAAAAATCTCAAAAACATAAAATTCTGTTTTTTTGACTTTTTGAGATTTTTAGTTTTTTGAGTTTTCCACAGGGGTGTGGAAAAGTAAAGAGGGTGGCGGGCAGCAGTTTGTCGCTGCCTCTTACTGTTTGCCCCCTCGATGTCCTTAGTATAAGGCTTGGCGGCAGGTCTGGAAGGGGGCTGTGTGACG
>AACY020486815.1_pt1 | contig 10934 bp, 12 predicted proteins | sample 267378 | NCBI WGS metagenome assembly AACY02 (sample SAMN02954345, study PRJNA13694) | marine metagenome | biome: aquatic; feature: ocean; material: water; isolation source: isolated as part of a large dataset composed predominantly from surface... | reverse complement strand
TGTCTTTGATTTCACTCAAACTATAGGCTCCTAGTTACAACAAAATCTAAGAGATCAATCATTTCTAACTTTGCAGGACCAGAGTAACTTGCTAATGAGTTCTTAGCCTTCTGCGCATAATCTAATGCAGTTTTTCTTACCTGACTTTCTATTTGTAGTTCTCTTAACACGTTTACTGCCTTTGTTATATCTGATTTCGTTGCTTTTGAATTTCCAAAAACGCCAAGAATGATTTTCTTAGATTTTGGATCTGCTTTTTTCATCGCAAGTAAAATTGGCAGGGATTTTTTACCTTCACGTAAATCATTGCCTACAGGTTTTTTCGTGATTTTTGGATTACCCAAAACTCCGATATAATCGTCAGTAATTTGGAATGAAACTCCGAGATTCTTTCCAAATGAAGCCAGGTTCTCAACGTCATGAGGTTTATTGGCACAAATTGCCCCCATTGCACAAGAAACCTCAAAAAGCGCTGATGTCTTTTTTTCTACCATAGTGATGTAATCTGATTCAGTGGGAATTCTTTTTGCTTCAGCCATCTTTATGTCTAAAACTTGACCCTCACAAACTTCGACACAAGCTTTTGCAAGTTTTGCTACTAGTCCCGATGATATCTTTGGATCTCGCACTCTTTCAATTGAAACCATCTCAAATGCCTTTGAGAAAAGAACATCACCAGCAAGTATTGCTAGGGGAATTCCGAATTTTGTATGAACCGTTGGTACTCCATGTCTCATTTCATCATTATCCATAATATCGTCGTGAACAAGTGTAAAATTGTGTACCATTTCGATGGCAGCTGCAGCAGGCAATGCGTCACTTGGTGAGCCTCCGAGCATTTGACAACTCTTCATAACCAAGAATGGTCTGAGTCTTTTGCCACCGTTAATAATTAGATGAGCACCAGCCTTGTATAAAATATCAGGTTCGCCGTCAAGACATGACTTGAGATATGAGTTGATTTTTTTCCCAGATTCTTCAAGTGTTTTTACCATTATTTTATTAACCTCCAATTATTTGTTGGAAAATGGAATTTTAATGCTCTTTCCAATATAGGCTGGTTTTCGACTCTCATCCATTTATCAAAGACTTGTTTGTGTTTTTGAATCATTACATTATCTGATGCATATAAAAAATACAAAGCAACTAACATCCAAGGACAATAATTTTGCGGATTTCTATCAATATCTGATAAGAGTTGTTTCTGCTCAGCCCATTTTATCTCACTTATTTCGTCTTTGACCAAATTAATTTCAAAGTTATTTGGTACTTGACCGATTAGAGTACCACAAATCTCATTTTCTGAACCCACGTTTTTGTATGGAACATGATATTCGAATTTGAATAGATAATCTAACTTGCAATCAGCACCTATCTCTTCTGGTAATCTTCTCTCTGCAGATGATACGTACGTTTCTGTTTTTCTGGGATGGCTTGCAACAGTACCATCCCAATCACCAGGCCAAAGCATTTTGCTATCACTTCTTCTTGTGAGAAGCAATCGATCCTGATTATCAAATAATAGTACAGTAAACGCTCTGTGAAGTTTTCCATCTGGTAAATGACATCGTACCTTTTCTTCAGTGCCTATAGGATTATCATTGCTGTCTACCAATATTAGAAACTCATCTGTCATATCTTATCCTCGAAATATTGTTCCCTCGAACTTGTTTTTCTGTATTGCATCTACCACTCTATGCGGTTTATTTCCATTGACAAAGAATACCTTAAGACCCATTTTAGAGATTTTAATTGCCTCCTCAACCTTGCGCTTCATTCCTCCAGTAACATCCATTGATATTTCTTGTATTGATGCTTGCTGGTCTTTCATGTCGTAGATCAATTTTTTAGTATTAAAATCTGAATATAGTCCGTCAACATTGAGTAAAAATATTGATAATCTTGGGCGTAATGATTTTGCTAGAATACTCATGATTCTATCGCCAGAGAGTATATAGGATTTTTTTTGACCGTACCATAAAGCATCGCCAAATGTGACTGGCGTCAAATTTGATTCAGCCATATTTTTTATTTGTTTAATCTTTGATATGATTGGTTTATCTCCAGCCATGAAATCTGTGGGAGGTAAACAGTATGGATTTAGCTTATTTTTTACCATTGAATCCAAAATTATCTTGTTAAGCTCAATCATTGAGTTTTTTACAATTGCAATTCCATGATAGTCGTATTTTGCAGGTTTCGTATGCATATCATATCTAACTGACCAATAATGCCCAAATGAACCACCACCATGAACTAGAATAACTGGTTCCGAGATCTTTTTGAGATTTTTTGTAATTTTATCGATTGTTTTTTTCCTAGGTGATAGTGGTCTATCCTTATTTGTGATAATTGAACCGCCCATCTTTATGAGAATCATAATTGATTTCAGAAATGGACTCAGTTAAAAAGTATCTAAGGTGTTATTTCTTTAACACCAATACTGTCAATTTTAGTTGAAAAACACTCATACTTTGATAATGCATCTAAGGTGGCTCTGAGATTAGAATCGTCAACTAACGCAACAATACACCCACCATCTCCAGCCCCAGTTATTTTTGCACCATAAGATACACTTTTTGCAGAATCTATCATGGCATCTAGGGATTCATTTGATACTCCAATTTTGTGTAAGTAAGTTTGATTTACGAGCATTTTTTCACCCAGTTTCTTAAGATCATTTCTATTTAGTGAATTGATTGCCTCTTCAATCAATGATGCCTCATTTATACACAATAATGAGAATTCTTCAGCATGGGTTTCCTTGAATTGTTTAACTCGTGATACTACATCACTGGTAGAGTGAATGATTTTAGAATTAGCAATCACCAAATAAAAATTGGGAATAACATCAACATTTTTAGTTCCGTTTTTTGTATATTCCATTATTCCTCCATAAGTACAACTGGTGGTATCGGCACCAGAAGCATTCTCAAAAACAGTTTTTTCTGCTTCTAATGCAAGTTTGAGTATCTCTTCCTTTGAAGTTTTTTTAAACAGACCAGAAATTGATCTAGCTGCTGCAACACAACATGCGGACGATGAACCTAGACCAACTCCAGAGGGTATCTCTGATTTTATCGATATTCTTATTCCTAAATTCGATTGTTGTAAAATTTTTTGTGCAATGAAAAATACAGGCCTGAATTTTGAATCAACGTTTTTGATTGATTCGCTTTTAGAAATTGTAACAGTTCCTAGGTCAGACTCTATCTTAATGGTAGCAGAATCTACTAGCTCAGATTCTACTGTGATCCGTTTATCGATTGCACAAAGAATAGCTTTTCCACCGTATACTATGAAATGCTCACCAAAAAGTATGACCTTTGCTGGTGCAGATGCTACAGAAATCAAGTAAATACAATTGATGCGTAACCTACCACGGAGCTCGTATCCCCTGTAATATCTCCGCTAGTAGCATACTTGAGCAGTTTTCCTTGTTTTGCACCTAATTTCTTACATGCAACCATAGTTGATGCAATTGCTCCATATCCGCACGCACTAATCCTCCTTTCGTTTAATATTTGGTAAAATTCTTCAACATCTAATTTCAAAATTGGTTCTATTAGTGAACTATCCTGTTTGTATGCGACCTCATTTGGCTCATAATGAGTGAAATCAGATGAACCGATAATGATTATTTTTTTGGTTTTTGCAAGAATAGCAACTGCTGTGCCTACTTCTTTCATGCTCTCATAATCTTGTTCGTTTAGTATAATCGGTAATATCTTGAATGGTTTTTTGTAGAATTGCATCAACATTGGAATTTGAACCTCGATACTATGCTCTCGAGTATGAGAGAAATAATCAATTTCGATTATCTTTGATATTTGGTTGATTTCTTTTGCAGATTCTGAATCGACTTCTACTGGACCAAACGGCGTTTCCCACGAACATTCTTTCATAGTCGCAATATTACATCCAATGCCCCAATGATTTGGACCTAGTATTACCGCAAGGTCAAATTCTTGATTAGTAATACTACTGAAAGAGTGACTCGCTACTGGTCCTGAATACATGTAACCTGCATGAGGACAAATTGTACCAAATACTCTTTCATTATTTTGCTTGATTTTTCCTACTCCGAATTTGTTTGCAATGGATTGATTAATTGAGTCTTCTAGTTTTGATTTTTCTTTTGGATAGAACATTCCAGCAACTGCTGGTGTTCTAATACGCATCTATTCTAGTTCCTCTTCAGAAATTTTAGTTTCGAAATCATCTATTTCGTACTTCATTTGATCATTTTCGCTTAGCTTGCCTTTTTGAATCAGTATTTCTCTTGCTAATAACCAAAATACTGTAGCTAATGACTTACGACCTCTATTGTTTGCAGGTATAACGACGTCAATTTTTGATGTCACATTATCTGTATTGGATACTCCAATGACCGGAATTCCAGCATTTGTTGCTTCTGTAATCGCTTGAGAATCTACTTGAGGATCAGAAATTATTACTAATTTCGGTTCAGTGTAATATGGTAAAGATGGATTTGTAAGTGTACCTGGCATGAATCTGCTCAGCATTTTTCTAGCCCCTGTTATTTCACAAAATCTTTCTATTGGCGTACTTGCATATTCACGTCCTGAGCAAACAAGGATCTGTGACGGTTCAATTCGATTGATGAACTTGGAAGCTGTTTTTATTCTTGCCAATGTTTGATCAAGGTCAATCATGTATAGTCCTTCAGGACTGGCTTTTGTGATAAATGGCTGCATGAAAGTTGTCTTGACTGTAGTTCCTACTCTGATTCCGGTAGATAGTATCTTTTTCTTAATATCTTGTGGTTCGACTTGCTGACTCATTTACGATTTTAAACCTCTGCCATACCCGATATTAAACCATGCTCTGAAAGACGAATCAATTCGTTTAGTTTTGCTACTCTCTCACCACCTACTACACCCACTTTGAGCATTTTTGAACCTGTGGCAATACCTATGTGTGATATCTGATGATCAGTTGATTCTCCTGATCTATGTGATGTGATAACTCCAATTTTATTCTTGGATGCAATAGTTGCAAATTCTAATGCATCGTACAAACTTCCGGCCTGATTTACCTTGAGTATTACTCCAGTACAAGCCTTTTTACTAATGGCTTTTTTGAGAATTTTTGGATTTGTGACTGTAAGATCATCCCCTGTAACATAAGTCCTAGGAAATTTCTTTGCTAGTATTGCCATGTGATTAAATGCCTCCTCATGTAATGCATCTTCTGCATAAATCAACTTGTATTTTTTTATTAGATTTGATGCAAAATCTATCTGTTCTTCAGGTGTATTTTCGAATCCAGCACGATCGTAAACGTATTTCTTCTTTTTCTCATTCCACTGAGTAGATGATGCAAAATCTATTCCAAGCGCAACCTCTTTTCCTAATGTATATCCTAGGCTCTCTATGGCTTTAGCTGATATCTCTAGTGCTCGTTCATTATCCATCTCTGGAGCCCATCCGCCTTCATCACCCCTACCGTTTGTGAATCTGGGATTATCGCTTTGAAGTGTCTTTCCAAGTTCTTTATGTACTGCAAGATTCATCTCTATGGACTCTCTTGGAGTTTTTGCACCGATTGAGCAAACCAAAATCTCTTGAATATCGGGTGTTCCTGGGCCAGCATGTGCACCTCCACCTAAAATGTTTCCTAATGGGAATGGAAACTTCCATCGTTTGGTTTGAGAAATCATCTTAAAGAAAGGCTCATCAAGCGCTTTAGCTGCTGAATCAACTGAAGCTATAGTTAATGCATATGCTACAGCTCCACCAATTTTTGAATAATTATTGGTAGGATCTATTTTTCTAATTTGACTCTGTATTGATTTAAGATCATCAGCCTCAAGTCCAACAAATTTTTTAATGTTTTTCGTTATGATTTGTAAACTTTTTTCAGGTTTGTTATCTGCAAAACTCTGAGCTTCGTATTTACCTACACTAGCACCTGAAGGAGCACAAGCTCTTCCTAGATGTCTTTTGTCTGATATGACATCGATTTCTATAGTCTTACTACCACGACTATTGTACACTAGTCTAGCCTTTATCGATGATATCTTTGGCAATCTATTCTAACTCAGATTGAACTTCCATGTAACGTCTTTGTATTGCCTCGTAGAATGGAATAATCTGTTGCATTGTTTCTACAGTTGTCAACATCATTCTTCTACAACAATATCTTTTCAAACCGAGTGAATCTAAAACTTTAACAGGTTCTTCACCAGATTTGATTCTATTTTGATAATCTTCGTATTTATCAGCAATTAGATTTCCACAAGTGAAACATCTGACTGGGATTAACACAACGACAAAAATCAAGTAAGGTTATAAAAACCATCCATGAAATTTTGCTGCGGGAGTCGCCAAGCCTGGCCAACGGCGCTAGCTTGAGGGGCTAGTATCTTAGGATTTCGTGGGTTCAAATCCCACTTCCCGCATTTCTTATTTTTTAATTGATTTGATTAATTCGGCACGTCTAATTTCTTCAGTAATTGCAATTCTAGTTTCTTCAACTAAGATTCTTGCTACATCTAGTTTCCTTCTTGCCTCTTTGATAATTTTATCATAATATGCAAATGGATATAGAAGTAAATACAATTCGTCCATCTTCTCAAACATTTTTTTAGCTTCTTCAGATTTACCGACTCGAATCTTATCGTAAACATCTCTTCTCATCTCTCCAATACAATCCAATAATCCTAAAACGAATGATTCATTTTTTACTTTCAAAATCTCAGGACTTGGAATGTCTTTACCTTGAATAAGAGACAAAAATGAAGATGCCTCTACAAATTCTTGCTCTGACGGGATCAAATATTTGTACAATGACTTGTCAATATTCTTGCGATATTGTTCTAAGAGTTTTTTAGCCTGTGTGATTTTTTTTGTAGCCTGTCTGGAATCATTCTTGTGACAGTCTATTATGGATTCACTACATAAAGTAATTATTTGTCTGGTGTTTCTGATTAGATTCTCTCTTTCATTCAAACTTTTCTCTAAATCCTTAGATATAATTTCTAGAGAACGTTTTGTTGTGTTCATGACATAACTGAGCATATCTAGGATAAAGTCGTTTTCAAATAGCTTATTTTATGTCGTAGATTTAGCTGTATTATGGAAATATCAGTTAGACAAATGTATCAAATTGAAGAAAATGGACACCAAATGGGTTTTCCTAGACAATTAATGATGGAAAATGCCGGTGCATCGATGGTTAAGAGAATTATAGAAAAATTTTCAGACATCTCCTCTAAAAAAATTCTAGTTTTTGCAGGACTCGGAAATAATGGGGGAGATGCGCTAGTAGTCGCAAGACATTTGGCCGGATATGGAAGCAAGGTTACTGTCATACTATTGGGAAATCCATCAGATATCAAAACTATAGAGTGTAAAACTAATTGGGAAATCCTTGAAAAAATGAAATCAATTCAAATAGGATTTGGACCAGACGATGCTTCTAAATTTGATGTTGATATAATAATTGATGGAATATTGGGAACAGGAATATCTGGTGAGGTTCGCGAACCTCACGCATCTGCAATTAATCTTATCAATAAAACAAAAGCATACAAGGTATCAGTTGATGTTCCATCTGGCCTTGACCCAGATACTGGAGAAACTGCAAATAAATTCGTGACTGCAAACATGACTGTGACATTTCATAAAATGAAACGAGGTATGTTAAAAAGAAAAGATCTATGCGGAACAATCTTTGTAGAAAAGATTGGAATACCGCCCGAAGCAGAAATTGGTGTTTTATGATAGTGCATCAAATCGCTGTAGGAAATATGCAAAACTTTACCTACGTTTTAGAGGATGAATCTACTAGTGAAGGAATAATCATTGATCCGTCATGGGATTTAGATGAAGTAATGCGAGTAGTTAAAAAAAATAATTTACGAATAAAATACATCGTTAATACACATCATCATTTTGATCATACTATCGGTAATGAAACTATCAAAAAAGAAACAATGGTACCAATATTACAATACAAGACATCTACAATAAAGCATGATCAAGACGTTTCTCATGGAGATAAAATTGTATTTGGCAAATCAGAACTATCGGTCATGCATACACCGGGACACTCAAAAGATAGTATGTGTCTTGTTGGTGATGGCAAACTTTTCTCTGGCGATACTCTTTTTGTTGGGACATGTGGTAGAGTTGATCTCCCTGGGGGTGATGCCAAAGAACTTTACGATAGCATAGTCAATGTACTGTGCAAAATGGACGATGATTTGATCATGTATCCTGGACATAATTATGGCTCAACACCAACATCAACTTTGGGAATGCAAAAAAAAATGAATTTTGTTATGCAACCAAGAACAGAAGCAGAATTTTTGGAAATAATGGGTATTAGTTAATTGCATAAGGATATAGACATTCTTTTACAAAAACAAAAAGGAGAAAAATTCCTTAAAGAAATAGAAAAAAAACAATTTCTTTTCTCATTAGTCATATCCTATACTGAAACATGTACTATTCCAGGAATCACGGTGGCTGGAAAAACACCCGAAGTTTTGCCTTATACTTCCCCTGCAGATTCGGAATTTCTCAACTTTGGGTATTGTAAATGTATTAATGCAATACCTATGACCCCTGATGGTAAGCCCACTCCAGCATTATTGACAAAGACTGCTCTAGAGTCTGCTAGTATTCCAAATGTAATAGTTAACGCTGGAAGCAAAATAGTCCCACAACTTCCATTTTTTGAAACCGGATTAACTCCTGGGAGAAATATTGCTGTAGAATCCGCAATGTCTACTGATGATGTAATACGTGCTGTTGAATATGGAAGAATGATAGGAAGATCATTTGGTTCTGTCACTGATTGTCTTGTAATCGGTGAAAGTATTCCGGGCGGAACCACTACTGCACAAACCGTTCTAACATCTCTAGGAATAAGTGGTTCAGTGAGTAGCAGCATGCCTGAAAATCCGTTAACTCTAAAACAAAAAATAGCTATGGATGCAGCAAAAAGGTCCACATCAAAAAATCCATTTGAAGTGGTATCTAACGGAGGTGATCCTATGATACCTACTGTGGCGGGAATTCTCAGTACTGCATCTGCGCAAACAAAAGTTATTTTGGCAGGTGGTACACAAATGGCAGCAGTATTGGCCTTTGGAAAAATCACTGGTTACCACAGAGATAATGTTGCACTTGCTACTACATCCTACGTAACCGATGATAAATCTGCAACACTGGTAAATATGATATCTCAAATTGACGATATCCCCCTGTTTTCTGTAAAGTTAGGACTGGGCAATTCTAAAATTAATGGGTTGAGAGAATTTGCTAATGGATTTGTAAAGGAAGGCGTCGGTGCAGGTGGAGCATCACTTGCAGCGATGCTAAAAATTGGGATTGAAGCTGAAAATCTTCTTACTATGACTGAAAAACAATACTTGGAATTATTTCACAGTAACTGATTTTGCAAGATTTCTTGGATAATCAGGATCTGTATTTTTTTCAATTGCAGAATAGTAGGATAATAACTGAATTGGAATTATCTCGATTAATGGATAGATCGCGTCATCAACTGTTGGTATCTGTATCCAATGATCATAGACATCACTCTGTTTGTCAGAAATTCCAATAATTTTAGCACCACGTGCTTTAATTTCTCTTGCGCTTGTCAGTGTATCACTATAAGTGAAATCATTTGGATTTATTATTATGACGTACACGCTAGAATCCATTAAGGCGAGTGGTCCATGCTTTAATTCGCCGCCAGGAATTCCTTCTGCATGAATATAGGATAACTCTTTTAATTTTAATGCTGATTCTGTTGCAATCGGATAATGTACTGCTCTGCCAAGAATGTAGATATCTTGAATGTCTTTTAGCTCTTTAGCAATTTCTTTAATCTTGGTATGATCCTCTAGTACTTTGCTTATGGAAGAAGAGATTTTTTCACTATCTAAATTGATACAGCTGTCACACAGTTTTCTTGCAATTTTGTAGATTATGCCAAGTTGTGAAGTAAAACTTTTTGTTGCAGCAACTCCAATCTCAGGCCCACACCCCATACCAATCACTATTGAAGATTCTTGTGCCAATGATGAAGTCATAATGTTGACAATTGAAAGAATCTTAGCATTTGCCCTTTTTGCAATTTTAACTGCCTCTAGAACATCTGCACTCTCACCACTCTGTGATATGGCAATTAGAATAGAGTCTGATTCTATGGTTTCAGGTGTAAATGTTAGCTCACTTGAAATGATTGGTTCTACTTTAATTTTGGCATATTTCTGCCACAAATATTTTGCAATCAATGCTGCATTATAGCTAGTACCACTTCCTGTAATGTAGACATTTCTCGAATTTCTAATTAATTCAATAGCTTTGTTAATAGAATCTGTGGATTTTTCGCCCGCGGATATCACAGTATCTGGCTGTTCAGAGATCTCTTTTAAGGTAAAATGCGCATAGTCTCCTTTGTAAACATCCGCGAATTCTTTTGAAACTTTTGTCACTTGATGTTTTATGGTATTTCCATCGAAATCAAAAATCTGAATTCCTATTCTGTCTAATATCACAATCTCTCCATTATCGAGGTAAATAGCATCGTCTGTTTTCTCTATAAAACCTAAAACGTCACTTGAAAGAAAGAATCCCTTTTTACCAATTCCTATTATTAGTGGCTCATGAAATCTAGCTGCTGATAATATTCCGTTTTCAAACATGGCAACAAATGCGTAATGGCCCTTGATCTTGGATACTGTTTTCATCATAGCCTGCTTTATGTCATGTGTCTGATCATAATTGAACTGCAATAAATTAGCAATCACTTCACTATCTGTTTGACTTTGGAATCGATAGTTTCTCTTTTCAAGATCTAATTTTAACTCCTCATAATTCTCTATTATGCCATTATGAACAATTGCTATCTTGCCTGAACTACTAGGATGTGGATGCGCATTAACATCGGTAACA
>AACY020297985.1_pt1 | contig 10934 bp, 9 predicted proteins | sample 267378 | NCBI WGS metagenome assembly AACY02 (sample SAMN02954345, study PRJNA13694) | marine metagenome | biome: aquatic; feature: ocean; material: water; isolation source: isolated as part of a large dataset composed predominantly from surface... | reverse complement strand
CGGCGGCGGCGGCCGCGCGCTGACCGACACCGAGGGGCGCTACGCCTTCATGACCATCCGTCCCGGCCCCTATCCGTGGCCGAATGATACGAACTCCTGGCGCCCCGCGCACATCCACCTGTCGCTGTTCGGCGAGTGCTTCGGCCAGCGGCTCATCACCCAGCACTATTTCGAGGGCGACCCGCTGCTGCCGCTCTGCCCGATCTACAACGCGATCCCCGACGCCGACGCCCGCGCGCGGCTGATCGCGACGCTCGACATGGACGCGGCCGAGCCCAACGACCACCTCGCCTACCGCTTCGACATCGTGCTTCGCGGACGGCGCCAGACTCCGTTCGAGACCCGTCCGGAGGGCCTCTGATGACCCGGCTGCGCGAGACGGCCTCTCAGACCGCAGGTCCTTACGTCCATATCGGCCTCGCGCCCGAACTCGCCGGGATCGAGGGCGGGCTGACGGCCCTCGGGCGCGACATCGCAGGGCCGAACGCGCGCGGCGTGCGGATCATGCTGGAGGGCATGATCCTGGACGGGCTCGGCGCTCCGGTCCGCGACGCGGTGGTGGAGGCGTGGCAGGCGAACGCCGACGGCGTCTACGCTCATCCGCTCGACCCGAACGCACCGCGCGTCGAGCCCGGCTTTCGCGGCTGGGGCCGCGCGCCGGTCGACCCCGAGACCGGCCTCTGGCGCATCGAGACGGTCAAGCCCGGCCGCGCGCCCGACCCGCGGGGCCTCGCCGCCGCCCCCCATGTCGCGCTCTGGATCGTCGCGCGCGGAATCAACCTCGGCCTCCTGACCCGGCTCTATTTCGAGGACGAGGATCGGGCCAACGCCGAGGACGCCGTTCTCGCAGCCTGCGGTCCCCGCGGCCGGACCCTGATCGCGACGCAGCCGAGCCCCGGCCTCTATCGCCTCGACATCCGCCTCCAGGGCGAGGGCGAGACCGTGTTCCTCGACGTCTGAGAGCCCATGCGCACCCAGGTCGCCATCATCGGCGGAGGCCCGGCGGGCCTGCTGCTCTCGCAACTCCTGCACCGCGCGGGCGTCGAGACGGTCGTGCTGGAGCGGCGGTCGCGCGACTACGTGCTGAGCCGCATCCGCGCGGGCGTGCTGGAGCAAGGGACAACCGACCTCCTGCGCCGCGCCGGGGTCGCCGAGCGCATGGACCGCGAGGGCGAGCGCCATGACGGCTTCACCCTCGCCTTCGGCGATCGGCTGCTACGGATCGACCTCTCGGGCCTCCTCGGCGGCCGGACGGTCACGGTTTACGGCCAGACCGAAGTCACGAAGGATCTCTACGCCGCGCGCGACGCGATGGGCGGCGCGGTGATCGACGAGGCCGAGGACGTCGCGCTCCACGACCTCGACGGCGACGCGCCCTTCGTCACCTGGCGCAAGGACGGCGAGACGCATCGCCTCGACTGCGACTTCGTCGCGGGCTGCGACGGCTTCCACGGCGTCAGCCGCCAGTCGATCCCCGTGGACCGCCTCAAGGTGTTCGAGCGGGTCTACCCCTTCGGCTGGCTCGGCGTGCTGTCGGAGACGCCGCCCGTCGCCGAGGAGCTGATCTACGCCCGCCACCCGGAGGGCTTCGCGCTCTGCTCGCTGCGCAACCGGATGCTCTCGCGCTACTACGTGCAGGTGTCGCTGGAGGAGCGCGTCGCGGACTGGCCCGACGACCGCTTCTGGGCGGCGCTCAAGGCGCGCCTGCCCGCCGAGACCGCCGCGGCGCTCGTCACCGGCCCGTCCATCGAGAAGTCCATCGCGCCGCTCCGCAGCTTCGTCGCCGAGCCGATGCGCTGGGGCCGGCTGTTCCTCGCGGGCGACGCCGCCCACATCGTCCCGCCGACGGGCGCGAAGGGGCTGAACCTCGCCGCCTCCGACATCGCCTACCTGTCCGACGCGCTGATCCGCTTCTATCGCGAGGGCGCGGCGGACGGGATCGAGGGCTATTCCGAGCGGGCGCTGGCGCGGGTCTGGAAGGCCGAGCGCTTCTCCTGGAGCCTCACCACCCTGCTCCACCGCTTCACCGAGGACGAGGGCTTCGGCGAGCGGATCAAGCAGGCCGAACTCGCCTATGTCGAAAGCTCGACGGCGGCGCAGACCGCCATCGCGGAGAACTATGTCGGCCTTCCGCTCTGAGGCCGGCCGCAAAACAGGGAGGACTGAAATGAACCGTCGCGATTTCCTCGCCAGCACCGCGCTCGGCGCGGCGGCCCTCGCGGCCCCCGCCATCGTCCGGGCCTCCGACGTCGTGAAGATCGGCGCGGTCGCGCCCAAGACCGGGCCGCTCGCGGGCGGCGCGCTGGTCACCCAGTGGCCGAACGTCGAGATGTGGGTGAAGCAGGTGAACGCGCGCGGCGGGCTCACGCTGTCGGACGGCCGCAAGCCCATCGAACTGATCGAATACGACGACAAGACCAACCCGGCCGAGCACATCAAGGCCGCCCAGCGCCTCGCGACGCAGGATCAGGTGGACTTCATCGTCGCGCCCTACGCCACCGGCTTCAACATCGCCGCCGCGCCGATCTATGCGCGCCACGGCTATCCGCACATCGCGGTCAGCGCGATCACCGACAAGATCGAGGAGCTGACGGGCCAGTTCCCGAACATGTTCTTCACCCTCGGCAACACCACCGCCTTCGTCGAGGGCGTGCGCGACATCCTGAGCGCGATGCGCGAGAACGGCGACATCGGGAACCGGATCGCGATGGTGAACGTCGCCGACGCCTTCGGGATCGAGCTCGCCGACGTCGCGCGGCCGATCTTCGACGGGGCCGGCTTCGAACTGGTCTACGACCAGTCCTACCCGCTCGGCACGCCGGACCTGTCGCCGGTGGTGAAGGGCGCGAAGGACAGCGCGCCGGACGCCTTCGTGGCCTGGTCCTACCCGCCCGACACCTTCGGGATCACCGAGCAGGCGATCATCGAGGACTTCGCGCCGAAGGCGTTCTACACCGCCGTCGCGACCTGCTTCCCGGCCTATCGCGACCGTTTCGCGGGCCAGATCGAGAACAATCTGGGCGCGGGCGGCGTGGACCCCGACGCGCCGGCGATGGCCGAATACCGCCGCCAGCACCTCGAGCTGACCGGCAAGGAGGCCGACTACTGGGCGTCCTCCACCACCTATATGAGCCTCCAGCTGCTGGAGCAGTCGATCGAAGCGGTGGGCGCGGCCGACCGCGAGGCGGTGATCGAGCACCTGAAGGCCAACAGCTTCGACACGATCATGGGCGAGATCCGGTTCGAGAACCAGAACTCGAACAAGTTCTGGAGCGTCGGCCAGTGGCAGGGCGGCGTGTTCCGCGGCGTCGCGGGCTCCGAGGTGGACGGGCTGGCCGACGTGCGGCTGAAGACCGGCTGGACGTGATCGAGGCGGGCCGCCGGGCCGGGAGGTCCGGCGGCGCCAAATCCCGAGGACGAGCATTGCGTAGCCTCTCCACGGATATGCACCTGGTACGGGCGCGATGGCGCAACCGCGCATGTCATCGTCGCCGTTGGGCGCTGAGGGCCGCGGCCGCCCCATGGGTGGGCGCTTCGCGACGGCTGGGCTCCGGCGATTTATGGCGCAAGGAATCCTGCGCATTCCGCTACTCGGCGACGTTGCAATGCGCCCGCCCCCGGGGTGGGGCGGGCGCGGCCCGTGGCTGGTCGCCACGGACCACGGTCGGGCTGCGCGGTGGTCTCTGCCGGTCTGACGCTGGCGCGCTCGGCGCCGCAAAGGCGACCGTCCGCTCTCATGTCCCTTCTCCGCGTCCTTTCGCAGGCCCCGCATGGACATCCTGATCTCCGGCCTGCTGCTGAGCGGGGCCTACGCGCTGATCGCCATGGGCCTGACGCTGCAATACGGCGTCGCGCGCATCATGAACCTCGCGAACGGCGAGATGCTGATCCTCGGCGCCCTCGCCGCCTTCTGGCTGTTCTCCACCGCCGCCGTCAGCCCGCTGGTGACGCTGGTCGCCGCCGCGCCGGTCGCCTTCGCCGTCAACTGGCTGATCTACAAGGCGCTGCTGCGCCCGCTCGTCCGCCGTTCGAAGGCTCAAGGTCAACTAGACGTCGACTCGATCCTCGCCACCTTCGGGATGAGCTTCGCGCTGGTCGGGATCATGGTCTCGATCCACGGCGAGTATTTCACCTACTCCTTCCTCGCCTCGCCAGTCTCGGTGCTCGGGACCACCGTCGGCCTCAACCGGCTGACCGCCTTCCTCGTCGCGGCGCTGATCGGCGGCGGCCTCTGGCTCTGGCTGAACCACACCCGCCCCGGCCTCGCGGTGCGCGCCGTCGCGGTCAGTTCGGAAGCCTCCGGCCTCGTCGGCATCGACGTCCCCCGGATCGCGGCGCTGGCCTTCGCGCTCGGCGGCGCGGTGACGGCCTGCGGCGGCGTGCTGATCTCGACCTTCGTGACGCTCGACGCCTCGTCTGGCGTGACCTTCACGCTGAAGGCGCTGATCATCGTCATCATGGGCGGCGTCGGCGACATCCGCGGCGCGATCCTCGCCGCCGTGATCCTCGGCGTGGTCGAGACCGCCGTCGCCCGGCTGATCGACCCCGGGCTGACGCTGGTCGCGGCTTACGCGATCTTCCTCCTCGTCCTGCTGTTCCGCCCGCAGGGCCTGTTCGGGCGGCGCGCGACATGACCGGGGGCGTGAAGGAGCTGGCGCTGGTCGCGCTCGTTGTCGCGCTGGCGGCAGGCCTGCCGCTCGCGACCGACGGCTACTGGCTCACCATCGCGACCACGGCGATGATGTATCTGGCGCTCGCGATCTCCTGGACGCTGTTCTCTGGGCCGACGCGCTACGTCTCGCTCGCGACGGGGGCCTTCTTCGGCGTCGGCGGCTATCTCGTCGGCTCGGGGATGAGCGATTACGGCCAGTCCTTCTGGGTGATGGCCGCCGCCTCCGCCGTGGTCGCGACGCTGCTCGCCGGGCTGATCGGGCTCGCGACGCTGCGGCTCTCGGGCGTCTATTTCGTGATCTTCACGCTCGGGCTCGCGGAGATGATCCGCAACCTCGTCTCCTGGGTGCAGAACAATTTCCTCGGCTCGCGCGGGCTGCTGGTGCTGACCGACTTCACCGAGGCGCATATCTACTGGATGCTGCTGGCGGTGGCCGCGGCGGTCTACCTTCTCGGCTGGGTGGTGGACCGCTCGCGCCTCGGCTTCGCGCTGCGGGTGATCGGCGAGGACGAGACCGTGGCGCGCCATGTCGGCGTCGACACCGCCACCGCCAAGGTGCTGCTGTTCATGACGACCGGCTTCTTCGCGGCGCTGGTCGGCGCGATCATCGCGCCGCGCTACGCCTATATCGAGCCCAACATCGTCTTCGCGCCGCAGCTCTCCTTCCTCGTCGTCATCATGGCGCTGCTCGGCGGCGCGCACCGGCTGTGGGGGCCGATCGTCGGCGTGATCCCCTTCACGATCCTTTGGGAGGCGGTCACCGTCTCCTTCCCCGGCGCGACCACGCTGGCGCTCGGCGTCGCGTTCCTGCTGATCGTCTACTTCATCCCCCATGGCGTCGTGGGCCTGATCGAGCGCGGGTTCGCGCGGGGCCGCGCCGCGTGAGGAACGCGCGGGTCATCCTAGAGGCGCGGGGCGTCACCAAGCGCTTCGGCGGGCTGACGGCGGTGGACGGCGTCAGCTTCCAGACGCACGAGCACGAGGTGATGGGCGTGATCGGGCCGAACGGCTCGGGCAAGACCACGCTGATGAACCTTATCTCCGGGGCGCTGCGTGCGACCTCCGGGGCGATCGTGATGGCGGGCAAGACGCTGACGGACGAGCCCGCCCACCGCATCGCGCGGCTGGGCGTCGCGCGCACCTTCCAGCTGGTCCGCGTGCTGCCGGGCCTGTCGCTGGTGGACAACGTGGTGGCCGGCGCCGCCTTCGGCCACCGCCCGCGCTGGAGCGACGAGGCGCGGGAGCGCGCGGAGGGGCTGCTCGACCGGGTGGGCCTCGGCGAGCGCATCGGCCAGCCGGTCGCGACGCTCACCTACATCGACCAGAAGCGTCTGGAACTGGCGCGGGCGCTGGCCTCCGAGCCGCGCGTCCTGCTGCTCGACGAATGGCTCGCGGGGCTGAACCCGACGGAACTCCGCATCGGCATCGACCTGATCGGCGAGCTGCGCGCCGAGGGCCGCACCATCCTGCTGGTCGAGCACGTCATGGACGCCATCCGCGCCCTCTGCGACCGCTGCGTGGTGATGAACGCAGGGCGCAAGATCGCCGAGGGGCCGCCCGCCGAGGCGCTGGCCGACCCCGGCGTCGTCGCCGCCTATCTGGGGGCCGACTAGATGCTGAGCGTGCGCGGCCTCTCCGTCTCCTACGGCATGCACCGGGCGCTGGCGGGCGTGTCGCTCCGTGTCGATCCCGCGGAGATCGTGGTGATCCTCGGCGCGAACGGGGCGGGCAAGAGCAGCCTGCTCCGCGCCGTCGCGGGCCTCTCGGAGGGGACCGCCGAGGGCGAGGTCGCGCTCGACGGCGCGCCGCTGCTGGGGCTCTCGCCGGACGCCATCGTGGAGGCGGGCGTCGCCTTCGTGCCCGAGGGCCGCGGCATCTTCGGCGACCTGACGGTGGCCGAGAACCTGACCCTCGGGGCCTACACCGCCCGCGCCCGCGCGAAGGAGCGTGAGAACCGGGAGCGGGTGTTCAGCCTCTTCCCCAAGCTCGCCGAGCGGCGGGGCCAGGTCGCGCGCACCATGTCGGGCGGCGAGCAGCAGATGGTCGCCATCGGCCGCGCGCTGATGTCGGACCCCCGCGTGCTCATGCTGGACGAGCCTTCGCTCGGCCTCTCGCCGCTCCTCTGCAAGGAGCTGTTCGGGGCGCTCTCCCACATCGCCGAGACCGGCATGGGCGTGCTGATGGTCGAGCAGAACGCGCGCCAGTCGCTCGCCATCGCCGACCGCGGCTACCTGCTGGAGATCGGCGCCATCACCGGCCAGGGCGCGGCGGCCGACCTGCTCCACGACCCGGCGGTGCAGGCCGCCTATCTCGGCGGCGCGGCGTCCGCGGCGCCGGCGGTGAAGGCGGCTGGCGGCGAGGACAAGGCGCCGGCGGGGCCGTTGCCGTTCGTCACGCCGCGGCGCGGGGTGCGGGAGACGCAGCGGGCGGACGCGATGCTCGGCCTGAACGTGGGCGACCTTGTTTCGAAGGCGTCCAGCCCCCGCAAATCCGCGCCTGCGCTCAGCCACCCTGTCCCGCCCCGCGGCGACGCCGGGCCGCGCCCGACCCAACCGGGGCTCCGCCCGTTCGGCGCTGAAAACGCTCCACAGGAGCGTTTTTCGGGCGCGCCTCACCCCCCGGGCGGGCGCGATCGCGCCCCCCCGCGGCCGGCCGCGGCCCTCGGCGCAGAGCGGCGCAGCAGCAACCAGGAACGCGACCCAGCCGTCGCCAAACTGTTGGCCGACTTCGAGACGGCGGCCCGCAACGCCCGCACGTCCGCGCCGCCCGTCGCGGCGCAGCCGCAGGCGAGCCGCGAACCCGACGCCCCCCTCCCCGAAATCCCAGTCTGGAAGCGCGCGACCGTCGAGGTCTGGCGGCGCGACGCCTCCGGCCGCCTCGTCAAGCAGGACCGAACGCCATGATCCGCACCTGGGACGGGATCTACGCCGGCGGCGGCTGGCGCGCGACGCCCCGCCGCTTCGCCGTGACCAACCCCGCGACCGGCGCCGTCTGGGCCGAGGCGGCGGACGCCGACGTCCTCGCCGCCCGCACCGCCATCGAGGCCGCGCAGGAGGGCTTCGCCGCCTGGGCCGCCCTGCCCTTCACCGAACGCGCTCACCTGATGCTCAAGGCCGCCGACGCCGTCGAGCGCCGCAAGGACGACCTGATCGATGCGCTCCGCGCCGAGGGCGGCGGCTGGATCGGCAAGGGCATGTTCGAGGCCGGCTACGTCGCCGAGGTGTTCCGCGCCGCCGCCGCCGCGACCTACCTGCCCCTCGGCGAAGTCATGCCGTCCGAGCACCGCAAGCTCTCCATGGCCGTGCGCCGCCCGATGGGCGTCGTCACCGTCATCTCGCCCTGGAACTTCCCGGCGCTGCTCACGTCGCGCGGCTTCGCCTTCCCGATGGCGGCAGGCAACACGATCGTCCTCAAACCCTCCGAGGAGACCCCCTATTCCGGCGGCCTGTTCTTCGCTGAGCTGTTCCACGAGATCGGGGCGCCGCCGGGCGTGCTCAACGTCGTCACCTGCGGGCGCGAGCGCGTGGTCGAGGTCGGCGACGAGCTGATCGAGAACCCGATGGTGAAGGGGATCAGCTTCACCGGCTCCACCCCCGTCGGCCGCATGATCGCCGCCAAGGCGGGCGCGCATCTCAAGAAGGTCTGCGTCGAACTGGGCGGCAAGGACGCCCTGATCGTCTGCGAGGACGCGCCGATCGAGGACGCCGCCCGCATCGCCAATTTCGGCGCCTTCATGCATCAGGGCCAGATCTGCATGAGCGTCGAGAAGGTGCTGGTGCAGGAGCGCGTCCATGACCGCTTCCTCGCCGCCTTCGTGGACCGCGCCGCGAAGCTCAAGGTCGGCGACCCGAGCGCCGACCCCTCCGCCATCATCGGCCCCCTCATCAACGACCGGCAGGCCGAGCGCGTCCGCGCCCAGATCGAGGACGCGCTGGCGAAGGGCGCGAAGGCGGTCCTCGGCGGCGGCGTCAACGGCCGCTTCGTCGAGCCGACCATCCTGACCGGCGTCACGCCCGACATGCTGGTCTATTCGGAGGAGACCTTCGGCCCCGTGGTCCCCGTCATCCCGTTCCGCAGCGACGCGGAGGCCGCCGCCATCGCCAACGACACCGAATACGGGCTTTCGTCGGGCGTGCTGACCGCCGACGAGAGCCGCGGCCTCGCGCTCGCGCAGATGCTCGAGACCGGCATGTGCCACGTCAACTGCTCCTCGGTGAACGACGAGCCGCACGTGCCCTTCGGCGGCGCGAAGGCCTCGGGCGTCGGGCGGCACGGCGGGCGCTGGTCCACCGAGACCTTCACCGAGACGCGCTGGATCACGCTGGACAGGGGCGGCCGCGCGACGCCGCCGGGCTTCTGATGCCGGCGCCCTGGGAGAGCCGCAAGCTGCTCGCCGGCAAGACGGTCGTCGTGACCGGCTGCGCCTCCGGCATCGGCAAGGAGACCGCACGGCTGGCGAAGGCGCTCGGGGCCGACGTGCTCGGCGTGGACGTGCGCCACACCGAGGAGCATGTCGACGAGCTGTATGTCGCCGACCTGACCGACCGCCGCACGATCCAGGCCCTCGTCCGCGCCCTGCCGGACGGGATCGACGGCATCGCCAACATCGCGGGCCTGCCGCCGACCGCCCCGGCCGAGAAGGTGCTGCTGGTCAACTTCGTGGGGCTCAAGTTCTTCACCGAGGCGATGATCCCGAAGCTGAACGAGGGCGCGTCCATCGCCAACCTCGCCTCGCTCGCGGGCTTCTTCTGGGCCGACGCCGTGCCGGCCGTGCGCGCCGCGCAGGACCTCGCCTTCGAGGACGTGGCGCAGTTCGTGCGCGACTGGCGGGTCGGAAACGAGGGCGGGCGCAGCTACTTCTTCTCCAAGGAGGCGCTGATCGTCTGGACCATGCGCAACCGATGGACCTGGCGCGACCGCGGGATCCGCATGAACTGCGTCTCCCCTGGCCAGGTGGACACCCCGATCCTGCGCGATTTCGTCGAGACCCTCGGCCCCCGCGCCGAGGAGGACATGCGCGTGATGGACCGCCCCGGCCGGCCGGAGGACGTCGCGCCCGTCGTCTGCTTTCTGCTCTCGGACATGAGCCGCTGGCTCCGCGGCGCGAACCTCGCCGCCGACGGCGGCATGTCGAGCCACATCCTGTGCGAACAGCACGGCCTCTGAAGGGAGATCCGCCATGGCGCAGGCCCTCGTCTATCTGATCGTCGCGCTGGTCGTCCTCGCCGCGCTGGCCGCCGTCTTCGCGGCGTTCTGGCGGCGGGCCTCCCGCGAGACCAGCCTGATCCGCACCGGCCTCGGCGGGCGCCGCGTCGCCGTGGACGGCGGCGTGATCGCCGTGCCGTGGTTCCACGACGTCGCGCGGGTGAACATGCAGACCCTGCGGCTGGAGGTGCGCCGCTCGGGCGAGGGCGCCCTCATCACCAAGGATCGCCTGCGCGTGGACGCGGGCGTGGAGTTCTACGTCTCCGTCGCGCCGGAGGAGGAGGCCATCGCCCGCGCCGCCCAGACCCTCGGCGACCGCACCTTCGACGCCGCCAAGCTGCAATCCCTGATCGAGGGCAAGCTGGTGGACGCGCTCCGCGCCGTCGCCGCCCGCATGACCATGGACGAACTCCACGAGAACCGCGCCGATTTCGTGCGCGAGGTCCGCGACATGCTCTCCGAGCCCCTGTCGCGGAACGGGCTGACGCTGGAGGCGGTGTCGCTCGCCGCGCTCGACCAGACCCCGTTCTCGGCGCTCGACGAGAACAACGCCTTCAACGCGGTCGGCATGCGCAAGCTCGCCGAGGTGATCGCCCGCTCGAAGAAGGAGCGCGCGGAGATCGACCGCGAGGCCGAGGTCGCCGTCCACCTCTCCGCCATGGAGGCGTCGAAGCGGCGGCTGGAGATCGACCTCGAGGAGGAGTCGGCGCGCATCCGCCAGGCCGAGCAGCTGGAGCGCCTCCGCGCCCACCAGCTCTCCGCCATCGCGACGCAGAAGGCCGAGAGCGAGCGCGCCGCCGCCGCCGCCCGGATCGAGATGGAGGAGGCGATCCGCGCCCGCGACATCGCCCGCGAGACGGCGCTGCGCGAGGCCGAGATCGCGCAGCGGAAGGCGCTGCAATCCGCCGAGACCGCCCGCATCGTCGCGCAGGCGGCCGAGTCCGCTGAAGAGGCCCGCGCCCAGGCCGAGGCCGACCTCGCCCGCGCCGACGCGGCGCAGGCGGCGGCCGCAGTGGACACCGCCCGCGCCCGCGCCGAGGCCGAGCGCCGCCGGGAA
>AACY020529093.1_pt1 | contig 10935 bp, 10 predicted proteins | sample 267378 | NCBI WGS metagenome assembly AACY02 (sample SAMN02954345, study PRJNA13694) | marine metagenome | biome: aquatic; feature: ocean; material: water; isolation source: isolated as part of a large dataset composed predominantly from surface... | reverse complement strand
GATGTCCGATGACACTGCTGGCGAACTGGTCTGCCGCAACACCTTCCCGACGGTCCCCCTGGGAATCTGGGGTGACGAATCGGGCGAGCGCCTGCATTCCACCTATTTCGAGCGATTCCCCGGCGTGTGGACCCACGGTGACCTCACGTCCAAGACTGCGCACGGTGGATACATCATCCACGGCCGCAGCGATGCCACGCTGAACGTCGCCGGAGTGCGCATCGGGACGGGCGAGATCTATTCCGCGCTCGAGGGCATCCCCGACATCGTCGACTCGCTCGTCTTCGCTCAAGCCTGGGATGGTGACACGCGGATGATCCTCCTCGTGGTCACAGCGCCGGGTGTCTCGCTCGACGATGATCTGCGCTCACGGATCAAGGCGACGTTGCGCGAGCACTGCTCCCCGCGACACGTGCCGGCGGTGATGCTCGCCGTCGAGGATCTCCCGCGCACTCTGACCGGCAAACTGGCGGAGATCGCCGTGGCGGACACGGTGGCGGGTCGGCCGGTGCGCAACCGTGATGCCCTGGCGAACCCCGAGGCGCTCGACGCCATCGCCGCAGCCGTCGCCGGGGTCTGATTCGCGACTTTGCGCGGGAAAGCTTGTGAAAGATTCGTAAGTCTGGTCAGGTTTCCATCGCAAAAGCTTGCACCGCGCCGGGATTGGGTTGATATCCACATCCCCGTCACAGGGCTGGTTAAGCGACCTTGTCATCTCGCATAGTGAGCCGATGGCCCAGCACCAGTCGACGAGTGATTTCCTAGCAGCCTTGACCTCGACCTTCGGATCGGAGTCGTTCACCTCGGCGGCTGCCCGAACTCACGGGTTCGACCTCGAGCGCATCCAGCGTCTGTCTCGACAGGGTCATGTCCATCGGTTACGGCGGGGTGCGTACTGCTTGGACGTAGCAAATCTCCAGAGGTTGATGATTGCGCAAGTGTGTGCTGATGCCCTCGAATCCGGTGTCAAGCCGATCATCGGAGGGTCAGCAGCCGCTGACGCGTGGGGGATGTACGCAGGTTGCGCACATCCGGTGGTCTGGGTACCAAGGAACAGTCGAACCCGTCGAGGTAAGCGCTGTGGCATCACGATTCGCGAAGGGCAGATCCGCGAATCCCAGCAGGCGGTAATGGGTGATGCGATCTACACCTCGCCCATGCGAACTGCGATTGACGTCGGGTGCGAGAGGCTCGAACCGTGGGAGATCGTGTGGCTGCTGATCCTGGGTATGCGCCGTGAAATGGAATGGCGTGTGACAGGCTCGGTGCTTGAGAGGCTTGGCAGCGGCGTGATATCGACCCACCTCAACTGTGAACAGCAGCGCGAGAATCTGATACACGAGCTCGCTATGGCAGTCGAGCACCACCACGGTCGAGGCATTCGCCGAGTCAGGGGTCTGATTCATGTAGCTGATCCAAGAATCGAATCCGCACTTGAGGCCGCATCCCTGCTCGAGTTTCATCAGCACAGGATCCTGATACCTCAACTACAGGTGCGGGTCAGCGGAGCAAGTGGACGCAGGTATCGAGTCGACTTTCACTGGGGAACGGTCATCGGTGAGGCGGATGGAGCCTTGAAATACTCAAGTCCTGAGAGTCTCTGGGCAGAGAAGCGACGTCAAGAAGATCTCGAGCGCGCGGGATACATCGTTGTTCGATGGAGCTGGGCGGAGATGCTGTACGAACCGAGCGCGGTGATCGCTCGCATCGAATCCGCGTTAAGCCGGCCTAGAGGAAAGTTTGCGACGGAAGGCTGACCAAAACGGGACAGAATTATTCAGGTTTCCCGCGCAAACTTTTCATTAGTGGCGACGGCTGAATGCGGCACCGGCCAGGCCGGCCAGGGCCCCGATCGCTCCGGCCGCGATCGCGCCGGCTGTGACCCGCTGGGTCCGCACCCGAGGCTCGATCTCGGCATAGGGTGTGGTGGAGAACGACACCATGTCGTAGCGGGTGCGGTAATGCTCACCGAGGAGTCGATTCAATCGCTGCTCGATCGAATGCACGACCTTGTAGCCGGGAGAGTTCACCGAATCGCGCATCTCCACGAAGTTGTGCAGTGCGAGATCGGCAATCGCGTCACCCTGCGGCTTTCGAATCGCGGCATAGTCGGCAAGGGCGGAAACCCAGTCATCAGCATGGGTATCGAGTTGGCGTACTAACTCGATGCAGTCCTCGAATCCTGCGTTCGCACCCTGGCCATAGAACGGGCAGATGGCGTGTGCGGCATCACCGATGAGCGCGACGCGACCGGAATTCCACGGCGAACAACGTACGGTCAGCAGCGAACCGATCGGATTGAGACGGTAGTCCTCCTCGAGATCCGGCATCAGTTCCGAGGCGTCCGGGTAGTTGTCATCGAAATATCGCCGCGCTTCCTCTGGCGTATCGATCTCATCGAAGGAACCCGGCCCCTTGCGTGGCCAGAACAGCGTGGCGGTGAAGGACCTGTCGAGGTTGGGAAGAGCGATCATCATCGAGGCCCCGCGCGGCCAGATATGCAGCGCGGACGGGTCGAGGGCGAAATCCCCATCGACCGCAGGGATGGTGAGTTCCTTATAGGAGTGGGAGAGATAATCCTGGGAGTAGTCGAAGCCATCGCGAGACTGCATCGCTCTACGCACGACGCTGAACGCGCCGTCGGCACCGATGATCGCATCGGCGGTTACTTCGACGGAGCCGTCGGGCCCGACGAACGACAGTGTGCTCGCATCGATATCGAGAGCGCTCAGGCGGTGCTCGAAATGCAGTGTCACCGTCGGCAGTGCTTCAGCGGCGTCGAGCAGCACGGCGTTGAGTTCACCGCGGCTGATGGAGTTGATGCCGCGTTCGCCATCGGAGCTGTACGGCTGGAATTCCTCTCCGCCATCGACGGTGTGGATCATCCGACCGGTCATCAACAGACCGCGAGCGAGGACGTCAGCTTCCAGACCGACTTCGCGCAGCGCCGTGAGTCCCCGGGTGGAGATCGCCAGGTTGATGCTTCTTCCACGCTCGGCACCGGTCACTCGCGGATCAGCGCGACGCTCATAGAGATCAACGGTGTATCCCCGGCGGCCGAGCATCGTGGCCAGCAACGCACCGGTCAATCCAGCCCCGATGATCGTGACGTTGCTGCTCATACCTGTGCCTCCATAGGGGTGCCTGTCGTCGCTGCCGTCTGTTGTACGCGATCTGTCGATCCGTCGAGCCATCGAGCCGCGTTACCACCGAGGATGGCGTCCCTGTCATCTTCGCAGAGAAACGTCGAGGTGCGCACGACGGAACCTGCAGGACGCTCACCAAGGGGATAGGGGAAATCCGAGCCCATCATCACCCGATCCGCCCCCATGGTGTCGACGAGCAGCCGTAGTGCGGGTTCGTCGAAGACGACGGAATCGACGCTGAAACGGTCCAGATAGGCAGAAGGGGGAAGCTGGGAGACCCCGACGAGATCGGGGCGACTGTGCCAGGCGTTCTCCGTACGACCCAGCCACATCGCGAAGGAACCGCCGCCGTGGGCGAAGCAGATCCGCAGTTCAGGTGACACCTGGTCGAACACACCGCCGAGGATCATGGCCAGGACCGACAGGTGCGTCTCAGCTGGCATCCCCACCAGCCATTGCGCCATCCAACGGGCGGTGCGAGGTGTCGTCGGCATGTCCCACGGATGCACGAACACCGGAGCGCCCACCGATGCGCAATGCTGGAGGAACTCCACCACTCCGGGATCATCGAGATCACGATCGCCGACGTGGTTGCCGATTTCGACACCGGCGTGGCCATTGGCCAGACATCGGTCGAGTTCGCGACAGGCGGCCTCGGGGTCAGCGAGGGGAACCTGGCAGAACGGCACGAGTCGGTCTGGCGCTTCGGCGCACATCTGCGCGGCGAGGTCATTGAATATCGCGGCGATCCGAGCGGATTCGGCAACGGACCGGTGATAGGAGAAGAACACCGGGGTCGGTGACACGACCTGCAGGTCCACACCGTCGGCGTCCATATCCGCGAGTCGAGCCGCCGCATTCCAGCATCGGTCGTCGATCGCGCGGAACTCCTGCTCGCCGAGCATGATCATCGCTTCGCGCTCACTCGTCGCGCGAAGCCATGGCCAGGGGCCGTCGCCGCCGGTTTCGGCCTGCAGGTCAGGCCAGCCGCACGGAACGTTGTGGGAGTGGATGTCGATGACGGGCACGTCACCCCTTGCCCGGGTGCAGGTGCCCGCAGGATGGACATACGCGTGCAGCCTCATCGTTGTAGAACGCCTCGAAAACCGGCGGTAGATCGGCGGCGATGTCGCGCACCTGCAAGTCAACCTCGTGAACCAACGCATGACATTGCGGGCAGTACCACTGGAATTTCTCCAGCGTCCCCTCCTCGCGTACGCGCTCGAAGACGAGACCGATGGACCCGGCTTCGGGTCGTTGCGGGGAGTGCGGCATGTTGCGCGGCAGCACCCACATCTCACCGGGTCCGATGGTGACGGTCGCAGGGCCATCGGGGGTCATCAGATCGACATGCATCGTGCCCTTGACCTGATAGAAGACCTCTTCGAAGGGATCCACGTGGTAGTCGGTGCGGGCATTGGGACCGCCCACCACCATGACGATGAAATCCTCACCGCCGGGGAACATCTCCTTATTCGCCACCGGTGGCTTCAAGTCGGGCCCGTTCGTCGCGACCCAGGTGTCGAAGTCGATCGTGCGGGTGATGTCATCGCTCATGGGTCGCGTCGCCCTTCTGGATTTCGTGGATGTTGTGGGTTACCCCGCAGCGCCGCGATGAGCGACGGCGGTGATTTCGATGAGCAGGTGCGGGTGCGGCAACTCACGCACCGCGAAGGTCGTGCGGGTCGGTCCGGTGTGATCGAAGAATTCGGCATAGGCCGCGTTGTAGGCCGCGAAATCAGCCATGTCCACCAGATAGCAGGTGACCTGCACCAGATGCTCCAGCCCGAGTCCTTCGGTCGCGAGCAGGTCGGCGATATTCGCGATCACCGCGCGGGTTTGCGCTGCGATATCCAAGGTCAGCGAACCGTCATCGGCCACCTCGACACCGACGAATGTGTCATCGGCGCGTCGACTGGAGGTACCCGATATCCACACCAGATCACCCACCGACTTCACGTGCGGATACGCCCCACGGGGGGTGGCCTTCCCCTCCACCACCCGGGCGGTCGGTCCGGGCACTCCAGCCTGCGTCATAGCGTCATTCTCCCCGGGATCCGGCGCTATCGCCATGCCTGGACCTTGCGCTAATCCACCCAACCCATGCCCATATGGGCATATCGGGTCTAGTGTGCAGGCGTGGCCTCCCTGTCTCATCGACTCCTCGACGGTCGACTGAAACTGCGCCACCTGATCCTGGCCACCACCATCGCCGATTCCGGCAGCCTCGCCCGAGCGGCCGAGCACCTGCACATCACCCAGCCGGTCGTCACCCGAGGGCTGCAGGATCTCGAAGGGATCGTCGGGGTCACGCTATTCGACCGTTCCACGCACGGGGTCACCCCGACGGTGTACGGCGAGGCGTTCGTTGAACACGCACGCGCGGCGTTGGCTGCCATCGCGCAGGCGGGTCGGACACTGACCGACCTGGTCGAGGCCGAGGCGGGCACCGTCACCGTGGGCACGCACCTGGCCGGCTCGAACGTGCTGCTGCCACTGGCGATCGCGCGCGTCAAGAAGGAGCATCCGGCGGTGTCCATCGTGGTCAGAGAGGCGACACCCGATGTGCTGACATCGGAGTTGCTGCTCGGCGACATCGACCTCACCGTTGGCCGGCTCACTGCCACGGATGCGCGCATCGATCAGCAAAGGCTGTACGTCGAACCGATTGTGTTCGTCGTCCGTGCAGATCATCCGATACTGGGTGGTGCTGTCCCCACGATCGATCAGTTGGCACGCCTGCCCTGGATCGTTCCCGTTGAAGGAACCGCATTGCGCCGAGAACTCGAGCAGGTGTTCGCCACGCATGGCCTGCCGTGGCCGGTGAACCGGGTGGAATGCACCAGCGCGCTCACACTGCGCAGGTTGATCCTGGATGGCGACTATGTTGCTGCGCTGCCAGAACTCGTTGCCCGGGATGACGAATCGCTCGCCATCGTCGATCTTGCCGATGGAGATCTCACGCATCTGGCCCGCCCCGTGGGAATCAGTCGCGTGCACGATCGATGGATGCCACCGGCTGTCATGGCGTTCACCGATCATCTGCACGCAGTTGCCGCGGAGTTATCAACACCTCGGTGAGAAACTCCCGACGCACGTGCGAAACAGGTGAATCCGGATCGAGGATCTCATAGTGACCCTCTCCCGGGCGGGTGAGGTGTTCGACAACGACATCATGAGAGTGCAGATGGTGGGTATAGGCAAGGCTCTGTGACAGCGGCACATCGGTGTCGGTGTCACCGTGCAGGATCAGACGCCGACCAGCGGCATCGGGTACGAGACCGATCGGATCGCTGGCCGCATACCGTTGCGGCACATCCTCGGGCCGACCACCCATGAAGGTGTCGACCGCCCCGTCGCCGAGGTGCTCATGACTGGCCTGGGCCCAGCTCACGACGGGAGCGTGCAGGATGACCGCATCGAAGGACGGCGCAGAGGGGTTCGCTCCCGGAAGATGCTCCGCCAGAGCTGCTCGGGATGTCGCCCACGCGACCAGTCCGCCGCCTGCGGAATGACCGCAGATCGCCCGCCGAGTCGTGTCAACTCCATGATGGCGGGCCGCGGCGAAAGCGTGATCGATCGCCGCGGCGGAGTCCAGGAGTGTCGTGGGCCACGGATGCTCATAGGTGCGGTAATCGATGTTGAACACGGCGAAGCCATGTACGGCGAGGTCCTGCGCGGATGGTTCCTCGAGGTCTCGTCGCCATACCGGGCGCCAGAAGCCACCGTGGACGAGGATCACCAGGGGAGCGCCGGTGTGGTCAGGCAGGAACCATTCACCGACCTGGGCCGGATCAGCGCCGTAATGCTCGACGATGCGCTGCATCAACTCGACAGTCGTCGTCGCAGCGCATCCGCGGCCCGCCAGCAGTCCTGATAGGTCGAATACAACGGGACCGGGGCGAATCGGATGATGTCGGGGTTGCGAGTGTCCGCGATGACGCCGTCCTCATCACGGAGCGTGTCCGCCAACCTTTGGATATCGCAGGTGAAGCGCACGGATAGTTGACAGCCGTGGCGGTCGTCATCGGCCGGCGTCACGATGATCATGTCACCGGCTGGCAGCTCAGTGATGACCTCGTCGAACAGTGAGCGCAGATAACCGGTGAGGCGCAGGCTGCGTTCGCGCAACGTCGTGATCCCGACCTCGTCGAAGATCCGCAACGACACCTCGACCGGGGTCATGGCCAAAATAGGGGGGTTGGACACCTGCCAGGCATCGGCGGTGGCGGGCGGGCTGAAGTGCCGATCCATCCGGAATCGCGTCGCGGTGTCCGTGCCCCACCAACCCGCTAGACGCGGGAGCGAAGTGTCGCGCGCGTGACGGGAATGCACGAATGCTCCGGCAACCGCACCCGGCCCGGAGTTGAGGTACTTGTAGGAGCACCATGCCGCGAAGTCGACATCCCAATCATGCAATCGCATGGGCACGTTTCCGGCCGCGTGGGCGAGATCGAAGCCGACCATCGCACCCACCGCGTGCCCGGCTGAGGTGATCGCCGGCATGTCGATCCATTCACCGGTCAGGTAGTTCACCGCACTGAACAACACGAGCGCTACTTCGTCACCGTGGCGTGAGATCGCATCGAGAACATCCTCGGTGCGCAGGATGTCTTCACCCTCACGCGGTCGAAGGCGAATCACCTCCGTGTCGGGATCGAGCCCGTGCCAACGCACCTGGGCGTCGACGGCATAACCGTCGGAGGGAAAGACGATGTCCTCCATGAGCACCTTCGTGCGCTCACCCGATGGTCGATAGAAGGTGGCCATCAGCAGGTGCAGATTGACGGTCAGGGAGTTCATCACCACCGTCTCCTCCGGTAGCGCCCCTACCAGTCGGGCGGCCGGTTCGCGCAGAGCCTCGTGATAGTCCTTCCACGGCCGCGGCCCACTCAGTTGACCTTCGACGCCCCACTCGGCCCACCGAGACAACTCGACTTCGATCGCGGCAGCCGTTGCCCGCGGCTGCAGGCCGAGCGAGTTACCGGCGAAATAGGCCATCTCGGGATGATCCGCGCCCGATGGTGAGGTGAACGGTGGAATGTGGAACTGCGACCGCCAACCGGGATCTGCCACATCGAGATCGGGTTCATAGGAACGCATGGGCGCAGCCTGTCAGATGCGGGTTCGCGCAGACCACAGTTCGGGGAACGCCTGGCGCGCCAGGCTGCGTTCCAGCCACGCGACGCCAGCGGATCCGCCCGTGCCGATCTTGGCGCCCATTGCCCGTCGCACCGCCATCAGGTGGCGGTAGCGCCAGTCGCTGAACGCCTCGGCCAGATCGGTGAGCAGTTCGGCAAGATCGCGCAGCGGATCGCCGTGCTCGGTCTGCTCGTACACCGCCACCCAGACATCTTCGACGGCGTCATGAGCCTCATATGTCGTTGCGACGTCACGGCTGAGCACTTCTTCCGGCACCTCGAAACCCTGACGGGAGAGATAGCCGAGCACGTCGTCGTACAGAGTTGGTTCTGCGAATGCGTCCTGCAGGCGCTGATAGTGGTCCCCGGCGACGTGCTTGTGTGGACGCAGCAGCGCCGGATCCTTGTAACCGAGCAGGAACTCGACGTGCCGATACAGAAACGATTGGAAACCTGAGGCTTCACCGAGTTCCTCGCGGAATGCGTTGAAGTCTGCCGGGGTCATCCAGCGGAAACTCACCCAACTGCCGTTGAGGGCGGTGAAGTGGTCGACGCTGCGCCGCAGGGTGACCAGTGCTTCACCGAGATCATCCTCACGCAGTGCCTTCGCAGCGTTGCGCCACTCGAAGGCCAGCAGGTTGAAGTACAACTCCATGATCTGCGAGCACACCAGGAACATGTATTCCCCGGGGACATTCGTCGCCGTCCGTTGCAGGTCGGCCAGTGTCGACGCGCGTACGTACGCGTCGTAGGGAGTGGTGTCCTCGAACTCCACCTTGGGGGTCGACCGCGCGGTGGACCGCGAGGACTGAGAGTCGCCCCTACCCGGATTGCGGCGGCTGGTCATGGGGACAGTCTGGCCCGTTACGGTGCGACAGGGAACCACCCGCATGGTTTGGAGGGAAATCGGTATGACCGGTATGCCCCGAGATGACTTACCCCGAGGCGATATCCCCGTTCGGGAACCGACCCGGGACGTCCGGCGTCTGTTCAGGTGACGGCCGGTCTAGGCCTAGCCGCTTTGGTGGACGGGACAATCAGTGGAACGGAGCATCATGCGCAAGAACACGATCAGCAATGTGGCACGTCGGGGTGTCAGTGTTATCACGGTGGGTGTTCTCACCCTCGGCGGCGCGGGTGCTCTGGCAGCATGTTCCTCCGGCGGTAGCGCCGATCCCACGTCCACCGCGACCCCTTCAGGAGCACAGATGATCGGTCCCGTCATGGTCGAGCCCGGCCAGACTGAGGTGAGCGTCACTGTCGGACGGATGGTCGTGTTCAATGTCGCCGATCCGACGGCGGAGATGATCGCGACCGACAATCCCGAGGTCCTCAACGTCACCCCGGGGCGAGACGACGGTTCTGCGGTGTTCAACCCCGGTGCTGAAGCCCTCGCACCCGGCACTGCGACGGTGACGTTGACCAACATGGATACCGGCGCGACCGAGGTTGTGTCGATCACCGTCACGGAATAATCCCGCGGCTACCCTGGGGCCCGTGATGGGTGCTCCGGGACCGTGCCCGGCCTGCGAAACGGTCGACCTGCAGCGTCGTGGCGGCAAGGACTACTGTCCGCGCTGCCATTACATCCAGCCGTGCTGCGACGGTGGTGACTGCTACGTGGGAGGGTGATCCGATGGCGACGGAACTCGATCGTGAATGGGTTCGGTCGCTGCCGAAGACCGAGTTGCACGTCCACCTGATCGGTGCAACATCACCGCAGACCGTTGTGGAGTTGGCTCGACGACACCCCCAGACCCGGGTGCCCACCGACCTTGACGAGCTCCAGCGGTTCTACACCTTCCGCGATTTCGACTCCTTCGTCGAGGTCTACCAAGCCGTGAGTGGATTGGTGACCGCTGGTGACGACGTCACCGTCCTCATCGATGGGCTCGCCCGAGATTTCGCCGAGCAGGGAGTGCGCTACGCCGAGGTGACGGTCACCGCTGCGACCCAACTTGCCGATGGCATCGAGCCCGATGAACTTGCGGAGGCGATGGAGAATGGGCGGCGTGCAGCCAGCGCACGCGGCGTGGAGATCGCCTGGGTCATCGATGTGCACGGTGGATTGGGTCCTCGTGTCGGCGATGTCACGATCGACTGGCTGACCGGATTCGCCCCACCGCGCACGATCGGTTTCGGTCTGGGAGGCCCCGAGAAGGGTGTTCCGAGGTCGATCTTCGCTCCCCACTTCGCCGCAGCACGCGAATTGGGCCTGCGCAGCCTGCCCCACGCGGGGGAGACCACCGGACCCGAGTCGGTGTGGTCAGCGTTGCGCGATCTCTCCGCCGAGCGCATCGGACATGGGATCGCCTCCGCTGCCGATGATGAACTGATGGCGTATCTGGCAGACGAGCGGATCACGCTGGAGGTGTGTCCGACCTCGAATGTCTGCACTGGGGCGGTGACTGATCTGGATCACCATCCGCTGCGACGGCTGATGGACGCCGATGTCCCCATCACGCTGAGCACCGATGATCCGGGCATGTTCGGTACAGACCTCGTGAACGAGTACGTCGTTGCGCAGCGCATCGCGGATCTGACGAACGACGAGATCATTTCGCTGGTTCGACACGGTATCGACGCGTCCTACTGCGATGAGCAGACGCGCAAAAGCCTGCAGGATGAGCTGCAAGAAATAGCCTCGG
>AACY020370561.1_pt1 | contig 10937 bp, 12 predicted proteins | sample 267378 | NCBI WGS metagenome assembly AACY02 (sample SAMN02954345, study PRJNA13694) | marine metagenome | biome: aquatic; feature: ocean; material: water; isolation source: isolated as part of a large dataset composed predominantly from surface... | reverse complement strand
CCATCACCCCCCGTTCCACAAGTATCTACTAAATACAAGTTTGGTCTTGCTACTGGCAATTCGCAAACATTTAAGAGTTCCTCAGCCATAGAACTTAGTTCGACACCTGTAGAACTCTTTGCTCTCAAAGCACTCAAAAAAGCTCCTGTTTCAACATCTGAAATTTCATCATTAAGCCATCTTTTCATTAAAGATTTAGAAGTTAATTCGTCAAGATCCCTTCCCTCCAGTAAATTGTTTAGGATTTCAGCGTTTGATAGATTAGAAGACATTTATTTATGGAAGAAAAATTATGCAGATAGAATTCAATTTGAGGTATCAAAACCTGAGCCAACCAAATCTTTATTTGTATTAGAAGGCCTAAAGCTTTTCGACCAAATATTTTTTGTTTTTGAAAAAAGTTCAGTTTTAGTTATCTTCCAAAAATTTAAAATTTTTTCAATATCGTTTTTAATTTCAATTTCTCCTGGGAAATTGGTATAACGATTTATTAATCTAGCTAAATTTATATAGTCAAGATCTTCTGGTGTTTTTTTTGTGATAAGTGAATCTATAATGTTCTTGTCTGTTTCATGTAATGGATGAGTTTGCTCGTTACCCATAAATAAATACTGAATCATTTATAAAATTAGCTCACATATTCAAAAATGAAACATTATCTTAATCATATCGGCAAAATAAAATGAAAAATTTAAAGATAGAAGTTATATCTAAATACCTAAGGCCCTACAAAAAAGAATTCTTATATGGAGCTTTAGCTCTCTTAATAGTAAATATACTAAGCGTTGTAATACCCTTAGAAGTAAAAAATATAATTGACCAATTACAAAATGGGTTTTCTTCAGATTTTGTTATTTCTAAATCTTTATGGTTAATATTTTTAGCTACTTGTATGGGTTTAATAAGATTATTTTCAAGACAGATTGTCTTTGGCATTGGTAGAAAAGTAGAAGTAAATCTTCGTCAAAAACTTTTTGACCATTTACTTATTCAAGATCCAGAATGGATTCAAAAAAAAGGTAGTGGAGACATTATTAGTAGAGCTACAAGCGATGTTGAAAACATAAGAAGACTTTTAGGTTTTACAGTTTTAAGCTTGTGCAACATTGTCTTAGCTTATTCTTTTACTATTCCTTCAATGTTTTCGATTAATAAAACATTAACAATATCAGCATTAATGATATTTCCATTAATTCTTGGAATTGTAAGTCTATTTGGTGGCAGAATGGTTAAACAAAGAAAAGAGCAACAAGAATCATTATCAAAACTTAGTGATCTAATACAAGAAGATCTATCTGGTATAAGCGCCATTAAAATTTATGCCCAAGAGAATGCTGAGCAAAAAGAATTTAACAGATACAATAATGAGTATCGAAATTCAGCCATAAAACTTGCAAGAACAGCTAGTACCCTATTTCCTTTGTTACAAGGTATTTCCTCAATTTCATTATTGATTTTATTATCACTAGGAACTTTTCAATTAGAGAGTGGATTTATTTCGATAGGTGGTTTAGTAGCTTTAATTCTTTACGTAGAAAGACTTGTCTTCCCAACAGCTCTGTTAGGTTTTACCTTAAATACTTTTCAACTTGGTCAAGTAAGTTTAGATCGTGTTGAAGAAATCTTTCAGAACAATCCGAATATTGTAGATAGAACAGAAGCTAAATCTCTGAACAGAAAGGTTAAAGGATTCTTAGAAGCAAAAAATTTAACAATTAAGTATCCAGGATCAAAATTTAATTCATTAAATGGTCTCAATTTTAAAATTTATCCTGGAGAACTTATTGCAATAGTTGGCCCAGTAGGTTGTGGCAAGACAACACTAGCTAAGTCTCTGGGACGGACTATTGAAATACCAGACAATCAATTGTTTTTAGATGAAATTGATGTAAAAACTTTAAAATTAAGCGATCTTAGAAAAAATATTTCAATCGTTCCTCAAGAAGCATTCTTATTTACTTCTACAATCTCAGAAAACCTAAGTTTTGGTGAACCCAAAGCTTCTAAATATTTAGTTAAAGAAAGTGCAACAAAAGCTGGATTAATTGATGATATCAATAGTTTTCCACAAAGGTTTAAAACTATTGTTGGAGAAAGAGGTATTACATTAAGTGGTGGACAAAGGCAAAGAACTGCACTAGGAAGAGCACTTCTTGTTGATTCTCCTATTGTTGTTCTTGATGATGCTTTAGCAAGCGTAGATAATAAAACAGCAGCAAGAATAATAGATGAAATGAGTAATAGAAGTAATAAAACAATCATAATGATTAGTCACCAACTTTCTGTTGCAGCTACCTGTGACAGGGTTTTAGTAATGGATAAAGGAGAAATAGCACAAGAAGGGACTCATAAAGATTTAGTAAAAGTGAACGGGCTATATAAAAAACTTTGGGAGAGAGAATTAGCTACCAGAATTATTAAGAACTAAAAGTAATTTTTTTTCTTATACTAGGTAGATTTAAATTATGTTTAAATTCCTGAAAAACATCATGAATAATGAGGAGGTAAATTTAACTAATGATTCTTATTTATTACATAGAATATTAAAAACAGATATCCAAAAAGATCCTGATGTGTATGAAGATGAAATTTTTTTTGGATGTGGTTGTTTCTGGGGATCTGAAAAATGTTTTTGGAAACTTCCTGGAGTTATCACAACTTCTGTAGGCTATGCAGGAGGTGAAAAAAACAATCCCACTTATTATGAAGTATGTTCTGGCTTAACTGGTCATTCAGAAGTTGTAAGAGTTATCTGGGATAAAAGGGAAATTGATGTAAGTGATTTATTAAAAATGTTTTGGGAATGTCACGACCCCACTCAAAAAAACAGACAAGGTAATGACATGGGAACACAATATAGATCAGCAATATATTACAAAAATGAAAATAATATTAAAACCATATTAGCTAGTAAGGAAAAATATCAAAACGAACTTAGCGAAAAAAATCTTGGTTTAATTGAAACGGAAATAAAAATGATTGATTCATATTTTTGTGCAGAACAATACCATCAACAATATCTTGCATCAGCTGGAAGCAGGCAGTATTGTTCCGCTTCACCTACAAAAGTTAAGTTGGGAGTTTTTACTGGAAGCAACTATAAATTAGGAGACCATATATGGGAAAACTTTAATTGGGAAGTTGAAAAATGTGTATTGAGATCTGATAACAATCCTATAAAGAATAACATTTAAATCAATCTAATCTTTATAGTAAAGACACGGGGCGTAGCGCAGTTTGGTAGCGCACCACTTTGGGGTAGTGGGGGTCGTGGGTTCAAATCCCGCCGTTCCGATTATTTATCGTCTTCATTTATAAGCGATTTGTACAGTTTATATGAACTTATGCCTACTGCTATGAATGTAAAAGAAGAAAAAAAAGCTAAAACCAATATAGTAAGATTTGAAACTTCCACTTCACCTAATTGGAAAGATATAAAAATGTTCATTAGAAAGAATTTTTTTAAACCTTAACATAATTGCAAAAAATTTTTTTTCACAACCATCTATAGATTCAAAAGAATTACAACTCCAAAAATTACTCGATAGATTATAAATATTTTCAACCCATTGGAAGAAAAATACTTTAATAAGAAATCTATAGCTAATAAAGATGACAAAAATGTAGTAAGAAGACCAACAAAAAGAGGGAAGAAACCCAATGAAAAAAAATCATTAAAAGAAGAAATAAACTCAACAATCGCAGCAAGAGAAATAGCTGGCATCCCTAAAAGAAAAGAAAATTTCGCAGCATCTCCTCTTTCCCAGCCTGACATTAAAGCACTAGAAATAGTGACCCCCGATCTGGATACACCAGGAAAAATTGCAAATGCCTGAAAGAAACCTATTAAAAAACTATCTGAATAATTATGGTTTTTAATATTAATAGAACCTCTTTTGGAACTATCTGCCAAGTACATAAAAAAAGCCATTAGAAATGAGACCAATGCTATTGATAAATTTGAACGAAGAACGTTTTCAAAAAAAGAGGGGATAAATATTTTTATACTCCCACCAAGCAAAACAATAGGAATAGTACCAATCAAAATGGACCTCAATAATCTTTCATGTAAGAGATATTCAAGAAATTTTTTGGAAGATTGACTTCTGAAATTAAAGATATCATTCCTAAAATACCAAGCTATGGCAAGAACACTTCCAAGTTGAATAGTCGCGGACAAGGATGCTCCAGGATCATCAATACCTAAAAAAAGAGATATAACTTTTAAATGAGCTGTACTACTTACAGGAATAAATTCGGTCAAACCTTGAATTAATCCATATAAAACAAGCTTTAAATATTCCAAAAAATTATTAAATTAACTGATTAATTAATAGCAATTTACATTTAAAAATTAAAAGCTAGTATAGAAAAATGAAAAAAAAATTTATCTTAATATTATTTTTTCTCTTTTCCCTAATCTTTTCTGATTCTGCAAAAGCTAATTATTGGTTAATAATTGGAACTTATAGACAAGGACCTGGAGGAAGGCCTGAGGTTAGTGGGATAACAAGTCCTTCATTACATTCTATTCCCATGAAAGATTTAGAAACTTGTAAAAAGGCAGGCAAAAAAATTACTAATGAAATATACCAACCTGTTTGGCAATTTGATAGTAGATGGACCTGTGTATTTAGAGGTGATTAGTAATTGAGTTACCTTTTAACATCGTGAGCACAACCATCACCTTTATAGTTTTCACTCTCGTAAAAATCATTTTTTGTCCCAAAATAAACTGTTAATAAAACGAAAGGTAGGCTTAATATAAATAAAATAGTTGTTAAATCCATAGTGTTAACTTATCAAGAATGGCATGAAAAATTAAAATAACAATTTGTTCATTAACTCAAGATTAATAATCTGTGGGTCCTTTAATACCAAGATAAAAAAAGGCTCCTAACCCAACTAAAAGTAAAACTCCAGCGACAGCTGCAGAAGGGACAAAACCTCCTATTGCAAAGGAAGAAAAATAATACATCTATAAAACTAAAACTAGTTTGATAATATCAATAAAAACTAAGTATTTGTAAAAAATTTTGACTCGAAGACAATTAGACAATATCAGTTCTAAGCAACTAAAGTCGAATCTTCGCTATCAGCAGAAATTCTTATTCTCTCTTCCAACTTGGGGCCATATAATTCGTTTCCCCAGATTTCGACTCTTGAATCATTTGGGGCCATAAAAGTAAGAATGTCAGATGGGAATAAAACTCTCTCCAAGAAAAAATTTGATGGACCAATACATCTCAAGACAACCATCCTACAGCTTTCATTTTTATAAGAAAACTCAACCATCCCTAAATAGCAAAAATATTTTTAATTAAACACTATTTAGAACAAAAAAAAATGTATAAAAAATTACTGAAAAAAAAGAATTTTAGAAAATGCTAAAAATTCAATCCAGCCTCAACTAAATTTCTTTCTTGATCAATTAACAAAAGCGCGTAGGAATTTATCATGTCAAAACTTTTATGTGGGATTGAGACATTAAGCATTCTTAAGAAATTAGATAATTTTTCATCTTGAAGAGCGTTACCTTTCTGTAAAAACATTTCTTTTTCCTGATTTGTTTTCCATATATTCATATATTCAATCTTCAAGGGCTTTAAGTGCCAAATATTGTCTATTAAAGTCCAAATATCTAAATATTCGTTTAGGTTATTTTGAATCTTTAATACATAAGATGATTCATCAACAGTCAAATTTTTCGTATCTATGGGTCGATCATTTAAGTCAATAGAATAAGGTTCTATACCCAAAAACCATCCCTCAAGAATTAATAAATCAGGATTATCTAATCTCCAATGAGATCTATCTCCTAAGCCATTTCTTAATGATTTATCGAAAACTGGTACATTTAATTCTCCATTTATCTTCCAATTTAATAATTTTTCATGCATTAATTTTACTGAGTGACTACCAGGGAACCCTCTTGAAACATTCCAAGGGTTATTCTTAATTGCTAATTTCATATCATTTGATGGGAGATAAAAGTCGTCAATTGAAATAACCGCAATTTTGAAGTTTAATTTTAACGATATAGCTTCGAGCCATTTACCTAGTGTTGTTTTACCTGTGCCAGGAAGAGCTGAGATTCCAATAATTTTTCTATCAGAAAAATTTTTTTGAAATTTATAAGCCTGTGATAAAAGAGGTAAAGCCAGACCCCAAATCCAATCATCATTTACTTTATTGTTCCAATATTGCTCAATTGCAAGAATGTTTCTTTTATTATTCCAAAAATTGAACCAATCATCCAAGGATTCCCAACCAATATCAATAATTAATTTTTCAAATTTATCAAGAGGAAAATTAATATCTAAAGCTTTCATATTTCTAACTTAGTTCTCGCTTATTTATTAATTTATTGATTTCATTTTTCCAACCATATCCATTTGGTTCAGAAGCCAAAGTAAATTTCAAATCTTTTAATTGATCCAGTAAATTTAAGTTAGGTCCATCTATTCCAGGAATAACTATTTTAATATCTGAGTTTAAAAGTAGAGGCAAATCATTTGGAGAATCGCCTAAACCTATAATTTCAATATTATGAACATTTGAATATTCTTTAAGAGCATTTATTGCTTTCCCTTTATTCGATTTTGTAGATAATAAATGACTCATTCTATTGCCCTTAAAAATATCAACATTGAATTTTTTACAACAGATATTAATTTTCTCTTCTAGATAACTTGGCGGATTTAAAAAAGGCATGCTCCAGTGTCTATCACGCATTAAGTTCAATGAGTTGCCTTCTAAACCTGTAAGCTGAGTGGCTTCTTGATCAGTGAGATTATTAAGAGGAGTAAGTTTATAATCAATTTCTTTAGAAATAAAATTTAAGATTTCTTCAAGTGATTCGTATTTTATTCCAAGAATAATTTCTCCATTTACTCTTTTAAGAGATTCACCATATATTGCCGCACCATTCTCAACAATATAGGGATCCGTCAAGTTAAGTTCCTTTCTAATAACTTTTACTTCAGAAGCGGTTTTGCTTGTACAAAGAATTACAGGTATAGATAATTTTTGTAGTTTTTTTATAGTTTCTTTAGCAGGTGATAAATCATATGAGTGATCCATTAAAGTACCATCTACATCACTTACTACCCAAACAGAAGAATTTTCTATCATTTTTATAAAGCACTAAGCCAAATTACTTGAAAAGGATCAAGACTAATATTTTTGCAATTGTATTTAGTGGATGTTAAAAAATCATGAGTATTGAAATCATTATCAATTATTTTTGGTAGATCATTATCATTCAATTGATAATTAATTTTATTTTCAGTCATATTATGGATTGCAAAAACAGACTCAGGACCTTTACCTCTTTTGATTACAACAATATCACTTCTACCTTTAGACAAACATTTCATTTCTGAACAAGGATGAAATTGCTTTAATTCTGATCGGACATCCATCGCATTACGAAGATATTTTAAGTTTTTATTAGCATTAGATTCAGGATTATTTAAAACAGCTGTAAGATTTTCTGATTTAAACTTTTCTCTATTTAGATCTCTTCTTTGACCTGTCATAGAAAAGCTTTTGATATCATTTTCTGAAGCTAGTAATGCTGGCAAATAAAATGCAGGAACCCCTTTCAAAGCCATTACCAATAATTGACTCAAAATAAATCTCTCATATTGAAATCTTTTAGCATCTCTACTAGAGTCTTCCATTGCACTCCACCAACTAATATTCAATTCATAAGGTTTATCATCACCATTTGATAAACGTCTATGACTTACTAATCCTCCTCTTTTCTCACAATTAATTAATAAATCCTTAATTCTCTGCTCATTCATTAAACCCTCAAGAGCTCTTAGCCCAACACCATCGTGCGAGGCAGTGAAATTAAATAAAGTAGTCTCTTCAGGTAATATGGGCCAATCAAAAATCCATGAGTTTAGAATATCAGCTCTTGAAGTAATAATTGCCTCTAGGAGAAGGGGAGGCAATGGGAAATTATATGCCATGTGGGCTTCATCATCAGGAATGAGATAAGAAAGATTCTCCTTCTGAGGAACATTTGTTTCTGTTATTAAAACGCCATCATCAAGAAGGTTATTTAAAAGAACTCTTAAAAGTTTCACAATTGAATGTGCTTTAGGTAAATGTAAGCATGTAGTCCCTGATTCCTTCCAAATAAAACCTACAGCATCAAGCCTTAACCATTTAATTCCATTAGATAAATAAGTAGTAATTAAATTTAAGAACTCAAGAGTCATTTTAGGATTATGCCAATTCAAATCAATTTGATCTGGCCCAAAAGTTGTCCAAACTTGTTTAGGACCATCATCAGTATTTATTTGAGAAAATAAAGAGGAACTTCTAGGCCTAACTACATTTGACCAGTCAAGATTTTGCTTCGGTGAAAAAACATTTGATATTCCCGGTTCTTGGGATTTAATAAATTGTTGAACCCATGGGTGAGATGATGAAACATGGTTTAGTACTAAATCAGCCATCAAATCATGATTTTTCGAAATACTTTTGAGATCATCCCAACCACCAAATTTTTCTTCTAGGGAATCATAACTTGAAACTGCGAAACCTCCATCGCTTGTGGATTTAAGAAAAGGAAGAATATGTACAACTTTAGAAAGACTGCCAAAATGTTTACTTAACAATTTACTAAGAGTTATTAATGTTGCCTCGCCATTTTTATAGATACTATCTGCATAAGTTATCAAAACTGAATGAGATTCATTCCACCTTTCCTTATCTCTTATTTCTTCATAAGCAGATTTCTCTGAGAAATCATCTAAAATCTGTAATAATTGATTTGAAATAAAATTAATTTCTTCTGTAGTATGATTTGAATAAATTGTTTTTAACAATTTATCAATTTTTAATCTATCTAATTTTTTCTCTGAATCAATTTGCTTCACTTTGAAAAAATCATCGAAGTATTAATACCATTCTGCACATCAATTAGAAAATGGACTTTCAACAAGGTTTAATCACAACAATACATGAATATGGAGTTACAGGAAATTTACTTAAAGAATTAAACAAAAGTCTTAAAAGAAGATCAACTAGCATTTTAATACCTTGCCTATATGAAGAATTTGAGCGTCCAGCATTAAAAGATATAAGAGAAGTTTTAAAGAATCTTACAGGCTTAAATGAATTAGTAATTGCTCTATCTGCAAAAACTGTTGAGCAAGTTAAGTCAGCAAAATTATTTTTTGACTCAATGCCATTCCCAGTTCACATTCAATGGACTAATTCTCCCTCTGTAATTGAGCTGTTAAAAAGCCAGGAAAAAAATGGATTAGAACTTTTAGGAACTCCAGGTAAAGGATGGGCTGTATGGCAAGGCATTGGAGTTGCGACTAGAAAATCAGAAGTTGTTGCTCTTTTTGATGCTGATATAAGAACTTTTAGTCCTTTATATCCTTCAAGGATGATACTTCCACTTCTGGATGAATCATATGGAATATCATATGTAAAAGCTTTTTACAGTAGATTATCTCTAGAAACAAATCAATTGCAAGGTAGAGCAACAAGATTATTCGTGGGTCCTTTATTAGCAAGTCTTGAGCAGTTAGTTGGTAAGGGTCCGTTTTTACAATATCTTCAATCATTTAGATATCCATTAGCAGGTGAGTTTGCTTTTACTAAAGACCTTGCTATGAATTTAAGAATTCCTTGTGACTGGGGTTTAGAGATAGGTTTATTATCAGAGGTTTATAGAAACGTAAGGACCTCCAAAATCGCCCAGGTTGATCTAGGTTTATTTGATCATAAACACAAGAATATTGGTGATTCTTCTAAAGAAGGATTGCAAAAAATGTGTACAGAAATACTTTCAAGTGTTTTAAGAGGTCTCATGGAGCATCAAGCCGAGACCTTAACTAGCACTCAACTAGCAACTTTAGAAGTTCTCTACAAAAGAGTTGGAGAAGATCGGGTAAAACAATTTGGATTAGATTCAGCAGTTAATCAACTTCCATACGATAGGCACGAAGAAGAATTATCAGTACAAAAGTTTGCGAAACTATTAAGACCTGCTACTGAAAATTATCTTGCTTGTCCTACTACACTGCAATTACCAAGTTGGTCAAGAGTTCTATCTTGTGAGAACAAACTGCAAGAAGATTTAGCTATTGCAGGGTCAAAAGACATAAAGATAAGTGAAAAAGAATTAATTAAAAACTTCTAAAGCAAAAAATACCTCTGAGCCATTGGGACTTCATCAAGGGGTTCACAAGTAAGAAGTTCTCCATCAGAAAAAACTTCATAAGTTTGAGGATCAACTGAAATATTTGGTAGTTTACTATTAAGTTTTAAGTTTGATTTATTGATATTTCTGGTATTTTCTACGCCAATACATTTCTTTTGTAAGCCTAATTTATGTGGAATATTTTGTTCAATTGAATTTTTACTTAAAAAGGTAAAAGAACTCTTAATTAGAGATTGGCCGAAACTTGCAAACATAGGTCGACCATGTACAGGACCTGGAGTAGGAATTGAAGCATTTGCATCACCCATTTGGGACCAAACTATAGATCCTCCTTTAACAACTAATTCAGGCTTTACCGCAAAAAAAGAAGGTTTCCACAATGCCAAATCCGCAATTTTACCCTTTTCTATAGACCCAACATGTTTATCAATACCATGAGCTATTGCAGGGTTAATTGTGACTTTAGAAATATATCTCTTTACTCGATAATTATCGTTTCTATCAGAATCCTGAGATAGCGGCCCCCTTTGGACTTTCATTTTATGTGCGGTTTGAAAAGTTCTTGTAATCACTTCACCAACTCTTCCCATAGCTTGAGAATCACTAGCAATAATTGAAAAGGCACCTACATCATGCAAGATATCCTCAGCTGCAATAGTCTCTCTTCTGATCCTTGATTCCGCGAAAGCGATATCTTCTTGAATTTTAGAATCTAAATGATGACAAACCATTAACATGTCAA
>AACY020304783.1_pt1 | contig 10940 bp, 12 predicted proteins | sample 267378 | NCBI WGS metagenome assembly AACY02 (sample SAMN02954345, study PRJNA13694) | marine metagenome | biome: aquatic; feature: ocean; material: water; isolation source: isolated as part of a large dataset composed predominantly from surface... | reverse complement strand
CCGCCGAGGACGGAGGGGTCGATCGCCACGTTCAGCCGGACCTGGCGTCCGGTCATCGTGGACAGTGCGGCGACGAGTCGATCGTGCTGGCCGGGTTCGAGGGGCGCGGCGACCTTGACCTCCGCCACGACGCGCTCGCGTTGCGCGGCGGCTGCGCGGGAGAGGTCGTCGATCACCGTGTCGAGGCGCGCCCCATGAAGGTGCCCCACGGCGTAACCGAGGACCTGGCGTGTTGCGTCGGTGGATCGACCTTCCAGCAGGGTGTCGACGATCGCACCTTTAGTCGAGGCGGGAAGTGCGGGATCGGTCAGCGCCATCTGCAGATCCGAAGAGGCATCCACGGCCCGCCCGAATCGGAAGATCTCCTCCTCCGTCGCATCCAGGGTGCCTTCGGCTTGGGCTCGGGCGAACGCCGCCTGGGCGGCCAGGGCTTCGAGTCCGACCACGAGATCCATGTCCGTGGACCATCGCTGGCTGACCGCGAGGGAGACCAATTCGACCGTCGATGCCGACACACGATCGTCCAGTAGGGACTGAACGAGGGACTGACGGGACTGCTCGGGCAGGCCGGAGTCGGCCAGCGACGTGCGCAGCTGGTTCTCGCGGCCTAAAAGGTCGGCCACGGAGTACACCTGCTCGGCGAGATCGCCCGCCAGGCCAGCGCTCTCGCGCTCGGCCAGGGCGCGCATCAGCACCGCGACGCTGTCTCGACTGGCCCCCAGCATCAGGCGTTCGCCCCCCGATCGGCGGCTTGCTCACGAGCCTGCGCTTCGAGGGTGTCGAGGAAATCATCGACCGTCGCACGCACTCGGGCATCGTCGGAAAGGCTCTGCCCGACGATCTTGGTGGCCAGCGTGACGGCCACTTCGCCCACCTGACGTGTCAACTGGGTCGAGACCGCAGCGCGCTCGGCGGCCAGTGCTGCCTCTGCCTGCGCGGTGACCGATGCTGCAGCATTGCGAGCCTCGGTACGTGCCTCTTCGACGATCGACGCCCGATCGCTTTGGGCCTGCGCCCGGATGGCGGCTGCTTCCTCACGAGCCTGGGTCAACGCGGCGCGGTATTCCTCGCGTGCCTTCTCCGCCTCCGCCTGCGCCGTCTCGGCGCGCGCGATACCGCCCTCGATGAGCTCGGACCGCTCCTCCATGACCTGCTTCATGCGGGGCAGTACGAACTTCCAGAAGAGCACCAGCACGATGACGAACGACAACCCACCCCAGATCAGGTCGTAGGACGCTGGAAAAAGGATCGCGCTGCCTTCGGGGGCGTCTCCCCCTGCAGCAATTAGTCTCATCTCACCGTGACCTTCGTGTCGGGCCTTCGCTCAGGTAGCCGCAAAACCGGAACCTGAGAGCAGGCATCGATTGATCTAGACGAACAGGAAGCCCGCAACTAGCCCGATGAGGGCCAGGGCCTCTGTGAAGGCGATACCCAGGAACATGTTCGTACGTAGGACGCTGGTTGCCTCGGGCTGGCGAGCGATGCCCTCGAGGGCCTTACCGACCAGGATGCCGATGCCGATACCGGGGCCGATGGCGGCCAGGCCATAACCGATGGCATTGACGTTACCGGAGACTTCTGCGAGCAACTCCACGGACTTTCCTTTCTGATTAGCACTCGAGACGGGTCCTCGAGTTCTGGGGGCTAGTGCTCCTCACTCGTTGCGCTATCAATGTAGACGGCGGTCAACAGGGTGAAGATGTAGGCCTGCAGGATCGCGATGAGGATCTCGAACAGGGTGAAGGCGAAGCCCATGAGGAACGAGGGAATCGCGAATATCTTGAGGAAACCATCGGCGAGGAGCAGGGCGCTCGTCGCCGAGAAGAACAGCACCAGGAGCAGGTGGCCGGCCATCATGTTCGCCAGCAATCGGATGGTCAGCGTCAGCGGCCTGAGGATGAACGTCGATACGAACTCGATGGGTGTGACCAGGATGTAGATCGGCCACGGGATGCCCGAGGGGAACAGGTTGTTCTTCAGGTAGTGGAGGAACCCCTGCGCTCGGATGCCCTGGATGTTGAACACGAACCAGGCGATGACGGCGAACATCAGGGGGATCGCGATGATGCTCGAGACCGGCAGGTGCATCGTCGGCATGATTCCGGTGATGTTGAACGCGAACAGCAGCCAGAACATCGAGATCAGGTAGGGCGCGTACTTCCTGCCCTTCTCACCCAGGGCCTCGTCGATGACGTTCTTCTGGACGACATCGATCGCCATCTCACCGAGGTTCTGCACACCCCGCGGCACGAGCTTCGGTCGGGCGAAGGCAGCCACGAAGAACAGGCTCACGACACCGGCCATGAGCAACCCCATCAGATTGATTCGGGTCATGGCGAAGGGCGTGCCCACGAAGATCAGTTCGCCGGGGAAGAACTCCCCGACGGACGGCGCCTTGAAGCCGTTACCTTCGGCTGCCATCAACGCACTCGCGGTCAGCAACGGAGGACTCCCACAGCGTCAGGTCCAGCGGTCACGAGTCGCGACCATATCGGATGTACACGACGAGCACGGAGGTGACGAACCCCAGGACGACACCGATCGGCACGAACACCCGAGTGGTGCCTGCGAGGTGGTCGATTCCCATGCCGATCAGGCCCCAGACGAGCGGCCCGGCGACGAGGGTTCCGACCATCGACCAGACGAACTCGTCTCCCCGTCCCGTGATGCGCGGTCCGGGGGGATTCGCTGACTGATCGTTCACCGACCATGAAACTAGCACACGCGCTACCTGGCGAGAATGTCGTCGTCAGCCAGTCGATTCTCGGGGCTCGAGATAGGGAACGCGCGTCTTGATGACGATGATCGCCTCAGTCAGCAGATAGCCGATCGTGCCGATGACGAAGGCAATGAAAAACACTGTGCGACTGTAGAAATCCGTGCTGCTCAATACAGCGAGAACGGCGATGAGCAGGACGATCTTGACCACCCAGGAACCCAGGATCGCCGCACCGAAGACCTGCGGATTCACCCGCAGGGTCACCAGGGCAACGATGACGGTGATGGAGAAGAATGCGACCGGGATGACGATTCCCAGGACACCTCCCCACAGCCCAGCGGACCCGGCGGCCAGCCAGCCGATGGCGCCGGCCAGGACCATGGCGACGATGGAGCCGATCGTCCCCCACTTCAAGACTGCGCTCATGGGCTTGCGGACTCCGGGGAGGGGCCCGGCTGGTTCCTCGATCACCCGATCAACCTATCCTCCACCGCATCGGCCGATCGAGACTGACCGAGCCGCGGCCAGATGACGGCCATGATCAGCAGGGCCATTCCCGAGGCCAGGATGAGCAGGGCGTATCCGACCGGTACGAACGCCAGGGCCACCGCGGTCCCGGCGATGACCGCGGCCAGGCCGTACATCAACAGCACCGCGCGGCGCTGACTGTGGCCGACCTCGAGCAACCGGTGGTGCATGTGCTGCTTATCGGGGGCGAACGGAGAACGTCCGCGGCGGGTGCGACGTACGACCGCGAGCGCGAGGTCCAGCAGCGGCACGGCCATCACCGCCAGCGGCAGCAGGATGGGCAGCAGGGCGGGCAGCAGGGTGCCGCCCTCGATGGCACTGGGATCGACCTGCCCCGAGAGCGTGATGATGCTGGCTGCCAGCAGCAGACCCAGCAGCATCGATCCGGTATCCCCCATGAAGATCCGCGCCGGGAAGACGTTGTGCGGGAGGAATCCCAGGCACATCCCTGCCAGCAGGGCCGATATCAACGTCGCCATCGTCGCGCGCTCGAAGCCGATCTCCACGGACAGCAGGTAGGAGTAGGCGAAGAACGCGATCGCCGCGATCCCCACGATCCCCGCCGCCAAGCCATCGAGCCCATCGACCATGTTGATGGCGTTGATCGTGACGAGCACCACGAGAACCGTGAGGAGCACACTGGTCACTGGATCGAGGACGAGGGTTCCACCGATCGGCAACCAGATGATGGCGATGCCTTGTACGGCCATCACCGAGGCTGCCAGTACCTGTCCGGCAAATTTGGTGGGCGCTGCGAGGCTCCAGCGGTCATCGATGACACCGAGGAGCACGATGATGGCCGCTCCGCTCAGCAGCGCCAGCGGAACCCGTGCACCATCGACGAAGACCGTGCTCATCAAGGGCAACTTGCTGGCCAGGAGCAGCCCGACGGCCAATCCGGCGAACATCGCCAATCCGCCTAGCCGCGGAGTGGGCTTGTCATGGACATCACGATCACGTACCTCGGCCAGTGCACCCCAGCGCAGCGCGAGCTTCCGGCTGAGCGGAACCGTCAGGTACGTGACGGCGGCCGCCGCGAGCAGGCACAGCAGATACTCGCGCACGGCTTAGACGTCCTCGCCCGTGATCAGACGGTCACCGGTTGAGGGGCGTAGGCCGGATACTGCTCCACGAGTTCGCTCACCTGACCCGCGACCTCCGCCGAAGCCGCAGGCTCACGCACAGCTCGGCTGATGAGCGCCGCGATCCGCTCCATCGCGTCCGGCCCCATCCCCTGGGTGGTGACCGAAGGGGTGCCGACCCGAATCCCCGACGCCACCGCCGGAGGTTGGGGGTCATAGGGAATCGCGTTCTTGTTCAACGTGATGTGAGCGGCATCGCAGCGAGCTTCGGCCTCCGTGCCGGTGACATCGAGGGCACGCAGATCCAGCAGTGACAGGTGGGTGTCGGTGCCACCGCTCACCGGGCGCATCCCTTCGGCCTCCAGCGCCGAGGTGAGTGCCTGGGCGTTCGTGATGACCCGTGCGGCATACGCCTGATACTCCGGTGTCGCCGCTTCACGCAGCGCGACGGCCTTCGCCGCGACCGCATGCATGAGCGGACCACCCTGCATCATCGGGAATACCGCCTTGTCCAAGGCTGCAGCATGCTCGGCCTTGCTCAAGATCATGCCGCCACGCGGCCCCCGCAGCACCTTGTGCGTGGTGAACGTGACGACATCGGCGTAGGGCACCGGGCTGGGAATCGCCTTGCCCGCGACAAGACCGATGAAGTGCGCCGCATCGACCATCAAGATCGCGCCGACCTCGTCGGCGATGGACCGGAAGGCCGCGAAGTCGATCAACCGCGGATAGGCCGTGGCACCGGCGATGATCATCTTCGGACGGTGGTTCAACGCGAGACTGCGAACCTCGTCGTAGTCGATCGTCTCGGTGTCCTCACGCACGCCATAGGAGACGATGTCGAACCACTTGCCGGAGAAGTTGACCTTCGATCCGTGCGTCAGATGGCCACCGTGGGGAAGGCTCATCGCGAGCACGGTCTCACCGGGCTTGACGAATGCTCCGTACGCGGCGATGTTCGCACTCGCTCCGCTGTGCGGCTGCAGGTTCGCATGCTCTGCCCCGAACAGTTCCTTGGCCCGTTCGATACCGATCGTTTCGGCGCGGTCGACCTCGGCGCATCCGCCGTAGTACCTCTTGCCCGGATAGCCCTCGGCGTACTTGTTGGACAGCGTCGACCCGAGTGCTGCGAGAACGGCCGGGGATGTGAAGTTCTCGCTGGCGATCAGCTGCAGCCCGCTGCGAGCACGATCGAGCTCGGACATGATGATGTCGGCGATCTCGGGATCCTCGGCGATCAACGCACCGAAGTCCGGTCCCCAGAAGGGAGGGTCAATAGGGTCGAGACGAGGATCAAGGAAAGACACGACTGCCTCCACGGTCAGGGTGTGATTCGTCAGGGCTGTGATTCTTCTAGGACGCGACCGCTCGAGTCTACGCCTCCTCGGCGGTCGCATCGATGATGCCGGGAACCCATCGCTGCAGCGCGTCGAAACCGAAGGCACCGGCTCGCCACACCACAGGGACCTCATCCGTCACTTCCACCACAGTGCTCGGCTGGGTCGCCTCCGCGGGACCGGCATCGAGGTACACGGTGGCGTCGTCGCCGAGTTGAGCCTGGGCCGCCTCGATGGTCCGCGGCGGGGCGGCCCCCGCACGATTCGCGGTGGTCACGGCCAGTGGTCCGGTGACCTCGATCAGGGCTAGTGCCAGGGGATGCAGCGGCATCCGAACCTGAAGCGTGTCGGCCTGCAACCCCCACATCAGGGTCGGCTGCTGACGAGCGATCAGCGTCAACGGACCGGGCCAGCATGCGCTGATGAGTTCGCGAGCCTGGGAGCTCAAGCCGGTGATGATGCCCTCCGCCATCCGCACCGAGGCCACCAGCACCGGCAGCGGCAGATCGGGTCCCCGACCCTTGACGTCGCGCAACCGGCCGATCGCGCGAGGCGAGAATGCGTCTGCCGCAACACCGTAGGCCGCCTCGGTCGGCAGCACGCAGAGTTCGCCGCGGCGGACCGCGGCGGCAGCGGCGGTGATGCCCCGATCACGCTCTGCGCACGGACTCGTCCCGCAGTCGATCACGATCGCCATGGCTCACCATTCCCAGGCTGTACGCACCGCCGTGGTGTAGCGGGGCCTGCGGGTCAGATCGAGGTGATCGCGCACGTTGGTCCAGGCAGCCGCCGTGTCACCCTCACGCATCAGACCGGGCACCCCCGCATCACCGGCCGCATCCCCCTGGCGATCGGCGTGCTCGATGATGACGATGCCACCCGGTCGCAGCAGATCGACCGCCGCCACGAGCAACCCCCGCACGACGTCCAACCCGTCCTCTCCGCCGAATAGGGCTATCCGCGGTTCATGGTCGCGAACCTCCGGTTCGCTCGGTGTTGCATCCTCGGGGATGTACGGCGGATTCATCACGACGAGATCGACCGCTGCTCGCCGATCAGCCAGCAACCCGCCCTCCTGCGCCACCCTCGTGGCATCAGCGTGCAGAAGATGCACTCGCGATCCTCGATCGTCGATCGCCGGCTGATGCACCTCGATGTTGCGCCGCGCCCACTCCAGCGCAGCAGGATCGATTTCCACCGCGAATACCTCGGTGCCGCTCACCTCGGTGGCCAGCGCCAACGCGATAGCAGCCGACCCGGTGCACAGGTCCACCGCAACCGGATGATCGACTCCGTTCACAGCGAGGATGCCGGCTTCAGCCACGAGTTCGGTCTCTGGCCGCGGTACGAACACACCCGGTCCCACGGCGAGTTCCAGATGCCGGAAAGCCGCCACGCCGAGCAGATGCTGGAGCGGCACCCGCGCCATTCGGCGGGTCAGCAACCGCTCGAAGGCCGTTCGCTGCTCACCGCTCATCTCATCGTGCAGCAGCATTCGGGTACGCGGGATTCCCGTGACGTGGGAGGCGAGGATGGCCGCATCGGTGCGGGGACTCACCACACCCGCCGCGGTGAGACGACGTTCGGCATCGGTGAGGACATCCCGCATGGAGACCCAACCGGCCACGATGCGGTCAGAGAATCCCGGGGTGCCGCTCACTCCCCCGAACCTTCTAACGCACCGGCCATGTCCGCACTCTGGCACGCCTGGACGATCGGGTCGAGTTCACCGGCGAGCACCTGATCGAGGTTGTGCGCCTTGTAGCCGACCCGATGGTCGCTGATCCGGTTCTCCGGGAAGTTGTAGGTGCGGATGCGCTCACTGCGATCGACGGTGCGGACCTGGGCACGCCGGCTATCCGAGGCCGCCTGGGCCTGCTCCTCCATCGCTATCGCCAGCAACCGCGCACGCAGGATGCGTAACGCCTGCTCGCGGTTTTGCAGCTGGCTCTTCTCGTTCTGGCAGGACACGACGACACCGGTGGGCAGATGCGTGATGCGCACGGCCGAGTCGGTGGTGTTGACACTCTGGCCACCGGGGCCGGACGAGCGGTAGACATCGATGCGCAGATCATTCGGGTCGATCGTGACATCGACCTCTTCAGCCTCGGGAAGAACGAGGACTCCCGCGGCGGATGTGTGGATGCGCCCCTGCGACTCGGTCACCGGAACCCGCTGCACCCGATGGACACCGCCTTCGAACTTCAGCCGCGCATAGGGCGCCTCGCCCGGGCCCGGGGTGCCCTTCGACTTCACCGCGACGGCGACATCACGGTAGCCACCGAGATCGGATTCCTCCGCGTCGAGGATCTCGATTCGCCATCCCCGAGATTCCGCGTATCGCAGATACATCCGCAGCAGGTCACCGGCGAACAACGCAGATTCCTCGCCGCCTTCGCCGGCTTTGATCTCGAGGATGACGTCGTTGTCGTCGAGCGGGTCTCGGGGCACGAGCAATGCCCGAAGCCGCTGCGCTGTCTCCTCCCGACGATTCTCGAGTGCCTCAGCCTCTTCGGCGAATCCTGAGTCGGTCAATGAGAGTTCGCGTGCAGCCTGAACATCATCGCCGAGGCTCACCCACTCGCGATAGGCCTCGACGATGGGTTTCAGTTCGGCATGGCGACGCGCCACCTGGCGCGCCTGCGCCTGATCAGCGTGCAGCGCGGGATCCGACAGGCGAGTCTGCGCGGCCTCGAATTCGGCGACGAGCTCGACGCAGGCGTCGAACACGTCCTGCTAGGACTTCTTGCCGAAGCGCTTCTCGAACTTCGCCACGCGACCACCGGAGTCGAGGATCTTCTGCCGGCCGGTGTAGAACGGGTGACAGGCCGAGCAGACGTCGGCATGGATGACACCGTTCTTCGCGGTGCTGCGGGTCGTGAACGTCTCACCGCAGGTGCAGGTGACCTGAGTCTCGACGTACTCGGGGTGGATGCCCGACTTCATGGTGGCTCCTCGTGGTGAATTCATACGTCGCGGGTCCAAGAAGGGGTTCCTCGAGGTGAACCGCGCCGGTGGATAAGGGTACCCCAGCGGCAGCGCTGGGCCCGATCAGTCCTCGGACTCGCTCCCGGTGACCGAGGGTGTGGTCTTCTGCACCTGCAGGAGGAAGTCGTAGTTGCTCTTGGTCTCCCGCAGTTTGGTCAGCAACAGTTCGATGGACTGCTGCTGATCGAGGGCGTGCAGAACTCGGCGGAGGTTCCACACGACCTTCAACTCGTCAGCGCCGAGCAGCAGTTCCTCCTTGCGGGTTCCCGAAGCATCGACATCGACGGCGGGGAACACCCGCTTGTCGGCGAGGCGGCGGTCGAGTTTGAGCTCCATATTGCCGGTGCCCTTGAACTCCTCGAAGATCACCTCGTCCATCCGCGAACCCGTCTCGACGAGCGCGGTAGCCAGGATCGTCAGGGATCCGCCGTTTTCGATATTGCGAGCGGCTCCGAAGAATCTCTTCGGCGGATACAGGGCGGTCGAGTCGACACCTCCGGAGAGGATGCGACCCGAAGCGGGAGCGGCGAGGTTGTAGGCGCGGCCCAGCCGCGTCATGGAATCGAGCAGCACGACGACGTCGTGGCCGAGTTCGACGAGGCGCTTCGCGCGCTCGATGGCCAACTCAGCGATGATCGTGTGATCCTCCGCGGGGCGATCGAAGGTCGAAGCGATGACCTCGCCCTTGACCGATCGCTGCATATCGGTGACTTCCTCAGGACGCTCATCGACGAGGACGACCATGAGGTGGCACTCGGGGTTATTCGCCGTGATGGCATTGGCGATCGCCTGCAGCACCATCGTCTTGCCGGCCTTCGGCGGCGACACGATCAGGCCGCGTTGGCCCTTGCCGATCGGCGCCACGAGATCGATGACGCGTGTCACGAGGTTGGCGGGCTCGGTCTCGAGGCGCAGTCGCTCCTGCGGATACAGCGGTGTTAGTTTGTTGAAGTCCGTGCGCTGGCGCGCCGCCTCGGGATCTTGGCCGTTGACCGTGTCCAGACGCACGAGAGGGTTGAACTTCTCGCGCCTTTCCCCATCACGCGGCTGACGGACGCCACCGGTGACCGCATCGCCCTTGCGCAGGCCGAACCGCTTCACCATCGACAGGGACACGTACACATCGTTCGGGCTGGGCAAGTATCCGCCGGTTCGCACGAACGCGTAGTTATCGAGTACATCGAGGATGCCGGCCACGGGAACGACGACGTCGTCCTCGCGCAACTCGACCTCGGCGTCACCGGGACTGCGCCGCTCACGGCGATCCCGGAACCGGTCACGACCGCGGCGCCGCCGGCGCCGGGAACCGCCATCGGCATCGTCATCGCGATCGGAGCGGTCGCTGCCCTGTCGGTCACTGTTCTGGCGGTCACTGTTCTGGCGGTCACTACCGCGGCGGTCACCGGTCTGACGGTTCTCGCGCGGCTTGGAGTCCTGCGATGTCCGAGGAGCGCTTTCGGCGGGCTCTTTGGACCCCGGCTCTTTCGACTCGGGCTCTTTGGACCCGGGCTGCTTCGAACCTCCCTGCTTGGCTGAGATCGCGGCGACCAGATCGCCCTTGCGCATCCCGCTGGTGCCGGAGATCCCCAGTGAGGAAGCCAACTGCTTCAACTCAGGGAGCAGCATTCCGGACAGGCCGTCGCCGCGCTTGCGGGTGGAGGTGGTGGTTTCAGTCACGTGGTGTTGTCCTTAGTACGGCCGCGCAAGGCAGATTGACGTGCATTCCCTGCGGGGACACGGGTCACCGGCTCCCAAAAAGGCCGGGTGGGTAGGCCGGTGGACTTCGCCGATTGCGAGGCTCCGGGCCCGTCGATATTGGAACTCGCTCAGACTAGCAGGTACCGAACTCCTAGCCGCCGAGAGGTCGGGTCACCGCGCGTGCGCCGTCGAGATCGATCTCGATGGCGCGCACCTGCCACTCGTCACCGCAGGCGGAGGCCATGATCCGACCGGCCCGGTCCGGCTGATCGGTCAACACGAGCACGGTCGGGCCCGCGCCTGAGATCACGGCCGGCAATCCCTGCTCCCTCCATTGGGTGAGCAGGGAGTGCGATTGCGGATACACCTGAGCTCGCTCGTCCTGATGCAGCCGGTCCTCGGTCGAGGTGAACAGCATCGATGGATCAGCGGCGAGTGCGTGCGACAACGCAGACGTTCGACCGATATTGAACACGGCTGATTCCCGGGTCACCGTGTCGCCGAGAAGCCCGCGTGCCTTGGCGGTCGCCACCGGTTGGGCCGGCACGGCGACGATCGCCGCGACGGCAGGATGCACCGGTCGTACCA
>AACY020528190.1_pt1 | contig 10945 bp, 9 predicted proteins | sample 267378 | NCBI WGS metagenome assembly AACY02 (sample SAMN02954345, study PRJNA13694) | marine metagenome | biome: aquatic; feature: ocean; material: water; isolation source: isolated as part of a large dataset composed predominantly from surface... | reverse complement strand
TGCTGCCACGGCGCGCGACGGCGGCGGCTGATGAGCATGCTGCGCGCGCAGGGCTTGGCGAAGCGCTACCGGCGCCGCCGTGTGGTGAATGATGTGAGTCTGGAACTAGAGGCCGGCGGCGTCGTGGGGCTGCTCGGCCCGAACGGCGCCGGCAAGACCACCAGCTTCTATATGCTCGTGGGCCTGGTGCCGGCGGATGCGGGGCAGATCATGCTCGACGGCGAGGACATCACCCTGCGTCCCATGCATGCCCGTGCCCGTCGCGGCCTGAGCTACCTCGCGCAGGAGCCATCGGTCTTTCGAAAGCTCACCGCCCGCGATAACCTGCTCGCCGTGCTGGAGATTCGTGGCGACCTCGGTCGCGATGCCCGGCGCGCGCGTTGCGACCAGCTGCTCGACGAGCTCGGTATCGCCCACGTCGCCGACGCCCTCGCCATCAGCCTCTCCGGTGGTGAGCGCCGGCGCCTGGAGATCGCCCGCGCCCTGGCCGTCGAGCCGAAAGTCATGCTGCTCGACGAGCCCTTCGCCGGCGTCGATCCCATCGCCGTCGGCGACATCAAGGCCATCATCACCCATCTGCGCCGGCGCAACATCGGCGTGCTGATCACCGATCACAATGTGCGCGAAACCCTGGACATTTGCGATCGTGCGTACATCATCAGCGAAGGGACGGTCATCGCCGATGGCACCCCGGACGCGCTGTTACAGAACGATCGCGTTCGCGCCGTCTATCTGGGCGAAGATTTCCGGCTGTGAGCACAGTCGGGGCCGTGAGTGTGCGACACGAGCCGACGGATGGTGCCCCTTTGCGCGCAAGGGCTGATAGGCGTCATTGGAGCGGTGCCTTGGTGCTGGACGCTGCGGCGGCCTTGGGCCAAGATCGATGGTCGCCGGTTCGACTAGAATCAAAACGACAGTCACTTCCCGTACCACCCCATTTTCGGGTGCGATGAAACAGACCATTCAACTCCGCTTGGGGCAGCAGCTGACGATGACGCCGCAGCTGCAACAGGCGATCAAGCTGCTGCAACTGTCTACCCTCGATCTGCAGCGTGAGATTCAGGAGGCCCTGGAATCCAACCTCATGCTCGAGGCCGCCGACGAAGCGGACGCCGAAGTCGAGGCCACCGGGCTGGAGACTGAGCGTCGGAGTCAGGATGCGCAGCTGGAGCGCGAAGTGCGTCCCGAGCAGTCCTCCATGCCAGAGGACTTGCCCGTGGACAGTTCTTGGGGCGATACCTACGACGGCTACATGGCGGCCGGCGCCGGCGGCACGGGCGGTGGGTCGGGCGCCGACGGCGGTGCCGAGCTCGATCCCTTCGCGCAACATTCGCGCCCGCAGACCCTGCACGACCATCTGCAGTGGCAGCTGAACCTCTCGCGCCTCGAGCCCCGGGACCGCGTCATCGCCGACGCGTTGCTGGATGCGATCGATGCGAACGGCTACCTGCGCGCAGACATCGACGACGTGGTCGACGCCATCGCCGATCCTGAAGACATCGGCGATGAGGCGGTGGAGGCGGACGAGGTGGAAGCGGTCCTGCACCGCATCCAAGCCTTGGATCCCCCCGGCGTCGGCGCGCGCTCCCTGCGCGAGTGCCTGCTGCTGCAGCTGCGCCAGTTGCCGCCCGAGCAGCCCCATCGCGGCGAGGCCATCGTCATCTGTGACGCTCACTTCAATGCCTTGTCGCGCAATGACCTGGACGAGCTGCGCCGGCATACCAAGCTCGCGTTAGAGACGTTACGCGAGGCGCTGGCGCTGATCCGATCCCTGCATCCGCGCCCCGGCTCGCTGGTGGCGGATGTGCGCCCGGAGTATGTGATTCCGGACGTGATGGTGCAAAAACGCAACGGCAGCTGGACGGTCGAGCTGAACCCGGAAACAACGCCTAGACTTAGGGTGAACCCGGGCTACCTGAAACTGATCCGCCGGGCGGACGACGGTCCGGACAACAGCTGCCTGAAGACGCACCTCCAGGAGGCCCGATGGTTCATCAAAAGCTTGGCGAGCCGTAACGACACGGTCTTGCGGGTGGCGACGAAAATCGTGGAATTACAGCAAAACTTCTTCGACTATGGGGAAGAGGCCATGAAACCGCTGGTGTTGCGGGATGTGGCAGATTCTCTGGAGTTACACGAATCCACGGTGTCGCGGGTGACAACGCAAAAGTACATGCATACCCCCCGCGGCACCTTCGAGTTCAAGTATTTTTTTTCCAGCCACGTCAACACGGCCTCGGGCGGCGAGTGCTCGTCGACGGCCATCCGCGCCTTCATCCGCAAGCTCGTCGCCGCCGAGACGCCGAGTAAGCCGCTCAGCGACAACAAGATCGCCGGCATTCTCACCGAGCAGGGCATCAATGTTGCCAGGCGGACCGTTGCCAAGTATCGAGAGGCGATGGGCATCCCACCGTCCAACGAGCGCAAGCGCCTGGCATGAATGCCCGGCGTGGGCATTCGGGGTGGTGACGTGGCACGACGCTCGCCGCTGCGTTTCGCGCATGCCTGGAGGCTCTTGGTGTCTTGTGCGACGCGGCGGGGGCACCGCAGATGACAGCACAGCCCGCACGGGACATCCGGAGGTATCGTCGATCTGGCTCAAGTGGGGGGACGGATACGGATACCGACAATACCGCTGCCGCGCCCCGCCGCTTTCAACCGCTTACGCCGCACAGCGGCGTGGGTTCGCTTGGCTCGCACGGGAAGGCCGGTAACGAGTCGTGTCTCCTCGGGTCAGCGAGAGCGCCCCTGACTCGCCCGAGAGTGGCGCATGTAACACTGGAGTGACGCTATGCAAATCAACCTGACTGGCCATCATGTCGACATCACCGAGCCCCTCAAAGACTATGTCGACACCAAGTTCGACCGTCTGGCTCGGCATTTCGACGACGTGATCAATGTCCATGTCATCCTCAGTGTCGAGAAGCTGCGGCAGAAGGCGGAAGCGACCATCCACGTCAACGGCGGCAATGTCTTCGCCGATGCCGTACACGAAGACATGTATGCAGCCATCGATGGGTTGATCGACAAGCTCGACCGGCAGGTGATCAAATATAAAGAGAAGCGACAGAATCATCGGGTCAACAACAACGCGAGGTCCGCACCGGCGGCTGAGCCGCCGGCGGATGAGCAGCCAAGCTGATCGCCGCGCCGCCGAGCACCCCTTCGCGGGGCCGAATGCACCGGAGCCAGGCGTTGCCTGCTCCGGTTTTTTGCCGCTGCAACGGTAGGCAGCGGCGGCGACGCCATGCAATGGCCCGCGAGGTCGTAGCGTTGCAGCGATGACTTATGAACAATCAGACAATGATCACGCGCGGGGTGTCGGGGCCATGGTGCCTGCCGATCTGATCACCGATTCTAGGGTACTGAGTCGCTGTGAGGTGACGAGCAAGAAACGCCTGCTCGAGACCCTTGCGGGATTACTTGCGGACGGCGACGGTCACCTGTCGGGCACGCAGGTGTTCGATCGGTTGCTGGAGCGCGAGCGGCTCGGCAGCACCGGCCTGGGCCAGGGCATCGCGCTGCCGCACGCGCGCATGCATGGCATCCAGGCGCCCATCGGTGCTTTCGTGCAGCTCCGCGGCGCCGTCGCCTTCGATGCCATCGACGACAGGCCGGTGGATCTCGCCTTCGGCTTGCTCGTGCCGGACGCTACCGATGAGCAGCACCTGCAACTGCTGGCCACCCTGGCCTCCGCGTTCGACGACGCCGATGTGCGCGCCGCACTGCGTACCGCCGAAGGCTGTGGCGAGGTGCTCGCCGTGTTTCGCGAGCGCGTCTTCGCGCCCTGACTGATCGCGTCGTGTCGCCGCGACGATCAGTGCGATGAATCCTGTACACTCCCTGCAAGGGCTGGTCGAGCATATCGGCCCACGGCTCAAGCTATGCTGGCTGACCCCGCCGCCGGCCCAACCCCGCCCATTGCTGAGCGAGCAGGGCGAGCAGGGCGCCCAGAGTCTCGTGGGCTCGCTCAACTGCATTCATCCCAACCGTCTGCAAGTGCTCGGCGAGGCGGAAATCGCCCACCTCGCCGATCTCAGCAAGCCCGCTTACGAGGAAACCATCGAGCGGCTCTTCTCGGCGCAACCGGCGGCGGTGATCTTCGCCGCGGACATCGCACCGCCGCCGGTGTATTTCCAATACGCCGAGCGTACCGGTACCCCGCTCCTGGGCTCCGCGGCCGGCGATGCGGAAATCGTCGACCGGTTGCAGTACTTTCTCACCCATGCCCTTGCCGAGCGCGTCACGGTGCATGGGGTATTGCTGGAGGTGCTCGGTCTTGGCGTCCTGCTCACCGGTGACGCCGGCATCGGCAAGAGCGAGCTGGCACTGGAGATGATCGCACGCGGTCATCGACTCATCGCCGACGACGCGCCGGAGCTGGCACGGATTGCGCCTGAGGTGCTCGAAGGCAGCTGCCCGGCGTTGTTGCGGGACTTTCTGGAGGTACGGGGACTCGGCGTGCTGAACGTGCGAGCCATGTTCGGCGAGGGTGCCGTTCGCCAGCACGAGACACTGAACCTCGTCGTGCATATGCGGTCTTTCGATAATCAAGGCTTGGCGAGCATCGACCGCCTACGGGGTAGCCTCTCAACGCGTACCATTCTTGGTGTTGCGGTGCCTGAGATCACCTTGCCGGTGGCGCCTGGACGCAATCTCGCCGTGCTGTTGGAGACCGCGGTACGCAATCAGATTCTGCGCCTCCGTGGCTATGATCCGGGCGTCGATCTTGAAGACCGTCAGGCGCGAGCCCTCGCCGGCAGCCGGTGAGTGCGGCCATTCGATGTTGGCGGCCAGTCACCTGTCACCACGAGCACCCTGTGCGCAATCATGGATCTACTGATCGTCAGTGGCCTGTCGGGTGCCGGCAAGACCGTCGCCCTACGCACGCTGGAAGACATCGGCTACTACTGTATCGATAACCTGCCGCTGTTTCTGCTGCGCGAGCTCGCGTTAGGGCTGCGGCGGACCCACCTCAACGCGGGTGGTGAGACGCGCCAGGGTGCGGCCGTCGGCATCGATGCCCGCAACCAGCCCGATGTCCTGGCGGATCTGCCCAGACTCAGTGACGAGCTGCGTGAGCAGGGGATCGCTTGCCGCATTATCTTTCTCCATGCGGACACCCATACACTCATCAATCGCTTCAGCGAGACCCGGCGCAAGCATCCACTCACCGGGAGCGGACTGTCGCTGGCCGAAGCCATCGAGCGCGAATGCGAGCTGCTCGAGCCGCTGGGTCGCATCGCCGAAATCCGCATCGACACCACCCACACCAATGTGCACGAGCTGCGCGATCTCGTTCGCGAGCGCCTGGGTGGTGCGGTGCAGGCCTCGGTGCTGCTGCAGTCGTTTGGCTTCAAGAACGGTGTGCCGGAAGGGGTCGACTTCGTCTTCGATGTGCGCTGCCTGCCGAATCCCCATTGGCAGGAAGACCTGCGTCGCCTGAGCGGACGCGATGCGCCGGTGATCGCGTTTTTGGAGCGCAGCCGCGAGGTCGGTGAGATGTGCGCGGATATGCAAGGGTTTCTGGATCGCTGGATCCCGCGCTTCGAGACCGACGGGCGCAGCTATCTCACCATCGCCGTGGGCTGCACCGGCGGCCAGCATCGCTCGGTCTATGTGGTCGAGTCCCTGAGCCGGCATTTGCAGGCCCAGGGTCACCGTGTACTGGTGCGCCACCGGGAGCTGCCGTGAGCGTCGGCCTGCTGATCATCACCCACGACGGTATCGGAGCAGAACTGCTCGCCGCCGCCACGCGCATGCTCGGCTGTTGTCCGCTGCGGGCCGAAGCTTTGGCCATTGGCAACGGCGATGATCCCCAGCGGATGGGCGCACGGGCCCGCCGTTGGGCCAAGGCGCTGGATGTGGGTGACGGTGTGCTGGTGCTGACGGATCTGTTCGGCTCGACGCCCGCGAATATCGCCGCAGGCTTGTGCGATCACGGTCGCACGCGGATTCTGAGCGGGGTGAATCTGCCGATGCTGGTGCGCGTGCTGAACTACTCCGAGCTCTCACTCGATGCAATTGTCGTCAAAGCCCTGAGTGGCGCCCGCGACGGCGTCTTGGAGTGCCCCGCCGCAGGCTGCATGGCACCATCGCAGAGCGCGGCGGATGGGCGTGATGCCCCCGGACACACCTGAGGCACCATGGTCAGCAAAGATCTCGATATCGTCAACCGCTTGGGTCTGCACGCGCGGGCTGCGGCGAAGTTCGTCAAGTGCGCGGGCGCTTTCGAGAGTGAGATTGCGGTCGAACGCAATGGCCGGCGGGTCAACGGCAAGAGCATCATGGGCATCATGACCCTGGCGGCTGCCTACGGCACCAGCATTCGTCTCGAGGCGGACGGCGTCGACGAAGCCGCCGCCGTGGCAGCCTTGACGCAGCTGATAGCCGGGCGTTTCGGAGAGTCGGAATGACACTCTCGCTGCACGGTGTCGGCATCGATGGATCGCGGCAGGTGGCCATTGGCGAAGCCTTTCTGCTCAGTCGCGAGCCGGCCCTGCCGCCAGCGGAGATTCCGGCCCACGAAGTGCCCGATGAGCTGGGTCGCTTGGATGCGGCGTTGGCCTGCGCGCGCCGCCACCTGGAAGAGATCCGAGGGCAGATCCCGGCGGGCACGCCCAAGCACATCGCCGAGTTTATCGATGCGCATCTGCTCATGATGACCGACTCGGCGCTGGTGGATGCCACCAAAGACCTCATCAAGGAACGCTCCGTGAATGCCAGCTGGGCGCTGCAGTCGCAGCGCGACACCCTGGTGGCGATCTTCGATCGCATGGAGGATGCCTATTTGCGCACGCGTCGAGACGACGTTGATCACGTGGTGCGTCAAATCCAGGTGTTCCTAGGGGCAGAGGCGGATACGGATGCCCGCGCGGATGCCGACGTCGCCGGCCGCATTATCGTCGCCGAGGATCTCACCCCCGCCGATACCATCCTGCTGCGCCACCGGGATGTGGCAGCCTTCATCGTCGAGCACGGGGGCCCGATGTCCCACACGGCCATACTCGCGCGCAGCCTGGACATTCCGGCGGTGATGGGCGTGCATCATGCGGTGCAGCGTCTTCGCCACGGCGAGCTCCTGGTGGTGGACGCCGAAACCGGCACCGTGCTGATGGAGGTGGAGCCCGCGCTGCTGGAGCACTACCGCAGCCGGCTCGCACGCTTCGACGCCCATCGCCGTGAGCTGCGCCGGCTGGTGCGCAAGCCCTCCGCGAGCCGGGATGGGGTGCCGGTGGTGCTGCTGGCAAACCTGGAGCTGCCGGAGGATGTCAGCGTCGCCCGCGACAACGGCGCCGCCGGTGTCGGTCTCTACCGCACCGAATTCCTGTACATGAACCGCGAGACGCTGCCGGACGAGGAAGAGCATCTTGAAACCTATCTCGGCATCATCCGAGGCCTGGACGGCATTCCACTGACCATACGCACCCTGGATCTGGGCGCGGACAAGCAGATCCCGGATACGAGCTTTCATCCCGCACGCAGCAACCCCGCACTCGGGTTGCGGGCCATCCGGCTGTGCCTGCAGGAGCCGGCGCTCTTTTTGCCTCAGTTGCGGGCCATTTTGCGGGCTTCTGCGCACGGTCCGGTGCGGCTCATGATCCCCATGATCTCTGGCATGGGAGAGGTCAACGCCGTGCTTGGACTGGTCAATGACGCGCGCCGTCAGATGCGCCAGGATGGTCTCGCCTACGATCCCTCGATGCCCGTAGGCGGCATGATCGAGGTACCGGCGGCGGCGCTCATGGCGGGCGCGCTGGCACGGCGTCTCGACTTCCTGTCCATCGGCACCAACGACCTCATCCAGTACACCCTGGCCATCGACCGGGTCGACGATACCGTCAGCTACCTCTACGACCCATTGCATCCTGCGGTGGTCCGGCTCATCAAGCACATCATCGACGCTGCGGCCAGTACCAGGACTCAGGTCAGCATGTGCGGCGAGATGGCCGGCGACCCTCGCTTCACACCCTTGCTGCTGGGGCTCGGGCTGCGCGAGCTCAGCATGCAGCCGGGGTCGCTGCTGGAGGTCAAAGACCGCGTGCGTCATTGTGACGTCGGTGCGTTGACGCAACTGGTGGACGGCCTGTTGGATCAGCTCGACGAAATGCCCGCCCAGATCCTGCTGGAGCGGTTAGACGCCTGCATCCGGCCATAATCCACCATTGGCCTTCGACGTCGCCGTCCGGGCGTCCGCGATAGCCTGCAGCAGCGATAGTCCGGCTGCTACACTGTCCGGCTTGACTGCGCGCGCAACCGCATGCAACCGCAGCGCCCATCGCCGCCCTCGTCGGAGCCACCATGAACGCGCAAGCCATGCCCGTCCAAGAGGCGGATCGCCTCGATGCCCTGCATGCGGTGCTGGAGTCCGGCTCTGTGGTCAAGGCCACGCGCATGCTGAATGCCCTGCACCCGTCGGAAATGGCGCATGTGCTGCAATCGCTGCCGCCGCAGCAACGCAAGGTGGTCTGGAGTATGGTAGAGGCCGAGGTGGAGGGTGAGGTGCTGCTCGACCTCAATGACGACCTGCGCGACGAGCTGCTGCGCGATATGGCCCCGAGCCGGATCCTCGCCGCACTCGAGGGCCTGGAGACGGATGACCTCGCCGATCTGGTGCAGGATCTGCCCGCCACCATCACCCGCGAGGTGCTGAATTCACTGGACGAGCAGCGCCGCGAGCGCTTGGAAACGGCGCTGGCGTTCCCGGAAGACACCGCCGGCGGCTTGATGAACACCGATATGGTCACCGTCCGCCCAGAGGTGACCCTGGACGTGGTGATGCGCTACCTGCGCCGGCTGAAGGGCGGCCTGCCGGAGCTCACCGACAATCTCATCGTTGTCAATCGCCAAGGCCGCTACCTCGGCGTGCTGTACCTGGCGGATCTGCTCACCAATGACCCGGATGATTCGGTCGCTGAGGTGATGACGTTGCAGGTGCAGCCCATGACGGCAACACTCGATGCGCACGACGTGGCGAGCCGCTTCGCGCATCTGGATCTGGTCTCGGCGCCGGTGGTGGACGAAGACGGCCAGGTGCTCGGACGGGTGACCGTGGACGACGTCATGGACCTCATTCGCGAGGAGGCCGAGCATCAGTTCATGGGCCAGGCGGGCCTGAGCGAGACTGAAGATATGTTCGCGCCCGTGCTCCTGAGCACCCGTCGCCGCGCGCTTTGGCTCGGCGTCAATCTGCTGACGGCCTTCCTGGCCGCCTGGGTGATCGGCCGCTTCGAGGCGACCATTCAGCAGGTGGTCGCGCTGGCGGTGCTGATGCCGGTGGTGGCGAGCATGGGCGGCATCGCCGGCACGCAGACGTTGACGCTCGCCATTCGCGGCATCGCCCTCGGGCATCTCAGCGCTAAGAACATGCGTTGGCTTTTGGGCAAGGAGGTCGCAGTCTCCCTCATCAATAGCGCCGTGTGGGCCTTGGTGGTGGCGGCCATCGCGTGGCTGTGGTTCGGCAGCACCGATCTCGCCTTGATCATCGCCGTCGCTATCACCATCAACCTACTGGCCGCCACCGTCTCCGGTGCCTTGCTGCCACTGCTATTGGACCGCCTAGGCATCGATCCGGCGTTGGCGGGCGGTGTCATCCTGACGACGGTCACGGACGTCGTAGGCTTCCTAGCCTTTCTCGGGCTGGCGACGCTGTTTCTGATCTAAGGCCTATGCCGCGCGCGTGCGGCACCGGCATGCACCGATCGACGCGTTTGCAAGCACCCGTGCGAACGCCCGCTAGACTGCCGCAACCTGCTGTTTTCGGGCATGCGCGGGCGTGTGGTCGTGAGCAGCGGCGTGGAGAATAGCAGGGCCTTCATGGTCGTTCTTATCATTGCGGCCAGTCCCGCCTGCCCCAGTACAGTCCGCCCCAGTACAGTCCGCCCCAGTACAGTCCGCTCCAGTGCGCTTGCGCCGGGGCGCCCGCAGCCTCCGCCATTATTCGCGCGGCGCAGCTTCTATCCGGGCCGTTCGCGCCTCTGTCGTCGGCCGGCCAACGATCTGTAGTGTGCCATGCGTGAGGCGGTGCTTACTCGGTCTTCGGCGCCACTGCGGCTGCTCCCAACCGGCTTGGCGCACTCGGCATAGCCGGCCGTATCGCTGTGAGTGAGCGCACGTACTGGGCCAGGATACGTATAATCTACGTGCTTGCTATTGACTTTTTTATACCTTGCTATAAAGTCAGAGCTAGTGAGCGGTGTGCAGGGTGTCGGTTCATGGCACGAGCGCAGTGGACTACATCAACGCCGGTGCTGTGCCGGCTTGGCTACGCCCGATCTGTCTAACCCATATGGCTATCCATCATGTCAACCGTCACGCCGACCAGCCACAGCCATTGGCAGCGTCGTTCACCCGCCAACGGTCGATCCCGATTATAGCCGATCGTCTCTGCCCGCTCCGGCGGACACGCAGGGCATGAGCCGTGAGCGTGGGTCAGCACGTGCTCGCAGTGACTCGGCGGCGCTGATGGTGCTGCGGTCGGTGCGCGATGGTGCGATCGATAGGGCTGCGTACCAGGGCTTGATATTGCAGCCGCTAACGGTGTGCGATGCATCGAGCCCATCCAGGCCTCGTTTGAGGCCTTCATTGTCGAAGTCGGAGGTTAATTTTGGACTATCAGAATCTGAGTCTCGATGAGCTGAAGGCAGAGTTGCAGCAGCTCGAAGAGAGCAAAGCGGACTTGGAGAAGACCTTGTATCAGCGCTGGCACGAAGCCAAAACTGAGCTCGCGTACGAGATCCGGGAAATGATCGACACTCGCGGCTACGATGCCGAGGAAATCCTGGAGCTCGTGGCGCCCAAGCGCAGGCGCGCAGGTGCAGGCACCAAGAAAGGCAATCGCAGCTATACGCGATATGTAGACCCTGAGAACCCGAACCATGTCTACATCCGCGGCGTTCTGCCAAAATGGATGAAGGACAAAATGACCGCACAGGGGTACGATCCG
>AACY020295801.1_pt1 | contig 10964 bp, 10 predicted proteins | sample 267378 | NCBI WGS metagenome assembly AACY02 (sample SAMN02954345, study PRJNA13694) | marine metagenome | biome: aquatic; feature: ocean; material: water; isolation source: isolated as part of a large dataset composed predominantly from surface... | reverse complement strand
ACCCCGTTCGGGCCTGAAACGCCCCACTGGGTGAAGCCCGTCTCGGAAAGGCCCCAGTGGGGCCTTTCAGGGCTGAACGGGCGGAGCCCCGGTAGTTTTCCGGGCGGCCCTCACCCCCCGACCCGAGCGCATTGCAACGGCGCACCCCGGCGCCCCCGTCGGGGTTGGCCGCACCATAAATCAAGCAGACCAGCCGGTCCAAAGCGCCCGACCAGGGCCGTGCGCGGCCCTCAGCGCTCAGGCGCAACCGTGCGAAGGGGCGTCGCGAGGAATGGTTGGCGCTCACGCCGCCGCCGCATCCGCGCGCTTGCAAGCCGGTGCAAACCGCCGTATATACGCCCCATGACCAAGCTCCGCGACGGCTCCACGCCCTTCCTCCCGGACGCCCCGGAGGCCGAGACGACCACCACGATCCGCCGGATCGGGAACGGCGCCTTCCTGCCGCTGACGAAGGCCATGCTCGGCCCGCTCGGGCTCGAGGTCGGGCGGGAGGTGCGCGTCTCGGTGAAGGACGGCGTCCTCACCATGGCCGCCGCCGACGGGGCCTACGCCCGCACCCGCCGCGCCGCCGCCGCCGCCCGCGGCCGCTACCCGAAGGCCCTCGACATCCTTGGGTCGTGAGGAAACACGCGCGACGCCCGCCACCCCTCGCCGCCCCGGACCTGATCCGGGGCCTCTCCAACGGCGCCGCTGGAGTCCCCGGATCAGGTCCGGGGCGGCGCGGGGGGCCGGCGTGACCGCCTACGCCTGGCCGGACCCCCGCGCCCTGCTCGACGAACTCGCCGCCCACATGGCCGAGCGCGGCGAAACCCTCTCCCTGATCGACGCGGAGGCGTTCTCCGCCGGCCTCGACCGCGCGAAGCTGGCTGAGACCGACGGCGACGCCGACCTCCACGCCCTCGCCGCCCTCATGTTCGAAGGCGTCGCGACCCGCCATCCCCTCGTGGACGGCAACAAGCGCCTCGCCTTCCTCGCCATGGTCGCCTTCCTCTCCCTCAACGGCGCCTATCTCGACGCCCCGGAGGCGGAGATCGCCGCCCTCTGCATCGCCGTCGTCGCGAAGGCGCGGACGGCGGACGACCTCGCCGCCTGCCTCCGCCGCCATGCGGGCGAGCCGGATTAACGCGAATTAACCAACATTCTCCCAATGAAATCAACGGTCCCACATGCGGACCGCGGCCCGCCTACAGGATCAGGTCCTCGATCACCGGCTCGGCGCAGAGGGCGTCGGCCCCCAGATAGAAGGCCTCGACCGGGCTCTCGCCGTGGTCGCTGTCGGTGTAGAGGGCGATCACCTCGACCGGCCCCTCCGGCGGGCGGCCGAAGGCGCGCTCGAAATCCGCCGCGAGGTCGCGCCGCTCCGTCACCGTCTCGCCGAGGCGGTCGGGGCCGCTGCGGACCACCAGGCTCCGGATCACGCCGGGGACGTAGGGGCTGTCGGCGACCGTTCCCTCAGGGTCCTCCTCGGTCGCCCAGACGTAGCGCAGCGTCGGGACCGGCCGCGGCATGGTCAGCGACACCGGGTCGCCGAAGATGAACAGGATCGAGGCGGCCATGTCCTCCGCCTCCCGGCTGGCCAGCGCGGCCGTCTCCGGCAGCGCGTCCACCCGCCAGGTCCACTCCACGACCGGGCAGTTCCCGACGTCGATCTCCCGGTAGAGCCCGACGCCGGCCGAGGCCCCCTCCGCCGCCGCCCGGATCGCCACCCGCTCGCCGAGGGGGGCGAGGGCGACGTCGGCCTCCCGCCAGACCCGGAAGATCCGCCACCCGTCCTCCAGCGCGCCCTCGGGCCGGAACAGGGTCACCCGCTCCGGCAGCGCGCCCCGCTCGGGCGCCGGCGCGTCCGGCCCCGGCGGGGCCGCGCAGGCGGCGAGGGCGAGCGCCGCGAGGGCGGCGGGGGCGATGCGGCGCGACATGGCCGGCAGGATGGCGGGCGGGGCGCCGGCCGGCAAGCCTCGCCTGCGCCGAACGGACGGCTCGCGTCCGGCGCGGCGCCGCGCTAGAGGCGAAGGCATGAGCGCCGCCCAGCCCCCCGCCTACGTGGCGATGATGAAGTTCGGGACCGCCTTCGGCCCCGACTACGCCAACCGCCTCGCCCGCGCCGTCTCGGCCAACCTCGCGCGGCCCCATCAGGTCGTCTGCATGACCGACGACCCGACCGGGCTCGACCCCTCGATCCGCGCCGTCGAATTCCCCGATTTCGGCCCCCCGCGCGAACGCTGGACCCATCGCGGCGCCTGGCCCAAGGTCGCCTTCTGCGCGCCGGGGCTGTTCGAGGACGACGCGCTGGTGATGTATCTCGACCTCGACGTGATGGTCCTCGGCGGGCTCGACCCGTATTTCGACGCCGCCGAGCGCGAGAGCGGGATGCACCAGCTCCGCGAGTGGAACCCGACGCTGGTCCGCGCCCTCCCGCTCGCGCTGCGGCCCGACCGCGGCGGGCAGGGCTCGATCCTGGTGTGGCGCGCGCGCGAGCAGCGCCACGTCCACACCCATTTCCTGAACAACTGGGAGCGGATGCAGGCCGAGTTCAACGGCGAGCGCGGCTACTGGCGCCACATCGCCTGGCGGCCCCGCTACCTGCCCTACGGCTGGACGGCGAGCTTCAAGCGCCACTGCCTCGGCTACACGCCCCTCGGCCTCTGGGAGACGACCGCGACGAAGCCCGACTGGGCGCGGGTGGTGGTGTTCCACGGGACGCCGCGCCCGGCCGATCTCGTCGAGGACGGCGACTATCGATGGGGCGGCAAGCGCCGGCGCGGCAGCGGGCCGGTGCCGTGGGTGCAGGACTACTGGCGGCGCTACGGCTGACCGCCGGGACGGGGGAGGAAGAGATGTCCAACGACGACACCAACGCGCTGCGCGACGCGGCGCTCGCCTATCACGAGGCCGGGCGGCCCGGGAAACTCGAGGTCCGCGTCACCAAGCCGATGGCGACGGGGCGGGACCTGTCGCTCGCCTATTCGCCGGGCGTGGCGGAGGCCTGCACGGCGATCGCGGACGAGCCGCTGAACGCGGCCCGCTTCACCGGGCGGCAGAACCTGGTGGCGGTGGTCTCGAACGGCACGGCGGTGCTCGGCCTCGGCGACATCGGCCCGCTCGCCTCGAAGCCGGTGATGGAGGGCAAGGCCGCGCTCTTCAAGAAGTTCGCGGGCGTGGACTGTTTCGACATCGAGGTCGCGGAGACCGACCCCGCGAAGCTCGCCGCCATCGTCACCGCGCTCGAGCCGACCTTCGGCGCGGTGAACCTCGAGGACATCAAGGCCCCCGAATGCTTCGAGGTGGAGCGGCTCTGCAAGGAGCGGATGGGCATCCCCGTCTTCCACGACGACCAGCACGGCACGGCCATCGTGGCGGCGGCGGCCGCGACCAACGCGCTGCATCTCTCCGGGCGCGGCTTCGAGGACATCAAGGTGGTCGCGGTCGGCGGCGGGGCTGCGGGGATCGCGTGCCTCACGCTGTTCCGCACCCTCGGCGTGAAGCGCGAGAACATCCTCGTCTGCGACCGCAAGGGCGTGATCCACGCCGGGCGCAACGACCTCGGGCCCGAGAAGCGGGGCTTCGCGGTCGAGACCGACGCGCGGACGCTGGAGGACGCGATCGAGGGGGCGCATCTCTTCCTCGGGGTCTCCGGACCGGGCCTCCTGACCAAGGAGATGGTCGCGAAGATGGGCGAGAAGCCGATGATCTTCGCCCTCGCCAACCCGAACCCCGAGATCATGCCCGACGTCGCGCGCGAGGCGCGGCCGGACGCCATGATCGCCACGGGGCGCAGCGACTACGCCAACCAGGTCAACAACGTCCTCTGCTTCCCCTTCATCTTCCGCGGCGCGCTCGACGTCGGCGCGACCGAGATCAACGACGCGATGAAGATCGCCTGCGTCGAGGCGATCGCGGCGCTCGCCCGCGCCCCCTCCACCGCCGAGACGGCGCAGGCCTATCGCGGCGAGCGGCTCGTGTTCGGGCCGGACTATCTGATCCCGAAACCCTTCGATCCCCGTCTGCTCGGCGTGATCGCGCCGGCGGTGGCGAAGGCGGCGATGGAGTCGGGCGTGGCGGCGCGGCCGCTCGAGGACCTCGACGCCTACGCCGAGCGGTTGAACCGGACGGTCTATCGTTCGGGCTTCCTGATGAAGCCGATCTTCGAGCGGGCGCGGAGCGGGGCCCGAAAGCTTGTCTTCGCGGAGGGCGAGGAGGAGCGGGCGCTGCGCGCGGTCCACGCGCTCTCGGAGGAGGACGGCCAGCGCCCGCCGGTGCTGATCGGCAGGCGGCGCGTGATCGCCGACCGCATCGAGAGGCTGGGCCTGCCGATCGCGGAGGGCCGCGAGTTCGAGCTCTGCGATTACGAGGACGACCCGCGCTTCGGCGAATACTGGCGGGGCTACTACGACCTGACGAAGCGCGCCGGCGTCACGCCTGATCTCGCCCGGGCGATCATGCGCACCAACCTCACGGCGATCGGCGCGCTGATGGTGCGGCGGGGCGAGGCGGACTGCGTGATCTGCGGGCTCTTCGGCCAGTATCTCTGGCATCTGAACTATGTCGGCCAGGTGCTCGCGCGAAACGGGCGACGGCCGATCGGGGCGCTTTCGGCCATGGTGCTCGACAGCGGGCCGATCTTCATGGCGGACACCCATGTGCATCCCGATCCGACCTCGGAGCAGCTGGTGGAGATCACCCATGCGGCGGTGGCGGAGCTTCGCCGCTTCGGGATGACGCCGAAGGTCGCATTCATCAGCGCTTCGAGCTTCGGGAATCTCAACACGCCCTCGGCCGAGCGCGTGCGCGGCGCGGTGGCGATGCTCGACGCGGGGGGCGCGGATTTCGAATACGAAGGCGAGATGCATGTCGATTCGGCCTGCGACCCGGAGATCCGGTCGCGGCTGTTCCCCGAGTCGCGGCTGGAGGGGCCCGCGAACCTGCTGATCATGCCGAACATCGACGCCGCCTCGGCGACGAAGAACGCGCTGAAGTCGCTCGCGGGCGGGCTGGAGGTCGGGCCGATTCTCATGGGAATGAAGGGCGCGGCGCATGTGGTGACGCCCTCGATCTCGGCGCGCGGTCTGCTGAACGTCGCGATGCTCGCGGCGGGCGGCGAAGTCGGCGCGGCCGAGTAGGGGCCGGCGAGCGGAGCGCCGGACCGGCTGGCGGCCGGCGAGAGCGCGGCGATCCGCCGCCCCGGCCGAAACGAGAACGCCCGGCCGCAGGGGCCGGGCGTCGAACGCGTCCGCTCGAGGGCGACGTCAGAGGAAGCCGAGCTCGCGCATCAGGTCGCCGATCTGCTTCTCCTGCGCTTCGAGATAGGAGACGAACTCCGCGCCCGGGTTCCAGATCTCGACCCAGCCGTTGCGTGCGCGGACTTCTTCCCACGCCTCCGTCTCGTACATCGCCGCAAGCGCGTCGACATACTGCTGCTGCATCTCGTCCGAGAGGCCGGGCGCCGCGAAGAAGCCGCGCCAGTTCACGAAGCGGGCGTCGTCGCCGGCGACCTCGGCGCAGGTCGGCACGTCGGGGGTCAGGTCGACACGCTCGTCGGCGGTGACGCACAGGATGCGGACCTCGTCCTGCTGCGCGAGGGCGACCGCCTCGGAATATCCGGTCGAGAGCGCCTTGATCTCGCCCGAGAGCAGGCCGGCCATCGCCTTGCCGCCGGCGTCGTAGGGGATGTACTTCACCGCCAGCGGGTTCTCGCCGGCCGCCTTCATGATGATCGCGGCGACCACGTGGTCCATGCCGCCGGCGACCGAGCCGCCGCCGATGGCGACGTTGGTCGGATCGGCCTGGTAGACGCCGAGCAGGTCCTGGAACGAGCCGATCGGGCTGTCGCTGTTCACGACAAGGGCCGCGTAGTCGCCGATGGTGCCGGCGATGGGCGTCAGGTCGCGGAAGCTCTGGGGGAACACGCCCTGGAGCGAGCGGATCACGATCGGCGTGGAGTTGACCATCAGCGTGTCCGAGCCGCGGTCGCCAAGCTCGATCAGATGCGCGATGGCCTTGCCGCCGCCGCCGCCCGACATGTTCTCGTAGGAGGCGTCGCCCACGATGCCGGCCTTGGTCAGCGCCTCGCCGGTGCCGCGGGCGGTGCCGTCCCACCCGCCTCCGGCGCCGCCGGGGATCAGGAAGTGGATGCTGTCGATCATCTCCTCGGCCGCGGCGGGCGCGGCGAGGGCGGCGGCCGCGAAGGCGGCGAGGACGGCCCGGCGGGCCGGGTGGTGGCGGGTCATCGAGGATCTCCCTAGCTGAGGCGTCGGTCTTGTCGCCGGCCGCGCCACTCCGCCCCAGCGGCGACGGGGGGTCAAGGCGGGCGGGGCGCGGATCGCGCGGCTTTTCGTCCGTCGCGCGCTTGACATGACTCAGGCGCCCCGGTAGAGGCCCGCGCAACCCGGCGGCGCGGCGATCGCTCCGACGGGCGGCAGCTACGCTCTGGCGCGCAAGATCCGGGCTTCAAGGCCCCGATCCTCTGATTGTCGCCGCGGCGGGTGGGTCACCCGCCCCGCGGCGCTTCGTGCGTTCGGAGTTCAGCGCCAAGCGGATGGAATTGCGAGGGTCATCGCCCGATGCCGACGATTCAACAGCTGATCCGGAAGCCCCGGCAGCCCAAGGTGAAGCGCTCCAAGTCGGTGCACCTGCAGAGCTGCCCGCAGAAGCGGGGCGTCTGCACGCGCGTCTACACCACGACGCCGAAGAAGCCGAACTCCGCGCTTCGGAAGGTGGCCAAGGTGCGGCTGACCAACGGCTACGAGGTGATCAGCTACATTCCCGGCGAGGGCCACAACCTTCAGGAGCACTCGGTGGTCCTGATCCGCGGCGGTCGCGTGAAGGATCTTCCGGGCGTGCGCTACCACATCCTGCGCGGCGTTCTCGACACGCAGGGTGTGAAGAACCGCAAGCAGCGCCGGTCGAAGTACGGCGCGAAGCGGCCGAAGTGATCCGTGCCGCCGTCCTTCCCGCCGCGGCGCTGGCCGCGACGCCGGCCTTCGCCGATTTCGGCGCGATCGCTTACGCGCCCGAAAGCGGCGCCTGGGGCGTCGCCGAGGCGGCGTCGCGCGGCGAGGCGGAGGACGGGGCGCGCCGGACATGCGCCGGCTACGGCGGCGACTGCGTGTCGGCCGCCGTGTTCGAGGGGGCCTGCGGCGCCCTCGCGCGCGGCGACGGCGCCGCGGTCTGGGGCGCGGCGGCCGCCGCCGCGCTCGGCGACGCGGAGGGGCGCGCGCTGGAGATGTGCCGTCGGCTCGGGGCCGGCTGCGCGATCGAAGTCAGCCTCTGCGCGGCGCGCTGAGGGTCAGGGACGGGACGGAACAGAGATGTCGCGACGTCATCGCGCCGAAAAGCGGGAAATCCTGCCGGACGCCAAGTTCGGCGACCGCGTGCTCACCAAGTTCATGAACAACCTCATGTATGACGGCAAGAAATCCGTTGCGGAGGGGATCGTCTACGGCGCATTCGATCGCGTCGAGCAGCGCATGCGCCGCCAGCCGGTCGACGTGTTCCACGAGGCGCTCGACAACATCAAGCCGGCCGTCGAGGTCCGCTCGCGCCGCGTCGGCGGCGCGACCTACCAGGTGCCGGTCGAGGTTCGCCCCGAGCGTCGCGAGGCGCTCGCGATCCGCTGGCTGATCGACGCCTCGCGCAAGCGCAACGAGAACACGATGGAGGAGCGCCTCGCGGCGGAGCTGATGGACGCGGTCAACGGCCGCGGCACCGCCGTGAAGAAGCGTGAAGACACCCACAAGATGGCCGACGCCAACAAGGCGTTCAGCCATTATCGCTGGTAACCAGACGCACACCTGAGGAACCGTTCCGATGGCCCGTGACTATTCGCTCGATCGCTACCGCAACTTTGGCATCATGGCGCATATCGACGCCGGCAAGACGACGACGACCGAGCGCATCCTGTATTACACGGGCAAGGCCCACAAGATCGGCGAAGTCCATGATGGCGCGGCCACCATGGACTGGATGGAGCAAGAGCAGGAGCGCGGGATCACGATCACGTCCGCCGCGACCACGACCTTCTGGTTCCGCACCGAGGACGGCAAGAACCCGACTGGGATCTACGGCGACACGCCGGACGAGGCGAAGTTCCGCTTCAACATCATCGACACGCCGGGTCACGTCGACTTCACCATCGAGGTCGAGCGCTCGCTCGCCGTGCTCGACGGCGCGGTCTGCGTGCTCGACGCCAACGCCGGCGTGGAGCCCCAGACCGAGACCGTCTGGCGTCAGGCCGACCGCTACAAGGTCCCGCGGATCGTGTTCGTCAACAAGATGGACAAGATCGGGGCCGACTTCTTCAATTGCGTCCACATGATCAAGGACCGGACCGGCGCTATCCCGGTGCCGATCCAGTGTCCGATCGGCGCCGAGAACGAGTTCGAGGGCCTGATCGATCTCGTGACCATGAAAGAGTGGGTCTGGAAGGGCGAGGACCTCGGGGCAAGCTGGGTCGTGCAGGACATCCGCCCCGACCTCGCCGACAAGGCCGCCGAGATGCGCGCCGAGATGATCGAGATCGCCGTCGAGCAGGACGACGCGGTGATGGAGAAGTATCTCGAGGGCGAGGAGCCGGACATGCCGACCCTCCGCGGCCTGCTGCGCAAGGGTACGCTGTCGATGAGCTTCGTGCCCGTGCTTTGCGGCTCGGCGTTCAAGAATAAGGGCGTCCAGCCCATGCTGAACGGCGTGATCGACTACCTGCCCGGTCCGCTCGACGTGCCGCCCTACATGGGTTTTGCGCCGGACGACGAGACCGAGACGCGCAACATCGAGCGCCGCCCGGGCGACGACCAGCCCTTCGCAGGTCTCGCCTTCAAGATCATGAACGACCCGTTCGTGGGCTCGCTGACCTTCACCCGGATCTATTCGGGCATGATGAAAAAGGGCGAGACGGTCCTGAACTCGACCAAGGGCAAGCGCGAGCGCATCGGCCGCATGATGATGATGCACTCGAACTCCCGCGAGGAGATCGACTGGGCGGGTTCTGGCGACATCATCGCGCTGGCCGGCCTCAAGGAGACGACGACGGGCGACACGCTCTGCGACGCCTCGAAGCAGGTCGTCCTCGAGACGATGACCTTCCCCGAGCCGGTCATCGAGATCGCGGTCGAGCCGAAGTCGAAGGCCGACCAGGAGAAGATGTCGGCGGCGCTGGCGCGCCTCGCGGCCGAGGATCCGTCTTTCCGGGTCCACACCGACGTCGAGAGCGGCCAGACGATCATGAAGGGGATGGGAGAACTTCACCTCGACATCCTGGTCGACCGCATGAAGCGCGAATTCAAGGTCGAGGCGAACATCGGCGCCCCGCAGGTCGCCTATCGCGAGACCATCTCCCGCGAAGCCGAGATCGACTACACCCACAAGAAGCAGACCGGCGGCACCGGTCAGTTCGCGCGGGTGAAGCTGGTGATCTCGCCGACCGAGCCGGGCGAAGGTTACAGCTTCGAGAGCAAGATCGTCGGCGGCGTCGTGCCGAAGGAGTACATCCCCGGCGTCGAGAAGGGCATCAAGTCGGTGATGGAGTCGGGGCCGCTGGCCGGCTTCCCGGTGATCGACTTCAAGGTCGCGCTGATCGACGGCGCCTATCACGACGTCGACTCCTCGGTGCTCGCCTTCGAGATCGCCGCCCGCGCCGCGATGCGCGACGGCATGAAAAAGGCCGGCGCCAAGCTGCTCGAGCCGATCATGAAGGTCGAGGTGGTGACGCCGGAGGAGTATACTGGCGGCATCATCGGCGACCTGACCTCCCGGCGCGGACAGGTTCAGGGTCAGGACACGCGCGGCAACGCGAACCTGATCAACGCCTTTGTGCCGCTGGCGAACATGTTCGGCTACATCAACACGCTGCGTTCGATGTCCTCGGGCCGCGCGCAGTTCACGATGCAGTTCGACCACTACGACCCGGTGCCGTCGAACATCAGCGAAGAGATCCAGGCGAAGTACGCCTGACACGGAAACCATCCGCGGCTCTGAGCGCGGCGTAGGATCAAGAGGAGGCCGAGATGGCGAAGGCGAAATTCGAGCGCAACAAGCCGCATGTGAACATCGGAACGATCGGTCACGTCGACCACGGGAAGACGACGCTGACGGCGGCGATCACGAAGCAGTTCGGCGAGTTCAAGGCCTACGACCAGATCGACGCGGCGCCGGAGGAGAAGGCGCGCGGCATCACGATCTCGACGGCGCATGTCGAGTACGAGACGCCGAACCGGCACTACGCCCATGTCGACTGCCCGGGCCACGCCGACTACGTGAAGAACATGATCACGGGCGCGGCGCAGATGGACGGCGCGATCCTGGTGGTTAACGCGGCCGACGGCCCGATGCCGCAGACCCGCGAGCACATCCTTCTGGCGCGCCAGGTCGGCGTGCCGGCGCTGGTGGTGTTCCTGAACAAGGTCGACCAGGTCGACGACGAGGAGCTGCTGGAGCTCGTCGAGATGGAGGTGCGCGAGCTGCTCTCCTCCTACGATTTCCCGGGCGACGACATCCCGATCGTGGCGGGTTCGGCGCTGGCCGCGCTCGAGGACCGCGACGCGAGCATCGGCGCGGAGAAGGTCGCCGAGCTGATGGCGGCGGTGGACGAGTACATCCCGACGCCTGAGCGCCCGATCGACCAGCCCTTCCTGATGCCGATCGAGGACGTGTTCTCGATCTCGGGCCGCGGCACGGTGGTGACGGGGCGCGTGGAGCGCGGGGTGGTGACGGTCGGCGAGGAGATCGAGATCGTCGGCATCCGCGACACGAAGAAGACGACGGTCACGGGCGTGGAGATGTTCCGCAAGCTGCTGGACCGCGGCGAGGCGGGCGACAACATCGGCGCGCTGCTGCGCGGCATCGGGCGCGAGGACGTCGAGCGCGGGCAGGTGCTGTGCAAGCCGAAGTCGGTGACGCCGCACACGAAGTTCGAGGCCGAGGCCTACATCCTGACGAAGGAGGAGGGCGGCCGCCACACGCCGTTCTTCACC
>AACY020533795.1_pt1 | contig 10979 bp, 11 predicted proteins | sample 267378 | NCBI WGS metagenome assembly AACY02 (sample SAMN02954345, study PRJNA13694) | marine metagenome | biome: aquatic; feature: ocean; material: water; isolation source: isolated as part of a large dataset composed predominantly from surface... | reverse complement strand
TGTCATTGTTCTCAGCGATTCCAGTTGTGGGTGATGACCTTGCGCAATGGATTCGCGGTGACTATTTGATCAGTGGCATCACCCTGAATCGATTCTTCGCGCTGCACGTGATTGCGCTGCCGCTGGTATTGGCTGGCTTGGTGGTGTTGCACATCCTGGCATTGCATGAAGTGGGGTCAAACAACCCAGACGGCGTCGAGATCAAAGACGTCAAGGATGAAAATGGGAAACCACTCGATGGTATTGCCTTCCATCCGTACTACACCGTGAAAGATATCGTGGGTGTAGCCGTCTTCTTATTTGTGTTCTCCGTGGTGGTGTTTTTCTTCCCTGAAATGGGCGGATATTTTATTGAGCACGCCAATTTCGAACCTGCGAATGCACTAAAGACGCCAGAACATATTGCACCTGTATGGTACTTCACGCCGTTCTACGCGATGTTGCGTGCAATTACATTCCCAATGTTTGGGTTGGATGCAAAATTCTGGGGTGTGGTGGTGATGGGTGCAGCGATTGCGATCTTGTTCGTGTTGCCTTGGCTCGATCGCAGCCCAGTGCGGTCGATGCGCTATAAAGGAATCTACTCGAAAGTCATGCTGGCGCTCTTTTGTGTTGCCTTTGTGATGCTCGGCATTCTCGGTGCGCTGCCATCAACACCGATTCGAACGGCGTTGGCTCAGGCTGGAACGGCCGTGTACTTCCTCTTTTTCTTGGCGATGCCGTGGTACACCCGATGGGAGACGACGCAGGCGGTTCCAGAGAGGGTGACATCATGAAGTGGGTTGCAACATTCGTATTGTCGATGATGAGTGGCCTCGCCTTGGCAGCGGGCGGTCCGAGTTATCCACTTGAGTCGATCGAGACAGACTATAATGATACGGCCTCTCTGCAGCGCGGAATGGCGACGTATAAGCATTATTGTATGGGTTGCCACTCACTTGAGTATCAGCGTTATGAGCGGACGGCACGCGATCTCGGCATTGATCCCGACGTGATGGTGGAAGCGATCGTGCCATCTGACAAGAAGATTGGCGACTTGGGCACCATTGCCATGCCATCAGAAGGAGCAGCTGCTTGGTTTGGTGCGCCGCCTCCAGATCTGACATTGGTCGCCAGAAAGCGGTCTCCAGACTGGGTGTACACCTACATGAAGACGTTCTATGTCGATCCGTCCAGGCCCCTCGGTGTCAACAACAAGGTCTTTGCCAAAGTCGGTATGCCGCATGTCCTTGAGCCGTTGCAGGGGATTCAGCGGACGGTGTGTAAGGAAGCGCCAATTCGCGTCGATGGTCAAGTGCAGACCGATCCGATCTCGGGCCAGCCAATGACTGAAAATCAATGCGGTATTTTAGAGGTTGTTGAGGGCACAGGTCAGCTGACTGAAGCAGAATACGACCAGTTAATCTACGATCTGGTAAACTTCCTTGAGTACGTGGGTGAGCCGTCAAAAGCTCAATCGCATGACATCGGTATTTATGTCTTGTTGTTCCTGCTGGTGTTTTTCGTGTTCGCGTATCTGTTGAAACGGGAATACTGGAAAGACGTCCACTAAAACTGGACTACCAGAGACCCTCGGACAGCCGGCGGAAGCCGGCTGTTTTGTCTGTTGAATTGGAGAATCAAACTTAATGTCGCTCGTGACCAAACGCTCTACCATGACGTTCTTTTCTGACCCTCTGGACCACTTGTCGCATCGTGTCCGCATTGTTTTAGCAGAAAAGGGAGTCACTGTTGACATCATCGACTGTGATCCGGACGAGATCCCTGAAGAGGTCTCAGAAATTAATCCCTATAACAACCTTCCAACATTATTGGATCGTGATCTTGTGCTCTATGAGCCTAATATCATGATGGAGTATCTTGACGAGCGTTTCCCGCATCCGCCGTTACTCCCCGTGTATCCCGTCGCTCGTGCGAATGCGCGGATGTTCTTACATCGGATCGAAAAAGAATGGACACCCTTGATTCGCACGATCGATACCGCGAAACGTAACAATAAGCGTTCGCCGTCGGCTGTGAAGGAGCTGAAAGAGCAACTGACAGCGGTCGCGCCGATTTTCGATGAAATGCCATATTTTATGAGTGAAGAGTTTTCACTGGTCGATTGTACAGTGGCACCGATTTTGTGGCGCTTACAGTATCTTGGCATTGAGTTGCCTGCAAAGCAGACGCGTGGTTTGCAAGACTATCAATATCGAATGTTCAACCGCGATGCCTTCCAAGTGAGCTTATCTGAAGCTGAACGCGAAATGCCCCGTAGTTAGTATGGCGTTAGGTTCATCTCGACCCTTTTTGGTTCGCGCGCTCTATGAGTGGATTGTCGATGGGGATGAAGACCCTTATTTGGTCGTTGATTGTTTTTATCCGGGTGTCGAAGTTCCAGAGTCCCATGTGAAGGATGGACAAATTGTGCTGAATTTGGCACCGCGTGCGATTACTGGGCTTCAAATGGATGAGCAGGGCGTGATGTTCCAGACGCGTTTCGGCGGCATCCCAACAGATCTGTTTATGCCATATGGGGCGATTACTGCAATTTATGGTCGTGAGTCCGGATTGGGAATGGCCTTCGGTCAGGAGCCGGGTGGCCCGCCTTCCTTACCAGGGGAGGACAGCATGTCCCAACCGACTTTTGAGCCGCCCGAGCGTGAACTTGAAGCGGAAGAAAACTCCGAAGAAAACCCACTCCCGCGTCCCCCAAAGGGTAAGCCAACACTGCGGATCGTCAAAACCGACGATTAATCGATGTATTCAAAGGCCCGGACAATCCGCTTTACGCCTCGAACGGAGCTCAGCACATTCTCAAGCGCGGCCGCCTCGGTCTGTGTCACAAACCCCATCACGTACACAATGCTGTTTTCCGTGGTGATTAACGTCCGCTGATACACGCCTCGCCCAAGTTCTTTGAGAACGAGCGCTTTGGCCTGGGTGGAGAGCGTTAGATCGTTGATCTCTGAGATGACAGTGGCTTTTCCAGCCACTTCCAGTTGATTGATGACTCGCTTGACACCGCGGTGTTGCGTGGCGACTTTCTCTGCTGCCTGACGCGCTTCATCTGAAGGGACTTGACCTGCAATGAGGACTACGCCGTTATAGACCTTGACATTGATGTTACTAACTTTGAGCTCTGGAGTGGCTTTTTTAAGATTGACCGCAATCGTCACTTCTGCCGTTTCGTCGTCGATAAATTGTCCAGCAGTCCGCGTCCCTCGGTTATCCGAAATGGGCTCTGAGGTGGTTGAGTCAATGACCGTCGCGCATCCACCAAGTAGGAGTGCAACAATGAGTGGAAAGCTGGTTTTCATGAATTGCATGTGGGGTCCTCGTTATCCAAAAATCTGTAAATCGATTAACTCACTCAGACAGTGAATGAGCATCAAGTGTTGCTCTCGGACTGTGGTCGGATGATCAGATCGTACCCGAATTTCCGAATCGCCGTAGTTGAGTAGCGGCCCGATTTCGCCGCCATCGCCGCCGGTGAGCGCGATCACTGGCAAGTTGGCCTCATGGGCTGCAACAACTGCTTGGACGACGCTTGCTCGGGTCCCGGTGGCCGAAACCACTATCAAGCAATCGCCTGCTTTGCCAAGAGCACGGAGCTGTCTCGCATACTGATCTTCGGAAGGCTCATCAGTCAAGGAACTGATGGTGACCGCATCGGCGGACAAGGCGATCGCCGGAAGCCCTGGTCGCTCACGCTCGAACCGGTGCATCATGTGCGCGACAAAAATTTGCGCCAATGCAGCCGACGAACCGGTCCCGAGCACCATGATTTTACCGTCGTTGAGCAGGGTGTTTGCGAGTGTTTGCGATCCAGCAATCAAACCGGGTGCCAGCTCGATACTACTTTGAAGTGCCTCTGTTGCCTTGGCAATGCGTATGGCAATACGTTCCTCAAGTGCAGCTGAATCAAGCATCCGGATCCTCGAGCTCGAACATGAAGGGAGATGTTTCTGGTTCCCACAAGCGCTCAGCAATTCTCTCGTCTGCTCCAACGGTGACCTGTCCAAGTCTTCGCTCGATCACCAGTTGATCGCCAAGGCTTAAATAGCCTGTTTCACCTTGGAACCCCGTGGCCTCACCAAAGCCAAGTCGGATGGTCATGTCGAGTGCATCTTTGCCAATGGCCGTTAAGGTTCCAAATGCACCTTGCGCAAAAGGTCGTGCAGCCAGTTGATTACGTGCACGTGAACCAAGCTCCCACGGCGTGGCCAGTATCACTGAGTTTTTAAAATCTTCTGTCATCTCGTCAAGATCAGAGCGAAATGCGCCGGTTATGATGACAGGCGTCTCAGACAAATAATAAAAGTCGAGTAATGGTCGCAGTTGTCTCGCTTGGTTCGGATCGGTTTGTAAAACAACTGCTGAAACGTCGTCTCGAATCCGTGGCGTATGTTCAAGTGCGAGACCCAACAAACGGGTGAGCTCCCGTCGACGATTTTGGCTGTCCGTTACTCCAAGCGCTTTGGCGATCGTATCTTCGGCTTTTTCGCCATCGAGCGTAAATTGGTCGACGAGTACGCCACCATGCTTGGTGAGTTCTGACTCAACAGCAGCAGCGGCACGTGCTCCAAGCGAATCGGGTCGATTGAGGACGAGCAATTGCGGCCGCTCCGCCATCTGTGCGGCGTATGCGACCGCTGAGCGTGCATCATCCTCGATGGCAAGGCTCAAACTATAAACGGGCGCGCCCTGAAGACTCTGGATCGATGTATCGTCATCAATACGATTCAACACCAGTATTGGAACTTGTGCGGGCTTGGTGAGAAACCGTGCCACCTCAGATTTGCGAAGTGGCCCAATGACGAACTCAGTGTGTTGGCCGCTTCGGATGCGCTCAAGCTGCGCATCCGTCACATAGGTTGTGTCAATAAATTCAAAAGCGATCGCGTCTCGCTTGGGGTGGGTTGAGAATGCAAACAAGATCCCGTCACGAATCGCGCGTCCGGCATTTTCAAGATCTCCAGAGAGTGGCAGTAGGACTGTGATGTGGAACTGTTCCGGTACGTCCGCGCTTGTCAAAAACTGGTACTCGGGCAGGTTGGCATCTAAGAGTGGGTGGTTTGAGAAACGACGCATCCACCGCTCAATCCGTTGTACGTCTGTTGTGCCCCGCAGACTGTATGCTGCCGCCAACCCCGCCAATTGATCGGTTCCGGATCCAAGATCTCCAATCAATAACGGTGGGAGCTGTTCAATGTCTGTCAGCATGCGCGTCATTTCGGTGCGTTGTTCGTCTGGACCCACCCATTGAAGCCGTTCGGCCTCAGTACGTAATGCGGCGACTGATAAATTAAGCCGGCGCAGTGCTTGCGCTTTCAGTTGCAAGATCTCAGCGCGTTCGCTTCGACTCAGCTGGCGCGGATCGGTGCGTTGAATGATTTCAATCGCCGTTTCGGGTTGATCGGTTGCGATCTCGAGTCGTGCGAGCTCAAGCGGCGTTGAGGGCTCGGAGATCACCGTAGGTGCATTCGCAGGCGGGATCGATGACGGAGTCTCGATCAGAGGCTGTGATGATTCCCCGGGCAGTTCCGTACGCGCAATTTCGCGACCACCGCGCTGCCATTGACTGTCAGACTGAGGTGGGAGTTCAGCGGTCATTACAGGCTGGCTGGATGGCGTGCTTGGTTCGGCGGATGTAATCGATACCGATTGTTCGCTGTCGGCGCGCGGAATATCGGTGACCGGAGGTTTGACTTGCTGTTGCTGGCATCCGGCCAGTGAGATGATGCAGATAAGCATGCCTGTTCGCAGGATGTCTTTTCGTGCAGTCTTAACCAACTTAACCAATGTGGACTCACCTACGTGACCGATTCTCAAACACCCAACACTTTACCATCTGGGCTCTATGTTGTGGCAACGCCGATTGGAGAACTGATGGATCTGTCGCCACGCGCTATTGATATTTTGCGTCGAGTGGACCGTATCTACGCGGAAGATACGCGAGTGACTGGGCAGTTGCTGAAGCACGTCAACATCAAAGCACGCATGGTGTCGTTCAATGCACACACAGAAGTGAGTAAAACTGCACAGGTGTTACAGACTATCGAGGCGGGTGACGCAGTCGCATTGGTATCGGACGCGGGGACTCCTGCGATCAGTGACCCGGGACGTGCGTTGGTTGCTGCCGCGCTTCAAGCGGACGTGAGCGTGATCCCAGTTCCTGGCCCTTCAGCACTTGCGACGGCGCTGTCCGTGAGTGGACTCCCTGCATCCCCTTCCCATTTCATCGGGTTTTTACCGGCCAAAGGCGGAGCGCGGACTGAAGGGCTTGAGACAGCACTGGCGTGGCCCGGAACCCTTGTGCTCTATGAAGCACCACATCGAATCGAAGATTTGGCCGATCGTCTCGATACCTATGCCATGGGTCGCACGGTCGTTTTCGCCAGAGAGCTGACAAAGACCTTCGAGCAAATCATTTGTGTGGAGTCGGGACAGTGTGCGGACTGGGTCCGTACCAATCCAGATCGAATTCGCGGTGAATTTGTGGTCATGGTGGGACCCGCGAGTGATTCCGGTGTGAAAACGGACCTCGATGTGGACCGGTTGCTGAAGACGCTGGCGCGAGAACTGCCTCCGTCGAAGGCCGCATCCCTTTGTGCTGAGATCACGGGGTTGTCGAAAAGGGCCTTGTATCAGAAATTGACGGATCGCTCCTAAGCGAGGACACTCGCCCGCGGAGTCAGCCAGGCAATCGCTGCTGCAGATGCAGGAGAGGAAAGTCCGGGCTCCACGAGGCAAGGTGCCAGGTAACGCCTGGGGGGCGTGAGCCTACGGAAAGTGCAGCAGAGAGTAGACCGCCGACCGTGTCGGTAAGGGTGAAAGGGTGCGGTAAGAGCGCACCGCGTCGGTGGTAACACGCGACGGCAAGGTAAACCCCACCTGGAGCAAGACCAAATAGGAATCCTTTGAGCGTGCCTCGCGCTGGATTCGGGTAGGTCGCTTGAGGACTGTGGTGACGCAGTCCCTAGATGAATGATTGTCCAAGACAGAACCCGGCTTATCGGCTGACTCCAACTTTTTAACCCCACAATCTCCCACGTCCGCAATTGATCGCTTGAGGCCGCCATTCCTGTGTGGCTTTAAATTAATTTTTTCATCTTTTTTAACGTCTTACGAGAAAATCCGAAGGTTGTATTTGCATCTAGCGCCCTGTGCCGGGCTATTGGGTTTGACTGGATCCGAGTGGGTAAATAGAGTTCTGATGTGGGAAAAAGTGGAGCAATGTGGGTCAAACGAGTGTCTTTGGGTCGCGTTGTGTCAGGGAGAATGGTGTGTTTCGCGGGATAAACCCGGTCAATTTGGATGCGAAAGGTCGCTTGGCGTTGCCCGCCAAGTATCGTGATCGCGTGTCTGATCGGTGTGACGGGCACATGGTGTTAACGGTGCACCCGTTTGACCGCTGCCTTCTTCTGTATCCGCTGGCTGACTGGGAAGTGATTGAGTCCCAGGTCAACGCGCTCCCCAACTCAACCAGCCGACAGGCACGACGACTGCAGCATTTGATGGTGGGTTACGCCACCGAGCTGGATTTGGACTCTGCCAATCGCTTGTTATTGCCTGCGATGCATCGTGAGCATGCAGAGCTTGATAAGCGACTGATCTTGGTTGGCCAGGGTCAAAAGTTTGAAGTCTGGAGTGATGCACGTTGGTCGACCATGACAGAGGCTTATCTTGATGAGCCGGTCGGCGATGATGCGTCAGATGAACTTACGAATTTGTCGCTGTAGGGGTGGTGAAGATGAGCTCACATACTCCAGTGCTCTATCACGAAGCGCTCGACGCCCTCTGTATTCAGGCAGATGGCATTTACCTCGATTGCACGTTTGGTCGCGGTGGCCATGCGCGTGGCGTTTTGGCGGCACTCGGACCTCAGGGGCGACTGCTTGCACTGGATCGAGATCCCGAGGCGTTGGTTGCAGGTCAGCAGCTGGCCGCTGAAGATTCGCGGTTTTCAATTGTGCAGACAGCGTTTTCTGCGCTGAGTGAGGCCTTGGATCATGCCTCAGTAGATCGCGTTCATGGGGTTCTCATGGATCTCGGGGTGTCGTCGCCGCAGTTGGATGATGCATCTCGGGGTTTCAGTTTTCAGGCTGACGGTCCGTTAGATATGCGTATGGATCCCTCATCCGGGGAGTCGGCAGCAGATTGGATTGCCCGTGCCGAAGCGCAAGACATTGCCCAGGTACTTTGGATCTATGGAGAGGAGCGGTTCTCGCGTCGCATTGCGCGCGCGATTGTGGAGGCGCGCGAAGAGGCGCCGATTGTGACCACAACACAACTCGCACGCATCATCGCCGACGCGCAACCGAAAAAAGATCCAAATAAGCACCCAGCAACACGCGCATTCCAGGCGATTCGATTATTCATCAATGGAGAGCTTGATGAGGTGGCAGCTGGGCTGAGTCAGGCGATTGAGCGGACATTGCCGGGTGGGCGAATTGTGATCATTGCCTTTCACTCCCTGGAAGATCGGTTGGTCAAGCGTACTCTGCGAGACGCATCGCGGCCTCCTCAAGGTGATCCGCGGATGCCGCTTCCGATCGATCTGCAGCCGCCTCGTCTGAAGCTCATCGGCAAGGCGGTGAAGGCCTCTGAGGCAGAAATTGCAGCCAATCCGCGTGCACGCAGTGCTGTGCTGCGTGTGGCTGAGCGAACGGAGGCGGCATGAATCATTGGTTGATCCGCCCCGCATTTTGGCTTGGGTTGATGTTGATCTTGGCCACATTGATCACGGCACTTTTCACTGTGTACACGGCATATCAAACGCGTCAGTTGTATTCCGCGCTCCAGGAAACGCGTGCAGAGCGAGATCGACTCACTATCGAGTGGGGTCGACTACTGCTCGAGCGCGGGGCGGTGTCAGCTGACATGCGAATCGACGCCATGGCTCGCCATCAAATGGCTTTGCAGCCTCCCGAGAAGGAGCGCGTCGTGCTGATGGAGCGTCCGCAATGAAGCAGGTAAAGCGACATGCAGCGGCAGGGTGGCGTCTCTGGATGGCTGGATCGGTGTTGGGTGTCATGGTGTGTGTCGTATGCGCGCGACTCGTGTGGTTGCACGTGTTCGAGACGCAGCATCTCCGCGATTTGGGCGATGAAATCACGATTCGTTATCAGAGTATCCCCGCATATCGCGGCATGATTTCCGACCGTGCTGGAGAGCCATTGGCAGTTTCAACGCCGGTTGCGGCGATCGCTGTCCGCCAAAAACAATTGGTCGACTCGGCTTGGGCTGACAAGCTCGCACCACTGCTGGATTCATCTGCGGAGCGACTCCGAGCTCGAATTGGCCAGAGTAAATCGCCGTACATTTATCTCTCCCGATATGTGACTCCAGAGCGCGCCTCGGAGATTGAGACGCTAGAGATCGCCGGTGTCGAGGTGGTCCGTCAATTCAGGCGATTCTATCCAGCAGGCGAAGTTGCAGCGCATTTGGTCGGATTTACGAATATCGATGATCAGGGGCAGGAAGGGCTTGAGCTTTCCTATAACCAGTGGCTCTCTGGGCAAGATGGTTTGCGTCACGTGCTGACTAATCGTCGTGCCAACGTGGTGCGCTACGTGAGTGCTGGTCAGGAGGCTAAACAGGGTCGTGAATTGCGCCTCTCGATCGATTTACGCCTTCAGTATCTGACTTATCGCGCATTAAAAGAGGCGGTCGCTCGCTCAAAAGCGGTGGGCGGAAGCGCGGTGCTTGTTGATGCTTGGTCTGGCGAGGTTCTCGCGATTGCAGCCCAACCATCATTCAATCCAAACGATATGGCAACACGGGTTCCTGAACGCATTCGGAATCGTGCCGTCACGGATTTAATGGAGCCGGGAAGTCCGATTAAGCCCTTTACTGTCGCGGCCGCAATTGATGACGGCCTGGTCGAGCCCACCACAGAGATCGATACGTCCCCTGGGCGCTTGAGGGTTCAAGGCCATGTGGTCAGTGATATCAAAAATTATGGTGTGATGGATGTCTCAGCCATCGTCGCAAAATCGTCAAACGTTGGGACAACAAAAATCGAAATGATGTTGGAGCCTTCGGCGTTGCGTGATCGATTGGCAATTCTCGGGCTGGGTCAGCCGACAGCAACAGGGTTTCCCGGAGAGGCAGAGGGATATCTGCCAAGCTTTGCCACCTGGCGTGAGATGGACCGTGCCGCCTTATCCTATGGCTATGGGTTGAGCGTGACAACGATCCAGATGGCGCAGGCCTACAGTGTGTTTGCGAATCAAGGAGTGTTGCAGCCTCTCACGCTGCTCTCCGAAGGCGTGACTCCGCGGCCGGTTGAGGTGTTTAAGGCTGATACGGTCAAAGCCATGCTCCCGATGCTCGAGCAGGTCACGCAGGCGGGCGGAACCGCGACGCAAGCTCAGGTGCCTCTCTATCGAGTCGGCGGAAAAACTGGGACTACCATGAAGTTTGCCGGTGGCAGTTATGCCAGTCGGCAGTACATCGCGAGCTTCGTCGGTCTTGCGCCCATGTCGAATCCACGATTTGTCATGGCCATCGCCATCGATGACCCCAGAGCTCAGCAGTATTACGGGGGCCAGGTGGCTGCGCCGGTTTTTGCCGATGTCATGGATGATGTGCTCCGACTGTACGACGTTCCTCCTGATGCAATCGATGGTGCTGTCGTGGCGGGGAGGGAGCCGTGAAAACGCTTGATGTGCTTCTGTCTGCTATTGATTCGCCGGTTGACGGGGCTGAACGCATCCCAGTTCATGGCTTGACCCTTGATTCACGAACCGTCCGGCCAGGTGAAATATTTGTCGCAGTCGCAGGCACCTCGACCCATGGCATGACCTACGTTGAGACTGCGATTGAACAAGGTGCTTCAGCGGTACTTTATGATGACTGGGATCAGGCGGTCCCAAACCGTCTCCCCTGTATCCGAATCACCAACCTTCGAGAGCGACTCCCTGCAATCGTGCGTGCATTTTATGATGACCCCTTTGCATCGATGCGGGTTATTGGTGTTACGGAACCAA
>AACY020565454.1_pt1 | contig 10988 bp, 13 predicted proteins | sample 267378 | NCBI WGS metagenome assembly AACY02 (sample SAMN02954345, study PRJNA13694) | marine metagenome | biome: aquatic; feature: ocean; material: water; isolation source: isolated as part of a large dataset composed predominantly from surface... | reverse complement strand
TTATCTGTATTTACTGATATGAATTCAGCCCCCTCAATACCTCCGTCAACCATATGCTGGACGGCATTTCCTCCTCCTCCACCAACACCGATGACCCTTATCGAAGCATTACCTTTCATTTCTTCCTTGTTGATTTCTTCAACTATCTCCCATTCACTCATATCGCTTATCTCCCTTTATTAAAGATTTCCACCAAACCATCTAGAAATTCTATTTAATATATTTCTATCTCTATTAATGTAATTCATGTGATCTTCCTCTAATTGCTTCTGACCATACAAAAGCAACCCTACAGAAGTAGCATAAATTGGATTATTTAAGATTTCTGAAAAACCTTCTACAGAATGAGGTGACCCCATTCTTACCGGGGCATGAAATATCTCTTCTGCCAGTTCTGGTGCAGCTTCTACTTTAGATGCTCCACCAGTTAGGACTATGCCTGCTGGTATGAGCTGATCAAATCCACTTAAGCTTAATTTTTGTTGAGCCATACTAAATATTTCAACATATCTTCTTTCAAGAACATCAGCTAACGCTTGTCTAGACAATTCTCTTTCCTGCCTGCCTCCCATACCTGGAACCATCATAATTTCTTCTGGTTTTGTCATAGAACTTACTGCGCAACCATATTTTTGCTTAATGGTCTCTGCTTCAGTAGGAGGAGTCCTTAATGCTTGAGCTATATCATTAGTAACATGATCACCTGCTATAGGAATTACATCTGTAAAACAAATTGATCCATCTACAAAAACTGCAATATCAGTTGTGCCGCCTCCAATATCAATTAGACAAACTCCTAAATTTCTTTCATCTTCAGTAAGAACAGAATAACTTGAAGCTAACTGCTCTAAAACGAAAGCCTCAACATCAAGCCCAGAAGCACTAATGCATTTATGAATATTTTGTGAAGAATTTTCACTACATGTAACTAAATGCACTTTAGCCTCTAATCTAGAGCCGGCCATGCCTAAAGGTTCCTTAATACCATCTTGTTTATCAATTATGTAATCTCTAGGTAATACATGTAATAACCTCTGATCTGCCGGTATAGCCATAGCTTGTGCTGTTTCTATCACCCTATCAACGTCTCCATATCTAACTTCACCATCCTTAATAGGAACAACACCCTCAGAATTCAAACCATTAATATGACTTCCTGAGATACCTACATAACAAGAGCCGATATGACATCCTGCCATGCTTTCCGCTTCTTCAATTGATCTTTTGATTGCGGTAGTTGTTGAATCAATGTCAACCACAACTCCATTCTTTAAGCCCTTAGAAGCATGGGTTCCAAGACCAATTACCTCTAAAGTATTACCTCTAGTTTCGGCAACAATTGAAACAACTTTAGACGTTCCTATATCCACTCCTACCAACATTTCATTTCTACTTACGTTACTCATTAAATCTCCTTAAATTAGCTATAGCTGACGGCAATTGCATTGTTATACCTAAAATCCATATATCTGATATGATTTCTCTTTCCTGAGTTCAGCTCGAACAAGATATAGTCCTCGAGACGTTCGAGCTGAACCCGGAATTCCTTTAATGAAAAAATGTATTCTGTTCCAGAATCATCCTTAGCTTTTAATTGATCTTTATTCTTCAATTCAAAACTTATTACCCTCACGTCTAACTGATTTAGTTTAGTTTGCAGTTGTCTTGAGTGATTTATAAGGTTACCAATAGAGTCTTCAGGACCTTTTATACTGAGTAGTTTTAATTCTTTAAATTGACCCTTAGGATGAATTAATGTTCCTTTTTGAGTTAGGTACTTATCTTGACCTAAACTTGCTATAGGATGATGTTCTTTTATCTCTATAGATACAGACTGATCTAGTGCGTAGTTTGTTTTGATAGACGAAAGCCAAGAATTCTCAAAAATCTCTTTTATAGAAATAGTTGAGCTTTTGGATTTATAAATATAATTGAATAACTTATTTTCTATAAAATCTAGATCTGAAATTATTTCTTTATCTGATGTAACAACCAAAGAATGTTCAATGGGTTTAGCAATACCTTGAGAACAGCTCAAAATTAACATTAGAGATAGCAAAAGAAATATATGCTTCATTGGCTTTCCCCTATAGTTACAACGATGACCTCACTAACAGCTGGCGATCTCATTCCTAGGCTATTGAACGCAACTTCTCTCAAGGAGATATGATTCTTATAGTATTCAACTTCTTCAATTAATTTGCTTTCTTTAAAGTAAAGATCTTGTTTCTCTAGCTTTAACTGATCTAATTTTGAGAATGAGTCTCTGTAATCATATGTCTGTAATACCAAAGACAAAGAACTAGTAAAAGAAAAGGTAATTAGAAGAGCCAATAAAAGATTTTGTTTTATTTTGTCCATTACATTACCTTTTCAGCAACTCTTAGAATTGCACTCCTGCTTCTTGGATTTATCTTTATTTCTTCTGAACTGGCTTTAATAAATTTTGGTCCAGTATAGGAAAACTTAATTGGAGACTCTTTCCGGTCTTTTCCTTGAATGAATCTCTTGACGACCCTGTCCTCTATTGAATGGAAACTTATAACTGCTAGCCTACCTCCGAAACACAAAGCGTAACTTGATGCTTCTAAAACTTTATACAACTCATCTAGTTCTTGATTAATTTTCATCCTAATTGCCCTGAAGATATTAGTAGCTGGATGTTTCTTTGATTGCCTAGATACGGCAGAAAGAATAAGTTCTGAGAGGTCTTTTGTTGTTTTTATTGGACTTTTAATTCTTTTATCACAAATTTTCTTAGCTATTTTCCTTGACGAGCGATCTTCTCCTAATAACCAAAACACATCTTCAATTTCTTTCTTAGAAGCTGTATTTATCCATTCTTCAGCTGATATTCCTTTAGAATTATCTATTCTCATATCTAAAGGGCCATCTAATTGAAAACTAAAACCTCTTTCTGGATCTTCTAATTGGGTTGAGGAAATGCCTAGGTCAACAAGTATCCCATTTACGGTTTCATTTTTTACGTATAAAGAAAGTCTGCTAAAAGAATCATTGATAATTTTAAACCTTGAATCACCTTTGAATTCATTAGTTATTAAATTAGTTGCATTGATATCTTTATCCATAGAAAGCAACTTTCCTTCTTTGTTTAATTTTTCAAGAATTTTTGAGGAGTGGCCACCAGCTCCAAAGGTACAATCTACGTACAAACCCTTTTCTGAAAGAACAAGATTCTCTAACACTTCTTCTGTCATTACTGCTTCATGAGTGCGCCTACTCAAAACGGAATTTCCTCCAAACTAGCGGGTAAATCTTCTATTAAATCCTCACCAGGAACCTCTAAACCGGCTTGTTTTTTTTCCCAATTTTCTAAATTCCATAATTCGAATTTTGATCCCATTCCAATTAATGCAACTTGGGCTTTTAATACCAGATCAGCAAATTCTCTAAGTATTTGAGGAATAAGCAAAGTCATTCTTTCTGTTACTTCAAATTCTGTAACAGAAGCATTTCCTAATACTTTCCATTGAATCGGTCTAATTTTTTGATTTAATCCACCAAGAGCTTCAAATTTCTTTGAAATTTCTTTCCAAGATTTACCGGGATATATCATTAAAGCGGGGTACTGAGGGTCCTTAGTAATGACCATTTCACCTTGACAGCTTTGCCTTAAAAGTTCTCTATACCTTGCTGGAATAATCACCCTTCCTTTAGTATCAAGAGTGAGTGTACTAGATCCGTATATTCCTAAGCTCATTTTCAGTGATTAAATATAGTTACATTATGTTCCACTTTTACACACTTTTACACACTTTTTTTAAAATTACTAGTATAAATTTCAAATTAATTACACTCTTCGTATTAGAAAAAGGTATTTTTGTAATATTTACCTAAGAAGATAGGTTTTTAAGGGGTTTGAGCCAGCCTATAAGCCGGGTTCTGTCTAGGATAATCATTCATCTAGATCTTACGTCACCGCAAGATTCAAGCAACCTACCCAAGTTCAGTCAGGACTAACTTTAGAACTTCTATTTGGTCTTGCTCCAGACGGGGTTTGCATTGCCATATTCAGTTACCTGATATGCGGTGCGCTCTTACCACACCTTTTCACCCTTACCTAATTTTAGGCGGTTAATTTTCTGTTGCACTTTCCGTAGATTTGCATCTCCCAGGTGTTACCTGGCGTCTTGTCCAAAGGAGCCCGGACTTTCCTCTCAATTAAGAGCGATTATCTAGCTGGCTCTACAAAATTATATATTGAATTCCAGAGAATCTTAAGATTAAAACTATTTATTTATTATCTATCTTTTTCTGATATAGAAAATTTCTCTTCTTGTTTAATATCTTTGAAGCAAGTGATAAAGCTTCCTTTTGAGGCAATGAATCTAAGAGAATATCAAAAATTCTTTGCTCTTCATGACTAAAATCAGTATTTGATGGGTTTTCAAATGCTGAGACAACCAAAACAAATTCTCCCTTAGACCCGTAACTTGAAGAATTCATCTCCTGCATAACTTCAATAATCGTCCCTCTATAGAAGCTTTCATGAATCTTTGTCATCTCACGAGCAACTAAAATTTGAGTATTTTTTGGAAGTGTTAAAGATATATCATGCAATAAATTATCTATTCTTTTTCCAGATTCAAAAACAACCGAAGTTACTCCTGAAGAACATATTTCCTTTATAAGGATATCTTTTTCTTTTCTTTTTCTTGGCAGGAATCCAAAAAACTTAAAGTTATCAATATTAAATCCAGACACACTTAATGCTGTAATAACTGAAGTAACTCCAGGAATAGGTACTATTTGTATACCTTCTGCAATTGACTCTTTTACTAAATATCTGCCGGGATCTGAAATTAAAGGGGTTCCAGCATCACTTATTATTGCTATATCTTTTCCTTGAAGAAGTTGCTTAATAAGTCCAGAAGTTTTACTTTTTTCTGAGAATTTATGGAAAGAGATAAGCTTTGTTTTAATGTTAAGAGCGTTAAATAACTTAATTGAGTTTCTAGTATCTTCTGCTGCACAAACATCCACTTTATTTAGTATTTCTATTGCTCTATTCGTAATATCATTTAAATTACCGATTGGAGTTGAAACTATATACAAAGTGCCTAATTTTTTATCCATAATTTAAAATGAAAAATTTATTAATAGGGTTAGTGGTATTAATTTTATTCAGTTGTTCTAGCAATCCTAAAATTACTACTGAAAAGAATCTAGAACAACTCTTAATAGAAAAACCTAGAATAAACTATAAACTAAAGTCACTTCCAAAAGATATAAATGTTGTTTATTTCTCTGATTCAAATAACAACAAGGCTTTCCCCGATGAAGTTAAAGGCTTTCTGACAAATTACTATTCATTTTCAAAGCAGTATAAATATTTTCCTAATATAAGGTTTATAGATTTAAGAAATAAAAAGTCCTGTTCTTTCTCTTTAGATCGTTCATCTTATAACTTTATCTTTCTTCTTGAAGAAACTATAAATGAGAGTACTTATGATGTTTGCCTAAATAGATTTACTACCAAGAAGACTCTAATTGTGTCTGATTTTAGAGATGAATCTATACCTAGCAGTTTTAGAAAATTTTTGGTGAGTAGAAACGAAGACAGACTTGAACTAATTAAGTTAATGGATTCCTACAGTAATAAAATTGTAATAATAGATAACGAAGTAACAAAAGATAAATATGCAATTGGAAGTATCTGGGAGAAACAGTTTTATAAAGAAGTTGCAGCCCACAAAACTCTTAATAAAAAAGAATCTAGCCAAGACGTTTTTTATGAATTACTACTATTAGAACAAAGTAGTAATAGAAAACGTAAATTATCAAGAATAATTTCTACAGATTTAGAATATAAATTAAGAGCTCGAGAAGATATAGACACTTTATTTCTATCAGTAAATATCGAGGAAGCAAGAAGTCTTAAACCGGCTTTAGACTATAATTTTTATCAGGGTATGGAGGTATTCTTACTAAACGATTGGCAAGGAAATATTAACTTTGAAAGAGCCGATAAAGATCTAATAGATGTGATCTCTGTAGATATACCTTTCATGTTGCCTACTCCATTGCCTGAAGACTTAAAAGCTTTACAAAAAAAAACGAGGAACTTTGCTATTGGGTATGACGCTTTTGAAATTGTTCTTTTAACAGAAGGAACTCGAAATTTGAATAGAAATACCTATAAGGGCCTTACAGGCAAAATAACTTTTGAAGGTCAGTTGATTATTAGAAAATCAACTATTTTTCAGATTAAGGAAGGAAAATACAAATACTTAAATTGACAGATTAAGTACTTCGAATATCTTTTTCTAATTCAGATAGGCTGTCAATAAAACAAGGTTTTGTAAACACTCGCTGCATATACTCGTACACTGGTTTTGTTTTAGTATCCTTTTGGAGTTCTATTCCTATTAAGGGCAGTCTCCATAAGATGGGAGCTATGCAACAATCTACCAAACTAAATTCATCAGACATAAAATAATCTTTTTCTTTTAGAATTGGAGACATGCCAAGAATTTGCGATTTAAGTTGTGTTCTCAATTTCTTTGCTTTAGCTTCTGAAATGCCTGAAATTAAACTATCAAAAATCTCACACCAGTCCTTTTCAATTCTTTGTATAAATAATCTTATATGCGCTCTGGAGACAGGGTAAACAGGCAGAAGGGGAGGATGAGGAAATCTTTCGTCTAAATACTCCATCAATATAACTGAGTCGTACAAACAAACATCTCTATCTACCAAGACGGGTAATTCTGCGTAAGGACTTACCTCTAAAATTTCGGCGCTAAGATTATTAGAATCAGTATCAATAATTTCGCTAGTTACTCCCTTTTCACACATTACAATTCTAACCCTATGACTATAGTGGTCCAGTGGATCGGAAAATAGTGCCATTGAAGTTCTATTACTAAGGGATACCATAAACTACTCCTAATAAATTAATGAAGGTCTTTTTTGAATTCAATATAAAGTAAATAACTCAATATTGTGAATATAAAGAGGTATAGAAGCACATAGACTCCTATCGTCTCTCGTTCTTTTTTCATAGGGTCAGTCATATAAGCCAAAAAGTTTGTTAGGTCTTTCATAGATTTGTCAAATTCTCCTGCTGTTTGCAATCCAGAACCTTCTTTTACTTCAAGAAACCCACACTTTTCTATAGATAACTGCTCCCCTGTTACAGGATCCTGTTTAATTCCTCCATTAGAAGCTATTTCTGGAATTTGCTTGCAAACGGAAAATTGCTCTCCTTGCATCTCTAATAGCACATGTGGCATACCTACATTTTCATAAACTTTATTATTTACACCCAATGGTCTGGAATCATCTATATAAAAGCTTTTGAGGTAGGTATATATCCAGTCAGGCCCTCTCAGGCCAGCTTCTAATGTTAAATCCGGAGGAGAATTTCCAAACCAACTTTTTGATTCTTTGGATTCCATTCCAATGGTTATAAGATCTCCTAACTTTTGATCACCAAAAATAAGATTTGCTTGAAACATTTCTAATGGTATTTCAAGATCTTCTGAGACTCTCTTATACCTTGCATATTTAAGTGAGTGACAACCTAAGCAATAATTCATATATATTTGGGCCCCTCTTTGAAGAGAGGATATATCATATGGATCTACATCTGCAGAATCACATTCTCCTTCTGTTAAGCCATCTTCCGAAAGATAGTTTCCACAAGGTGCTCCGCTAGCAGAACTTACTGAAAAAGATAAAAATAATAAAACTATTGCTAAAAATTTCATGATAGCTTTACCCTATCAGGAACTGGTTTACATGTTTCGTATTTAGAATATATAGGCATCAACAAAAAGTATGCAAAATAAGTGATAGTAAAAATTTGTGCAGCTAAAGTTCTAGCTGGAGTAGAAGTTACAGTGCCTAGATAACCCAATACAAAAAAACTTATAACAAATAAAGTTAAAAAGAATTTACTATAAATACCTTTATACTTTATTGATTTAACTGGACTCCTATCCAACCAAGGAAGAGCAACAAATATAGCTATACCTGCAGCCATTACAACAAATCCGAGAAACTTAGCCGAAAGTCCGAAGAGAGGAAAAGTTACTGCTCTTAACATCGCATAGAAAGGCGTGTAATACCAGGAAGGAACAATGTGTTCAGGAGTCTTAAGATTATCTGCAGCTTCATAATTCACATATTCAATAACATAGCCGCCGCCATCAGGATAAAAGAACATGATCGTAACAAAGAATATGAGGAAAACACCAATTGCGTAGAGATCATGCATTACATCATATGGAAAGAAAGGTTTAGTATCTAATGGTATACCGTCTTCATCCTTAAATTTCTTAACATCAACACCATCGGGGTTGTTTGAACCAACTTCGTGAAGGGCAAGGATGTGAACAAAAACAACAGCAATCAATGCCAAAGGTAAAAGGACTACATGAAATGCGAAAAGTCTGTTTAGAGTAATTCCTGAAATAAGATAGTCTCCTCTTATCCATGTTAAAAGGTCTTCTCCAATGTAGGGTATAGAACCAAATAAAGACATAATCACTTGAGCAGCCCAGAATGACATTTGACCCCAAGGTAATACGTATCCAGTGAAGCCTAGCATGCAGAGTAAAAGATAGGTAATCCAACCTAAAACCCATAATAATTCTCGAGGTTTTTGATAAGACCCATACATCATTCCTCTAAACATATGAAGATATATAAGAGCAAAAAAGGCAGAGGCTCCAGTCGTGTGCATATACCTAATTATGTAACCATATTCAACATCTCTCATGATGTATTGAATAGAAGCGAAAGCACCTTCAGCTGTTGCTTCATAATTCATCAAAAGCCAAATACCTGAAACAAGCTGTATAACTAAAACTACAACTAAAAGTACTCCAGCAAGATACCAAATATTCATATTAATTGGAGCTGGATATTTGGTGAGGTGTCTTTCAATAGTCGCTGTTAAAGGCAATCTATCATCAAACCAATTCATTATTTTTGTGACCATTAAGCTATATCTCCATCTTCACCAATGACTAATATGTCATCAGATTTAAAGTAATGTGGCGGCACAGCTAAATTATCTGGTGCAGGAACCCCGGAATAAACCCTTCCAGCCAAATCAAATTTTGAGCCATGACAAGGACAGAAAAATCCACCTTGCCAATTAGAATCAAAATCAACAACTCCGAGTTGTGGGTAATATTTAGGAGCACACCCTAAATGAGTACAAACTGCTGATAGAACAGAGATTCCTGGTTTTCTTGAACGGTATTTATTTTTGGCATATTGAGGTTGAACTTCGGTATTAGAATCAGGGTCAGCAAGCCTATCTAAATTTTTATCTATTTCATTCATGGATTCCTGAGAATGCTTAACTACATAAATTGGAGTTCCTCTCCACTCTACAATAATCATTTCACCTGGAGCTAACTTACTTATATCAGCAACAGCTGGTGCACCAGCTGCTTCTGCTTTAGCACTTGGATTAAAGGCAGATATGAAAGGAACAGCAGCTCCAGCAATACCAACAGCACCTACAGTAGAGGTTGCCGCAATTAGAAATTTTCTTCTACCTGGATTAGGAGGAGATTTAGGTTGCATATTACCTTTTTGAGTATTGTGGCCTTTTTCTTGCTTTCCTTAAACCAACTTTCTTTCTTTCAACTTTCCTTGAATCTCTTGTAAGAAATCCTTCCTTTTTCAAAGAGGGTTTAAGATTTTCATCAAATTCAACTAGCGCTCTAGCGATACCTAGCCTTATGGCCCCCGCTTGTCCAAAGCTTCCTCCACCAGAAACAGTAGCTTTAATATCAACTCCTTTAGTTAAATCAGTAGTTTCTAGAGGTTGTTTAACGACCATTTGAGCAACCTCTCTTCCGAAGTAGTCCTCAAGTTTTTTCTTATTTACAGTTATTTCACCTTTTCCTTTTTGTAAAAAGACCCTTGCTGTTGAGGTTTTTCTTCTACCTACTGTAATTATTTGTTCCAATTTATTTTCCTTATAATTCTATTAGTTGTGGATTCTGAGCCACATGAGGGTGCTCTGAATCTTCGTAAACTTTAAGTTTTGTAAACATTTTTCTACCTAATTTACTCTTTGGCAACATGCCTTTTACAGCGCTTTTTATTACTTCACTAGCAGAATCATCAAGCATTTCTCCTAAAAGCTTTGATTTAATTCCACCGGGATATCCAGAATGTCTGTAGTACCTTTTCTGTTCTTCTTTTTTTCCTGTTACATGTATATCTTTTGCGTTAACAACTACTACAAAATCTCCCATATCTGCATTTGGAGTATATTCCGGCTTATTCTTTCCAGATAAAATTTTTGCAATTTGTGTAGCAAATCTGCCCAAAGTTTTACCTTTGGCATCCAATAGTATCCAAGTTTCTTGTATGTCAGATTTTTTAAAACTTCGTGTATTCATTTGGTGCGCCCAAAAATTAAAATTTTGATTTAGAGTCCAGCCGCGCGCATTTTAATGCCTACAAACAGCTTATTCAACAAGAACTTTATAAAAATCAGCGTAAATATGATAAAAGATTAATTAATGTTACCCATTTATTTACTATTTAGTTAAATTATAAAGTAAGTTATGACATTAAGTACTCTTAAACAAAGCACTAAATTGCTAATCTCTTTTCTGATTGGCATTATATTTGCTCTAATTTCTATAGAGTTCTATACATTTTTTTATCAAGACAAAAAAGACGATGGTGAAATCAATAAACTATTTTCATACAACTTAGCTGTTTCAAAAGCGTCTCCAGCTGTCGTTAATATTTTTAGCGAACAATTAGTAAACAATAGAATCAATGAGCCAAAAAAGAATAGAAATTCCATATTCGGTCAAAGAAATAGTCAAATCAAATCAAGTTTAGGGTCTGGTGTTATATTTAGCTCTGATGGCTACATACTAACTAATCAACACGTAATAGGAGATCAAAATATAAATGTGATTGTAGAGCTATCTGATGGCAGAATAATCAACGCCAGAATTATCGGCATAGATAAAGGTACAGAT
>AACY020561179.1_pt1 | contig 10989 bp, 8 predicted proteins | sample 267378 | NCBI WGS metagenome assembly AACY02 (sample SAMN02954345, study PRJNA13694) | marine metagenome | biome: aquatic; feature: ocean; material: water; isolation source: isolated as part of a large dataset composed predominantly from surface... | reverse complement strand
ATTGGCAGCGAAGCCTTTGTCACCGATGAAATTATCACCAGCCATGGGGGCGTGCGGGTACGCATTGGTAATACCGACGCTGAAGGTCGTTTAGTGCTGGCTGATTTGCTCAGTCATCTGCGTATTAAAGCGGTAACGGCTGTTAAGCCTGAGCTGTTTTCGGTTGCGACGCTCACGGGACATGTGGTGCGCTGCTACGGTAATTATCCCGCGGCGGTTGAAAATGCGGTCGCCAGTGGTGCACTGTGCGCGCAGACACTTGCGTCACAAGCGAGCCACTGGGGCGAACCCTTTGAGGTTTCCACATTACGCCGTGAGGATTTTGCCAAGATCCGCGAAGTGTCTGGGGCGGCTGATATTTTATCTTCAAACAATGCGCCGTCTTCAGTAACTGCCCGCGGGCATCAATATCCTGCAGCCTTTCTACTTAAGGCGTCAGGTCTGTTTGAACACGGTGTTAATGCCGCTATTCCTTTAGCTTATACACACTTAGATATTGCTGGCAGTGCAACTGAGGGCGATCCGCTCTACGGTAAACCCACAGCCAGCCCCTTGGTTAGTTTGTATCAATATCTGATCAATCGTTAACGAAATAACGTAACAAATAGAAATAATTCTGTAATATCTTATTTATTAGGTGGTTACAGGGTTATTTCTGTTTTTATGTGATGCAGGTCGCCAATATTTTTGATAGTTTGTGTAATTTAATTACATTAAAAAGCCTTAATCAAAATAAATACAAAAAAAGCTTGTAATAAAACTACGAAAACATATAATAGTTTTCGTGGACAGGGCATTAAGCCTTTCCCCTCTAGTCTATCCAGGATGGATACCCTTCTCCAAGGACCCGAGTGACAAGTCGTCTCAACGGATTTGAGAATCTCTAGTTCCAAGGAACCGAGCCAAGCTTTACTAGAGTACTTAATCTCAACTTTACTTAGGAGTAATTGACTATGTCTTATACAGGCAACAACCATTTTTATTGGCAAAATACTTGGTTTAACACTGATGTTTTGCGTGGCGGTTTATTCGCTATGAGCTTTAAGGGCTAACTATCCCTTTAAATCTAGTTTCCATCATCCATCAACCTTTGTATCGCCTTTATTGGGCGTGTTTAGACTCAAGTAGCATATCGGTGTTTTTGCATGGGTATGCCAGGTTTTTCCCGCTAGCGCGGTAATGTACTTCCCCGAAAGGGACGCTTGAAACATGTCTTGCCTGCTCATTGAGCAGGCTTTTTTTTAGCTTTTTTCTGTCGTTATGACGCAATGACTCTCATTCCTTCCCATAAACGTAAAATTTTTTGCGGCCATCTTGCGATGAGTACTCTTCGCAATAGTTAATTTAATTAGTTGTTTTTAAAACATAAAACCTTGTCATTAATCTATTCATCTTTTTGTACGACTTAAGAATGATGAATTTGTTACATTTGCCACATAAAATACAAATGCAAATCGTTATCAATGGTGTTACCGTATGCGCACCTTGACGAAACTTGCTGAACGACTATGCGTTTTAATCTACTTCCACTTGCTGCTGCAGTAACCCTAGCTTTGAATCCTTTGGTATTGATGGCCGAAGAACAAACCTCTTCTAAAACAGAGGCACAAGATCAAAATATCGAAAAAATCACAGTGATGGGTAAATACACTGTGAGTCGCAATATTGATACCGCGACAGGTCTAGGACTCACATTACGAGAAACGCCTCAGTCGGTCAGCATCATGACGGCAGATCGAATTGAAGATCAGGCGTTAAATACTGTGGTCGATGTGGTCAACAACACTGTGGGTTTATCATCTTCAAAAACCGACAATGTGCGTAACGGTTTTTCGGCCCGCGGTTTTACCGTGCAAAATTATCAAATTGATGGCGTGCCTTTATCTTGGAGTTTAGGCGGCGATGCTGGCGAAACGGTATCAGATGTGTCTATCTACGAGCGCGTTGAAGTCGTTCGTGGTGCTACCGGATTATTAACCGGCGCTGGCGATCCTTCTGCCTCGATTAACTTAGTGCGTAAGCATGCTGACAGTTCTGATCTTAAAGGTTATGTGGATGTCGCAACTGGAAGTTGGGATAAAAAACAAGTCACCGCGGATGTGTCTAATGGTCTGAATGACGACGGCAGTGTGCGTGGCCGTTTGGTCGCTAAGTATGTGAATAGCGATTCCTATCAAGATCTATATCAAGACCGTAAAACCATTCTCTATGGTGTTGTCGATAGCGATATCACCGCCAACACTTTACTGCGTGTCGGTGGTAGCTATAACCACAACGATCCTAAAGGGGCGATGTGGGGCGCGTTGCCCGCCGTCTTTAGCGATGGTTCTGCCACAGATTGGGATACATCGACCACTACAGCCGCCGATTGGAGCCGCTGGGAAACTAAAAACATTAACTACTTTGCTAACCTAAATCATTACTTTAGCAATGGCTGGCAATTGGTGGCTAACTACAACCGCATGGAATACGAAACCACCACTAAGATGATTTACATGTCGGGTTTACTCGATAAAGACACGGGGGCGGGGCTTAGTGGTCAGCGTTATCACAGCCATGGTGAAAGTAACTCGAATAACTTTGATGTGCAGCTTAAGGGCGACTATGACCTCTTTGGTCAAACCCATGAGTTTGTGACGGGCGCTTTGTATAGTAAGCAAAAATCCTACGCTGATACCTATGAGCCTATCCGTGACAATATGACGGGTTGGGACTCACAAGTGGTCGATAACTTCTACGAATGGCAACAAAATCAGTTTGCTGAGCCTGAATGGTCGAGCAATGCGAACCGTCAACTGAATATGGATACCGAGCAAAAAGGTTTCTACGCGGCGACCCGCTTGACCATTACCGATGATTTTAAACTGATTGCCGGTGGACGTATTTCAAGCTGGAACCGTGAAGGCGTGAGCTATGGTACCGATACTAACTTTGGTGATGATGGCGTGTTTGTGCCCTATGTTGGCGCTTTATACGATATCAATAAAGAGCACCGGATTTACGCCAGTTATACCGAGATTTTTAATCCGCAGAATTATTTCGATGCCAATCAAGAATACTTAGACCCATTAGAGGGCAAAGCCTACGAATTAGGTTTGAAGAGTTCCTATCTTGACGATCGCTTACATACCACAGTGGCCTTGTTCCAAATTGACCAAGATAACTTGGCAACCTTAGCCGGAACGATTGTTATCGGTGGTCAACCCGTGAATTACTATGAGGCTGCACAAGGCACTAAGAGTAAGGGTTTTGAGTTAGAAGTCGTTGGTGAGCCTGCCGATGGCTGGAATATCTCTGCGGGTTACTCGCAATTTAATGCCGAAGATGCAGAGGGTAAGCGAGTCGCAACTACCAGTCCGCAGAAGCAATTTAAACTGTTTACCACCTATCAATTTGTGGACTTATTGCCTGAGTTAACCATAGGTGGTGGGGTGAATTGGCAAAGTGACAGTTATTCTACAGGTGGCAATGTCACTATCACGCAGGATGCCTATTCTTTGGTGAATCTAATGGCGCGCTACGATCTGGCTGAAAACATGGATTTGCAGTTTAACGTAGAGAATTTGCTGGATGAGAAATATTACGCTTATATGTCAACCTCTAATTATTTGCCAGAAGCTTACAGTGTGTATCACTACGGTGCTCCACGTAACTTTACCGTCAGCTTTAACTATCGCTTTTAAGCATTTTTCCCGTTGAACTCAAAAAGCCGGTGCCCTTAAGGGCGCTGGCTTTTTGCTATCGACTTCAATCCCATTGGCTGCGCAGATGCAGCCTAATATGCCTGTATGGGAAAACCATTGTACTGTTTTGTGATTATTTCGCTTTAAAAACAATGTTCTGTTAATCCTGAACGACGTTTGAGTTTTCCTAGATCAAGACTGGTATGCTAATCCCTATTTATAGTGAGCTTTAATATAAATTAAGTGCGGTGGTTTTTTGTTCTGTTTAGCGATTTCTATCAATAAAATCCCTATCAATTTTCTGGCCTGACCAGCACAAACTCCCTATAATCCCCTGCGAAAAACACTGCTACATAGTGTTTACATTTTTAGACCCTACCTACTTAAAAATAAAAGGAACCCAGTTCCATGTTAGAAAAGCTGTTCAAACTGAAACAAAATCAAACGAGCCTCAAGCAGGAAGCGATAGCAGGTTTGACAACATTTATGACGATGGCCTACATCATTTTTGTGAATCCCATGATGTTAGCCGATGCGGGTATGGATCATGGCGCCGTGTTTGTGGCTACCTGTTTAGCTGCGGCCGTAGGTTGTATCGTGATGGGGCTGATGGCGAATTATCCTATCGCGCTCGCCCCAGGTATGGGACTCAATGCCTTTTTTACCTACACTGTGGTGGGTGAGATGGGCTACAGCTGGGAAACGGCACTCGGTGCGGTTTTCTTATCGGGGATCTGCTTTCTGATCCTATCTTTAGTGCGTATTCGCGAGTGGATTGTTAACAGTATTCCTATGTCGCTGCGTATTGGTATTGCTGCGGGTATTGGTCTGTTCTTAGCGCTGATCGGCCTTAAGAGTGCAGGTATTGTGGTGGCAAGCCCTGCAACATTAGTGACCATGGGCGATATTACTGCGTTTCCGGCGGTGATGGCTGTATTGGGCTTCTTCCTCATTATCGCTATGGTGCAGCGTGGCATGAAGTCAGCGGTGATTTTAAGTATCCTGATCATTACTGGGCTTGGATTGGTATTTGGCGATGTACATTACAACGGCATCGTCTCTATGCCGCCTTCAATTGCGCCCACGTTTATGGCGATGGATTTATCCCAAGTGTTTGAAGTAACGATGCTCTCAGTGGTGTTTGCCTTCTTATTTGTGGATTTATTTGATACTTCAGGCACCTTGGTTGCGGTTGCTCAGCGTGGTGGCTTTCTCGATGAAAAGGGCCGTTTACCTCGATTAAATCGTGCCTTAACCGCTGACAGTTTAGCGACGATTGCAGGTGCAGCCTTAGGGACTTCTACCACCACCAGTTATATCGAAAGTACCGCTGGGGTGAGTGCGGGCGGTCGAACTGGCTTAACGGCGGTCGTGGTTGGTTTGCTGTTTATCTTGGCATTATTTTTATCGCCTTTAGCAGGGATGATCCCCGCCTATGCCACGGCAGGTACGCTGTTCTATGTGGCTATTCTGATGATGTCAGGGTTGGTTCACGTTGAATGGGAAGACTTAACTGAGGCTGCGCCAGTAGTCGTAGTGTGTATCCTGATGCCGCTGACCTTCTCGATTGCGACGGGGATTGCACTGGGAATTATTTCCTATGCGGCCATCAAACTGTTAACGGGTCGGTTTAGCGATTTAAATATCGGTGTGCTGGTGCTCGCTGCGATGTTTATTGCGAAATTTATTTACGGCTGATACTTAGAACGAGTTGCCGTTTAAGGGATATTTTTTGAGGGTCATCTAATCGATGGCCCTTTTTAATGCGCGATCCCAAGCAGAATTGAAAATTTCTACCCGCATCCAGCCCTCTGACTACCAATTATCTAGCGGATTAGGTATAAGGATTGTCCGGTTATTTTCTACAAATGAATAATGAACTTAAGTGAGATAGCGTATCGCCGCGTGGTGGTGAAGTTGGGGACGAGTGTGCTGACTTCTGGCAGTAAACAGCTAGATAAAGCCCATATGGTTGAGCTTGCTCGTCAAATGGCCGCACTGATGAGATCAGGGGTCGAAGTCGTATTATGTACTTCTGGGGCAATTGCCGCAGGACGCGAACATCTCCAATACCCGGTATTGCCCGATACTATGGCTAACAAACAGTTATTAGCCGCTGTCGGGCAGAGTCAGCTTATTCTTGCTTGGGCGCAACTCTTTAGCATCTACGGTTTGCATGTGGGGCAATTGCTGCTGACCCGTGCAGACCTACACGATAGAGAGCGCTATTTGAATGCCCGCGATACGCTTAATGCCTTGCTGGCACACAATATTATCCCCATCATCAATGAAAATGATGCGGTTGCAACTAACGAAATCAAAGTGGGTGACAACGACAACTTGTCAGCGCGCGCAGCATTGCTGTGTGATGCTGATCTGTTGATTTTGTTGACGGATCAAAAGGGCTTATTCGATGCCGATCCACGCACCAATCCCAATGCCAAACTGATTTCGCAGGTTGAGAAAATTGATGACAGTTTGCGCCTGTTAGCGGGTGGTTCGGTCTCGGGGTTAGGCACCGGGGGGATGTCGACTAAGCTCGAAGCGGCCGATATAGCTCGCCGCGCGGGAATTGAAGTGGTGATTGCCTCAGGTCATCATCCTGATGTGATTAAGAAAGTTGTTGCCAAAGAATCCATTGGCACCCATTTTAGCGCCATCGAAAACCCATTAGAAAGCCGCAAACAGTGGATTTTAGCGGGGCCTGCGGCCCAAGGTTCACTGGTACTCGATGCTGGGGCGGTTAAAGCAGTGACCGAAAAAGGTCGTAGCCTGTTATCTAAGGGCATTATTGGCGTCAAAGGAGAGTTTGAACGGGGTGCAACTCTGCAATTAGTTGACCAAAATGGCAAAATTATTGCCAGAGGCATAACCCGTTACTGTGGTGAGGCGCTAGGGTTGATTGCGGGTAAACATTCCGACGAAATCGAGTCTGTGCTCGGTTACGATTATGGTGACGCAATTGTCCACCGTAACGATATGGTCGTCTTATAAGCGAGGTCTGTTTTGAGTCAAATTAATCAAGCGCAATATTTACAACAACTTGGTCATAATGCCAAACAGGCGAGTTATGCCTTGGCCAACCTAACAGCGAGCCAAAAGGCCGATTTGCTTGACGCGATTGCCGATGCGCTGACGGAAAACACCCAGGCAATCCTCGCGGCCAATGCCAAGGATGTGGTGGCGGCGAAAGCCGAGGGCTTGAATGACGCCATGATCGATCGCCTGTTGCTAAACGAGTCACGTCTGGCGGGAATCATCGGCGATATCAGCGATGTGGTTCGTCTTGCCGATCCCGTTGGCGAAGAGTTTGGTAGCCGCGTATTAGAGAACGGCTTAAGGTTGACTCGTCGCCGCGTACCGCTAGGGGTGATAGGGGTCATTTACGAAGCGCGCCCGAATGTGACCGTCGATATTGCGGTGCTGGCACTCAAAACCGGTAACGCGGTGATTTTACGTGGTGGCAAAGAAACCCTCGAATCCAACAAACTGATAAGCGAAGTGATCCGTGGCGCTATCGCGAGCCAAGGGTTGCCAGTCGATGCGGTGCAGCTGATTGATTCTCCCGATAGAGCCTTAGTCACAGGGCTACTTAAGCTCGACCAATATGTCGATATGATAGTCCCCCGTGGCGGACAAGCCTTACAGCGCCTTTGCGCCGAGCAAGCGACAATTCCGGTGATTTTAGGTGGCATTGGGATCTGCCATTTGTATGTCGATAAACATGCCGATCTTGAGCGGGCTCTTGAGGTGATTGCCAACGCAAAAGTGCAGCGCCCAACGGTATGCAACGCTCTGGATACCTTGCTGGTGGATAACGCGGTTGCCGAGCGCTTTGTGCCACAAATTGCCGAATACTTACATCGTTTAGGTGTGCGTTTTTCGGTGTGCGAACAAAGCTATGCTCTGCTCGATGGGTTGGGGTTTGATATTTCCCCGGCAACGGAGCAAAGCTTTGCGACCGAATGGTTATCTTTGACCTTAGGCATTAAAGTGGTGAGTGATATTGATGCAGCAATTGCCCATATCCGTACCTATTCCAGTGGGCACTCTGAGGCGATTCTGACCGATGATATCCATGCTGCAACGTATTTTATGAATGAGGTTAATTCGGCCGCTGTGTATGTAAATGCCAGTACCCGCTTTACCGATGGTGGCCAATTTGGCCTAGGTGCCGAGGTGGCAGTGAGCACGCAAAAGCTCCATGCCCGTGGCCCAATGGGGCTTGAGGCGCTAACCACCTATAAGTGGTTAGCGTGGGGCGATTATACGAGTCGTTCATAGCCTGATTGGTACACTAAAAAGCCGCTGAAAAGCGGCTTTTTAATGGTGAATCTTCATCTTAATGGATAAGTGGAGTATAGGTGGCAATCAGCCATAAACATACAAAAGCGATTGACATCACTGTGGTGAATTTTCGAAAGGGCCGGATATATTCCAAGGTATAGAGAAAATACTTCTCTTGCACTTTGCGAGTCAGTAATACCGACGGAAGTAAAAAGCTGCAATAGAGCATCACCACCATGGTGGTAAAACCATTCCCCCAAAAATGCTCGTAGATAAAAAGGGCGATACACACCAGCATGGCAACCCAACCGATAGGGGTTATGCCATCTTCTTGATTCCAATGGGTTGATTTTTCCATATGACTATCCTTAGTCACTTAACCGATTGTTTAATTTATAGACGGTTAAGGGGGGCTTTTCAATGGTTTTATGGATAGCGTGTAAAAGAATTTTCTAGACCGAGTTTAAGTTATAGGGTTTTAATATCGGCAAATGATCCGCGGCACAACTTCGCTAAGTCATTTGCAGCGAGACATATCTCAAGCCCACGGCGACCAGCACTGACATAGATTTTGTCAAATTGCTTCGCACTTTCATCAATCAGCGTTGGCAGTTGCTTCTTTTGCGCTAACGGGCTGATCCCTCCAACCAAATAGCCGGAAGACTTTTGCGCTAAATCCGCATCGGCCATTTGCAGTTTTTTCTGGCCTAAACATTTGGCTACGGCTTTTAAATTGAGTTGATGATCAACCGGAACGAGCGCAACCGCAAGCGGCGGATGCGCTTTATCGGTCGCGACCAGTAAGGTTTTAAATACCTGCGCGGGAGCGAGGCCTAACACATTGGCGGCTTCTTCACCGTAGGCGGCGCAGTGTGGGTCGTGGCTGTATTCTAAGATTTCAAAGGGGATTTTGGCTTTCTTTGCCATTTGTACGGCAGGTGTCATGCTTTACTCCTTGCGTCAATTTCTGGGGCAATAAAAGTCCGCCATAGTAGCTCTTTATTGGCGTTTAAAATGTTAGCTCGGGCATAAATTATCTATACCCGAGTAAGGCACCTTATCCGTTGCTTAGTCCGCAAGTTTGGTATTGAGTTTGGTTTTGCGCTCCAGATAGCGCGGGAATAACTGCTGCAACATCATGCCGCTTAAAATAAAGCCTAGGCCAATGTAGGTTGCGGTGGCGATGGTTTCTTGCAAAATCCAAGCAATAAAACCAATCGACATCACCGGCGATAAAAATACTAAGGTGCTGATATTGGCGGTGCGAGTCGCAGTTTTAAGCGCCATTAACCAGAGTACAAAGGTAATCCCCATTTCAAATAAGCCGACATACATCCCCGCCATTACGGCTTTAATGCTAAAGCTAGGGAGCGTATCGGTAAGTAACAGCGTGATGGTAATAAAGGGTAAACCGATTAAAAAGCTTAATAGCAGGCTGACGACGGGGTCGCCTTGATCTTTGGTGTTCACAATCCAATATAGGCACCAGAGCAGGGTGCTAGTCAGCGCCAGCCCAATGCCAAGGGGGCTATCGAAGCGAAAACCGCTGATATCGCCGCCGGTGGCAATAATAAATACCCCAGAGTAGGCAATCAGTGCCGCAATCATATCGCTCTTACGCAAATGTTGTTTTAGCAGTGGCGCAGCTAACAGCGGTAGCAATACCGCCCACGTGTAATTAAGTGACAGTGCCTGCTGGGCGGGTAATAGTGAATAGGCTTTAAACAGCACCACATAATAAAGAAAGGGATTAATCAACCCAGTGATCAGATAAAAAGTCGGGCGACGCAACAGCTGCGCTTTAAGTAGCGGTAGCTTTTTTTGCCAAGCGAGAATGGCCCCTAGAGCGACGATAGAGGTGAGAACTGCCACAAACACCAGTTGCAACGGGCTATAAAATCCGAGGGCAATCTTAAAGGCGGTTGCCACCGTCGACCAGAGGAATACCGCACCCATGCCGTACACATACGCCAAATTTGAAGATTTCACACTCTTACCTTATGCACTTAAACCGCCACTCAATGTGCGCAGATTGAATAACAGCTATTGTTGATATGCAAGCGGATTTTACCGTTTTGAATATTTTATACAGCTGAGTTTTTCGAAAAGATAAATCAGAAAATTTTTTGTATGGCCCTTGTAATTAAATTCCCTGTCCCAATATAGGTGTTAAGGCTGAGAAGGTGGCCAACAGTGGACTTGAAAAAAATGCGTCCGGCCCCATATCTAAACCAACTTATTAATTTAGTTTGACAGAAATTTTTTGGAGGACCTCATGGGTAAAATTATTGGTATCGACTTAGGCACAACAAACTCTTGTGTAGCTGTCCTCGATGGTGGCAAAGCACGCGTATTAGAGAATGCTGAAGGCGATCGCACAACCCCGTCTATCATCGCCTACACCGATGATGAGACCATCGTGGGCCAGCCAGCAAAACGCCAAGCTGTAACTAACCCAAATAACACATTCTTCGCGATCAAGCGTTTGATCGGTCGTCGCTTCAAAGATGACGAAGTTCAACGTGACGTGAACATCATGCCATTCAAAATTATCCAAGCCGACAACGGTGATGCTTGGGTTGAATCACGTGGCAACAAAATGGCTCCACCACAAGTTTCTGCTGAAATCTTGAAAAAGATGAAGAAAACTGCAGAAGACTTCTTAGGTGAAGAAGTGACAGAAGCGGTAATTACCGTACCTGCATACTTTAACGATTCACAACGTCAAGCCACTAAAGATGCTGGCCGCATCGCAGGTCTTGAAGTTAAACGTATTATCAACGAACCAACGGCTGCAGCTCTGGCCTACGGTATCGACAAGAAGCAAGGCGACAACATCGTTGCAGTGTATGACTTAGGTGGTGGTACATTCGATATCTCTATCATCGAAATCGACAGCAACGACGGCGACCAAACCTTCGAAGTATTAGCGACTAACGGTGACACTCACTTAGGTGGTGAAGACTTTGACAACCGTTTAATCAACTACTTAGCTGACGAATTCAAGAAAGAGCAAGGC
>AACY020554861.1_pt1 | contig 10991 bp, 11 predicted proteins | sample 267378 | NCBI WGS metagenome assembly AACY02 (sample SAMN02954345, study PRJNA13694) | marine metagenome | biome: aquatic; feature: ocean; material: water; isolation source: isolated as part of a large dataset composed predominantly from surface... | reverse complement strand
CAGACGAATACATTTTAGAAAAATAAATGAAATACAAAACTTGTGTTAGCATTGCAGAAAAGACTCCAAAAAAAGTTTTAGCACTAATAAAGACTGTCCTACAAAAATCAGATTTCGCTGAAATTCGATTTGATTTTCTAATAACAAAAGACATTCCCAAGACACTGGAATTGACAAAAAAATATCATAATCGATGCGTATTTACCCTACGTCCAAAAAACCAAGGCGGAAAATTCTCAGGAACTGAAAAGGAACGAGTATCAATTCTAAAACTAATGGCCGAGTATAATCCCCATTTCATAGATATTGAATTTTCTGCATCACAGAACCGAGATTTATTATCTTATGTTAGAAAGACAAAAACTCCAATACTAGTATCATGGCATGATTTCAATCGAACCCCATCAATAAAGGAATTATTAAAAAAATATCAAAGTATGAAAAAAATTTCCAATCACACTAAAATAGTTACTACTGCAAGATCAATTAAAGACACAGCAACGATTTTGTCTCTATATAGAAACCAAAACTTTGGACTAATTGCATTTGCAATGGGAGAGTTTGGAAGAATATCAAGGATTTTGTGCTTACACTTGGGTTCCCCATACACATATGTTTCATTGGGAAAACCAGTAGCTCCTGGCCAGTTTAGCTTAGATGAGATTAAATCGCTGCAATCAATTAAGAAATAACAATGACACGAACCTTTGCAGTGATTGGAGATCCTATAGAGCATTCTTTATCACCCAATATTCACAATGCGGCATTCAAGGCACTAAATCTTGATTGTACATACATTGCATATAGAATTCCAAGGGGTGAGCTTAAGGAGGGAATAGAATCCCTGCGAAAAATAAAAATTTCAGGATTTAATGTAACGATCCCTCATAAAGTAGAGGTAATCAAATATCTTGATGAGCTAAGTGAGGAGTGCAAGATTATTGGTGCATCAAATACAGTATCAAATGAAAATGGAAAATTCATAGGCCATAATACAGACATGGACGGGTTCTTAGAGCCAATCAAGAATAAAAATATCGGAATTTCTGGCGAATCTGTCCTAGTAATTGGTGCAGGTGGTGCTGCAAGAGCAATTATTGCAGGATTTGCAAAGGAAAAGGCAAGTAAAATTACTATAACAAATAGAACTCTCCAAAATGCACAAGAATTATCAAGATTTGCATCCAGTCTCGGAATTGAATCCGAAGCCATAACTTTACAGGAAACAGATGTTTCAAGACACAAATTCATCATTAATGCTACATCCTTAGGACTAAAAGGTGAACAATGTCCCATACCAATCAAAGCAATTAATGCAAATCACGTAGTGTATGATATTATTTACATGCCAATGAATACAGACCTAATCCAACAATCAAAAAAAAATTCTGCAACCATAATCTATGGATATGAAATGTTACTGGGACAAGCAGCACTCGCGTTTAAAATATGGCACAATATTCAAGCGCCATACGAGGCTATGAAAAAGGTCTTGCTTGGAGGATTTTAAATGAAAGTCAAGGCATCTGTAAATGGCGCAATCTCACTTGTGAATGCCATTGCAACATGGAAAGGAGCAACACTTGGAATAGTGGCAAAAGTAGAAGCAATTGTTTCCACTTCAGAAGGTAAAGGCATACACTTGGAATCAGATAATCAGAACACCAGTTCTCGTCTGGTCAAAAAAGTTGTTGAATTGTCTGTTCCAAAAAGAGAATTAGAAAAAAACAAAATCGAAATTTTTCTTAAATCAGAGATTCCAACCGGATATGGTCTGAAAAGCTCTAGTGCCATCTCTTCTGTGATATCTCTGGCATGCCAAAAGATCTTCAAGCCCAATTTTACAGATTCTCTAGTTCTCAATGCTGGAATTGATGCGTCTCTTGCAACCAAAGTTAGTATGACAGGTGCTTTTGATGATGCGTGCGCGTGTTATTTTGGAGGCATTCAGGTAACAGATAACAAACACAGAAAGATCATAAAAAGTGACAAGACCCCGACAAATCTTGTTGCAGTCGTATTTGTACCAAAATCAAGAAAACGTGGCAATGTCAAACATTTGAAATCACTAGAAAGTGTCTTTGAGAATGCTTGGAATTTTGCAAAAAATGGAGATTATTGGAATGCAATGATACTAAACGGTTATGCAACATCCGCTATTCTCAATTCAGATCCAAAAATAATATCCTCGCTAATTGAAAACGGTGCGCTGGGAGCTTCAGTATCTGGAAATGGGCCATCCATTGCAGCTATAGTAAAAAAAGATAATTCATCTAAGATAAAAAAGGTCTTCTCAGAGCATGAGGGTACAACTATGCTTGCAGAAATTAACAATAGGAGAGCCGAAGTACATGAAATGTAGAGTAGAGCAATCAAGACTCAATGGAGTTCTTGCATGTCCCCCAAACAAGAGCTATACACATAGGTCAATATTTCTAGCATCACTTGTTAATGGAAAAAGCTTGATCAAAAACGTTCTTCGCTCACGAGATACTAATGCAACAATTGAAATTTGCAGGCAGTTAGGTGCGGAAATCACAGAGGCCGGAAACAATCTAAAGATCAAAGGCATTTCAAAATATGAAAAAGAAGAATTAACCTTGGATGCGTCAAACTCTGGCACTACCATTAGAATAGCAGCTGCAATCTCAGCACTTCGCGAATCAAAAACAACACTTACTGGTGATGAATCACTAGTCAAGCGTCCAATGAAGCCACTATTAGAAGCATTAGAAGCACTAGGTGCAAAATGTTCTTCAAATGATGGAAGGCCCCCTCTTCAAATCACTGGAAAAATTATCGGTGGTCAGGTATCAATTCCTGGAGATGTGTCCAGTCAGTTCATTTCGGCTTTGTTTATTGCAGCTCCATTAACTGAAAAAGGCATTTCAATTAACATATCATCAGAATTGGTTTCAAAGCCATATCTAGATGCAACTATTTTTACAATGAAAAAATTCGGTGTTGAAGTGGAGACAATAACCCGGTACAAAAAATACCATATTTCTCCTCAGCATTACAAGCATGCCACAGTTACTATACCATCTGATTTCTCTAGTGTCGCATTATTATTATCAGCTGCCGTATTAAACGGTGAAAATTTTACTGTAAAGGTATCCATAGGAGAGCTAGCTCAAGGCGATGAGACAATAATTGACATTTTAACACAGATGGGTGCAGATGTCTCACTGAATAACAATATCATCAAAGTAAAATGCCATGACAGGTTGTCGGGTGGAAGATTTGATCTCTCAAATACTCCGGATTTATTACCGCCCCTAGCTATTCTTGGATTAAAATGCAATTCCCCATTAGAATTTTACAACGTAAAACATGCAAGATTCAAAGAAACTGATAGAATAGCAATTCTAGTTAGAGAGCTCAAAAAACTAGGCCTAGAAATAACTGAGAAAGACGACGGAATGGTGATAATGCCGCCAACTAGTCTTCGAGGTGCCGAATTAAATTCAGAAGATGATCACAGGTTATTCATGGCATTTTGTATTGCAGGAATGTATGTTGGAAATTGCACTGTATCAGACCCAGAATCAGTTGACGTTTCTTATCCAAGTTTTATTGCAGACATGAATCGAGTTGGCGCGAAAATCACAACGATATAGGTTATAAGCATCAAACATTAATTTTATTTTGATGGCAGGAAACTCTATCGGTCAAAGATTAGTCCTGACTAGCTTTGGTGAGAGTCATGGTAGATGTGTAGGTGCTGTTCTAGACGGTTGTCCTGCAGGATTAGAATTAGAAGAAAAAGATATTCAAAAAATGCTTGATCAGAGAAAACCTGGTCAATCACTTGTTTCAACCCAAAGAAAAGAGGGCGATATTGTAGAAATTCTCTCCGGAGTATTCAGAGGATACACTACTGGTGCACCAATTGCAATGGTAATCTGGAATAAGGATCAACATTCTCGTGATTACGATAATCTTGTCACAAAAATGAGGCCGGGTCATTCGGATTATCCTGCGTTGATAAAATACAATCAACATAATGACCATCGGGGTGGAGGAAGATTCTCAGGAAGACTGACTGCAACACATGTAATGGGTGGTGCCATTGCTAGAAAACTACTCAAAGATACACTAGGAGTTGAAACTCATTCCTATACGATTAAAATTGGAAAAATTTCAATGAGCGAAGAATTTCAGTCTAAAATGAAAAAAGAGATTTACCAAAACGAAGTACGATGCCCAAACCCCAAGATTGCAGAAAAAATGCGACAGGCGATATTGAACGCAAGAAAAAGTGGCGACTCGTTAGGAGGAATCATAGAATCAACAACGACGAATCTTCCAGTCGGTTTAGGTGAGCCAATATTTAGCTCACTAGAATCAGATATTGCAAAGGCCATATACTCTATTCCATCAGTCAAAGGAGTAGAGTTTGGTTCAGGCTTTGCAGGTGCAGGAGTATACGGTTCTGAAAACAACGATCCATACATTTCAAAAAGTGGTAAAATTTTTACTAAAACCAACAATGCTGGCGGAATTTTAGGTGGTCTTTCTACTGGAATGCCGATCACCATGAGAGTGGCATTCAAGCCTGCATCATCAATTGCAAAAAAGCAATCAACGGTGGATATTAAGACAAAAAAAGCTGCCATATTACAAGTGCAGGGAAGACATGATCCATGTGTTGTACCAAGAGCACCACCAGTGGTTGATTCACTAGTGTCTCTAGTGTTAGCTGATCATGGACTAATTGGCGGATTCATAAAGCCGGTTTTGTAGAAAATGTCCAATATCGACCAGTTACGAAACAAAATAGATGAAATTACAATACAGATGCTCAATTTGTTAAAACAGAGAACAGATATTGCAAAACAAATAGGAGAACTCAAAAAAATTAATGGTCTTTCGGTTTTTGATGAAAAAAGAGAAGAACAGTTACGCGCGGAGGTTTCGCAGATATGCAAACAAATAGGACTAGAGGAGACTATTGGTAAAAAATTCCTAAATTTCCTACTAAACGAGTCAATTAAAGTACAAACCAATGAAAAGCAAACTCACCTAACAATATTTCATAAAGCAAAGGCGTTAGAACAACAAGGGAAAAAAATAATCCACATGGAGGTAGGCGAACCTGATTTCATGCCAGACCCAGTTATCAAGACGGCAATGGCAGAAGCTTACGATAAAGGACTAGTAAGATATGGTCCCGCTTTAGGAATGCCAGCATTACGTGAAGCACTGGCCAAGTTTTGTTCTAAAAAGTTTGGCTCACAGGTAAGTAAAGAAAATATTCTTGTCACACCAGGCGGAAGATTTTCTGTCTTTTTAGCAATATCCACACTACTAAATCCAGGGGATGAGATAATCATAATCGAACCTGCATGGCCGGCATACAGAGATTGTGCAACATATGTTGGAGTTAAAGTGAGAAACATTGCTACTACACTAGATAGTAATTGGGAACCATCAATTTCTGAAATAGAGAATACGATAAATTCCAATACAAAGATGATCGTCCTGAATTATCCAAACAACCCAACAGGAAAAGTACTATCACCAAATCTCCAAGACAAAATAATCGACATTGCAAAAAGACATGATTTGTATGTCTTATCAGATGAGATTTATTCAGAATATGCGTTTTCTGATTGGAAATCAGTTTTATCAAATAATTATCCAAAATCAATAGTAATACAGTCTTTTTCTAAATCACATGCAATGACTGGCCTTAGAATAGGATATTCGATTACAGATCCAAAAATAATTGAAAAAATGGCGAAATTACAAGCATTGTGCATTACTAATGTGGCAGAGCCAATCCAATATGCAGCACTAAAGGCTATTGAAGTTGACACTACACAAAACTCTAAGGCTGTAAGATCAAAAATTAATGCTATTTTAAAAGAGGCTAACAATGAAGATTTAAAATTCGTAAACCCCGACGGAGCGATGTATTTGTTTGCCAAAGTCAACAAACCAGGATTTGATGGTCTAGAGTTTACCAATAAGCTACTAGACCACGGCGTGGCAATAGCACCAGGAGAAGGATTTGGCAATTACAAGGAATTCGTAAGGATTTCAGCCTGCCAAGATGAAAAGAGTCTTGTGATGGGAATGAAGATATTAGATGAGGTTCTAAAGGGTCTATAGATGAAAAAAAGCATCACAGTTTTAGGCGCAGGTGGAAAAATGGGGCAATGGTTTGCCAAATATTTCACATCAATAGGCTATGAGGTAATTGGCTTTGACTCTGAAACTCCATTAACTGACAAGACAGTCAAAAAAGCCACTTCTCTAGTAGGTGCGGTACTAAATGCGGATTTGGTGCTCTTGTGTACTCCAACTAGGAGGACACCTGAAATTATCAGATTAATTGCTAAAGAAATGAAACGTGGTTCTTACCTTATCGAAATAACATCACAGAAAGCCAAAACAGCAGCTGCGCTACTAAAAATTCCTTCCAAGATCAATCCCGTTTGCATACATCCAATGTTCGGTCCGGGTGCAAAGAAGATCAAAGGACAAAACATTATTTCAATTCCCATAAAGGATGCTAAAAAAGAGCTTACACTTGTAAAATCATTATTTGAGGGTGCAAACTTTGTCACTATTGATGCAATAGAGCATGATAAAAAAATCGCCGTCATATTAGGACTGACTCATTTAATGAATTTGGCATTTGCAAATATCTTGTCCAAAGATGACAAAATTTCTCTAACAGAACGTATGTCAGGTACAACATTTAAGATTCAAAAAATTCTTTCTGAGAGTATCATGACAGAATCTGTAGAATTAATTGAAACCATAATATCAAATCCAGAAATCAGAAGATCCGCAGAAGAGTTCTGGAAAGATGTTGGAAGATTACTTACAGCCATACAAGAAGGCAAATCAGAGGAAATTACAACATACATTCGTTCAGTTCAAGAAAATCTAGCAAAGAATGTAAGTTTGGATGATTCTTACAAAAAACTTAACACAATGATTAACGCAATAGAAAAGTAATGCGTTCAACAAAAATTGTAACATCTTTTGTAATATCTGAAGAAAAAATACTCATTCTAAAGCGTAGTAATCGTGTAAAATCAATGAAAGGTCTTTGGGGAGCAGTTAGTGGAATTATAGAAGGCCAAGAGGAACCACTTGAAAGAGCAAAAATCGAAATTTTTGAAGAAATTGGAGCTACATCTGATTCAATAGAGCTTCTAAAGGCTGGAAAAGACATGATGGTATCTTCTCCGCAATATCCTGATCACCAATGGCAGGTATTTCCATTTTTGTTTAAGAAAAATACAACTGAAGTATTATTAAATTGGGAAAATTCTTCCTACAAATGGATTAATCCAAATGAGATTAACCAGTACGAAACTGTACCAAACCTAAATCAAGTGTTACTCAATTTGCTGTAAATTTTCGTCTTCTTTTACGTACTTTCTTTGTTGAGGCAACATAAGATACACACATGCACCCCCACACATTGTACATGGAACATTATTACCAGTATGCTGGCCAGTTCGATTATGAATTCTAGCAGCCTCTTCAGGATCAATTGATAGAGCAATTTGTTTTTCCCAATCAAGAGTTCTTCTAGCTTCAGTCATTTTTGTATCCCAAATGATTGCTTTATCTCGTAATTTTACAAGATCCCCTGCATGAGCAGCAATTCTGTATGCGATTAATCCTTGTCTGACCTCATTTGCATTTGGTAATGCCAAATGTTCTGCAGGTGTTAGATAGCACAAAAGATCTACTCCTTCACTAGCAGCAATTGCCGCACCTATTGCACTAGATATATGATCATAGCCGGATGCAATATCAGTAACAAGTGGGCCTAGTACATAATATGGTACATCTCCAATTAGTGATTTGGCCAGTCTTACATTTGCAGCGACCTCATTTAGTGGGACATGTCCAGGGCCCTCAACCATGACTTGAATATCATGTTCGTGAGCTTGCTTTGTTAGTCTGGAAATATTGATCATTTCTTGAACTTGAAGTTCGTCATGCGAGTCTAAAATAGAACCTGGACGGAGAGCATCGCCAAGACTAAAAGTCACATCGTATTTTTTTGCAATTTCAATTAAATAATCATAGTGAGTAATGTATGGATTTTCCTTGTCATATTTTAGCATCCATGCAGCAGTAATTGTTCCACCTTTGCTTACAACTCCACCATATCTTTGAACTTTGAGAATTCGCTTTGCTATCTCTTTAGTAATACCCGAGTGAATTGTAGTATAATCGACGCCGTCTTTTGCGTTATTCTCAAATGCATTTAGAAAATCATCCTCTGTTATATCAAGTGGGTTTTTGTGTTTTTCAACACCGTGATTGTATGCTTCGTAGATTGGTACAGTGCCAAAAGTTATCGGTGCTGCTTGTAATAATGCACGTCGGATATTTCCTACATCGCCCCCATCAGAAAGATCCATTATAGTATCAGCATGATGTTTGACTGCAATCTGAGCCTTTTCAATTTCTTCATTTAGATCAACTTTTAGTGTTGAGGTTCCAATGTTGACATTGACTTTGGTTTTTAGTCCCTTTCCGATTCCAACTCGATGAACTTTCTGTGGTCTGACATTATTTGCAGGAATTATAATCGAGCCTGTTGCCATTCTTGCTCGGAGCCATTCTGGAGTAACACCCTCATCATTAGCGACTTTTTTCATTTCATCAGTAATGATACCACGACGGGCAGCAGACAGCTGAGTTGTCATATCGTAACTAGACAGAGTCTAGATTTAAACAATAGGCATAATTTGCTTAATTTTACAAATACTATAATTCAGAGATTTTTACATTAACTAATAATGAATATTTTAGCAATAGGTGGCTCAGATCCTTCATCTGGGGCTGGCATACAATCAGACATACTAGCATCTAGAGAATTAGGCGCTAATTGTTTCTCTGTTATCACAGCGATAACGGCACAGAATTCCAAAGAGTTTATTCATGCAGAAGACGTATCAGTCAAATCAATTCAGTTGCAAATCGAATCCATTTTTTCAGATTTCGATCTGAGTGTCATTACAATTGGAATGGTTCACAACATCCCAATTATCAAAGCAATTCATTCCAAATTAAAAAAAATAAAGACCCCGATAGTAATTGACCCAGTCATAAAATCAACCACAGGGGGAATATTATTAAAAAAAGATGCTATTATCGCGTTTAAAAAATTGCTAGTACCTCTTTGCCATACCATAACTCCAAATCTTTCAGAGGCAGAAATTATTTCCGGACTTAAAATTAGAAAATTTTCTGATTTAATTTTAGCGGCAAAAGAAATTCAAAGTTTGGGGGCAAAAAACGTCATAATAACTGGACATTCATTTGACAGAGGACAGATTAGTGATTTTGTATTTGATGGTACAAGATACGAATCAATTGCAGGAAAAAAAATCGCAGGAAGAAATCACGGAAGTGGGTGTAATTTTGCTATTGCATTATCAGTATCTATTGCCAGAAAGAAAAACGTCTTCGAGGCAGCAAGATTTGCAAAAATTTTCACTTATGAAGCAATAAAAAATTCAAAACAGCTAGGAGGAGGAATAAAAATCACAAAGCCTCATTTAGATAAAATTCATTTAGAATTGGAAGAATCCATAAAGAAATTTGAGGAACTAGAGCAAATACAAAATCACATTCCCGAATGTCAAACTAATTTCGTATTTGCCAAAAAGAGTTCAAAGACTATAGAAGATGTGTTAGGTGTCTCTGGTCGGATTGTAAAGGCTGGAAAACAAGCCATTGTTGCAGGAAATCTAGAATACGGTGGTTCTAAACATGTTGCTAATGCCGTAATTACCATTAGAAAAAAATTTCCGACAATAAGATCTGCCATTAATATCAAATATAGCGAGGCCACTATCAAAGAATTTGCAAAATTAAAGTTTAAAATTTCAAGCTATAATCGATTCAAAGAACCAAAATCACTTAGAACAAAAGAGAATTCTTCCATAGTATGGGGAATAAATCAGGCCATTGAGAATCTCTCTACTCCTCCAGACTTAATTTTTCATAAAGGCGATTTTGGAAAAGAGCCGATGATTCTGATATTTGGCACAAGTCCTTCAGATGTATTAGAGAAACTGAAAAAAATTATCTAGTCAGTACAAAGATATTTCTGTAATTGTGCATAAATACTCGATATTTTTGTATAATTTTATGAAAGCAGTAATTTTAGCTGGAGGTTTGGGAACACGACTTCAACCTTATACAACATTTTTACCAAAACCAATGTTACCATTAGGTGAAAAGCCACTTTTAGAACATCTCATTGATTGGTTAATTCGCAACAAGGTAGATGAAATAGTTCTTTGTGTGAGCTATTTGAGAAAGACAATTGAAGATTATTTTGAGGATGGTGCAAGATTTGGAGTCAAGATCGAATATGCAGTTGCCGATAGACCTCTTGCTACAGCAGGTCAGCTAAAAACTGCTGAGAGATTTGTCGATGATACTTTTGTCTGTGTTTATGGTGATTCAATTTTTAATTTTGATCTTAAAAAAATGATTTCACAGCACAAATCCAAAAAATCTTTTATCACAATGAGTTTACATGAATACAAGACTAATCTCAAGTATGGAGTAATTGAGACAAATAAATCAGGAAAAGTAACAGCTTGGAATGAAAAGCCAGAGATCAAGGCAAATATCAATATTGGTTGTTATGTAATGGAGCCAGAGATATTTTCCTATATTCCTCAGACAAAGCCTTACGGTATGGATGATGTCATTAAAAAAGCACTTGCTAAAAAGAAAGACGTTGGAAGTTTCATTACCAAAAATGGTTTTATCGATATTGGTGATAAAGCATCATACAAAAAAGCATACCAAGAATTTAGAGAAAAACTTGGCAAGATTTAATGTCCAAACTAATTATAAGAAAAATCAATGAATCTGATCTGAGTAATGGGTTCCTAGATTCACTAGAATCTCTTCGAAGTGTAGGCAAATTAGATAAAGCCAAAGCTATTCAAATTCTCAGAGATATTACTAAAAATCCAAATCATGTGATT
>AACY020563757.1_pt1 | contig 10992 bp, 11 predicted proteins | sample 267378 | NCBI WGS metagenome assembly AACY02 (sample SAMN02954345, study PRJNA13694) | marine metagenome | biome: aquatic; feature: ocean; material: water; isolation source: isolated as part of a large dataset composed predominantly from surface... | reverse complement strand
TTATCCCAAATGTTGCATTCTTTGTATTTGCTGTACACATAATGGGAATTTCTTCGATCATGGGCTCAATTAACGTGATAGTAACTATTATGAATATGAGAGCTCCAGGCATGACGCTAATGCAGATGCCATTATTTACATGGTCTTGGCTAATTACAGCTTATTTATTAATTGCAGTAATGCCAGTTCTTGCAGGTGCAGTGACTATGTTGCTTATGGATGCATATTTTGGAACTTCATTCTTTGATGCCGCTGGCGGAGGAGATCCAGTTCTCTTTCAACATATATTTTGGTTTTTTGGACATCCTGAAGTTTATATAATGATTCTTCCAGCCTTTGGTATTACATCACACATAATATCAACGTTTTCCCGAAAGCCACTTTTTGGACATGCTTCTATGATATATGCGATGTCATCAATCGCGATACTATCATTTGTTGTTTGGGCTCATCACATGTTCACTGTTGGAATGCCTTTAGCCGCTGAGCTATTCTTCATGTGGGCGACGATGCTAATAGCCATTCCAACAGGTGTTAAAGTTTTTAATTGGTGCGCCACAATATTTAAAGGCTCAATTACATATGAAACGCCAATGCTTTTCGCAATTGCCTTTGTTGTTTTATTTACAATAGGAGGGTTTTCAGGCCTCATGTTGGCAATTACTCCTGCAGACTTTCAGTACCATGATACTTACTTTGTTGTAGCTCATTTTCATTATGTGCTAGTGCCAGGCTCAGTTTTTTCAATTATGGCAGCAGTTTATTTCTGGCTTCCAAAATGGACTGGAAACATGTACGACGAAAAATTAGGAAAATTACATTTTTGGCTTTCTTTCATAGGCGTGAATGTAACTTTCTTCCCACAGCATTTTGTAGGTCTTGCTGGTATGCCAAGAAGATATGCAGATTACGCATTACAATTTGCTGAATGGAACGCTATCTCCTCAGTAGGAGCATTCTTATTCGGCTTCTCTCAACTTTTATTCTTATACATAGTATTAAAAACAATATTTGTTGGTAAAAAAGCAACTCCACGAGTATGGGATGGTGCCGAAGGCCTTGAATGGACTGTAGATTCACCTGCCCCTTATCACACATTCGAAACACCACCGAAAATCAATGGCTAAGGGACCTTTTAAGAATAAAATTTTTCTGGGGCTGCTTTCAGCAGTCACAGTAATGTTCTTCTTCTCTTTCTTGTTGGTACCTTTATATAATGTATTCTGTGAAGTGACAGGCCTAAATGGAAAAATCTATGGACCCTCTGATTTTTTTAAAAAACAAGATGAAATAAAGGAAAGAGAAATAAACATTAAGTTTTTATCTACTGTAAGTGGAGCTGCGCCAATTGAATTTTATCCATCAGTACAGAATTTATTAGTTATTACAGATACTGTAAGCGCAACTACTTATATTGCAGAAAACAAAACAAACAAGAAGATTACTGTGTCTATTGTGCCGTCAGTTTCTCCAGGACTAGCAGCTGATAATGTTAAAAAAATACAATGCTTCTGTTTAGATGGAGATATAGTGCTAGAACCATATGAAAAGCAAGAATGGCCCCTAAGATTCTTTATAGACTCAGATCTTAGAAAAAATGTAAACGATGTTTATTTATCTTATACTCTGTTTGAAAAAGACAGAGAGGAAATAATGGTGATGAAGCATGAGCACTGAAGCATCTGGACACGAAAAATACTACATACCTGAAAAAAGCTCAATACCTATTGTTTTTGCAGCAGCAACTTTACTAGTTGGCTGGGGGGCGGCAAATGCAGTAGTAGGCGGAGGAACCTCAATGTTGTTGGTAGGAATGATGGCGCTAGTCGCAACAATGGGATTTTGGTGGGCAGTTGTTATTAGAGAATCACAGGCAGGCCTAGATACACCAGCTTTAAATAGTTCCTACGTTTATGGCATGGCATGGTTTATTTTTTCCGAAGTAATGTTCTTCTTTGCTTTCTTTGGAGCGCTTTTTTATATAAGAAGTTTTGCAGTCCCATGGCTTGGGGGTGAAGGAGATAAAGGTCTTGCTGGCGAACTTCTATGGCCAGAATTTGAAGCAACATGGCCACCAATGATAACTCCGGAACAAAGTGTAATGGGCGATCAAGCAGTTACTGTTGGGCCAGGCGAAAGCATGTACCTACATAGCATCAACAGTATCTTCACCTGGCTGCCATTATGGAACACAGTTGTTTTATTAAGTTCTAGTGGTACTGTGCATTTTGCTCACATGGCTTTAAAAGACAACAACAGAAAAAGATTTAATTTCTGGTTAGGAATAACAGTTGCTCTAGCTTTTATCTTTGTAATCCTTCAGGCAGTTGAGTACTACGAAGCTTATGCTCACTTAGGGCTCACAATATCATCTGGAGTTTATGGCACAACCTTCTTCATGCTGACCGGTTTTCATGGAATGCATGTTTTGATTGGAGGGATTTTCCTTCTTACTCAACTCACAAGATCAACAGGCTTTAAGCATTTTACTGATAAAGAACACTTTGGTTTTGAAGCAGCCTCATGGTATTGGCATTTTGTTGACGTTGTTTGGGTTTGTCTCTTCTTGTTTGTTTATATTCTTTAAATTCCAGGATCTCTGTTGCCAAGTTCTCCAGAGTAAACGCCATAGATAATAAGAATTACTAAAATAACGCCAAGAGTAACTCTAAACCCTAGGCCATACAAGATTCGTTTTTTATTTGGATTGCCTCTATCAATAAATAGGAATGCAAGACTTGAAGCAAGACTAATTAAAACTAATGCAAGTAAAATAAGGATAATAGTTTTTAACACTGGGATATTAAAACATTGAAAAGCTTTAAATTAAAGATATTAATTTTTGCAATAATTTTTGCTCCACTTACTTTTTCGCTAGGTATATGGCAGGTTAATCGTGCCAACGAAAAAATAGAGATACTTGAAAATTATGACAAACTTCTCTTTTCCGACCCTTTAGGTCTAGATAGTGATCATAAGAACTGGCAACCTATAAAAACCTCAGGCAAATTTGAGGATCTTGTTATTTATGAAGATAATGCAATTCTAGACGGTAAGGCTGGCTACAAGATTTATCACCTATTTCAAAATTTAGATAATTCTTATATTTTTGTTCATAGAGGTTTTCTAGAAAGGAATCTAATAAAAAATAATCTGCCAGAAGTTGAAGTACCGGAAGGAATAAAAAATTTAGAAGGCAAGGTGTTGAGAAGAACGAACAACTCATTCGTTCAAAACGTACAAGAGTCAGACCCAAGGATAATCCAAGAATTTGATCTTAATTACTTGAAAGAAAGATATTCATCATTAAAAAATAAGGACATTTATGTATACCTTTTTAACTTGCAAGAGGAAGATAAAATGAAATTTTCTTCTATAGAAAAACCTGTGAACATGAGCTCAAGCAAGCACATTGGGTATGCAATTCAATGGTTTGGTCTTTGTCTAGCATTAATAATATTAACCATCTATGCCTATAGGAGAAAAGATGGATAAACAATATCGATTAGCGTTATTAATTCTATTAATACCCCTTATAACCTTGGTCGCTTCAACTTTAACTTTTTATTTGGGCTACAAACCAAGCGCAATAAATGCTAATGGCAATCCATTAGACCCAAAGATAGAAACAACAAATCTTAACTTAATAGAAAAGAGTGGGGAGCAGTTTATTTTTGAACCCGGTAAGTGGTATTTTGTTTATTTCGATGATTTTGATGATAAGGAATTAAGTCTTGATCGCTATAAAATCGCAAGAAGTTCAAAAGCAACTCTTCGACGAGAGAGCCATCGCTTAAGAAGATTAGTTATTTACAAGGATATAGAGAAGTTCAACAAAGCAGAGAGTTTAAGAGCAAAGTTTCCTGAAGTCATTTTTCTCTATGACAAAGATAATTTGTTTAAACAGAGAATGTCAGAAAATTTAAGTGATCCATATGTCTCTAAATCAATGTTTCTTGTAGATTCATTTGCGCTAGTTGTTTGGGAGTTTAATATCAGTTTGCCTTTTAGTGATATTTTTGAGGATTTAGAAACACTATTATGAATATCTTTTCTACTAAGTTTTTTTCAATTGTAGGAATAGTTTTCTGTTTTGTAGTTATAGCTTTAGGAGCATGGACCAGACTAGAAGATGCTGGCTTAGGCTGCCCAGATTGGCCATTATGTTATGGAGAATGGATATTTCCTCAAACACCTGAAGCTATTGAAGCAGCCAATAATCGATTTCCCGATAATCCTGTAGACATAGCAAAAGTAATACCTGAAGTTGTTCATAGGTTTTTTGCTGCATCGCTTGGCTTATTTGCCATAGCTTTGCTAGCAATAACTATACGAGAGAAAAGAATGAGAGCTGAGGCAGCAATACTTTTGATTGTTATCATCTGCCAAGGAATTTTTGGTGCCCTTACAGTAACACTAAAGCTTCACCCATTGATTGTTTCTACTCATTTATTTGGCGCAATGATTGTGGCATCACTTTTTTTACTTATTTACTTAAAATCATCAGAAATCTATACAAATAACCAAGGCAAGCTTTTAAAAAGAACTTCTTATGAATCTTTAGTAAAAAACAGGAATTATATATTCTTTGGTTTTATCCTTCTTATTCTCCAAATATTCTTAGGTGTTTGGACTTCAACTAACTATGCTTCATGGTCATGCCTGGAGTTTCCTACTTGTCATAGTGGAGAATTTCTTCCAACAACAAAGTTCAGAGAAGGATTTGATCTATTTCAGCCTATTGGCCCTAATTACTTATACGGAGAAATGAGTGGTGAAGCTAGGACAGCAATACATTTAACTCATAGAATAGGAGCGATCTTTATATTCTTCTATTCATTATTTCTATCAGCAAAAATCTGGTCTGAGAAAACAAAACCAATCGTTATATTTTTTCTCTCAGCATTATTTCTTCAAGTTTTATTGGGAATAAGCAACATCATGACACTTGTTGCTGTATGGAATGGTGTTGCTCACAATCTTATAGCCGTAACCTTGTTCCTAACATTTATTGTTATGATTTATTTAAGCTCCAGGAGAGGCAATGAATCTAGCTAGCTATATAAATCTATGTAAACCAAAGATAGTTTTGTTACTTACTGTAACAGCACTAGTAGGAATGCTTCTATCAATCAATTTTTATAGCAATATTTTAGATGGGCTTGCTAGTTTGCTTGGTTTTGCACTTTTAGCTGGGGCATCAGCAGCCCTCAATCAAATATTTGATAGAGAAACAGACAAAAACATGAACAGAACAAAAAAAAGACCACTTGCTAGTGGTGAGATCTCTTTATTCAGCGCATTAACTTTTACAGTAATTTTATTATTTGTGGGTTCCAGCCTTTTGCTCTACTTTTCTAATCTAATGACTTTGTTAATCACAACATTTGGATTTATCTTTTATAGCCTCATCTACACCATATATTTAAAGTGGGCGACACCTCAGAATATTGTTATTGGTGGTTTATCTGGAGCTTTGCCTCCACTCATAGGCTGGACAGCAGTAAATAATGATATTTCATTGCTCCCTTTGACGCTTGTGCTTGTTATTTTTTTATGGACGCCACCGCATTTCTGGCCACTAGCGATAGATAGACTAGAAGAGTACAAAAAAGAGGGAGTGCCAATGATGCCTATTGCAAAAGGAGTCTCTAGAACAAAAAAAGAAATGGTTGTTTATGCTATTTTGCTCTTGGCAGCATCTTTGGCTCCATTCTTTTATGGTTTAACCGGATATTTCTACCTAATCTCAACAACTGCTTTAAATCTGTACTTCATTTACCTATGTATTGCATACTTAAATGACAGGGAGAATGAACTTTCAATGAAAATCTTTAACTTTTCAGTGAAATATATGTTTCTTTTCTTCTTAGCAACTTACATTGATTTTTTAATTTCGTTATATGTCTAAAAATGCACTCACTTTTCTTCTTTTTGGCATAGTTCTATTCCTATTGGTCTATTCGGTATGGAGAATTAGCCAACCAAGACCTCTATCTACAGATGAGATGATAGTTAATGGCTTTTACCCATATGGCACTAATGAGCCGGTTAGAGATTTTAGGCTTATTGACTATGATGGAGCTGAATTTACTAGAGAAGATTTTCAAAACAAGAAATTAAATTTCTTATATTTTGGTTACACAAGCTGTCCTACAGAGTGCCCAGTAATGATGTCATTGATGCGACAACTCTACGATAAAATCGAAACAGATGAAGTTGCATACTACTTGGTTAGTTTTGATCCAGAGATTGATACCCTAGAAAGACTTAAAGCCTATGTCACAGGATTTAATCCAGAATTTATGGGGCTAACAGGTGAGATACCAGAAGTTGTTAAGTTGGGCCAACAATTAGGAGTACAGAAACTTGCCCCAATGGAAAACCACATGAATCAAAGAATAATTGCTCACACAAATCATCTTATTGTTGTAAATTCGGATGCTGAAGTTCTTGGGATTTTTAGAGGCCCACTTGAAAGCAGCGCCATGGCATTGGTTGTTAAGTATTTATTAACTGTTAATTAGAACAACTTTACCCATCACCTTTCTATTGCCGATCATTTGAATAGCATCAACAGCTTTTTCCATTGGGAATGTCTCTGAAATCAGAGGCTTAATTTTACCTTCAGCTAACATTTTATTTATGTCAGCAATATTTTGTTGATTGGTTTCTGCTTCAAGAGCAGTAAAACTACCCCAGAACACACCAACTAAAGATGCTCCTTTCAAAAGAGTTAAGTTAATAGGTAATTTAGGTATCTGCCCAGCAGCAAAACCAACTACGAGGTATCTGCCTTTCCAACCAATAGATCTAAATGCAGGCTCAGTGTAACAATCGCCAATAGGATCATAAATAATACTGTATCCACCATGTGTGCTCTTAGATTTAAGTTCGGCAGCAAAAGCTTTTGATTCATCTTTGTCTTTTGGTCCCTCACCATATATCACAACGTCATCGACCCCGTAGTCGCGGCAAATTTTTGCTTTCTCTTCGGTTGAGACTCCAGCTACAACTCTTGCACCTTTAGCCTTAGCTATATCAACAGCAGCTAAACCAACACCTCCTGATGCTCCCAGCACTAAAACTTCATCATGGTCTGTAAGTTGTCCTCTTTGCATCAAGGCATGATAACTTGTGCCGTAAGCCATTTGATATGAAGCTGCCATTTCAAATGTAATATCATCAGAAATTGGAAACACTCCAAACTCATGCGTACAAGCCTCTTCAGCAAAAGCGCCATAAGGAAGCATAAAAGAAACTCGATCTCCTTCTTTGACACGAGTGACATTCTTCCCAATTTTTTTAATTACACCCGCACCTTCATTACCTGGAGCGAAAGGAACCTCAGGCTTGAACTGATAAAGCCCTTGTACAATCAAATAGTCTGGAAAATTTAAGGCCGCAGCCTTTATCGTTACTATAACTTCGTTATCACCTGGTTCAGGCGAATCAATATCTTCCCAAACAAGATTTTCTACTGGCCCATATTCTTTGCAATGTAAAATTTTCATTTAATCTCCTCTCTAAAATTTTTAATGAAAGTTTGAAAGTCTATATTATCTTGATTCTTAGCCTTTAGGTATTCCTTCTCAGATAATGCACTTTCTTTCCTAAAGAGATCTAAGACTGAATCAGGCACCTTATCTTTTATTTTCTTTGAGTTTTTCAAAACATAATTAAGCAATTGATCAGAAGCAACATCATTAAGTAAACGAGATGATAAAGGGTTCTTATTTCTAGAGAAATACTCAGAAAACATATTATCTAACTGAGATCTCAATTCTATTTTTTTTGCAAAACTTTCTAAGTCTTCTAAAAGGTTATTGGTTAATTCTTTAATATCTGTTTCCCCATTTTCTACACTTAACCCATTCAGTAAAGTACAGTTTTGTCCAACTTCTGAAGCGCGCCTTATATTTTCCTTAATGACAATAGCCTCAGTTTCATCTATCTTTGGTGAATCTGACAGAGAACAGAATAAAGAAAGCAATTCTAAGAATTCAACATCTTCAATTGAGATTCCAATTTCAGAATAGGGGTTGAGATCGATCGATCTAATTTCTAAGTATTCAATTCCTGATTTCTTAAGTTGGTTGTACTGTCTTTCAGTAGTAGAAAATGTTCCCTTAGGTCTAATATGGTTATAAAGCTCACTTTCCATCTGAATAGTGCCATTATTCAATTGCTGTTTCAGGTCTAATGATATGTCACTAAATTTTTCATTTGGAGTATTAATATAGTTTTGAATAGTTTCAAGATATTCTTCTAGAGAATTGAAAGTAATAAATTTTTCATCTTGTTCTTCTGAATAGTAGCCTAGCCTGCTTACCCTTAGAGAAGTAGATTTAGGCAGGTAGCAGTCTTCATCATTTAACTTATCAATATTGAGGTTTCTATCCTTAAGAAAAGATTTATGCGTGATAGGGGAACAGCCCATTAATCTCAAAACAAGAGGAAAGACTCTCAAAAAATTTCTACAAGCACCCAAGTATATATCTGTCTTACTTTCTGAAAGTGACTTAATTACAGAATCAGAAAAAGAAATATTGAAATGGATGCCAGCTGTACTTTGCATCTTGTCACCATATCTATTCCTTAGTCCCAATCTGTATAAATGAGCTAGCTTTGTAATGTTTGCATCTCTATGAGGAGGTAGTTTGATATATTTTCTTTTAAACCTTGGAGGCATGGAGTAATTCCATAGAAAATCTTCACCTAGATTAGACTCAACATAAGCATGAAGGTGTTTTAAGAACCCAAATAGCTCTTGGTTGTCTTCAAATGTTGGGGTGACAATTTCTAAATGAGGCTCTGAATAATCAAGTGTGACAAAACTATTGAAGTTATGAATTCCAAAAGTCTTAGGAAAATCATTATTTGATATTTTTCCATCAGGATCTGATCTTAAATTTTCTTTTTCTAAGCCTTTTATCGTTTTTCTATCAGAATTTAAAAAACTTGAGATTTTTTTTTGGCTGGTTTCAACCTTAGTCATAGATTACCTGGGTCCTGCATCAATTATTTGTTGAGCAACATCAAATTTTCTGAAATTTTCTTTAAATTTCATGCATAATTTATCGCATTCCTCATCATAATCATCAGCAGATGCCCAACAATTTCTTGGATTTAATAATTCTTGCTTAACTCCCTTAATATCTTTTGGAACATTTAGGTTAAGTTTTTCAAGATGGTTAAAATCATCTGTATCAATTTCATTTTCTTGTATGGCATTAATAATTGCTCTGGTTACAGGAATAGGAAACCTTTCACCAACCCCATAGCCGCCACCAGTCCACCCTGTATTAACCAAAAAGACTTTCGTATTATTTTTCTGCATTCTCTTTATCAGTAAATCTGCATATTCTCCAGCAGGTCTAGGAAAAAAGGGTGCGCCAAAGCAGGTTGAAAAAGCAAAATCCATTGATTTTGTGCTGCCAACTTCAGTTGACCCAACCTTTGCCGTATATCCACTTAAAAAATGATAAGCTGCACTATTTTCGTTCAGCATGCTTACAGGAGGAAGGACGCCTGAAAGATCACAAGTAAGAAAAATAATGTTATCTGGTTCGCCACCTTGATTCTCGGGAACAGATCCCTCAATGAAATCTCTTGGATAGCAAACTCTTGTATTCTCGGTATATCTGTCATCGTCATAATCTGGAATACCATTTTCATCAATCGCAACATTTTCTAAAATGCTGCCAAACTTTATAGCATCCCAAATTAATGGCTCATTTTCTTTAGAAAGTTTAATGCATTTCGCGTAACATCCACCCTCTAAATTAAACACTGCCCCATCACTCCAGCCATGCTCATCGTCACCAATTAATGAACATTTAGGATCTGCTGATAATGTTGTTTTTCCAGTTCCAGAGAGCCCAAAGAAGAGTGTAGTTCTTTTGTCTTTAGTCTGATTAGCTGAACAATGCATTGGAAGAACATCTTTTTCAGGCAATAGGAAATTTTGAACGGCAAACATTGATTTTTTCATTTCTCCTGCATACTTCATTCCTGCTATCAATACCTTTCTTCGTAGAAAATTAATAATTACACAAGATTCAGAATTAGTATGATCCACCTCTGGATCGCAAACATAGTCTGCAGCTGTCATAATTTTCCAAGTTTCTTTTTCTTCTTCATTAAATATTTCAGGAACTATGAAGATAAGTTTTGAAAATAATGAATGCCATGCTTTCTCAGATTTAACAACTACAGGAATGTAATGATCTTTATTAGAGCCAACATGGACCTCAGACATATAACAGTCCTTGCTGTCTAAATAGTCGGAAACCTTGCTCCATAAATCATCAAAGTGATCAGCTTCAAAAGGGATATTAACTTCACCCCAATCAATTTTGTCAGCTGTACTATTTTCTTGGACTATAAAACGGTCGCTTGGACTTCTTCCGGTTCTATTCCCAGTTAGCGCTAAGAATGCACCTGTATTAGTAAGCTCCCCTTCGCCATTAGCAATTGCTTGCTCGATTAGTTTTGAATTAGTTAAGTTAAGCTCTCGTGACATCAGTTATATTTATGGCCCTTTAAAATAATTAGAAGGTATCTTACCAGCATTAAACCTATCATTGAAGCAAAAAATACCATTGACCATTCAGCAATATTTAGGCCTAGGAGCGACCAGGAATCCTCTGCGCATTTGCTGCTTCCTTGAAAAACTTTTGACATGGCATCAAAGAATGGGTACATATCAAACAATAAATAAAAAGGTGTATCACAATAACCAGCAGCTAACTCATCTTTAGGAATATTCTGAAGATAAATTTGACGTCCGCTTGCCGAAATACCAAATGCTAAAGCAAAAACTCCTAAAAAATCAAAAAGAAATTTAAATCTCGGAACTACCATTTTAAGTAGAAATATAAAAAAGACTGCTTGAGCAGAGTATTTCTGCAATATACATAGATTGCATGGCTCAAGACCTACAATATTTTCAAGATAATACTGACTTCCAACAACAATTGCTGCACAAAA
>AACY020561792.1_pt1 | contig 10998 bp, 10 predicted proteins | sample 267378 | NCBI WGS metagenome assembly AACY02 (sample SAMN02954345, study PRJNA13694) | marine metagenome | biome: aquatic; feature: ocean; material: water; isolation source: isolated as part of a large dataset composed predominantly from surface... | reverse complement strand
GGGCTTTAAGAATGTGTAATGTAGCGGTTACTACCTGCTCCCCCTCAAGGACTCGAACCTTGGACCCTCTGATTAACAGTCAGATGCTCTAACCAACTGAGCTAAGGAGGAAAATGTTGGCAAATATAATTTTTATTTGGTTGCTATCAAACGCATATATAGAAAATAATATTCCCTTGTCTATGAGAGTATAAAACGATATATGTCGTTACCGTTGGCAAATACAAACAAGCCCAATAATAAAAATAGGCCTATCATCTGTGCATATTCCAACACCTTTTGATGTGGCTTGCGTCCCGTTAGCATTTCGTAGGTTAAAAACACCACATGACCGCCGTCCAATGCTGGAATGGGCAACACGTTCATAAACGCCAAAATAATAGATATCAAGGCCGTACGTTCCCAAAATACGCGCCAGTTCCACTCGGCTGGAAACAAACTGCCAATGGTGCCAAAACCACCCAGCTGGCTTGCGCCCTTTTTAGTAAACACAAATTTGAACTGGGCAATGTAATCGTACAACGTCCAGTATCCGTAATTAAATCCTTCTTTGATGCTCTGCCCTACATCATAGGTATAGGTGGTCGCTTTTGGGAATGTTCCTTTATAATAGATGCCCAAGGTGTCTCCCATGGCTACTGGAATTTCAATTTCACTTATGATGTTATCTCTTGAGATTTGCATCACTACCTTTTCTGATTGGCGTTGCTTAAAGGCATTGCTTACTTGAACAGGAGGTATCGTTGTTGGATGCCAAGGGTTGATTGCCGTTCCGTCAACTCCTATGATTTGATCGTTTGCCAAAAGACCAGCTGCTTCGGCTGAAGAGCCTACCACCACTCGGTCTATTATCGCTGGAATATAGGGTACAAAAGGAATCATTTCGCCTGCTGCAAAAAGTTGCTTGCCAAAATCTTCTGGAATGGCTACGGATGCATTCGTACCGTCGGCACGAACCACTTCTACGGTAGAAACATCACGTAAAAACAACCATTTATTGATGTCCATGGCATCGTCCAATACCATGCCGTCAACGGATGATATCTTATCGCCAACATCAAATCCCAATGCGGCGGTTGTGGGCGTAGGTGCCAATCCGTAGGCCAAGGTGTCGTTGGTGATTACCGTTTTCCCCCATACGAACATGACCATCATATAAATCAAAAAGCCAAGCACCAGGTTGACCGTAACGCCGCCCAACATGATGATCAGCCGTTGCCATGTTGGCTTGGCGCGAAACTCCCAAGGTTGGGCGGGCTGTGCCATTTGTTCGGTGTCCATGCTTTCGTCTATCATCCCTGATATTTTCACATAACCACCAAGCGGCAGCCATCCAATTCCGTAGACGGTTTCGCCTATCTTCTTTTTAAAAAGTGAAAACTTGACGTCAAAAAACAGGTAGAATTTTTCAACCCGTGTTTTAAAAAGTTTTGCTGGGATAAAATGTCCTAGTTCGTGTAGAACGATAAGTAAGGATAAACTTAAAATCAGCTGACCGCCCTTAATAAGGAAAAGCTCCATGGGAAAAATTTAGTAGACAAATGTAAGGGATTTGAACGAGCTAAAAAACGTGGAAGTTGTATCTTTGTCACATGGAGTTGCTCCGATTTTTTAAACGCTTTCGATTTGTAGGTCTCGTTATTTTAGGGCTATCAATAATTATCATCGCAATCTTCTACACCGCTTTGAAGCCAACAGCAGTGCTGCCAGTGTACCAACCCGCCATGGTGGATCCAGAACTCGTTGACGAAAGCATACAGTACGTGAAGAAATACCACACCATTGCCCCCTTTTCCATGATCAATCAAAACGGGGAAACAATAACAGCAGCTGATTATGACAATGCCATATATGTAGCAGATTTTTTCTTTACCACCTGTCCGAGCATCTGTCCCATCATGACCAAAAACATGTATGCGTTGCAGCAAAAACTCAGCTCTTACCCAGCTGTTAAATTGCTTTCTTTCAGTGTTACTCCCGAGATAGATTCCGTGGCACAGCTAAAACGCTATGCCGTTGAAAACAAGGTCGACGATAGCAGATGGAATTTGGTAACAGGAAATAAAAAAGAAATTTATCAGCTTGCGCGCAAATCATATTTGGTTGTTAAAGAAGATGGCGACGGCGGCCCGAACGACATGATACATACCGAAAACTTTGTGCTCGTTGACAAACAAAAGCGCATTCGCGGCTACTATGACGGCACGCAAACATCAGCCATGGACGATATCCTCCGCGATATTGCCATTTTAATCCAAGAAAAGTGACATTTGTTATGTCTATTTAATGTGCTAAAGCTTACATTTGCTCTTTAAAATTGGTCTAAATAAATGGAATTAACGCTGGCAGATTTGGAAATTGGCGATGTGGCTACCATCGAATCTTTTGATGTAGAGCAGCTTCCAATGAAACTTATCGAAATGGGTTGTCTCCCTGGAAACAGGGTGAATTTACTGCAAGTAGCGCCCAGCAACGATCCCTTATACCTCAACATTTCCGGATCCTTTCTGGCCATAAGAAGAGAAACGGCAGTACAAATCATTGTTCGTAAATAGGGTGAGTAAAAACATAAACGTTGCGCTTATTGGAAACCCGAATACCGGGAAGTCATCGGTATTCAACCAACTCACGGGCCTCAATCAAAAAACGGGAAATTACCCCGGCATCACGGTAGAAAAAAGACAAGGCGTTTGTCGCTTACCGAGAGGCGTGAAGGCGCGCATATTAGACCTGCCAGGCACCTATAGCCTCAATGCATCCTCTTTGGATGAGAACGTGGTGGTTGAACTGTTGCTCAATAAAAACGACAAAGATTTTCCAGATGTTGCTGTAGTGATTTCCGACGTGGAGAACTTAAAGCGAAACATGCTGCTGTTTACCCAAATTAAAGACCTTAATATCCCAACCATTTTGGTCATCAATATGTCGGACCGCATGAATCGCAAAGGCATCAGCATTGATGCTGAAAAAATGGAAGAACTGCTTCAAGCAAAAGTAGTTTTGGTCAGTGCTCGAAAAAACGAGGGTATTGATACGCTAAAACAACACATTACTTCCTATAAAAATATTTCAACACTGCCCTGTGTTTCCATCGCATCAATTGACCAAGATTATTTTGCTTCGTTGAAACGTACATTTCCAAATCAATCGCTATACAAGCTCTGGTTGGTTATCACCCAAGATGTGAATTTTGCACGAATAGAACGACAGAAAATGGAAGCGCAAGATGCAACCCATACGCGCAGCCGCTCCTTCTTAAAACGACTTCAGCAGAAAGAAACCATCAAACGCTATCAGTACATTAACAATGTGCTCAAGGCGTGTTATAACAAAGACAGCGCTAAGGCAACCGACTTGCGGGGTAGGCTCGATCGCATACTTACCCACAAAGTATGGGGCTTTGTGATTTTCTTTTTAGTTCTGTTTACCATTTTCCAAGCTTTATATGATTGGAGCAGTGTTCCAATGGACGTCATAGACACCTCCTTTGCCCAACTCAGTGACTGGGCCAAAGTGAATCTGCCCAATTGGTTGGCGCCTAACCTCATCGCAGAAGGCGTCATTCCAGGACTGGGAGGCATTGTCATTTTTGTGCCTCAAATTGCCTTGCTTTTCCTCTTTATTGCCGTTTTAGAAGAAACCGGTTATATGAGTCGTGTGGTGTTTATCACAGACCGCGTGATGCGGCGTTTTGGGCTAAGTGGAAAAAGTGTCGTTCCCTTAATTTCGGGAACGGCATGTGCTATACCCGCCATCATGGCAACACGTAATATTGAAAATTGGAAAGAGCGACTCATCACCATATTGGTGACTCCTTTTACCACCTGTTCTGCACGATTACCTGTTTATCTCATTCTCATCAGTCTGGTGATTCCAAACGACCGAATATTGGGCGCTAACCTACAAGGTCTGGTGTTGATGTTCTTTTATCTACTCGGTTTTGCGATGGCATTGCTTGCCGCATTTGTGTTACACAACACCTTGCCAAAACGGCAAACCAGTCATTTCGTTGTAGAAATGCCAAACTATCGTATTCCACTGTTAAAGAATGTTATCGTTACCATAATTGAAAAGACAAAATCCTTTGTGCTTGAAGCGGGAAAAATTATTTTGGCAATATCCATTTTACTTTGGGTAATGGCTTCAAATGGCCCAGGAGCTACTTTTAAAAACGCCCCTGAAATAGTCGCCGCCCAAGCGGAAGTTACTGATGCCAATTTTGAGCAAAAATTAAGTGCCTACAAACTCGAACATTCATATTTGGGGTATGTGGGAAAAGGAATTGAGCCCATAATTCGTCCGTTGGGCTACGATTGGAAAATTGGCATTGCCATTGTTAGTTCATTCGCTGCGCGTGAAGTATTTGTCGGAACGCTTGCCACCATTTACAATGTTGGTGATTCTTCGGAAGTAACCATAAAAAACCGCATGTCTGCCGAGACCTATTCCGATGGAACGCCTGTTTTTAACCTTGCTTCGGGCTTATCGCTTATGGTATTCTATGCCTTTGCCATGCAATGTATGAGTACTCTGGCCGTTGTGCGAAAAGAAACCAACAGCTGGCGTTGGCCCGCCGTCCAGCTTGTCGTCATGACCCTAATCGCCTATTTGGGCGCATTGGTAACATTTCAATACTTTAGCCTATAATTATGGAAAACGTAATCATCATCACAGCTGTACTTTGGTCGTTGTATTTTCTAATACAGCGTTTTCGTCCAAGAAAAAAATCGGCTGGGTGCGATACAAAAGGCTGTGGTTGTCACTAGCCGCCAAGCGCTACGTCTAGCGTCATCATTACTACAAAACCACCAATAAAGCCCAAGGCCGCAATATCTGTGTATTTGTCCAGTTGGGTTTCTGGAATTACCTCCTCCACTACAACAAAAATCATGGCACCAGCTGCAAAGGCAAGTGCATAGGGTAAAATAGGCGTGAAAAAAGTAACGGCAAAAGCACCGATTACAGCAGCTATAGGTTCTACAACAGCAGAGGCCTGCCCGTAAAAAAAGCTTTTTCGCCTGCTAAGCCCCAAGCGACGCATGGGCATGGAAACAGCAATGCCCTCTGGGAAGTTTTGTATGCCAATACCAATAGCCAAAATCACAGCACCAGCAATAGATGCCTCGGGTAGACCCGCGGCAACACCGCCAAATAAAACACCCACAGCCAATCCTTCTGGAATATTGTGAAGCGTAATGGCCAAAACCATAAGCGTGGTACGGTGCCAGGGCGTTTTGATTCCCTCTGACTCCTTAAAGTTAATGTGCAGGTGTGGCAAAACTTTGTCCAGCCCAAAAATAAATAACGCCCCAAAGGAAAATCCAACAGCCGCCGGTATAACCTTGACAAAGCCCTCGCCCGGACTCATGTCAATCCCAGGAGCCAATAAGCTCCAAAAACTAGCGGCCACCATAACACCTCCTGTGAAGCCTAACATGCCATCAAGAACAGCACGGTTCATTTTCTTAAATAAAAAAACAAATGATGCGCCTAGTGCAGTAAGTCCCCAAGTGAAAAGGGTCGCATAAAGAGCCCCCAATATTGGCGGGGTTTTTTCAAAGAAATTAAGAATCGATTCAAACATGCTGCAAATATAATTGATTGAACTGTTTCTACTGTTGTGCTTAATCGGCATATTTTGTACGTTTGGCGAGGTGGAAAAGGAGCAGGTTTACGATTTTACATTTGCAGGTGCTGGAGCGGCTACGCTTCAGATTGTTGAAAAACTATTGCAATCAGGCAACTTTACCGATAAGCAACTGCTTGTTTTGGAACAGGATCCCAATAAAGAAAACGACCGTACTTGGTGTTTTTGGGAAGCCAAAACCAACACACAATGGTCCGAACACATTGTCAAAGAATGGGATAATATTTGCTTTAGATCCACAAACCTGTCTTTAAAAGAGCATATAAGTCCATTATCATATAAAATGATGCGTAGTGGCTCCTATTACGCTTCCATGCGCACACTGATTAAACAGCACAACAACATTACGCTTAAATATGAAGGGGTTGCTTCTTTTGAAGAACATGAATCAGGAGTACGGATAACTACCAACGAAAAAACCTACAACACCAAACTTTTCTTCAACAGTATTTTTGACTGGGAGGTGGTGCAACAACAAAAACGCTATCCCGTGCTACAGCAACATTTTGTCGGTTGGTTTATCAAAACCCAAAAGCCCCATTTTGATGCAGATTCTGCAACTATTATGGATTTTAAGGTAGCCCAAAAGGGCAGCACTCGGTTTATGTATGTATTGCCGTCTAGCGAAACGGAAGCGCTGATCGAATACACCCTTTTCTCAAAAGAAAAATTAAAACCCGCTGCTTATGAGCGGGAGCTACGTGCCTACCTAAGCGAGAAAGACATCCGCGATTATACCATCGAAGAACAAGAAGCAGGAAACATTCCCATGACTTGTTATCCCTTTGCCAAGCACAACAGCAAGCGCATACTGCATATTGGTTCTGCAGGCGGCTGGACCAAACCTAGCACGGGCTTTACCTTTGCGTTTATAGAACGAAAGGCCACGGCCTTGGTAGATTTTCTTAAATCAAACACAGACATGCGGCAATTTGAAAAACGCAATCGGTTTTGGTGGTATGACCTACTCTTTTTGGACGTACTGGCGCGGCACAACCACAAAGGAAGTTTTTTGTTTTCGCGTATGTTTCAACACAATAAACCTGCAAGAATTTTTAGGTTTCTAGAAGAACGCTCGTCCCCAAAAGAAGAAGTACAGATCATGCGTAGTTTTCCGTTGGGCTTGTTTGTGGGACAGGTGTTCCGCCGACTATTGCGTGCGTTTCATTAACCAATTCCCAAAATCTTTGAAGCGCTGCATATGCGCCGTTTTTAAGGGGATTCCTTCCAAAACATCAAAGGCATTTTTGGTATAACGGGCCACCTCAGCTAACGTAGCCTTATCTGCCTTGGCCGCTTTAAACAGCTCGGTAACAGCCGATATTTTGGTGCTGTCATCTTTGGGTGTATCCGAAAACCAACGGGTTAATTCTTGCTGCTGTTCAGGCGTTCCATGGGCATGAGTAAGGTGTACTAAGATGGTTTTTTTGTTTTCAGCAATGTCTCCGCCAATGCGTTTGCCAAAAGTAGCGGCATCGCCAAAGGTGTCTAAATAGTCGTCTTGCAATTGGAAGGCAATACCCAACTGCTCACCAAAACGATACAACTGCTTGGCATGTGCTGGGTCAGCACCACCAATACGTGCGCCCATTTCCATGGCGCAACCCACCAACACAGCTGTTTTTAGGCGAATCATTTCCAAATACTGCGCAATGCTAACCGCTGCGCTGGTCTCAAAATCGACGTCGTGTTGTTGCCCCTCACACACTTCTAAGGCGGTTTTACTCAAAAGTTGGGTAAGCGCTTTGAATTGCTCGGGCGGATATTCATTTAAACATGCATAAGCTTGTATCAGCATGGCATCACCCGAAAGAATGGCCGTGTTTACATCCCATTTTTGATGTACGGTTTGCTGGCCTCTGCGCATGGCTGCCTTGTCCATAATATCGTCGTGCATGAGCGTGAAATTGTGAAAAATTTCCACTGCCTTGGCCGCAGCAAGTCCCGCCTTGGGCGCTTTTCCAAAGGCCTCACAAGCCATCAACACCAAAACAGGACGAAGGCGCTTACCGCCTAAGGACAATAAGTAATCAATAGGGGCGTATAGCCCGTGTGGTGCTTTGTCTTTGTTCGCCGAAATAAGCGATGCGTCAAGAAGTTTTTGGTATGCTGTTAAAAATTTCATGCATGTAAAAATACGTTATGGAATTGTAACGATGCAGTTAAGATTAAAAAACCTTGGAAACTTTTTTGGTGTTTAAAGTTTCCTGTGTATTTTTGCCTGCTATTTGCTATGAAAAACATACTTCCCCATGTACCGAAATGTTTCTTACGTTTGGTTTTAAAAGCGTAACCATGGACGATATTGCCCGAAAATTAGGGGTGTCCAAAAAAACACTTTACACGTATTATTCAAACAAAGAGGAATTGGTGCGGGCTTGTGTGTTTGACTTTTTCAATTACGTTACAGAAGAAATAAACCGCATTTGCCAGCAATCTAAAAACCCCATCATTGAATTGCACGACATCAAAATGTTTATGATGCGGCATATCAAAAACGAAAAGATTTCACCCCAATATCAGTTAGAAAAATACTACCCAGAAATTTTTCATGAGCTCAGCGACAAGCAACTCCACTTTATGATAGGATGTGTCAGTAAAAGTCTTAATTCGGGTGTAGCCATGGGCTTATTTCGAGATAATTTAAACATTCCTTTTATTGCGCGTTTGTACTTTAATGGTATGATGGGAATAAAAGATCAACGTTTATTTCCCCCCGATGAGTTTCTCCATAGTCAACTTATGACAGATTATTTGGAATACCATTTACGTGCGATTTGTACTCCCAAAGGAATTGAAATTTTTAACACCATCGAAAGCCACCAACATGCATAAATACCTTTTTTGCTTCCTGTTTTTTGCTTCTCTATCTACATCTGCTCAAGAGCTTGATATGGATACTGCCATTGAGCTGGCAAAAACGAATAATAGAACGCTACAAAATGCAGGTACAGACATTCTTATTGCGCGTCAAAAAAGACTGGAAACAATCGCAGATGGACTTCCGCAGATTTCTGCATCTGCCGGATACTTAAACTCCCCTAATCAACCTGTATCGGTTGTTCCGGCGCAGTTTTTTGGTGGTACGCCAGGTACGTACACAAGTTTGACGTTTGGCTTGTCGCAAAGTGCCACTGCTGGATTGCTCCTTGAGCAAATGATTTTTGATGGATCATATCTAGTAGGCTTACAAGCATCTAAAGTGTATTTACAAATCTCCGAACAAGCCTTTATCAAAAGTGAGCAGCAAATTGTAACAGCTACCGTAGAGTCGTATGTAAATGCACAACTTGCGCAAGCACAACTTGACGTGCTCGAAAAAAACCTAGCCGTAGCTCAACTCAATTATGCAGATGTTACGAAACTCTATGAAAATGGACTTACCGAGGAGGAAAATGTTGAGCAGCTGGCCTTAAGTGTAGCCTCATTAAAAAGTGCTGTGTATTACAATCAAAACATGGTTCGAATTACTAAAAATATGCTGTGTTATGTTATGGGCGTTTCCTTAGATAAGCCCATAGTACTGACCAGTACTCTTGAAGTGCTTTCGCTAAGGGCACAAAAACAAGAGCATGGAGCCTTGAGTGTAACACAAAATATTGATTATCAAATTGCCCAAAATGATATCAGGTCTAAAGAACTACTGCTTAAGCTCGAACGCTTTAAGGCACTGCCTAGAATTTCTGCTTTTGCCAATAGTGGCTATGATGGATTTGGTGAATCGTTTGCGTTTTTTAGTAGCGAACAAGAGTGGTATCCCAGAACTACCCTTGGACTAAACATAAACTTTCCTGTGTTTACGAGTTTTCAAGGGAAAACCAAAAAGCAGCAAGCCAAACTAGAATTAGAAAAATCAATCAAACAAAGTGAAGATATTGTTCAGCAACTTTTGCTTGAAGAAAAGTCATTGAGAAATGAAGTAACGCTTCATTTAAAAAATCTGAAGACTACCTCCGAAAGTTTAGCCCTAGCGAAAAGTATCGAACAAAAAAACCAGATTAAATTTAAAGAGGGTATGGTTTCTAGCTATACACTCAGACAAGCACAAGCACAACTATATCAGGCACAAAACGATTACCTGACAGCCATGCAACGACTGATCTTGGCAAAAGCAAAATTATCCTTGTTACTTAAACCCATAACGCCCAAAAACAAATGAAAAAAATATTCTTCTTAGCCTCATTGATGTTCCTGATTGGCTGCAGCACTGCTGAAACTCCGGACACCAATACGCTAATCGAGCAAGAAAATGTAGAAGGACTACGCGCGCTTCAAGCCGAATTGGTCAGTCAAAACAACCTGCTCAAGCAAGAGCTCAATCTGGTTATAGACGCCATTGATCGCTTAGACAAGGACAAAAAGAAATCATTGGTAACTGTTCTACAGCTAAAAGAAACAGACTTTGTCCATACCGTAATACTGCAAGGAATAGTCAAGACAGACCAAAACATGATGCTCAACGCTGAGTATGCGGGGGCGGTCAAAAAAATTCACGTTTCGGAGGGGCAAAAAGTTAGAAAAGGAGATTTGCTCATCACGCTTGATGATGGAGGACTTGCGCAAAACTTGGCCTTACAGAAAGTTCAGTTGGACCTTGCCAAAACCTTGTACGAGCGTCAAGAGAGACTTTGGGCGCAAAAAATTGGTGCTGAGATTGACTACCTACAAGTCAAAACGGCGTATGAAAGCCAAAAGAAAGCCTATCAACAGCTACAACAGCAGCTTAACAAAAGTAAATTATATGCCCCTTTCTCAGGAAGGGTAGATGATATTGTTGTGGAAGTTGGCGAGTTGGTTACTCCGGGGGCTAGTCCACTGCTTCGTCTGATAAACCTAAACAATATGTATGTAGAAGCCGATGTGCCAGAAGCCTACTTCCCTAGCATAAACAAGCGGACTGCCGCCACTATCGAAATCCCCGTTTTTGATTATTCTTTTAAAAGTCGAGTAACACACAAAGGAACGCATATCAATACTGGAAACAGAACCTTTAAGGTTTCCCTTGCTACAAACAATGCAAAAAGTTTGGCACCGAATCTCATCACTTCGGTACGTTTGGTTGATTACCAAAACCCGGCAGCAATCGTGGTTCCACTAGATATCATCTCCGAAAACTTTGATGGAGCCCAATACGTTTATGTCGTAAACAGCGATGAAAAAGCAGAAAAACGCTTTGTAAAAACGGGCTTGGTTGAAGGAGCTTATGTAGAAATTTTAGAAGGGCTTAGCGTGACAGATAGAGTTATCAATGAGGGCGCGCGATTGGTCAAGGAAAATGAAAACGTTCAGGTTACAAACAGTTTATGAGCAAAGAAAATAAATCCAATAAAGCTTTTGGTCTATCCGTATGG
>AACY020367940.1_pt1 | contig 11010 bp, 7 predicted proteins | sample 267378 | NCBI WGS metagenome assembly AACY02 (sample SAMN02954345, study PRJNA13694) | marine metagenome | biome: aquatic; feature: ocean; material: water; isolation source: isolated as part of a large dataset composed predominantly from surface... | reverse complement strand
TCCTTGGAATCGACCTTGGGACCTCCGAGGTCAAAGCGCTACTCACAGACGACGAATCGCATACGCTGGCCACCGGCAGCGCACGGCTTGAAGTCGAAAACCCTCACCCCCACTGGTCCGAACAGAGTCCGCAGGCGTGGTGGCACGCCACGCTCGATGCCGTCACGCAAGTACGAACGTCCAATCCCGCCGGCTTTTCGGCGCTACGTGGTATTGGGTTATCTGGACAGATGCATGGCGCGACCCTGCTCGATCGGGCCGGCCAGGTGTTACGTCCAGCGATTCTGTGGAACGACACACGGGCATCCGCCGAATGTGTGGAGCTTGAAGCGCTGGTTCCAGAATCGCGCCTGATTACCGGCAACCTTGCGATGCCGGGTTTCACGGCGCCGAAACTGCTCTGGCTGTCCAAGTACGAGCCGGCCGTGTTCCGCGCAGCGCACAAGGTCCTCTTGCCGAAAGACTACGTAGCGTGGCGGCTAACCGGCGAGTTCGTCTCCGACATGTCCGATGCGTCGGGCACACTGTGGCTCGACGTCGCGAAGCGCGACTGGTCGGACAGGATGCTCTCCGCGACCGGCCTGTCGCGTGAGCACATGCCCAGACTGGTGGAAGGCAGCGAGGCTGCGGCGCAGTTGAGCGACACTTTGCGGCGCGAATGGGGCATTGCCAACCCTGTGCTCCTGTGCGGCGGCGCGGGTGACAATGCGGCCAGCGCGATCGGCATGGGCGTCGCCGGGTCAGGTAGCGCGTTCCTGTCGTTGGGCACCTCCGGCGTGCTGTTTGCCGGGACTGACCGGTTTGCGCCAAATCCCGCGCAGGCGGTGCACGCGTTCTGCCATTGCTTGCCCGGCCGTTGGCATCAGATGAGCGTTATCCTGTCGGCGGCGTCAAGTCTCGCGTGGCTGTCCGACGTGCTCAGGAAAGATGTCGCCGATCTTGCCGGCGCGGCCGCGAATGCCGACGCACAGGGCGCGCCGCTGTTCCTGCCGTACCTGAGCGGTGAGCGTACGCCTCACAATGATGCGAACGCGAAGGGGGTGTTCTGGGGCCTCACCGGTGCCCACGGCGAGGCCGACCTTGCTTACAGTGTGATGGAAGGCGTAGCTTTCGCGATGGCCGACGGCTACGCAGCGCTGCAAGGCGCCGGCACAACCCTGGAAACGGCATCTTTCATCGGAGGCGGCTCGCGGAGCCGTTTCTGGGCAAAGCTGTGTGCAACCACCACTGGCGTTGCAATGCGCCGTCATCATGGCGGCGACGTCGGCGCTGCTTTAGGCGCGGCACGGCTTGCGCGGTTGGCCGTTACAAAGGAGAGCATCGCACAGGTGTGTACGTCACCCGCAACGATCGAGGTCTGCGAACCCGACGCCGCACAGCGGCCCATGATCGAGAACCGGCTTGCGCGATATCGCAGACTGTACGAGGCACTGAAAGGCATTTCTCTTTGATCTATGACGTCATGATTGCCGGCGGCGCCCATCCGCCAGTGGGCCGCAGCGCTCCCGATTTCGAGCTGCTCGACGCGGCTCGGATCGCGTCTCGCGGCATGGGTTAAGCTACCCGCATGGATATCCGCCAGCTCAAATACTTCGTTGCCATCGTCGATTGCGGCAGCCTCTCGAAGGCGGCCGAACAGCTTTGCGTGGCTCAGCCTTCGCTTAGCCAGCAGGTCGCCGGGCTCGAAACCGAACTGAAAACAACCCTGCTGCTGCGCAGTCACCAGGGCGTCCAGCCGACCGAAGCCGGTCGCGCACTCTATCTTCGCGCTCGCGACGTGCTCCGTCAGATGGCGCAGATTCCCCTCGCGGTGCAGGTCAATGGCACGGAATCCGGGCAGGTTGCGATCGGCTTGCCGACCAGCGTCGCGGTCGTGTTCGCGCTACCCATGTTCAACTACGTACGGCGTCACTATCCCGGCATCCGTTTGCAGATCGTCGAAGGCATGAGCGGATACCTCGCCGAATTGATGGCGAACGGCCGGCTCGATATGGCCATCCTGTTTCGCGAGTCGGAAACGCGAGGCGTCTCGGTACATCCGCTGTTCGAGGAAAATCTGTTCGTGTTCGGACAGATCGCCGGCATCGGCCCAGCGCATGACGTCACGTTGCGTCAACTCGCGAATGTGCCGATGGTTCTACCGAGCGCGGCGAACGGTTTGCGCGTGCTGATCGAGCGCGCCTTCGCACGCGAAGGCATCGAGCCCGATATCGTCGCCGACGTCGACTCGCTGCCGACCATGCTCGCCATCGCACGCCAGGGCGAGGTGGTGACGATCGTCTCGTCGGATGCATTCGGGCGCAACACCGCGGACCAGCATCTGATCCATCGGCTGATCGATCCCGAGATCAGCCGTCCCGTCGGCTTGTGTGTGCCGAATGCGCTGCCCACCAGCGCCGCGTCGCTGGCGATTCAGAAGGTGGTCACACGCCTTGTCGCCGAGCTGGTCGAAAGCGGCGTCTGGTCCGGTGTGCTGCCCCCCAACGGCGCCGGCACGTCATAGCTATAGGCGTCGCCTATACCCGGTAGCTCCAATCGGTATTTCACGCCGATGCGGCACGCGTCTACATTGTGGCCTTCGCAGTCGATAAGAGATGCTCGCACAGAGCCCGAAGGAGACGCATGTACACCCAGATTTTCGACCCCGTCGCGCACTCGATAGGGGCTTCCGCATTTTTCGCCGTTCTTCCCCTGCTCACCCTGTTCGTCCTGCTAGGCGTCCTGCGCTTGCAGGCGCGCTGGGCAGCACTTGCTTCACTCGCGGTGTCGATGGCGGTCGCGATTTTCGTCTACGGGATGCCCGCCGGGCAAACAGCCAGTGGCGCACTCGAGGGCGCCGCGATCGGATTCTTTCCGATCATCTGGATTGGCATCAACGCAATCTGGCTGTTCAAGCTGACTCAGGAAAGCGGCCACGCCGACGTGCTGCGGCGCGCCCTCGCCCGCGTCAGCGCCGACCAGCGCGTGCAAGCGGTGCTGATCGCGTTCTGCTTCGGTGCGCTGCTGGAAGCGCTGGCCGGCGGTGGTGCGCCGGTCGCGATCTGCGCGGTGCTGCTGATTTCGATCGGTGTCGAGCCGCTGAAGGCCGCAGCGGTTTGCCTGATCGCCGATACCAGCCCGGTCGCGTTCGGCGCGCTGGGCTTGCCCATTACCGTGCTCGCCAAGATCACCCGTTTGCCGGTTCATGAGATCAGCGTGATGGTGGGACGGCAAACGCCATTGCTGTCGCTCTTCATTCCGCTGATCCTCGTATTCATCGTCGACGGCCGGCGTGGCATAAAGGAAGTCTGGCCGCTTGCGCTGGTCACCGGAGTCGTGTTCGCGTTCACGCAGTTTGCAGGGTCGATGCTGCTGCCGGTCGAACTCGTCGATATTGTCGCCGCATTGATCTGCGCGGGCGCTTCCATCGCGTTCCTGCGTCTCTGGTCGCCGGGCGTATTGCGCGCCGACCTGGCCGGCGCGGGAGCGGTCGTTGTCAATTCCGGTGGCCATCGACGTCCCGACGCCGACCATGGTCATGGCCTCGCAAGTGCGTCCCACAGCGCCACCATGGCTATGCCGATGCCGGGCTCAGGCACGCAGTTCCACCATCCAGCCGTGCGCGGCAATGCATCGGCCGACACTGCCCAGCCGCCCGATTCGCGCGCCGAGATCCTGCGCGCGCTCGCACCCTACGCCGCCGTGATCCTGGTCGTCGCAGCGACGCAGATCGGCTTTATCGGTCACGCACTGGGTGTCGTCACGTCGACGTTCGCATGGCCCGGCCTGCACGTGGTCGATCCGAAAGGGGCCGCCGTATCGGCTGCCGGCGCCAAGTTCGAATGGCTGCTTTCCGCCGGCTCGATCGTATTGATCGCCGGTTTGCTGTCCGCGCCGATCCTTAAGGTCAGCGCACCGATTGCCGCCCGGACCTATTTGAAGAATCTTCACGAACTGCGCTGGGCGGTCTTCACGGTGTGCTGCGTCGTCGGCGTGGCGTACGTGATGAACCTGTCCGGCCAGATCGTGACGCTCGGCATCTGGGCGGCCAAGGCGGGTCCGGCTTTCGCACCGGTGTCGCCGATTCTCGGCTGGTTCGCAACCGCCCTCACCGGCTCGGATACGTCGGCGAATGCGCTGTTCGGCATGTTGCAACTCACCACCGCCCATCACACCGGGCTGTCCGACATTCTGTTGACCGCGGCCAATACGTCGGGCGGCGTGGTCGGCAAGGCGATATCGCCGCAGAACCTCGCGGTCGGCGCGGTGGCCGTCGGCATGATGGGCAAGGAAGGCGTGTTGTTCAGACGCGTGGCCGGCTGGACGGTCCTGATGATCGCGGCGCTCAGTCTGCTGGTCTACCTCCAGTCCACGCCGGTGCTCGGCTGGATGGTGCCGTGATCGGCCCGGCCACTGCGGTGCCGCAGCGGGTGTCGTGCCGTGTGTGGTGCCGCGGGTGGTGCCGTGTCGCAAGAAAAGCCTGAGCACCCGTTTTACGCATTGAAATAGTGAGGATATGCAGAAGATGAACCATCCACTCAACGACATCACGGTCGTCTCGATCGAGCAGGCGATTGCCGCGCCGCTGGCAAGCCGGCATCTGGCCGATTGGGGCGCGCGCGTCATCAAGATCGAGCGCCCGGAGGTCGGCGACTTCGCCCGCAACTACGATACCGCGATGGATGGCCTGTCGAGCCAGTTCGTCTGGACCAATCGCTCGAAGGAAAGTCTCGCGCTCGACATCAAGACCGGTCCCGGGCAGGAAACGCTCGAAGCGCTGCTCGCCCGTGCCGACGTCTTTATCCAGAATCTGGCGCCCGGCGCGGCAGAGCGTCAGGGGCTCGACGCGAAGTCCCTGGTCGCGCGGTTCCCGCAACTGATCGCCTGCGACATTTCCGGGTACGGCTCCAACGGCCCCTACAGCAACAAGAAGGCCTACGACCTGCTGGTGCAGTGCGAGACCGGTTTCCTGTCCATCAACGGCACGCCCGAGACGCCGTCGAAATGCGGTCTCGCGATTGCTGACATCGCCACTGGCATGTACGCGCTGAACGGCATCCTGATGGGCCTGCATCAACGCTCGCGTACCGGCAAAGGCATGGCGTTCGAAGTCTCGCTGTTCGATGCGCTGACCGAGTGGATGAGCTATCCGGCGTACTACACGCGCGGCCGCGGCGAGCCGGTGCCGCGCAGTGGCGCCCGGCACGCAACCATCGCACCGTATGGTCCATTCGCGACCGGCGACGGCAAGACGGTTTTCTTCGGTATCCAGAACGAACGCGAGTGGCTCAGCTTCTGCACAGTTGTGCTGGACGACGCGGCCATCGCGGTCGAACCACGCTACGCTTCGAACTCACTACGGGTTGCGAATCGCGAGGCGCTGGAACGGACCATCGAGGGGCGCTTTGCCGCGTGGAGCAGCGCGCAGGTACTGGAACGGCTCGATCGCGCGTCGATTGCGAACGGCATGATGAACGACGTCGAAGCACTCCTCGATCATCCACAACTACGCGAACGCAATCGCTACCGCAGTGTTGAAACCGAGAGCGGTCCCCACGATATGTTCCTTCCGCCGGTGACGATCCCGGGGATCGAGCCCGTCATGGGTCCGGTACCGGCAGTTGGCCAGCATACCGATGCCATTCTCGCGGAAATCGCAGCGGATACACACTCGCAACGGAGCGGCGTATGAGTCAACGCGAATCGAATCCGCAGCGGCGCCCACGTACGACGCGCACCGTGCTCGCGGTGCCTGGACATCGCTTCAATATGCTGCAATCGGCGGCGGCTAGCGCGGCTGATGCAGTGTTCATCGATCTTGAGGATGCTGTCCCTGTCGACAAAAAAGACGAGGCGCTCAAAACTGCCGTGCAGGCACTCGCCGAACTCGACTGGGGCGACAAGACGGTCAGCGTCAGGATCAATGCGAACGAGAAAGGCATCGACGCGCACGAGGTCCGGACCTTGACCGCCGAAGCGCGGCGGCTCGATTCGATTCTCGTTCCGAAGGTGGAATCGGCGGACGTCCTTGCACAGGTGGAGCAGTTGCTGAGCGCTCGGCCCGAGTCATTTGCACCGCTCGAAATCGAAGCGTTGATCGAGACGGCGCGCGGCGTGATGAATGTCGATAGCATTGCCGGGGCGAGTAGCCGGCTCACGGCCTTGCATTTCGGGGTCGGCGATTTTTCGGCGTCCATCGGCGCGCGCAACGTCGAGATCGGCGGCACGCATGCCGGTTATGCCGTGACGCTCAAGGACGAAGCGGGCCACTACAGCGCCACGCCCCTCGACCTCTGGACGTACCCGATGATGCGGATTCTGGTCGCTGCGCGCGCTTTTGGGCTGCGTGCGATAGATGGTCCATGCGGCGCGTTTCGCGATCTCGTCCTGACGCGAGCCTGGGCACTGAAAGCCGCGGCGATGGGTTACGACGGCAAGCAGGTCATCCATCCCGGGCAGATCGAGCCGACCCGTTCGGCGTTCTCACCGACCGACGATGAAGTGCGTGCCGCCCGCCGAACCGTAGAGGCGCTCGAAACGGCTCAAGCCGCGGGCCTCGCAGCCATTTCGCTCGACGGCAAGCTGGTCGATTTCGCGAACGTGCGGATGGCGCAGCGCATCCTTGCGATGGCGGAACGGGGCTGAGCGACCGGTACGCTGCGAGAGGCGTTTGCCGAAGCGGCAGTGCAGTCGCAGCCGAACACGCGCATGGATGCTGAGACTTGCCGCAACGGCACTTCCTCGTGGAACCCGGTCTGATTTCTGTTCAGCGCGGCCATCGCCGGCGAGAGACAACGGCAAAGCTCACGGCGATCGAGCCCCCCTGCATGCGGCCATCGTCTGCCGGGAAGGCATCAGCGAACCGGGGGCGGCGCTCCCGCCCCACTAACCGCGCCTGCGCAGGTTCGGGATTGGCGATGGCGTCGTCAACCGGGACATCTACACGGTCCGTGCGGTTTGGGCGACACTTAGGATTGGGTAAGGCCATGGACAATCCCGCGTTGAGAGACATATCCGTATTGAACAACTCGCCAATCGATTAGTAAAATGAATGATTTGATCGAAACGATAACTACGCAGAATGGAACTGAAACTGCTGAGAACGTTTTTGTCGGTCGTCGAACTGCGTCATTTCGGCCGCGCGGCGGAGGCGCTTCACTTGAGTCAGCCGGCGTTGAGCAAGCAGGTTGGCGCACTGGAGGCTAGCCTGGGCGCGAAGCTGTTCGAACGTGGGCGGCATGGTGCGGAGCTGACGCGTTTCGGCGAAATTTTCCTGCCCGATGCGCAAGCGCTCGTCCACGACGCGGATGAGATTCTCGCGCGCGCACGAGAGGCGGCCAGTGGCAAGCGCGGGCATTTGCGGGTCGGTATCTGTCTGTCCGTGCTGACGATCGCGCCGCGGATCATCGCCGACTTCCGTCAACAGTATCCGGGCATTGCCATCGCGTTGAGCGACCTCTCTTCTGCCGAGCAAACCCGTCGCCTTCTGGCGGGAAAACTGGATGTGGGCTTTATGCGCGTACCCTCGGTCGAGGGTCTCTCGTCTCTTCGTGTGATCGATGAGAACCTCGCGCTGGCGTTACCTCCATCCCTTGAGCGCGTGCGTCTTCCTGCCGACTTTGACAAGCTGAATGAAATGGGTTTTCTGGCCCTGCGGCGTGCGCGCGGGCCTGGGCTCGCCGCTCAGGTCGACGGCTGGTGCCGCGAACAGGGCTTTGTACCGAACGTGACTCAGCAGGCTGACGATGTGCAGTCCGTCCTGGCATCGGTTGCTGCCGGCGTCGGCGTCGCGTTCGTCCCATCGGGTGCGCAACATCTGCTGCGGGATGCTACCGTGCTGCCGCTGCGAGGAAAGTGCGCGAAGTGGCGCGTAGGGCTTGTGTGGCCAGATGCGCGGAGCAACCCCGTTACATCGCGGTTCGTCTCGTTTGTGCGCGCCGCACTGAAAGGCGGCTGAGTCTTCTCTGCGGGGAGGACTACTCGTCCCCACGACTCAGGGTCAGCGTTTGCCGCGGCCACCAGCGGGTTTGCCAGCGGGCTTACGTGAGCCCCCAGCCGGCTTGCTGGCAGGTTTGCCGCGTGGCTTTGGCACGCTGAATGGGCTGCCGCTGGACAAACTTGTGCCTTTACCCGTAGTCACAGCGCGCTGCGCCGCCGGCTTGCGTTTGTTTTCGCTACTTTGCGGGCGCGGTTTTTTGCCTGGCACTTGCACGGGGCCCTGCGCAGCTTGTGGCACTTTCGGCTTCTTGGGTTTTTTAGGTTTCTTGATGATCTCGCCCGTCGCGCTGGTTTGCGGCACGCGATGTTCGGCCTCAAAACCCGGCTCTTCTTCACGGCGCAGCGTTTGCCGGATCAGCGCTTCAATCGCGGCCAGTTGCGGCGCTTCATCGGCACACACAAGGGACACCGCCACGCCGCTCGCACCCGCGCGGCCGGTACGGCCAATACGGTGCACATAGTCTTGCGCCACGATTGGAAGATCAACGTTGATCACCAGCGGCAGGTCGTCGATATCCAGCCCGCGCGCAGCCACGTCGGTGGCTACCAGCATACTGACTTCGCCCGTCTTGAAGCGTTCCAGCGCACGCAGTCGTGCGGGTTGCGGCTTGTCGCCGTGGATGGTGTCGACCGAATAGCCCGCGTCATCCAGCATGGCCGCCAGGTAATCCACGCCATTGCGAGTTTTGACGAACACCAGTGCGTGCTCCCAGTTGTTCTCGGCCACCAGGTGCATGAAGAGGTCAGGCTTGTTCTTTTTATCCACCGGTATCACCCACTGCCTGATCTTGCTGGCCGTGGCATTGGGCGGGCTGACGCTGATATTCACCGGGCCGCGCAGAATGCTCTCCGCCATCGCGCGGATGTCGTCGGTAAACGTGGCAGAGAACAGCAGGGTCTGGCGCTGAGCGGGCAACGCGGCAAAGACGGCGTTGAGTTCGCGCGAAAAGCCCAGATCCAGCATGCGGTCGGCCTCGTCCAGCACCAGCGTTTGTACCTGATCGAACTGCACTGCATTCTGGCGATTCAGATCCAGCAAACGGCCCGGCGTGGCAACGAGCACATCCACGCCTTTGCGCAACTTCATCATCTGCGGGTTGATGCTCACACCGCCGTAGGCGGCCAGAAATCGTAAGTCGAGGCCTTTGCCGTAATCGATAAAGCTTTGCAGCACCTGTTCGGCCAGCTCACGCGTGGGCACCAGCACCAGAACACGCGCGCGGTTGCTGGACACCGCCGGGCCGTGTTGCACCAGCCGCTGCAACAGCGGCAGCGCAAACCCCGCCGTCTTGCCCGTGCCGGTCTGCGCCGCAGCCATGACGTCCTTGCCACTGAGCACGGCGGGAATCGCCTTGGCCTGCACCGGCGTAGGTGTCTGGTAATTGAGGTCCTGCAAATTACGCAGCAAGGGATCGATCAGGCCAAGCGAGGCAAAAGACATTGGCGTATTCCGGGCTAAAGCCGCAATTCTAGCGGTTGCCGCCTGATTGCGCCGCGCAGATCAATGGACAAAAAATATCGACATTGATCGCCGCAGAAAAACCGTAGCGCTGCCAGGCGACTGAACTATGCCGGCCACCGTCACCCCTCATCTGCCATTTCGCTATCACGTGCGCGAGTTCGACACGGCCTAAAATGATGCCCGCGATTCACAAATGCGAAGTGTCGAGGCGCGCTCATCGATACGCCTCGTGCCTGTCCAGCACGCGCACATACGACGCGGCCAACATCGCAATCACGGAGGAAAGCAACATAAGGCAAAGCGGCGCGTAAGCTGCGTTGCCCTCCGTCAATACGGCTCCCGTCATCGAGGAAAGGGCGGAGCCGCCGGCAATGGTCATCGCGCCAACCAACCCGGATGCACTTCCCGCCAGCTCCGGGCGCACCGAGAGCGCTCCGGCATGGGCGCACGGATTTGACAGGCCGTTACCGACGCCGACTAGCATGCAAGGGCCGAACAGTGCTATTGCATGCCTGGCTCCGACGAAGAAGAGCATTAAGCCGATCAACGGACCGGCACAAGCAACGACACGTCCCACGGTGATGGTCGTAGCGAGCGGATAGCGGCTGGCGTAGCGCCCCGACAGGAAGCTGCCGAGCACGAAGCCGGCGGTGATGGAGCCCATGTACAAACCTAGCGTTGCCGGTGGTACATCGAACGCCGTTTTCGCGGCCAATGGAGCACCGGCCAGAAAGGCATAGAACGTACCCGTTGAGAACGCCATGCACAGCGCGTAGGCCCAGAAGCGAGGTTCGTGGATAAGCGCGGGATAGGCCCGAAACTGCTGCCTGATGGTGTCCGATGGATACTTGTTGGTCTCACCCAGGCGGAACCAGCACAGCGCAAACAAAGCTATGCCGGCAAGGGCGAGACCCCAGAAGATCGCACGCCAGCCGCTGGTTTCGTCGATAACGCCGCCGGCCGTCGGGCCGAGCATGGGGGCGAACGCCGCTGCCATCGCGGCATAGCCGATCCGGCTTGCGGCCCCCTCCTTCCCGGTCATATCCCTGATGGCGGCCATCGACACCGGATAACAGGAGGTGATCGGAGCCTGAAGCAAACGGAAAGCCAGAAAGGTCCAGATATTGCCCGCCAGCGCGCAGCCGAGCGACCCGACCACGAATACCGTCAGGCTGGTCAACACGATTGGCCGCCGTCCGAAGCGATCGGACAGCGGCCCCATGACCAGTTCCAGCACGGCGGCGACGGTTGCATATCCTGCCAGCGACAGGCTCACGAGCGCGTAGTCGGCGTGAAAATCCATCGCAATGTTCGGCAGCGAAGGCAGGAATATGCTCAATGGCAGCACAGAGAGCGCACACAGCAGAATCAGCGTGGAGAGCGTGGGAAGCGGTCGTGTTGAAGTCATCGGCATTTCCGATCGAAAGCAATTTCGCGCAGCGCAAAAAAAAGCCCCCGAACTTGTCGGGGGCGCATGGGGACGGCCAGGTGCCGTTACCGGACCATGCGCCGACTTCCTAGTACGATGATAAACGTAGCATTCATGCTGAATTTTTTCCTGGTCATCCTGA
>AACY020168003.1_pt1 | contig 11014 bp, 12 predicted proteins | sample 267378 | NCBI WGS metagenome assembly AACY02 (sample SAMN02954345, study PRJNA13694) | marine metagenome | biome: aquatic; feature: ocean; material: water; isolation source: isolated as part of a large dataset composed predominantly from surface... | reverse complement strand
TTGCAGCCATTGTATTTGTATTGGCATTACAAAAACTCAAACCATCTGTATTCTATTTGTTCGATGAAGTGGATGCACACTTGGATGCACCAAACTCTGAAAAGCTTGCAAAAATTATCGAACAACGCTCTGCTGGAAGTCAGTTTATCATGGTTTCACTCAAGGACTCTGTAGTTCAGAAAGCAAAACTGATTTACGGTGTATTTCCAAAGAACGGTGTATCTCATGTTGTCACATACAAGGACAAGCGCATACCTTCAATGACGAACTAGATTTTTTTATAACGAGTAATTCTTAAACAGATTTACCTAAATTCTCAACATCCATTAAAGAAATCACGATCAAAAATCTATCCTAATTTTCCTTTGTCTATTCAAATTTTTAGGATCTGGCTCAACTACTGAGTCTATTAGTGCCTGAGTGTAAGGGTGCTTTGGTTCTGACAAGACTTCGTCAATATTGCCTATTTCTACAATTTTACCGCGATATAGTATTGCAATTTTTTGTCCAAAATATCGAGCAGTAGCAAGATCATGTGTGATATACAAAAATGATATTTGGAATTTTTCTCTTAATTCTTTCATTAATTCTAAAATCTCAGCTCGAATTGAAACATCCAACATGGATACTGGTTCATCGGCTATGATCATCTTTGGTTTTATTACTAATGCTCGTGCCAGAACAACTCGCTGACGTTGTCCTCCTGATAGCATATGGGGATATTTTTCCATGATATCCTTGACTGGCTCAAGTTTAACTTGTCTTAACACATCTTGAATGATCTCTTGTCTTTGAGAATTTCCAATTTTGTTAATCTCAAGTGGCTCAGAGATAATCTGACGAATCTTCATCTGTGGGTTTATAGAATCATAGGGATCTTGATACACCATTTGTATCTCAGTGCGGATTTTTTTTAGCAATTCTGGATTGTCTCCTATCTCAGAACCATCATAGATTATTCTTCCAGAGTCTGGCATTATTGAATGCAGTATTAGTTTTGCAATTGTTGATTTCCCTGAACCGGATTCACCTGCCAAGACTAGTGTCTGACCGCGTTCTATGCTAAAAGAAACATCGTCAACTGCTTTGACTAGAGATAACTGCCTGCCAAAAAAGTTCTTTTTTGAATAATATTTTTTGAGATTATCTATCTGGAGTATTTTTTTCAATTACCTATAATGCTAAAAATAAGTATATCAATTAGTAGGCGCGACCAAAAATTGCATTTGTAATACTGGGTTTTTTACAAAATACACACTTGCCAGAATTCTCTGCATCGAATGGAATGACGCGAATATCCGCACCAGTATCTTCTTTAATCTGCTCCTCACATTCTCGCTTTCCACACCATCCTGCATCAATGAAACAACCTTTCTCCAATGCCTCTCTGAATTCAGAGTACTCTGATGTTTTTGCAGTTTTTTGTTCCAACATTTTTTTAGCAGCAGTAAACATTTCATCTTGAATTTTTTGTAAAATTATATCGATTTCCGATGTAATTGAATCCATAGGGAGATCTATTTTCTGTTTAACATGTCTAGTGGCATACATTACCTTGTTTTTATCAAGATCTTTAGGCCCAATCTCAATTCGTAATGGAACACCGCGCATTTCCCATTCGTTATACTTGAAGCCAGGTGTTAATTGGTCACGTCTATCCACATGAACACGTAAGCCCCTTTCTCTGAGTAATTTTTCAACCCTATCTGCAGCTTCGTTTACACGACCCGCATCGCTTTCATTATAGTATATTGGAACGATGATGATCTGAATTGGTGCAATTCTTGGTGGTAATACTAAGCCCTTATCATCACCATGAACCATTATGGTAGCACCAATTAGTCTCCAAGAGACACCCCATGATGTCTGCCATGCAAAAGTTTCGGCATTATTTTTATCCAAATATTTTACCTCAAATGGTTTTGAGAAATTCTGCCCAAGAAAATGCGATGTTCCCATCTGAAGCGCCTTTCCGTCAGGCATTATGGATTCCATCGTGGTCGTATAGACAGCTCCGACAAACTTCTCCTTTTCACTTTTCTTACCTGTGATTACTGGTATAGCGAGTTCTTCTTCGACGGTTTTCTTGTAAATTTCTAAAATCTGAATGACTTCACTTTCAGCTTCTTCTTTTGTGGCATGTACAGTATGGCCCTCCTGCCACAAAAATTCAGACGTCCTCAGAAATGGCTTGGTCGCTTTAATCTCTGCACGTAAAGCTGTATTCCAAAAATTAATTTTTAAAGGAAGATCACGCCATGAATGAATCCATTTTGAATACATTGAATATGCTAATGTTTCTGAAGTTGGCCTTAATGCCAGCTTGTCCCCAATCTCATTCTCACCTGAATGTGTCACCCAAAACACTTCTGGTGTAAATCCTGCAAAATGATCTGATTCTTTAGCAAGCAAAGATTCTGGTATCAATACTGGCAAAAACCCATTCCTGTGCCCAGTTGACTTAAATTTTTTATCTAATGTTTCTCTAATTGATTCCCATATGGCGTATCCATCTGGTCTTAGAACTATCAATCCCTTTACTGGTGCATAATCTGCCAACTCTGCTTTGAGTACAACCTGAGTATACCATTCAGAAAAGTCGTCTTTTTTTGATACTGTGATTCCAGCACTTTCCTTACTCAACTTGAGTTTTTCAATAAAGTGACGTAAATGAGCTTTTCCAAGTTTGATCTATTTGATGAGGATAAAAAATCTGATAATCCTTAAATCTTATTTACTACCAAATTCAGCATGTTCAAAATTACTGCTATTATTACAATCTTGGTTCTTGGAATTAGCATACCATTAGTTAGTGCTAATGAAGATGAGAGCCTAGCATTTGCAGGATATTTGGAAGAAACACTGGGTCATTTTTGGGCAATTGAACAAAACCTGGATGAAAGTAATGCTGAGCTCGCATTGGTTCACGCAACACATCCGATTGCAGAATTGTATCTCTCAATGAAGCCACAACTTTTACAGGCCAATCCCGAATTTGACTTAAAAATTCAAAAGACGCTAATTGATCTCAAGAAAGACACTGGCAGTGATGTATCAAGAAAAGACGCTCAAATGGCACTAGATAATGCAAAACAACTCATAGAAGAAGCGAGAAATCTGGTTATAGGTAATGAGTTAAGCTCTGATACAAAATTTAGAACAAATCTAATGATTGGATTACTTAGTACGTCAATTGGAGAATATGAGGAAGCTGTAAAAGATGGACAAATTGATATGATGGCAGAATTTCAAGATGGCTCAGCATTTGTATGGCGCTCTCAACAAATCTTTGAAGAAATAAAAGATGAACTTCCTAAGGTTCAATCTGAGAAAATCGCAAAAAAATTCCCAAAAGTGTGGGATGCTTATGATCAACGTCTAACGTCCGCTGAAATGAATGTTCTCGTTAATGAAATAATTCAGGATTTGGAATCAACCACTGGAGAAAAACTCTCATATTCCATTGAAAAACTATCGCCACTTAAACAGATTAAATCGGGAATTCTTCCAAAGGATGTAAAATGTAATGATGATAGACAGATAGTATTCAAAAAGTCCACTGGCAATCCAGCTTGTGTCAAATTAGAAACTGCTCAAAGACTAGTAAATATTGGTTGGGCAATAATTCAGTAGTAATCTTTTCACTTTTTTAGTGGTGAACCCTTACACAAAACTTTGCCCATAACTCTTGATTGGAAATTAGAGCAAACAAAACACTGTATGAAAGATGTATTTCCCTTTAAAACTGGACAGTCAACATACTCTTGTTTCATTTTCTTTAACATCTTTGGACTAACGCCCTTAAGTTTGAGTTTTCCTTTGTCATCCATCATACCTGAAGCTTTAAGCTCTGCCTTGACGTCGTCAGTTAATTTTTGAGGCTTTTCAGATTCTTTAACCTCAACTTCAAATTTGTGCTCTAGTTCATCCATTGAATAAAAATTCCCATCCCATGATTTAACGGTAACGTTTGCGATCTAAAAATAAAATTCAACTTTTATATTGATAGATTTGAGCCAAAAATTAGAAAAAATTGCTTGCCATTTTTGATGTTGAGGGAGTTTTATTTGATGCAGAATATCTTCCAATTCTTGCTGAAAAAATAAACAAGCAAGACGAAATTTGGGAAATTACAAGGAAAGGTATTCAGGGATTAATCAATTGGGAAGAAGGTCTTAGAACCCGAGTTGATGCATTACGTGGGCTAAGCTATGAAGTTTGTAAAGAGGTAGCTGATGACTTGCCAATCATGACCGGAGCTATTGAGACTTGTCGTACACTTAAGGCCGCTGGCTGGAAAATAATGGCGGTTTCTGGAGGTTTTACAATCATGACTGATCGACTAAAAGAACAATTAGGACTGGATTTTGTTTATTCAAATGAATTGTTGTTTAAGGATGGAAAGTTAGATGGGGTTCAAATCAATGTTACCTCAGATAAGGCAAAATCTGCAAGAGTAAAAATTTCAGAATGGAATGAAAAAAGGGAAAATATTGTCGTTACGGTTGATGGAGCAAATGATCTCACATTATTTGATATCTGTGGATTAGGAGTTGCGTTTCGTGCTCAGGACCTTGTTAAAGACAAAGCAGACAAAATAATTGAGGAAAAAAATCTAACTAATCTTATTCCTCTAATAAATTCAAAATATAATCTGAATCTTGAATTACAAACAATTGCCTGATTAATCATCATTAAGACTTTTTGAAATATTAGTTTCAAATTAAAAATAAATCAAGTTAAATTACTATAATACTGGAATCATCTAATGTTGGAAATAATTCCAGTATGTGTTAAGGGAGATATAGTTCAAGGAGATGATCTTGTAGAAAAATTCTCATCTAGTTTTAAGGATCTACATGATAAGGACATCATCATTATAGCTCAAAAAATAATTTCAAAACAAGAAGGGAAAATAATAGAACTTGCCAAAGTCATACCATCAATTCTTTCATCGGGAATTGCGGCAGAATACTGTAAGGATCCAAAACTCGTAGAGGTAATACTTTCGGAGGCTAAAAGAATCGTGAGATTGGAATCTGGTATTATAATTACGGAGACTCACCATGGATTTGTATGTGCAAATTCAGGAGTTGACGAGAGTAATCTGCCAAATGGATTTGCATCAATGCTACCAGAAAATCCTGACCTTTCAGCTTCAGAATTTGCAAAAAAAATATCTGTAAAATCAGGAAAAAAAGTGGCAGTAATAATTTCTGATACTTTTGGTAGGCCATTCCGGGAAGGCCAAACAAATGTTGCCATTGGAGTATCAGGAATTAATGCATTAGATGATTATGAAGGAAAATCTGATACTTTTGGTAGGACACTACGTGTTACAAAGATTGCACAGATTGATGAGCTTTGTGGAGCCGCTGAACTCGTAATGAAAAAATCACAAAATTGCCCATTTGCTATAATACGTAATTTTGATTATCAGTGGTCTGATGATAAAATTCAAACTGTAATTCGTTCAAGACAAACCGATCTATTCAGATGAATCTACAAAAGATTATAATCATTATATTAAATTTTTAATTAATTTGACATCTATCAAGGCAGAATTGCACTGTCATAATTCTTTTTCAAACTATCATGTTGGTGAAAATGACGCACCATTTGATTGCGATATAACGATTTCACAACAGTTGGAGAGAGCTCACACACTAGGACTAGATGCATTGTTTGTAACTAATCATAACACTCTAGACGGATATTCACAATTATTACAATACAAAAACGATCATGCCAAATACAAGCATATTCAAATTTTTCAGGCCGAGGAAATTACCACAGATACTGGTGCTCACGTGATTGGATACGGAATTCACAAAGAAATTAGAGCTGGACAAACGTTAGATGAAATACTTGATCAAATTAGAGATCAAGATGGAATTTCTTGTGCACCACACCCTTTTAGCTTATTGGACGCATTAAGAAATCAGGCGGCAAAATGTGATCTAATTGAGGTATTTAATAGCAATAACGTTGATGTGATATCAAATGCACGTGCTACAGAGTTCTCTTTAGAGCACAATAAAATCGGCGTTGCAGGAAGTGACTCTCACGTATTATCCACCCTTGGTAGGTGTACTAATGTGATAGAATCAGAAAACTCCCTTGATGCTGCAATTCACGCAATGCGCCATAATAAAATCAAAATTCATCAAACTGGTTATGCCAAAGAACAAGAAACACTTGAGCACATTAAATACAAAATCAATAACTCTCAGGATTATCTAGCTGAATACATTCGCGAAAACTACCCGAATTCACAGTGGATGATGTCGCTTTTACTAAAAATTTACAACCTCAATCAAAACAGCTATGTTTGGTCACTTGTTTACAAATTAGCAGTATTTCTAATGAAACGTGTATCTAGTAAAATAAACATTCATGGATATGACCCATCCAAACTACATGATAGAAATCTTGCAACAATGCTTAGAATGGCAATCTGATTACAGAATCTTTATCAGTTAGAATGTACTATTATTCCCATGCAAGTTCAACAGGTAGCTGAGAAACTACTAAAGCTTAGTCCATCAGTTAGAGTTGTAACTATCTGTGACATGAATGGCAAAGCACTTTTTTCTGCTCGTTCAAGTCGTGTCAAAATGCTTCTATCAAAACAGGAAAGCAAATTGTCACTACTTAACGCCGCACGCGCGTGGAAAATTAGGAAAAAGCTAGAAAAGAAATTGGGCAAATGCAAATACGTTTTGGCCGAATATGGCAATGTAAAACGAGTAACAATGCCTGCCGGTTCAAATCATTTGCTATTCATCACTACGACATCAGCATATGATCACAAAAAAGTGGTAAATCGAGTAAGAACCTTCCGTTAGGGTTCTCCTTCAATTTTTTGTATTTTCTATTGCTTAGAGTTTTCTTCTGCCAGTACCACGACCAGTACCGACCCACATTCCTTTTGTAGATGATGTATTTGATGAGCTTGAGATATCGCTGAATTTTATCTTCGCTGTACCTCTTCCCATTGAAATGTATTCATTTTTGGCTTCCTGTTTTTTCTGTTCACTGTATTCCTTGAATGCCGGACCAGTCCAGTTGTCGTCTTTTTTGTCTTCTACGCGTCTTGATGTTCCTCTACCGCCAATTCTGATGATTCCCATCGACACTATTATGGGTGATTCAAACTAATAAGATTATAGGGTACAAATCATCAAATTTTTCCAATTTGCTTAGCTTTCCCTAAAATATTTGAAACTTCTAAATAGATTTTAATATACAAATTTCTATTTTTTCAATATTGAGCACCGAAAGTAAAAAACTGGATGCGCGTGGATTATTTTGTCCAGAACCTGTTTTTAGAACAAAAATGGAAATAGAACGAATGCAGGTAGGTGAAACTCTAACTGTTTTAGCTGATGATCCAAATGCTGAAGAAGATATCTCACGTTGGGTTAAGAGAACAGGACATGAACTTTTGTCATTGAATAAACACGATAATTCTCTAGAATTTCTCATTAAAAAGGTGAAATAGTTTCTGGCTAAAGTTGTACTAGGTCCTGAAGTATTAGACAGAGTCGGTAACACTCCTCTAGTAAAACTGAGTTTGTCAAATAATCAAGTTCAATATTTTGCAAAGCTAGAAAGTCACAACCCTTTTGGCTCTGTCAAAGATAGGGCGGCATACTGGATGATAAAAGACGCTGAAGAAAAGGGACGACTGAAAAAAAATCATACTATAATCATCGAGCCAACATCTGGAAATACTGGAATTGCCTTGGCCGGAATTGCAAGTCTATTGGGTTATGAAGTAGAAATAGTAATTCCTGAAAAGGCCTCAGAAGAGACTAAAAAAATTATTGCAAAACTTGGTGCCAAAATTTATGAAACTAGTGATGATCTATGTCCCAAAGTAGGTGCAGGTACTGATCAAAGTATTGCATTGGCAACATCAATTGCATCATCTCGTCCAGACAAGTATTACTCACCTAATCAATATTCTAATGAAGCAAATTTTCTGGGCCATTATAGAGGGACTGGACCAGAAATCTGGAAACAAACTGAAGGAAAAATCACGCATTTCTTTACTGGTGTAGGTACCGGAGGAACCATAACTGGAATTGGAACATATCTAAAAGAAAAAAACCCTGACATTATGGTGATAGGCTGTCAACCTCAAAAAGATCATCTCATTCAAGGATGGAGAAACTTTGAAGAATCTGCCAAACCTGATCTCTATTTGAGAAGAGAAAAGATAGTGGATGATTGGGCACATGTATCTAATCAAGAAGCTTTTGCCGTAGTCAAGGAAATTTTTGAAAAGGATGGCATGTTGATTAGTCCATCCTCTGCCGCCGTTTATGCCTGTATGAAAAAATACAAAATTAACTCGCAAGCTTGTGTTGTGGGAATATTTGCAGATGATGGTAGAAAATTCAAGAGCGTATATGCTAAGCAAAATATAATGACTGAAAACGAATTTGATGCTGCATTAAAAAACGCAAAGCATCTTTCTAATATTGCATATCTGTAATTTCTGAATTATTTGTTTTCTACTAGATATCTATCCACATCGATTGCTGCCATGCAACCATATCCTGCTGCAGTAATTGCCTGTCTGTATCTGTGATCGTGGACATCACCTGCAGCAAAAACTCCTGGTACGTTAGTCTTCGTATTTTCTTTGAGTTTGATGTATCCTTGTTCATCTAATTCTATTCTATCGATGAAAATTTTTGTATTTGGTTCATGACCAATTGCGACAAAAACCGCGCCTGCTGATAGAGTTGTTTTTTGACCTGATTTAATGTCTGCCAAAATAACATTGTTTACTTTTTCTTTTCCTTGAATATCATCTACGATGCAATTCCAATGAATCTGTATCTTTGGATTGGATATTGCACGCTCTTGCATTACTTTACTTGCGCGCAATTGATCCTTTCTGTGTATGAGATGTACCTTGCTTCCAAACTTTGTTAAAAATGTCGCCTCTTCAACTGCGGAATCTCCTCCACCTACTACTACTATTTCCTGATTTCTAAAAAATGGACCATCACATGTGGCACAATATGAAACTCCACGTCCGCTAAATGCCTGCTCGCCAGAAATACCAAGTTTTCTAGGTGATGCACCAGTGGCAATAATCACTGCTTTACATTCGTATTCTTCTGATGCAGTTAAAATTTTGAATGGCTTGTGTCTAAAATCTACATCAATTACCTCATCGTCAATTATGGTTGTCCCCATTCTTTCGGTTTGTTTTCTCATGATCATCATCAGATCAGGACCCATGATTCCATTTTCAAATCCTGGGTAATTTTCAACCTCTGTGGTATTGACAAGCTGACCTCCGGGCAGAATACCTGATAGAATTAACGTCTCATGTCTTGCCCGTGAGCAATAAATCCCGGCTGTATATCCAGCAGGACCTGCACCGATAATAATTACATCGTATTTTGTTTTTCTTTTTTCTGTCTTTGGAAACTCTTTTTCCATCATTATTGTGGAGCCCCCATCTGAAGCCATCATAAAAGTGCCATTTTTTTTGAATAATTTAAAGTCAACCAATCATTGATTATTTTTTCGTGTTTTGTACAAAGTCGACCAAATTCTAACTGTGAATACAAAAGATCGCGTTGCCAGTGAGCGTTGTTTAAACGACAGTCAAGCAGTTCACAAAAAGATTCACCAGTGATATAGTAAAAAACTGCTGAAGAGCATAACCCTGTATTATCTTCTCTAGCCTAGTATCGTGATATTCCAGATACGAGCCTTTGTATTTTTCCTTGATGGAATCAATATTCAATCCAACTCCATAGTTTGACATTAACTCCATGTAGTATTCCCGCGGTTTTGCAGGCGCTTCTATGATGCCTGTAGTGGAAATTATTGAGGGGTTTGAAGCTATTAGAGCCCGACCATGATATCTGTAATCCGAGTTATCAAAAGTGCAAGTTAGCTTATTAGTTAATACCAAATGTAAAATGTCACTTTTTGATTCGTCATCAGAAATCAGACCTCTTAGAATTTTTTGTAATTCAAATCCGTCATAGAGAACAATATTCTCTATCTTGGCAGAATTAACGAACGAATCTAATTCGAACTGTACTTCCTCATTAGTTGGCTCATGACTGTGAAATTCTTGCCTATAATTGTAGACTCTGGTTCCAGCAACAGATTGTGCTATATCGGGACTTTTTTCATTAAAAATGTTTTTTCTTTTTATGACTGGAACTCTAAAAAAATCATGCAAAAAATTTGCTAATGAGTCAAGTTTTATTTCAGGAACCGAGGGCTCGTCGTAGATGAATATTTTTGATAATAACACGTTTAGCTTCGATTTAGCTCTTTCAACTTCTGAGCAGTAATCTCTGCAGCTCTTTTTCCTGAGAACAACATAGAACCAAATGTTGGGCCCATTCTTGGAAGTCCATGTGTCTCTGTAACTGACATTCCAGCAATTACAAGTCCAGGATAAATTTCACCAGTAGATTCAACTACTTTGTCTTCTCCATCTTCGACCCACATAGGATTCATTCCTTTCCAGTCAACAAGCTTTCTATCTACTAGTCTTTTGACTGCAACAGAATCGTGACCTGATGCATCTATTACCATCTTTGATTCTAAGGCAACTGGATCAACACAAGTAATGTTTCTAGGTAATGCAGATACTGGCATCCAATTCACAACCAATCCTGATACTCTACCATATTTCAAAATAAGATCATCGAATTTAGTCAGATTCAAGAATTTTACACCTGCATCACATGTTGCAGCAATTAGCTTTGAAACTGCATGTGGTCCTGCGGTGATGTATAATCCCTCAGTTGCTTGCTTATATGGCACACCTAACTCATCCCAGATTTTTTGTGCTGGCGCACGTACTGTTACTGGATTCATCATATATCCGCCTAACCAGTATCCGCCACCAAGATAGTTGTTTTGCTCTATGATCAACACCTTGTAACCCATTAATGATAATTCACGTCCTGCGGTTAGTCCTGCTGGACCAGCACCAATAATTATGACATCAGAAGTGATTCTT
>AACY020526272.1_pt1 | contig 11022 bp, 9 predicted proteins | sample 267378 | NCBI WGS metagenome assembly AACY02 (sample SAMN02954345, study PRJNA13694) | marine metagenome | biome: aquatic; feature: ocean; material: water; isolation source: isolated as part of a large dataset composed predominantly from surface... | reverse complement strand
GGTCGCAGATCCTGTCCCACTCGAGCAGTCCCTGTGGTTGACAGGCTTCGCCTACAGCACCCGTCACCGCGAAGTGCAAGCGGACCTCGTGAAGCACCTCCTCCCGAAGGTCCGCGACATCAGACGCATGGGAACAGCGTCTCTCGACTTGGCAGCAATTGCCGCTGGCCGAGGAAATGTTTACTTCGAGCGCACCCTCAGCCCGTGGGATCACGCAGCGGGCGAGCTTCTGGTGACAGAAGCGGGTGGTGCGGTCAGTGGTGTGGCCGGCCGACCGGCTGGACGGGAGGGCTTGCTGGCTGGACATCCCCAGATGGTGGCAAGGTTCTTGGCAGAAATCGAAGCATTCGGCGGAGACGGCGAACTCTACGCAGCTGATTAAAAAAGCCCGTCCGTTACACTGGGCGACTGCACAAAAAAGTTGTTGATTAGCAAAGGTAGACATCCAATTCTTCTCTGGATGTCGCAGGTGGACCTCACGTGACGGATTCGAAAGCGCCTCTCCCCTCCAGGCGAGATCTTCGCCGGGCTGAAGCGTCGAAACAGGCGGCCACTCCCGCACGCTCTGCGGTCTCAATGACCCTTCAGCCCTCGCACCGTTCGCAAGTAAAAGAGCCAACTAACCGGGGTAGGCGCGCGCTCACCGTGCTCACGTTGCTCGCTGCGCCTCTCTTATTCGTCGGGGTCAGCATGCCGGCGAACTTGTTCTACCAAGGAGACAGCATCACCCCTGCTATTGCGCAAGAGCCGGCACCGGGTGAAGAGCTGGCTGCTGAACAAGCCTTCGTGGCCAGTAGTTCCGCTGCCAGTGTGGAAGGCATCCGGCGTGAGAGTTGGAAAGTCACCTCCTACGCGGAAGTTCTCCGCGCAAAATACGGCGGACGAGCACTCACTTATGAGACGACGGGTCAAGGCCCTGTCAGGTGGCCGTTCCCCGTGGCTGTGCAGATCAGCTCGGGCTTTGGAGCCCGAGTCGCACCCTGTCGCTACTGCTCCAGCTACCACCGCGGAGTGGACTTCGTCCCTGGTCGCGGAGCTCCTATCTACGCCATTGCCGATGGCATCGTGACCCAGCAGGAGTACTCGGGCGGATACGGAGAGCACGCCTACATCGAGCACACGATTAACGGCCAGACGGTGATCTCGGTATACGCACACATGGAAGCAGCGAGCAGCCCGCTTGAAGTGGGTGACCGAGTTGAAGCTGGCGACTTCATCGGGCTTGTCGGCAATACGGGTATTTCGACCGGCCCACATCTGCACTTCGAGATTCGAATTGATGGGGTCTACCTCGACCCGTTTGCCTACCTGCAGGCAAACGCGAGCTAACAGCTCGCACACCTCACCACAGGGTTCTCACCTGCTGACTGGCAGTGGTATTCTCGCGGGTGCACGCTTCAGGCCCCGATAGCTCAGTGGTAGAGCACTTCCATGGTAAGGAAGGGGTCGCGAGTTCAATCCTCGCTCGGGGCTCTGGTGTGCACGGTCCTCAAGGCGGGGTAGCTCAGCTGGTCAGAGCGCACGGCTCATAATCGTGAGGTCGCGGGTTCGAGCCCCGCCCCCGCTACCGTTTGGACTTCTCGCCGCCCTAGGCGTCGACTTTTGTGATGGGCGCGATTTTGATTAATAACCTCTTCTTTCCCACCTCGTCGAAGGCCACTTCCGCCACCCGCTTCGGCCCCTGACCGGTCACAGAGTTCACTGTTCCCTCGCCGAAGTCGTCATGACGGATACGGTCGCCAGCCAATAACTCAAGCTCGCTGTTATCCCTCACCACCGTGTCGACCCGGTTTGCCCAGCTGGTGTTCTTCTCACGTGGAGCCCGGGGAAGCGATGCGGGCTCTCTGGGCAAACTCGGCCGGGCGCGACTAAGGGCGGGATCGGGCAAACCAGATTCACGCCAGTCGATCAGGTGTTCCGGGATTTCTTGTAAGAATCGGCTGGGTGCCGACATCATGACCTCGCCAAAAGTCGCCCGGCTCATTGCTAACGACAGGTGCAACCTTTTCTTTGCCCGGGTCATACCGACATAAAACAAACGCCTCTCTTCAGCGAGACCACCTGGCTCCGTGGCGCTCATCCGGTGCGGAAGCAGTTCTTCTTCCACGCCGGTAATGAACACGGCGTCGAACTCCAACCCTTTGGCGGTGTGCAGGGTCATAAGAGACACCGTTCCGCCGGAATCGTCTAACTCATCTGCGGCTGCGACGAGGGACACCTCGGTGAGAAACTCAACGAGACCTGCTTCTTGGTTTCCCCGAGAGAACTCGGTCGCCACCGCAATTAATTCGTCGATGTTTTCTACACGCGCCAGGTCTTGGGGATCGTCAGAGCGGTTCAGGATGTCGCGGTACCCAGTCCGGTCAACTACCGCGGAGAGAATATCTGCGGCGCTTGCCTTCTCGACAGAAGCCCGCATCTCCGCCAGTAATGAGTTCAAATCAGCCATAGCTCCGGTCACCTTTGGGCCGAGGCCGAGCTGGTCGGCCTCCGCGAGCGCCTGCGAAAGCGTGATTCCCGTGGTTTCCGCGTGCGCGACAAGAGCGGACTCTGTTGCCGGGCCGATTCCGCGTTTGGGGGTGTTCAATATTCGTCTCACGGCCAACGTGTCGGCGGGGTTGGCAATGGCCTGAAGGTAGGCAAGCAAGTCTTTAATTTCGAGGCGCTCGTAGAACTTCGTCCCACCGATTACTCGGTAGGGCACCGCCTGACGGATGAATAACTCCTCCAACGCTCGGGTTTGCGCGTTGGTCCGATAGAACACAGCGATATCGCTATAGCGATACCCCGTGTCCATTAGCGACAAAATCTCGTCAGCGACAAACTGGGCCTCATCGTGCTGGCTATAGCCGGTAAAGCCAATAATCGAATCTCCCGCCCCCTGGTCAGAAAAAAGATTCTTTGCTTTCCGGTCAAAGTTGTGGGAGATCACCGCGTTTGCCGCATCCAAGATGTTTTGAGTCGAGCGGTAGTTCTGCTCGAGCAAGACCACCTCGGCGCCGGGGAAGTCCCTCTCAAATTCCACAATGTTGCGAATATCAGCACCACGAAAGGCATATATCGACTGGTCTGAATCACCCACCACCGTGAGGGAGGCTGCCGGAATGCCTTTTTGTTTCTGCTCCTCTGGCGCCTGGGCTGGAACCAACTCTGGAGCCACAGGCTTGGTTAGCTCGCGAATCAAGGCGTATTGGGCGTGGTTTGTGTCTTGATACTCGTCGACCAGAATGTGCCGGAATCGGCGTCTGTACTGCGCTGCCACTTCCGGCACCGCGCGAAGAAGCTGGACCGTGGTAACAATCAGGTCATCGAAATCCAACGCCTGCGACCGGAGAAGCTCGGCCTGGTAATCGGCCCAGATCTGAAAGAAGGCAACATCGTTTGGATCGTTTTCTTGCACCCGGGAGCGGTAGGCATCGACATCAACAAGTTCATTTTTCAAACGCGACATCTTGGCGGCAACTGATGAGGGACTGAGGCCGAGGCGGTCTGCGCCCTGGTCGCGAATCAGACGCTTAATCAGGGCCCTCTGGTCGCCCGAATCGTAGATAGTAAAGGCCTTTGAGTACCCAAAATGGTCCGCTTCGGTCCGGAGAATTCGAACGCACGCCGAGTGAAATGTCGAAATCCACATGCCCTCAGAGACATCACCAAGAAGGGTTTCGACCCGCTCCCGCATTTCTCCAGCCGCTTTATTTGTAAACGTGATGGCAAGGATCTGGCTCGGCCAGGAACGCTTCGACGCAATCAGTGCGGCGATTCGTCGTGTAAGCACACTCGTTTTTCCGGAACCGGCACCCGCCACAATCAACAAGGAGTCCGCTTCTGAAGTCACCGCGCGCTCTTGTGCTTCGTTCAGTCCAGACAGGAGCGAGGAGCCGGCGGGAAGCATCGCCGCCCAGTCTAAGGTTGGCCTCTGATACCCGGGCACTCGCCTACGCTGACAGTGTGGATGTCCCAGGCCCAGCCGTAGAAACCGACGAAGATGACAAGGGAAGCGACGCGCAGGCTGCCCGGAAACGAGGTGGCCGCAAAAAGCTCAACCTGTTGTCTGTCGTGGCACTCATCTTGGCGCTGGTCGGGTCCCCTTTGGCCCTGATTTTTGGCTACATCGCCGCCGGTCAGGTCCGGCGATCAGACCAAGTCGGTGGCGTGCTCGCCTGGATTGCGGTGGGGCTTGGATGGTTGTGGACGGTGGCCTTGGTCGTGGTCCTCGCCAGCTTTGGCATTATCTGGTGGGAAGACCCCTTCTGGCCGTAAGTGGCGCTGTCAGCCCTCGGCGGACATAAGCCCACTGTCAGCACGAATCGGTACCATTTTGGATTGGTACATCAGTACCCACCCGTGATGTAAGGAGTTGAAGTCAGTGGCATCGTCAAACCCTGCGTTTAGTCGTTCCCCTGTTTTTGCTGAGTCCGTGCGCCCGACGGCAAGCGTGCAAGAGCTCGACGAGCTCTACGGTCGCCCGTCGGCGTCCCCCGCCGACACCGGTCGGATGAGTTACAACGACACGATTATGAAGACCCTGATTAGTTTCGGGATTCTTCTCGTCGGAGCTGTCGTTGGATGGATGGTGCCTTTCTTGGCGCTGCCGGCAGCCATTGCCGGATTCGTCCTGGCCCTTGTCAACATCTTCAAGAAAAACCCCTCCCCCGGCCTGATTCTCACCTACTCAGCCGTGCAGGGTGTTTTTGTCGGAGGCATCTCCTTCATCTTTAACCAGATGTGGGATGGCATCGTCACCCAGGCCGTGTTTGGCACGCTCGGGGTCGTCGGAGTCACTCTGTTCCTGTTCATGAGCGGAAAACTGCGGGCAACTCCGCGTCTGACTCGCATCGCCATTGTCGGAATGGTCGGCTACTTAGCCTTCTCTCTCGTCAATTTTGGGTTGATGATGTTCGGCGTCACGGACGGCATGTTTGGTCTTCGCAGCGTCGAGTTCTTCGGCATCCCGCTTGGACTCATCCTTGGAGTCGTGATTGTGCTCCTGGCTGTGTATTCGCTGGTCCTGGACTTCGAATCAGTGAAGACCGGTGTTGAGCGAGGCGCACCAGAGGTGTTTGGCTGGCAGGCCGCTTTCGGCATTGTGGTCACCGTGGTGTGGCTCTACGTCGAAATCCTGCGCATTCTGGCCATCCTGCGCGGCGAGTAATTCACCGACTCACTCCCACTCGATGGTGCCGGGTGGCTTCGACGTAATGTCGAGGACCACCCGGTTAACCCCTGCCACCTCATTGGTGATCCGGTTGGAAATTGTTGCCAGAAGCTCATGGTCAAGCCTGGTCCAGTCAGCGGTCATCGCATCGTCACTGGAGACCGGTCGAAGAACGATGGGGTGGCCGTAGGTACGACCGTCTCCCTGCACTCCCACTGACCTCACATCGGCCAGTAACACGACCGGGCACTGCCAAATGTCAGAGTCCGCACCCGATGCAGTGAGCTCTTCTCTGACGATGGCGTCTGCCTGGCGAAGAAGGTCCAGGCGGTCCTCTGACACCTCGCCCACAATCCGGATACCAAGTCCCGGCCCGGGGAACGGGTGCCTCCCGACAATGTGCTCGGGCAGACCAAGCTCTCTGCCGATCTGTCGCACTTCATCTTTGAACAACGTTCGCAGCGGCTCAATTAGCTCGAATTCGAGATCGTCTGGGAGGCCGCCCACGTTGTGGTGAGACTTGATCACCGCAGTTCCGGTACCACCACCGCTTTCGACCACATCGGGATATAGCGTGCCCTGAACCAGAAAGCGCACGGACGCATCTTCTTCCGCAGCCTGAGTGACCAGGTCAGCCGCGGCTGATTCGAAGGTGCGGATAAATTCCCGCCCGATAATCTTTCTTTTCTCTTCCGGGTCACTGACTCCGGCAAGGGCCCCAAGGAACCTGTCGCTTGCGTCCACCGTGACAAGTTGCACGCCTGTTGCTTCGACAAAATCCCGCTCCACCTGCTCCCGTTCGCCATGGCGAAGGAGCCCGTGGTCCACAAAAACACAGACCAGCTGGGCCCCAACGGCCCGCTGAACAAGAGCCGCCGCGACAGCAGAATCCACGCCGCCCGAAAGCCCACAAATAACCCGGTCGGCGCCGACCTGCTCCTGGATAGAAGTCACCTGAGCAGCAATGACACTCTCCGATGTCCATTCATGACCAATCCCAGCAATATCGTGGAGGAAGTGCTCCAAGACGTCCTGGCCATAGTCGGTGTGCTTCACTTCCGGATGCCACTGCACGCCGTAGCGCTTCGTGTCTGGGTCTCCAAATGCAGCCACTGGCGTGGACTCGGTGGAGGCAAGGACCCGAAAGCCCGGAGGGGCGCTCCGGACCTGATCACCGTGACTCATCCAGGTCGATTGCTCGAGGGGTTGGTCAGCGAGCAGAGGGTCTGTGCTGTCGAGAACAGTGGTCGTTGTGCGCCCATACTCGCGACCACCCGTGTGGGCCACCTCACCACCCAGAGCCTGGGCCATGATTTGGAAGCCGTAACAAATGCCGAAGATTGGCACATCGAGCTCGAAGACCTCCGGGTCTAGCTCGGGAGAACCCTCCTCATAGACACTCGATGGTCCCCCACTAAACACCAGAGCGAGTGGGTTTTTTTCGCGAATATCCTGGGCGCTGACGGTATGGGGAACCAGCTCCGAGTACACCCCTGCTTCACGAACCCGGCGCGCAATGAGTTGGGCGTACTGGGCACCAAAATCCACCACCAGAACCGGCCTGGGAGCAAACGCTGTGTCCGTCACGACGCGCCGTCGGCGTCCATCAGGCCACGGATAATCCGGGTGGCTCGAGCCTCGATGATGAATGACAACAGGGGAACCAGCCCGCCCGACGCAAGCCAGAGGAACCGCCAGAATGGCCAGCGAAGCTGTGACCACACGCGGAAGCAGGAGAACAGGTAGACCACGTAAAACCAGCCGTGGGCGATCAGGATGGCCTGGGACAGGTTAAAGGCCTGCACCTCGCCATCTGGAACCATGGCAAAAAGACCAGACTCGCCAAACATTTCCACTTCTGAACCGAAGCCATATTTCGCCACCATTTCAACGGTGAGCAAGAGCAGCAGGATGCCGGTGATGTAGGCAGATAAGCGGTAAAAAGAGAGCGCTCCCGGCAGCGTCTTGGGAAGCGACGTGTGCTGGTCAGCCTGATTATTCGACATTGTCTCCATCCTAGGTTGGGGGTAGGGAACCAGGAGCCGTCTCTTTCTCCCACTCGTCTCGGACCAATCGGTACCAGAGGTAAAGGGCAAACACGGCAAAGATGGCCCACTCCGCGGCGTAGAAGATATTTAGCCAGTTGAGTGCTCCGACAGGTTCAGGTGGAGCCGTAGGAATCGTCTGGAGCCCAGTCGGAGCCTCCTGGAGTACCAGATAGCCCCCGTAGACAGGCCCTGGATCGGCCCACAGGTTAACGAGCTCAGCAACCGAAATGGCGGTTCGGACGCCATTTTCAAAATCGGATGTCTGCGGTGACTCTGTCGGCACATAACGCCCAACCAGTTGGGCAGTGCTGGGCGCTGGAGGAGATGACGGCCTCGATTCGGACGAAGACGTCCAGCCCACTGCGACGGCAAGCGATGAGCCATCTGGGGTTTGGCAGTGCCGAATAAGCCACTCCCCGACGCCCTCAGCGAGGCGTCGTTCAACAGCCCACACATCGTCACCCGGAACAATTCGACAGGTGACACTCACCATTCGCCCGCTGGCATTTGTCGTGATGATTTCTTGCGGTGTCGCAACCGACTCGAGAGGCACCGGGATTTCTGTCGCGCGCTGGGGAACGTTGACAGCAGAAAAGCTCCGCTCCCACTGCCACTGACCGAGCCCGGCGAATAACGCAGCAATAGCGAGCGCCAGAACTAAGGCAGCAAGCCATTTCGGCCGTTTCGCCACATCCCAATACGACACGTCGTGCTTCACCCCGGTCACGGGAAGACGGTACCGCTCTGTCCTGGAGGCAGCCTTGGTTTTTAGCAGGTGGTCGTCACGTCGACGCGCTGGAAATCCTTGACGTCGGTATACCCACAGGTGGCCATTGAATGTCGGAGAGCCCCCATCAAGTTGGTCCTCCCGTCAGCGGCGTGGGCAGGGCCAAACAGCACTTCCTCGAGCGATCCTGCTACGCCGACTTCAACCCGATTGCCTCGGGGGAGCTTCGGGTGGTGCGCTTCTGGGCCCCAATGCCAGCCTCCACCGGGAGCTTCACTCGCACGAGCAAGAGTGGAACCGAGCATGACGGCATCGGAACCAGAGGCGAGGGCCGCGACAATGTTGCCACTGGAGCCAAGCCCTCCGTCGGCAATGACATGCACATAGCGGCCACCGGATTCGTCCAAATAATCCCGCCTCGCCGCAGCCACATCGGAGATGGCGGTGACCATTGGCGCGTGAATTCCCAGGGTCAGACGTGTGGAGGAGGCAGAGCCACCACCGAAGCCCACCAGCACTCCGGCTGCGCCGGTGCGCATCAAGTGCAGTGCTGCCGAGTAACTTGCTGCCCCTCCGACGATCACAGGCACATCGAGTTCGTAGATGAACTCCTTGAGATTAAGCGGCTGCCCATTCGAGCTCACGTGTTCGGCGCTGACCGTTGTGCCTCGAATAACAAAGAGGTCGACTCCCGCAGACAGAACCACGTCTGAAAATTCCTGTGTGCGCTGAGGGCTCAGTGCTCCCGCAACGGGGACGCCCGCTTGGCGGATTTGATCGAGCCGGGCGCTGATTAATTCGGGTTTGATGGGCTCTTGATAAAGCTTCTGCAGATGCGAGGTCACAGTTTCTGACGGCACGCTTCGCAGCTCGTCGAACAGTTTGGTCGCATCCTCGTATCGGGTCCACAAGCCCTCAAGGTTCAGGACGCCAAGACCTCCGAGTCTGCCCATCGCGATGGCGGTCTCAGGGGACATGACCGAGTCCATCGGAGCGGCAATCACGGGAATCTGGAAGGTGAAGGCATCGATGGTCCACTCCAACGACACATCTTCTGGGTCCCGGGTTCGACGGGAAGGGACAACCGCGATGTCGTCTAGCCCATAGCCTCGGGTGGCCCGTTTGGCCATACCAATATCGTGCTCAATCACGGAGACAGCCTAGCGACTGAGGGTCTGTGCGGGCGGGCCTAGCCCTTGTAGTTCGGCGCCTCGACAACACGGTGAATGTCGTGTGGGTGGGATTCTTTCAATCCCGCCGCTGTGATGCGGACGAATTTGCCTTTTGCTTTCAGCTCGTCAATGGTGGCGGCACCTGTGTAAAACATGGACTGACGAAGGCCGCCGAGGAGCTGATAGACCACAGAACCGAGCGGTCCCCGGTAGGGCACCTGCCCCTCAATTCCCTCCGCAATGAGTTGTTCATCGCTCGGGACATCAGCTTGGAAGTAGCGATCTCTGGAATACGAGGTTTTCTCACCGCGACGCTGGAGCGCGCTGAGCGACCCCATGCCCCGGTAGTGCTTGAACTGCTTACCGTCGACGAAAACAAGATCCCCGGGACTTTCGTCGGTCCCCGCAAGCAGAGAGCCGAGCATGACCGAATCGGCCCCGGCGACAAAAGCCTTGGCGATATCTCCCGAATACTGAAGACCACCGTCAGCAATCACGGGAACACCGGCAGGAATCGCAGCCCGGGAGGCTTCCCACACCGCCGTGACTTGTGGAACGCCCACACCCGCCACAACCCGCGTCGTGCAGATTGATCCCGGGCCAACACCGACTTTGATGGCGTCAACACCAGCGGAAATGAGTGCCTCCGCACCATCGCGGGTCGCCACATTTCCCCCAACAATGTCGATGTCAGAAAAAGCTTTGTCAGCTTTCAAACGACCGATGATGTCGATGACGCCAGAGCTATCGCCATTGGCGGTATCAACGACCAGAACGTCAACTCCAGCGTCGCGAAGCTCACACGCTCGGTCCCAGGCGTCGCCGAAAAATCCGATTGCAGCAGCAACCCGCAACCGGCCCTGCTCGTCTTTGGTAGCAAACGGGTACTTCTCGGATTTATCAAAGTCCTTCACCGTAATGAGTCCCCGCAAATGCCCAGACTTATCGACAAGCGGAAGTTTCTCGATTTTGTGGGCCGCGAACAGGGAAAGCGCTTCCTCCTGAGCAATGCCTTCCTCCGCGGTAATGAGACCGTCCTTGGTCATCACGTCCTTAACAAGTGTGGACGCGGCCTCCGAGGGGCGCACGAAACGCATGTCTCGATTGGTGATGATCCCGACCAACTTGCCGTCGCCTTCCACAACCGGCAAACCAGATACTCGGAAGCGACCACAGATTTCGTCAACCTCAGAGACTGTCGCGTCGGGAGTAATCGTCACGGGGTTGGTAATCATCCCTGATTCGTTGCGCTTGACCTTGTCGACTGCCTCCGCCTGGTCTTCGATAGACATGTTCCGGTGAAGCACGCCGATACCGCCCTGGCGAGCCATCGCAATCGCCATTCGAGCCTCAGTCACGGTGTCCATGGCCGCGGACAGCAGGGGAGCGTGCGTGGTGATCCGCTTGGTCAGCCGCGAGGACGTCTCCGCCTGAGACGGGATAACGTCAGTGTGGGCTGGCAGGAGCATCACGTCGTCGTAGGTGAGTCCTACGAAATCGAACGGATTGTTCTCCACCCAGTGGCCCCCAGGGGTGCTCTTTGTCGTCTCACGGCGACGGCTGCCCGCCGTGGCCCAATGGTACCGGTTCACACCATCTGTCAGAAACCGGCATAATGTTGCGGAAGGTGTCGAGAAAGTAGATACGAGGCGAACAGCAACTCTCAATGGTGAGGGTTAAATAGGGCGCAAGTGGAGCTCATGCAGACAATAAACGGAGGCCGTGTGGACACTGTCGCCCTTCCCGGCCTGGCACGATTCCGCAGGCTGATAATTGCTTTCCTGGCCCTCGTCCTTGGTCTCGGTGGAGTCGTATTCGCCTCGCCAGCGCACGCCGACACTGTCGGAGACGAATACGAATTCCAGATTTTTGGCAACGTCAAGAACGAGGGCGAGCCGCTGAACGACGTTCTTATCCAAA
>AACY020563581.1_pt1 | contig 11023 bp, 8 predicted proteins | sample 267378 | NCBI WGS metagenome assembly AACY02 (sample SAMN02954345, study PRJNA13694) | marine metagenome | biome: aquatic; feature: ocean; material: water; isolation source: isolated as part of a large dataset composed predominantly from surface... | reverse complement strand
TCTCGTGCGTCGCCTTGAAGAGGTCCGTGCAAAGTTCATCGGGTTTGTGAAGCCGATGGTGGTCGTGGGTCTGATTTCAGCCTTGTTATTGTTGGAACCAGACTTTGGAACTCTGATGATCTTAAGTTGCGCTGTGATGGGCGTCTTATTACTCGCAGGCTCTCCCTTTACGCAATATATGATGATTGCGGGGGCCTTAATTCTTGGTTTGGTCACCTTGGCAATTATTGAGCCTTATCGCTTCGAGCGGATTGAGACGATTTTCAATCCATGGGAAGACCGCTTTGGAGCGGGGTACCAGCTCACTCAAGCGCTGTTGGCATTTGGTCGCGGCGGTTTGTTTGGCATGGGCCTTGGCAACTCGGTCCAAAAACTCTTTTATCTCCCGGAAGCTCACACCGATTTTGTCTTTGCCATTCTGGCTGAAGAGCTCGGGCTTGTGGGCGCCATGGCGACCGTTGGCGTGATGACCCTATTGATCTGGAGGGGCCTCGCCATTGGACGACGTGCCGAATTGGGTGGCCGTCCCTTTGCGGCGTACCTCACCTATGGGCTTGTGCTTTTGATCGCGCTACAGATGCTGGTCAATCTCGCTGTCAATATCGGCCTCGCTCCAACAACCGGTCTGACTCTTCCACTCTTAAGTTACGGCGGTAGCTCACTTGTGATGACTGCAGTCAGTTTGGGTGTGATCGCACGGATCAGCGCAGATAACCTTCCTGGAGGTCGTTCATGACAGCACGGGTATTTATCATGGCCGGCGGAACTGGTGGGCATATTTTCCCAGGTCTGGCCGTGGCCGAGGAACTCAAAAAACGAGGCGCTGAAGTCGATTGGATAGGCGCGAGTCACGGCCTTGAGGGCCGTCTTGTTCCAGAAAAAGGAATTCCATTACATCTGCTTGCAGTCCGTGGGCTGCGTGGAAAACATGGACTCTCAAAAGTCTTGGGTCCATTGCGTTTGATCGTCTCTATTGTACAAGCGCTCTGGCTGATGGCGCGATTAAGACCCGCTGTCTGTGTCGGTTTTGGCGGGTACCCGGCAGGTCCTGGCGGCTTGGCGGCCCGGATGCTTGGTATCCCTCTGGTGATCCATGAACAAAACGCAGTCGCTGGCATGACCAACCGGCATTTGGCGAAGTGGGCGACACGAGTACTCACAGCCTTTGACGATGTTCTCCCAGGTGGCGAATGTGTTGGTAATCCGATCCGTGCTGAGATTGATGCCGTAGGTCGGCGACGTCTTGCTGATGGTCATCAGTCCAGTGGGAACACTCGGATCTTGGTCATTGGCGGCTCGCAGGGTGCGCGCACGTTGAATCAGCAGTTGCCTGAAAAACTCCGCGAGGTTGCCGCCCAGTACGGCATTGAAATCACCCATCAAACCGGCGTCTCAGGACAGGCAGATGTTGAATCGACCTACGACGCACTGAATCTCGATGCCACCGTGGTGGCCTTCATCAGTCGGATGGATCAAGCCTATCAGTCGTCGGACATCGTGGTCTGTCGGGCTGGTGCATTGACCGTGTCTGAGCTTGCGTCGGCTGCCATGCCATCGGTGTTGATCCCATTTCCGTACGCTGTTGATGATCATCAAACCAAAAACGGCAAGCAGCTTGAGGCTGCAGGGGCTGCCGTGATCGTACAAGAAGACGACTTGGATATTTTCGTAGCCAAGATGTCCGACATTTTGCGCGCGCCTGAAAATCTGACTCAGATGGCACGTGCGGCGCGTTCAGTCGCAAAGCCAGAAGCGACACAGGCGGTCGCCGACGTGGTTCTGGAGGTCGCAGGTGGTTAACCGCATGGGACAGATTCAGCGTATGCACTTCGTCGGCATCGGCGGTGTCGGCATGAGTGGAATTGCTGAGGTCCTTCTGAATCAGGGGTACCACATTTCAGGCTCTGATTTAAAAGAAAGCCCAGCGACAGACCGGTTGGCTGACCTTGGAGCACAGATCTTTATTGGTCACGACGCAGCGCATATCGAGCAGGCTGAGGTCGTCGTTGTTTCAAGTGCGATCGACCTCGAGAATCCAGAAGTAGCCTGTGCGCTGAATGCGCGCATTCCGGTCATCCCACGCGCTCAAATGCTCGCTGAGTTGATGCGATTCAAGCAGGGCATCGCGGTGTCGGGGACGCACGGGAAAACCACCACCACCTCGCTGGCGGCTGCGGTCTTAGCCGAAGCAGGTCTTGATCCAACTTATATTATTGGCGGGAAGCTGAACCAAGCAGATCGCAACGCCAAGCTGGGTGACAGTCAGTATATGGTGGCCGAGGCCGATGAGAGCGATGCCTCATTTTTGGTGTTAAAGCCAGTCATGGCCGTGGTCACGAATATCGATGCCGATCACATGGGCACATATGGTGGTGATTTTGAACGACTGAAACAGACCTTTGTGCAGTTTCTTCAAAACCTGCCGTTTTATGGCGTGATCTTCGCAAATGCTGATGATCCAACGGTGATGGATATTCTGCCGAAAGCGGGCCGTGCCTTTGTCACGTTTGGGATCGATGCGTCCGCCGATTACCGAGCGGTGCAAATTGAGACAGAGGGCTTGAAGACCTCCTTTACGGTGCAGCGTGCCGGAAAATCGCCCTTGGCAGTCGAGCTGGCCATGCCAGGTCGTCATAACGTGCTCAACGCGCTGGCGGTGATCGCATTGGCCGATCATTTAGGTGCTGATGATTCGTCGGTATGCCGCGCATTGGCCGAATTCAAGGGCGTGGGCCGTCGTTTCCAATGGGTGGGGTCTTTAGAGCGCGGTGATGACCAAATTCCGGTGATCGATGATTACGGGCATCACCCCAAAGAGCTTTCGGTGACCTTTGAAGCGATTCGAAGTGCCTATCCAGGACGTCGACTGATCTCGGTGTTTCAGCCGCATCGGTATTCACGCACCGAAGATCTATTTGATGAGTTTGTATCAGTTCTGACGACAGCAGATGAGCTCATTTTACTGCCAGTCTATGCCGCCGGTGAGACCCCTGTGTTGGGCGCGGAGTCAAAAGATTTGGCGATGACAATTCGTCGGCTGAGCCAGTGTCACCCGGTGGTTGAAAAAGAATTCCAATCTGCGATCGCTCGGATCTGTGATATCGCCACCCCCAATGACGTGATTTTGATTCAGGGCGCGGGATCGATCGGTCGTCTGCCTCAGATGCTTCTTGAAACCTGCGGGAGGCTCTCATGAATTGGTCCACTCAACAGGTTGCATTGCTGTATGGAGGTGTTGGCAGCGAAGCTGATGTCTCGCGTGAAGGTGCTCAGACCTTGATCAGGGCCATGCGCTCACTTGGTATTGAGCCGATCACCATCGATGTGAACACCGACTGGATTGGTCAACTGCAAGCACTCAAACCCACGCATGTATTTAATTTAGTTCATGGATACCTGGGTGAAGACGGACTCCTGGGTGGTGTCTTGTGTGCACTTGAGATTCCCTACACTGGATCTGGTGTCGGTGCATCAGCCTTGGCCTTTGATAAGCCGCGCAGTAAGCAGATTTGGGAGTCTCTGGGCTTACCCACTGCACCCATGGTGGTGGTTGATTCTATCGACCAAGCCGACATCTGTATCAAGCGACTGGGTTCGGATTTGTTTGTGAAGCCATCGCGTGAGGGATCATCAGTGGGTGCGCATCGCGTGCAAGGTCTTGAGCCGCTGATTGAAGCGCTCACAGACGCATTGGCATACGACGCCCGCGCATTGGTTGAGCCATGTCTGCCTGGTCCTGAATACACTGTCGGCATCGTGCAAGGGCTCGCACTTCCAGTCATTGGGATTCGGCCGGCAAGCGGTTTCTACGATTACGAAGCGAAATATCAGACCGACACCACTGAATATGCGATTCCTTCTGGCCTGACTCCAGAGCTTGAGGCTGAGGCTCAGCAGTTGGCTCTCGAAGCTTTTGATGCACTGGGTTGTCGGAGTTGGGGACGCGTCGATCTGATGATGGACGCCCAGGGTGATTTGCAACTGGTGGAATGCAACACCGTTCCTGGGATGGGCGCACATTCATTGATCCCGAAAGCGGTGGCAGCGGCTGGTATGGATCTTCCCATGCTGATTGAACAATTACTGCTGGATGCCGAGGTTTCACCATGACTGTGCAACAGATTGCGACACGCACCCTTACCCATTGGAAGGTCTTGTTGTTGGTGTTGGGTCTTGGTTTGACAGGATCGCTGGCTGCCAGTGGTCTTGGACACCTGTTCGAGCAAATTAAAATTCGCCAAGTGGTGTTGGATGGCACGCTGAACTATCTTGACCAACGCGCGCTCGAAGATCAGCTCACGCGTCAATTTTCGGGGTCCTATCTTGAGACCGTCTTGCCACAGGTTGTCTCATCAGTTGAGGCGCACCCCTGGATCGCTGATGCATCGGTACGTCGTGTGTGGCCTGACACCTTGGTGGTCGAAATCATCGAACAACGTCCTGTCGCCATCTATAACGATACGTTGTATCTGGGTGTTTCAGGGGATCTGTTTGAGCCTCCGACCCCAGTTGACGAACCGCTACCTAAACTCTACGGCGCCCTCTCTGAGACCATGCAGGTCTACAGCCACTTTGGTGTCTTTTCCGATCGACTGTCTGACATTGCTGACGTGGAATCTGTGTCACGCGGTGTTGATCTGGGGTGGCAGATTACACTCGCCAATGGCGTACGTCTGAAATTGGGTCGCACCGATATCCTTGGCCGACTGGCTCGGGCGCGAGACGTTCTACTCAGCCTTGAGGCCGAGACACTCGCCAACCTCCGAGGTGTTGATGCGCGATACAGCAATGGCGTTGCACTGGATGTGGAGGCCCCGAAATGACACACCTACTGGTTGTCGACATCGGGTCGAGTCAGGTTCGAGCCGCCGTTGCCGAAATGCTTGATGGACGCCGCATCGCTGTCCGTGGACTGGGGCATGCGCGTTCCAATGGCTTGAAACAGGGTGTTGTGATTCAGATTGATTCAGTCGTCGAAGCACTGAATCGGGCTGTCTCTGAAGCCAACACCATGGCAGGCACGCGGCTAACAGATCCCCTCATCTCTGTCGGTGGATCACACTTGGTTGGTCAGGATGTGGTTGGCACCGTCATGCTCAATCACCGCGAAGTGACAGATACCCTGCTCACAGAGGCCATGGCACAGGTTCAGGCTCAGGTCACTGAACCTGATCGCGACATTTTGAGTGTGATCCCAAGAACCTTTAGTTTGGATAACCAGGGTGGCATTCGCTCGCCGCACGGTATGACAGGTCAGCGTCTCGATGCGCATGTGCATGTCATCACAGGCGCTTCACATGTCATCACAAATCTGAAGAAGTGTCTGCGACTTGCCGGACTTGAGGCCAGTGTGTTGGTTCCTTCGGCTTTGGCTGTCAGTCAGTTGGTGCTCGCCGATGAGCGCGAACTCGGTGTCTGCGTGGTTGATATTGGACATGGGACGACGGATTTGATGGTGCTGAGCGACGGTGCGCCGGCTTGGATGCAAGTGCTTCCCATGGGTGGTGAATTGCTCACACATGATCTTGCGGTGGCCTTGAAAACACCGCTTGGCGATGCCGAATCATTAAAAATCCAAAACGGATATGCACACACGAGCTTCGCACCGGCCGGTGACACGGTTCAGGTGGCGAAAATCGCCGATCGTCCCTCGGAGGCCATCAGTCTTCAACAATTGACGGCATTTTTACAGCCACGAGTTGAAGAGATCGCCGAGATCGTCGGTGAGCGTTTGCGACACTCGGGTCGGTTTGAAGAGGCATCGACAGGCCTTGTCCTGACTGGAGGCAGTGCGGCGCTCCCTGGCATCGCTCAGGTGTTTGAAAGTTTATTGCAGTGCCCATGTCGGGTGCTCAAAGGAGCCCATCAGGACGGACTTGAGGGGCTTTTACAAGATCCAGCCAATGCAGTTTTAGCAGGGCTTCTGGCGTATGGACGCGATCAGGAAGTCAGGCCAAAGCCGCGATGGATGAGGATGCAGGGAGGCGTGTTGAATCGGGTCCGTCATTGGATCCAGGGTAATTTTTAACTGAGAGGGTGAATCAATGTTTGAGATTGTTGATCAAGTAGAATCCAACGCGGTCATCAAGGTGATCGGCGTTGGCGGGGGTGGCGGCAATGCCGTCAATCATATGTTGAACAATGCAGTCGATGGAGTCGAGTTTGTGGTTGCAAACACAGACTCCCAAGCCATGCGTGCAATTGCTGCCGATCGGACCTTACAGCTTGGGGGTGATATCACCAAGGGCCTTGGTGCCGGTGCAAACCCAGACGTGGGCCGCAACGCGGCGTTAGAAGATCGCGATGCAATCGCTGAAGTGTTAGAAGGCACTGACATGGTGTTTATCACGGCCGGCATGGGCGGTGGCACAGGCACAGGTGCAGCACCTGTAGTCGCAGAGATTGCGCGTGAGATGGGAATTCTTACCGTGGCGGTGGTCACACGTCCGTTTGGTTTTGAAGGCCGCCGACGGACCCATGTTGCAGACCAGGGAATCAGTGCACTTGAGCAGCATGTCGATTCGTTGATCGTGATTCCGAACGAAAAGCTGCTTCCCGTACTCGGTCGTAACGCATCACTCATGGCTGCCTTTGGTGAAGCGAATAATGTCCTGCAGGGTGCTGTCCGCGGGATCGCGGATCTCATCATCCGTCCGGGTATGATCAACGTGGATTTTGCCGATGTCCGTACGGTGATGAGTGAAATGGGCAAAGCCATGATGGGAACGGGTCTTGCCAGTGGTGAAGACCGAGCGACCAAGGCCGCCGAGATGGCCATTCGATCACCGCTTCTTGAGGATGTGGATCTGGCTGGCGCACGTGGAATTTTGGTGAATATTACCTCCGGTCCTGACTTCACATTGGGTGAATTTGACCAGGTTGGCTCTGTCGTCAATGAAATCTCCGATGACAACGCCAATGTGGTTGTCGGAACTGTGATTGATCCCGACATGTCTGATGAGATTTCGGTGACCGTCGTGGCCACCGGGTTGGGCGGTGCTCAAGCCAGTCCGCAAACTGTCGTGGATAATGGCCAAGCGATCCGTCAACCGCGTCGCCAGTACAATCCAAGTGAAGCGAGTGCGCCTCAGGTGTTGAGAACACAAGCCGTTGGCAACACAGCCTTGGCCTCGGAGCCTCAATCGGCCCCGACTCAGGATGGTGAGATGGAGAAAATTCTCAACATCCCTGCATTCTTGCGCCGTCAAGCGGACTGAGTGTGCAGTCGAACCCTCTCAAGGCTCGGAACAGGAAGTTCCGAGCCAAACCCTGTTAAACTGGGGTCTTGAGAGAAGGAGTCTTGCTTTGATTGCACAGCGTACGCTGAAAAATGTCGTTCGGGCCACAGGCGTTGGCTTGCATTCTGGCGACACCGTGTATCTGACATTACGTCCGGCTCCAGAGAATCATGGCATTCAGTTCAAGCGCGTTGATTTAGATCCGCCGGCACTTATTCAGGCGACCGCAGACAGTGTGTCTCAGACCACCCTCTCAACCTGTTTGTCGTCGCCCGAGGGTGCCACGGTCTCCACCGTTGAGCATTTACTCTCGGCCTTATCGGGCCTTGGCATTGATAACGTGCTGATCGAATGCAATGCCCCTGAGCTTCCCATCATGGATGGCAGTGCATCACCGTTTGTCTTTTTAATCCAATCCGCGGGAGTCCGCGAGCAAACCGCGCCTCGTGAGTATTTGCGGATCACACACATCATTGAGGTTGAGGACAGCGGCAAGACTGCTCGATTGGAGCCGTTCAATGGATTTCGAATCAGTTTTTCCATCGATTTCGACCATCCGGTGGTGGATCAGGGCGCGTGTAAGACCGTCGTAGATGTTGATGAGGCCTCTTTTGTGCGCGAGGTCAGTCGCGCGCGCACCTTTGGGTTCATGCGCGATTTGGATTATCTAAAAGCCAATAACTTGGCGCGCGGTGGATCCATGGCCAACGCCATTGTTGTCGGTGAGGATCGGATCCTCAATGACGATGGGCTCCGCCAAAACGACGAATTTGTGAAACACAAAGTGCTGGACGCGTTGGGTGATCTCTATCTCGCTGGGCGGCCTATCATCGGGCACTACTCAGGAAGTCGCTCGGGACATGCACTGAATAATCGATTACTCCGCCAGCTGTTATCAGATCCCAGTCATTATGAAGTTGTCAGTTTTGAGAACGCAGCCGACTGCCCGATACCCGTGTTGCCAATTGTTGAAAACGACGCTTGAGTTCGGTGTCGGTCAGGGTTTCAGCATAGGCGTTCAGCACACTGGCAGCCTGTGGGTCTGCTGCACGGTGACGCGCTTGTTCAGGGGGTGTGATCTGAGCCCGTGGACGAACGCGTATCTGGATTCTGCGAAGCCCGCGAAATAACGGGTGATCTTCGAGAGCCTGCACCAATCGCATTTCTTCAAAGCGAAGCTCACTTGCCAACGCCGCTGATGGCACATACAGCGTCAAAAGTCCTTGGTGTAGGTCGCCGGTGGTGACATGCGCTCGGAGATTTGGAGTCAGCAGATCCTCGACCTGATTCGCCCGTGTTGCTTGAATCTCAGCCTCGAGTTTGAGTGTGTCAAGATGACTGCCACGCTGTTTCAGTAAGCTCGACAGGCTTTTTAGCTGTCCGGGATGTCGCATTTCGATACAATGCCATTTTTAACGCTTGTCAAAAACTTAGGATACGCATGTTAGGGACGTTTGTCCGGAAACTCTTCGGCTCAAAAAATGACCGCGAGGTCAAGCGGATGCTGAAGACCGTCGCCACCATCAATCAACTTGAACCCACCTTAGAAGCACTGTCTGACGAGGCACTGTTGGCCAAGCGCCAAGAATTCAAAGACCGTCTCGACTCTGGTCAGACGCTGGATCAGTTGCTGCCTGAAGCCTTTGCTGTCTGTCGTGAGGTCAGCCGACGCGTTTTGGGTTTGCGCCATTTTGACGTCCAAATGGTCGGTGGTATGACCCTGCATGAGGGTCGAATTGCCGAGATGCGGACCGGCGAGGGTAAAACACTTGTCGCGACTTTGCCTGTGTATCTCAACGCCATCTCAGGTGAAGGGACACACGTGGTGACTGTGAATGAGTATCTCGCATCTCGAGACGCCAATTGGATGCGTCCACTGTATGAAGCGCTTGGTTTAAGTGTGGGCGTGATTGCCAGTGGCCAAGCACCTGAAGAGAAGCGTGCTGCCTATCAAGCCGATGTGACCTATGGCACAAACAATGAATTCGGGTTTGATTATTTGAGGGACAACATGGCGTTCGGACCGGAGGGTCGTGTGCAACGTCCGCTGTCTTTTGCCATTGTCGATGAGGTGGATTCGATTCTGATCGACGAGGCGCGCACGCCCTTGATCATTTCAGGGCCTGCTGAAGACCACTCCGAACGGTATCGAGCCATTAATGCGATTATCCCAAAACTGACACCTGCGACACTGTCTGAGGATGGTGAGAGTTTTGAGGTCGAGGGACACTATCTACTGGATGAAAAGAATCGCACTGTCGAACTCACGGAGCTGGGTCATGAGCTGATTGAAGCTGAGTTGGCTGAGATGGGTCTACTCGAACCCGGTGACAGTTTGTACAACCCAGTCAATCTTGCGCTTTTCCACCATGTCAATGCCGGCCTCCGCGCGCATACGCTGTTCCAACTGAATGTGCATTACATCATTCAAGATGGTCAGGTGGTTATTGTCGATGAGCACACCGGTCGAACCATGCCAGGGCGTCGATGGTCTGAAGGGTTACATCAGGCGGTGGAAGCCAAAGAGGGCGTTGAGATTCAGCCTGAAAGTCAGACATTGGCCAGCACCACCTTCCAAAATTATTTCCGTCTGTATGACCGATTGTCTGGTATGACAGGGACTGCAGATACTGAGGCGTTTGAGTTTCGTCAAATTTACGGGTTGGATGTTGTCGTCATCCCCACCAATGTCCCGATTCAACGAATCGATCATAACGACTTGGTGTATATGACCATGGACGAAAAATATGAGGCGATTGTTCAGGATGTTGTCAAAGAGCGCGATCGTGGACGTCCTGTGTTGGTGGGTACAGCCTCGGTCGAGGCTTCAGAGCTTCTCTCGAACTTCCTCAACAAAGAGGGGGTTGAACACAACGTCTTAAACGCCAAACAGCACGCGCGTGAGGCGCAGATTATTGCAGGCGCCGGCCGGCCAGGTGCTGTCACCATCGCCACTAATATGGCAGGACGTGGCACCGACATCGTGTTGGGTGGGAATTGGCAGTCGGAGGTGGCCGAACTCAGTGATCCGACCGAGTCCGCGATTGATGCGATCCGGAGCGATTGGAAGGCACGCCATGAGGCTGTTTTAAACGCAGGAGGACTGCACATCGTCGGCAGTGAGCGCCACGAATCAAGACGGATTGATAATCAGTTGAGGGGCCGCGCAGGTCGTCAGGGGGATCCGGGTTCAACTCGGTTTTTCTTGTCGCTTGAAGATGATTTGATGCGCATCTTCGCATCACCTCGGATGCGTTCGCTGATGCAGGGCCTCGGTATGGAGCGCGGTGAGGCGATCGAACACAAGATGGTCACCAATGCGATTGAAAAGGCGCAAAAGAAAGTCGAAGGGCGGAACTTTGACATGCGCAAACAACTTCTCGATTACGACGACGTCGCCAATGATCAGCGGACCCAAGTGTACGCTCAGCGCAATGAGTTAATGAACTCCGATGATTTGTCTGAGTTGGTGACGGCCATCCGTCGCGACGTCATCACGGATGTCATGGCGCATTACGTTCCGCCACAGAGTCTGATCGAGCAATGGGATGTGGAAGGCTTAACTGATGAGCTCAAACAACAGTTCGGATTCGATGCACCCATCGCTGAGTGGCTTGCTGCAGATGAGTCACTGTACGAAGAGACCTTACTTGAGAAGATTCTTGAGACTGCAGAGGCGAACCATGCCGAGAAGGTGGCGATTGTGGGTGAAGACACCATGCGTCGCTTTGAAAAGCAGGTGCTTCTTCAGGTATTGGATCAGCAATGGAAAGAACACTGGCATC
>AACY020306542.1_pt1 | contig 11026 bp, 10 predicted proteins | sample 267378 | NCBI WGS metagenome assembly AACY02 (sample SAMN02954345, study PRJNA13694) | marine metagenome | biome: aquatic; feature: ocean; material: water; isolation source: isolated as part of a large dataset composed predominantly from surface... | reverse complement strand
TCCTGCGCTTCCGGATGCTGATGATCGCGGCGGGCTACGAGGACGGCATCGACGCCAACACCCTGCGCGCCGATCCGGTGTTCAAGATGGCGCTGGAGCGATTGCCCGGCACGCGCGACCTCTGCTCGCAGTCCACCATCAGTCGGCTGGAGAACCTGCCCGACCGGCGCACGCTGCTGCGGATGGGGCGGGCGATGGTGGAGTTGTATTGTTCCAGCTTCGCGCAGGTGCCCCGGCAGATCACGCTCGACATCGACGATACCTTCGACGCCGTCCATGGCGGCCAGCAGCTTCGGCTGTTCAACGCCCACTACGACGAGTACGGCTTCCAGCCGATCGTGGTGTTCGACGGCGCCGGGCGCTTCGTGACCGCGGTGCTGCGCCCGGCCAAGCGGCCCAGCGGGCGCGAGATCGCCGCGCAGCTGCGGCGGCTGTTCCGCGAAATCCGAAGCCATTGGCCGCGCGTAGAGATCGTGATCCGCGGCGACGGGCACTACTGCGCGCCGGAGGTGCTCGACCTGTGCCGCGCGCGCGGCGTGGACTTCATCCTTGGCCTGCCGACCACCAGCGTCCTGCGCGCCCATGTGACGACGCTGGAGGCCTCGACCACCGCCCGCGCCGAGGCGGCCGAAGGCGCCACGATCCGCCGCTTCAAGGAGTTCTACGACGGCGCAGGCTCCTGGAGCCGCGTGGAGCGGATAATCGCCCGCGTCGAGGCCGGTCCCCGCGGTTGCGACACCCGCTTCATCGTCACCAGCCTGACCAAAGGCACCGGCAAGACGCTCTACGAAGGCGTCTATTGCGCCCGGGGCCAGGCCGAGAACCACATCAAGGCCTTCAAGACCCACCTCGCCGCCGACCGCACCTCCTGCACCAGCGCCACCGCCAACCAGCTCAGGCTGTTCCTGCACGCCGGGGCCTACTGGCTGATGTGGACCCTGCGTGCCGCCCTGCCGAAGCGCTCGCCCTGGCGGCGCGCCCAGTTCGACACCTTGCGCCTGCGCGTCGTGAAGATCGCCGCCCGCGTCGTCGAGATGAAGACCCGCATCACCCTGCACCTGCCGAGCGCCTGTCCCGCAGCCCCCCTCATGCGCCTGCTGCTCGAGCGGCTCCCGCGCATGGCGCCGGTCTGAAAACCGCCGCGGCCATCGCCCCCGCTCACCCCAAAACCGCAACCCCAAAACCCAATAGCCAAAGCCGCGCCGCCCACCCGCGAGTGCGCCAGGACGCATGCGCAACCTCGGCAAAACGGCCCTACCAACGGAAAACGGAGCGGTCAGGCCCAACCCGATGCATAAAGCGGGCTAAGTGACCCGACCGCCGCCGCCGCAACAGTCGCGGGCGACTTCGCACAGATCGCGTTCGACGCGCTTGAAGGAGGGCTCGATGCTGCGCTGCGCGACGCCTTCGGCGGCGGGCGCATGGAACTTGCAGGGATCGGCAGCTTCGCCGTCGAAGCGCCCCGCGTAGAGCGCGGCGACGACCGCTGGTGGATCGCGCTCGAAGGCACGCTGACCATCAGCGGCTTCGAGTTTCCGAAAACGATTGTCCGCATTCCAGTCGGCGGCTCCTTGTCCGATGTCGATGTGCGCATGCCGGGCGCCGATGACGCGTTAGGCTCGGCCATCGCCGCGGCTGTCATCGATCTCCTGCCCATCGCGCCCGACGCGCCTCAGGTCCGGAACGTATATTTCGGTCCGCTCGACGCTCGTGGCACGCTCCACGGGCTCCGCTTCGACATCATCGCGGGCTCATCACCTTCCGCGACGGCCATGTGCGGTTCGACGATCATGAGCGTCTCGTCGCCCTCGCGGACTTCGACCCGGCCTATCTGGACCAGGACGGCCCGCTGCTGAAGGGCTGAGGCGGGTCCGGCGGCCATGTTCGGCGGCCGATACGGCGGCGCCTGCCGCAGATCTCGGGCGCCGCCATCGCTCCCAGGCGGAGAGCGTTATGCGAGCGCGTTCGTCGCCGCATCGAGCTCCTTGTGCGTCTCCGCCTCGTTCTTCGCGGTGTGGGCCTTCTCGGCGGCCTCGTAGTGCTTGAGCGCGGCGTCCTTCTTCGGGCCGGACGGCGCCTTGTCCCATGCGGCCTTGACGGATTTCATCTTTTCGGCGGTCTTGTTCACCTCGGGTGTCAAAAGGATGTCCTTTCGTGGACGTCCCGGCAGGGAGGGCGACGGGGATACGGACCCGCCAGGACCCGTATCCCGCCACGCCACTCGAACGTTCGGGAAAACTGCGCCTCCGATGGTTCGGGGGCGCATCTCACTTAGGCGAACGGTGCGCCCGAGCGCACTGATGCAGATTAGCGCTCTTGCATGACGGGCCCCCGGCGCGTTCCTCCGCTGTTCCTCAACAGTGCTGGCAGGCGGGGGGGACACCCCTGTGTGAAGCCGCCGGAGAGGCTACTCCCTTTCCTTTCCCAGGAGGCGGAGGAAGAGGACAGGGGAGATGAGCCGCGGGGCGGCGCGCGGTTCGTGCATGTCGATCATGAGGAGTGTGCGCCGACGTCCACATTCTTCGCACGGTCCGGGTCACGACGTCACGCGATGATCTGGATGATCCGGACGCTGTCACCCGTCGAGGACGGCCCGCAGGGTCCTTGCGAGCGTCTCGCGATTGTAGGGCTTGCGCAGCACCGGCGCGTCGGGCGGCAGACCGACATCCTGCTCCGCGTAGCCGGTCGTGAAGACGATGCGCAGACCTGGCCGCTTCTTCGCCGCTTGCTCCGCCAGCGCCACCCCGTCGAGGCCGCCGGGCATCATCACGTCGGTCATCAGGACCGCGGGATCGAGCCCTCCGTCAAGCGCGCGCAGCGCGGAGGGGCCGTCGAACGCTTCGCTCACCCGGTAGCCGAGCTGCTCGAGCCGCTGCGTCACCACGCGGCGCAGGCGCGGATTGTCCTCGACCACGAGGATCAGTTCGCCCGCGCCGGCCGGAAGCGTCGGCTTGGCCGGCGCCGCGGTCTCCGCGGCGGCGGCCTCGCGGTCGCGCGGCAGGTTCAGGGTGACGGCGGTTCCGGCGTCCGGCTCGCTTTCGATCTCGACGAACCCGCCGCTCTGCCGGGCGAAGCCGAAGACCTGGCTGAGGCCGAGGCCGGTCCCGCCCCTGTCGCGCTTCGACGAGAAGTAGGGCTCGCCCGCGCGCGCCAGCGTCGCGGCGTCCATCCCGATCCCGGAATCCCGCACCGTGATCGCCGCGTAGTCTCCGGGGTCGGCGCGGGCGTAGAGCGCCGCCTCCTTCGGCGCGAGCGTCAGCTTCGCCGTCGACAGCACGAGCGCGCCGCCCTGCGGCATGGCGTCCCGCGCGTTCACGACGAGGTTCAGGAGCGCCGTGCGCAGCAGGTCGGGGTCGACCCGCACCGGCGGGGCGTCGGGGGCCGGCTCGATCCGGACGGCGATCGTCTCGGGCATGGTCCGGGCCGCGAGATCGGCGACGGCGCGGAGCTCCTCATTGGGGTCGAGCCGCGTCGGCGCCTGCGGCGAGCGGCCGCCGAACACCAGAAGCCGCTGGGTCAGCGCGGCGCCCATCGTCACCGCCTCCATCGCGTCGCGGGCGAGCGCGCGCGCGGAGTCCGGGAGCGCCTCCGCCTCCATCAGCTCCAGGCAGCCGCCGATGACGGACAAGAGATTGTTGAAATCATGCGCGACGCCGCCCGTCAGCTGGCCCACGGCCTCCGCCGCGCGCAGGCGGCGCAGCTCCTCCTGCCGAAGGAGCTCGAGCGACAGGTCGCGCAGCACGCCGGCGAAGCATACCGCATGGTCGAACCGCACCGCGTCGGACGACAGCTCGAGCGAGACCTCCGACCCGTCGCGCCGTCGGCCCTTCACCTAGCGGCGCTGTACGGGCGCGTCCGGCTGCTTCCGGAACGCCTCGAAGCCGTCCGCAAGATCGTTGAGAGCGCCGGGCACGAGCCGGTCCACGGGCTCTCCGACCATGTCCTCCGCGCGCCAGCCGAAGAGGCGCTCGGCCTCGGAGCTCATCGCCGTGACGCGACCCTTGTCGTCGACGGTGACGATCGCGTCGGGCGCGGCCTCGAGCACCGAGGAGAGCCGCGCCTCGATCGCCTCCAGCGTCTCCAGCGCCGCCTCATGGCGCGTGACGTCCTGAAAGGACAGAAGCAGGTAGGTCGCGTCCGGCGTCGCGCCGGGCGCGCGACGGCCGTTCAGCACCAGCCGCTTGCGTCCGACCGCGCCGAAAGCGTGGTCGATCCGAAGGTCCTTGATTGACTCGTCCCGCTCCAGCGCGGCGCGCAGCGCCGTCTCGAGCGCCTGGATGCGCCATGCACCGCCGCCGAGCGCCGAACGCGGCGTGTCCGGTGCGATCCGCGGCAGACCGAAGGTCTCGAGAAAGGCCGCGCTCGCGGTCACGACGCGCAGGCGGGAATCGAGGGCGAGAAGCGGCTCGCGCACGGTCGCGGCCAGAACGTCGGAATAGGCCCGCGCGGCGTCGGCGATCTGCGCGCTGAGGCGCAGCTCCGAGATGTCGGTGAAGGTCAGCACCACGCCGTCGAGCGTGTCGCTGTCGCGGCGATAGGGCAGGATGCGGCGGCTGAAGATCCGGCCGTCCTCGGCGGTGGCGACGGCGGACGCCGCCTCGCCGCTGTCGAGCACCCGGCGCGCGTCCGCCAGCAGCGCGGGGTCGTCGATCCGCGGGCGGATGTCGCTGAACGGCCGGCCGCGGTCGCTCTGGATCAGGCCGAACAGCTCCGTCGCCGGCGCGGTGAAGCGCGTGATCCGGAGGTCGCGGTCGAGCATCACCGTGGCGATCCGGGTGCTGCTCAGCAGGTTCACGAGGTCGTCCGCCGTGGGCCGCTGGTCCTCGACCTTCTCGGCGAGTTCGGCGTTGACGGCGGTCAGCTCCTCGTTGAGGGATTGCAGCTCCTCCTTCGAGGTCTCCAGCTCCTCATTGGTGGACTGGAACTCCTCGTTCATCGACATGGCTTCTTCGTTCGCGGCCTTGAGATCCTCGTTGGAGGCCTCGAGCTCGCGGACCGTGGTCTGAAGCTCCCGCCGCGCCTGGTCGAGGTCGCGCTCCAGCCGGTCCACCACCGCCTGGTCCGCGACCTCGGCCGCGTCCACCGCGTCGGTCGGCCCCTCGGCGTCGGAGAAGGCGACCAGAACGAAGCGGTCGCCGTTCTCCGCCACCGGGATCGCGTCGATGCGGACCTGCACCCGCCCGCCATTGCTGCGGATCCAGGCCCCGTCGACCATCGCCGGCGAATCGTCCTCGAGCGCGGCGCGGAAGGCCGCGCGCAGCTTCACCCGCAGCCCGTGCCGCGCCATCGCCATCACATCGGGGTCGGGCTCGCCGCTCGGCGCCTGGAGGTGGCGGTCGACGGCCCCGTGGAAGTAGAGACCGGACCCGCGCTGGTTCAGCAGCACGGCCGCCGGCGCGAAGCGCTCCAGAAGCGCGCGGCGGGTGATGTCGGCCGCCGTCGGGCGGGGACGGGCGCCGCCGGCACGCGGGGCGGCGCCGGCGGCGCGGCTCCGGTCGGCGAGCACCGGCAGCGCGATCCCCGCGGGCCGCGCATGGCCGGTCCGCCGGTAGATCCGCGACGGCTTCACGATCGGCTCGAACCCCGCCTCCTCCGGCCCGACCGTCTCCGCCGCGCCGAGCATCAGCACGCCGCCATCCACCAGCGCGAAATGGAACAGCTCAAGCACCCGGCGCTGCACCCCCGGATCGAGATAGATCATCAGGTTGCGGCAGGTGACGAGGTTCATCCGGCTGAAGGGCGGGTCGGCCAGCAGATTGTGGGGCGCGAAGACGATCGACTCGCGCAGCTCGCTCGTGATGCGCCAGCCGCCCTCCTCGCGCCGGAAGAACCGGGCCAGCCGCTCGGGCGAGACCTGGGTCTCGACGACGGGCGGATAGAGCCCGAGACGGGCGGTCGCCAGGGCCTCCGCGTCGACATCCGTGCCGAAGACCTGCACCTGGATCGGGCGCGCCAGCTTGCGGGCCTGCTCCAGCGCGATCATGCCGACCGTGTAGGCCTCCTCCCCGGTGGAGCAACCGGCGGTCCAGATGCGGAACGGGCGGTCGGCGGGATGCGCCGCCATCAGCCCCGGCAGCACCTCCTCCGCCAGCACCCGGAAATGCTGCTCGTCCCTGAAGAAGCCCGTAACCCGGATCAGCAGGTCGCGGCCGAGGCGGCGGGCCTCCTCCGGATCGCTCTGGAGCCGCTCGAGATAGGCGTTGGGTCCGTCGACCTTTGCCACGCCCATGCGCCGCTCGATCCGGCGCAGCAGCGTGCCCTCCTTGTAGAGGTCGAAATCCACGCCGCCCCGCGGAGCGCAACAGGTCGACGACCTTCGGCAGAATCGGACGCGCCCGCTCGCCCAGCGCGCGGTCCTCCGCCTCCAGCCCCTCCCGCGCGAGACGGAGCGCCCCGGCCGGAATCTCCGCGACCGGAAGGACGAGATCGGCGACGCCCGCATTGATCGCGCTGCGCGGCATGCCGTCATAGGCCGCCTCAGCGGGGTCCTGCGCCACGACCGAGCCGCCGGCGGCCTTGAGCGCGCCCGCGCCATGCGCGCCGTCGGAGCCTGCGCCGCTGAGGATGACGCCGACGCTTTCCTGCGGGCGGCTCTCGGCCAGCGAGTGCAGCAGCGCGTCGAAGGTGTGCGGCTCCCCCGTCTTGAGGGGCCGCGGGCGGAGGCGGATCGCCGCGCCCTCCACGGTCATCACCGTGTCGGGCGCGATCACCCAGACCCCGTCCGGGCCGAGCGCGTCGCCATCCGCCGCCTGCTTGACCGGGAGCTTCGTGTGCTGCGCGAGGAGTTCCGCAAGGATGCTGCCATGCTTGGGGTCGAGATGCTGCACCACCAGGAACGCCGCCCCGGCGGCGACGGGCGCGGCGTCGAAGAACCGCTGCAACGAATCCAGACCGCCAGCCGACGCGCCGATCGCCACGATCGGATGCCGCGGGCCGCGGTCGGCCGCATTCGCGCGCGCAGCGAGGCCCGGCGGCTGGTCGGCCGCGCCGGACGCTTCTTCACCCATCCCCAGTCCCCCGTTGGTCCCACAGGGCCGGCGTCGCATCGACCGGCGCGCCGCCAATGGAGCCGAGCCCTGACAGCGTCCGCAGACCGCAGCCCTCGATGATTCACCAGATTGCGCCGACCGCCGTGACGGACGGCCCTGGTTTTTCCACTGGGCCTCCCCACCGACCACTACTGTCGTCCGGAGAAAGCGCGCGCACAAGGCGGACAACTCGCCAACGCCTCGGCTTTGAGGCCGAGAGATCAAGCCGCACGACCGATTTCGAACGATCGGCCGCGCGCAGCGCCAGCGGTCGCCGTAGCCGACAAGATAGGCGTTGTCGGGCACGGCGACCGCGCGGCATGCGTCGCCATGTCGACTCCTCTCGCGGTCCCGGCTGGCGCTGCGAGTGCAGCTTCCGCGCCGAGGCCGAGCGGCTGCCCGATGCGCCGGGGCTCTGTGCGCACGTGTCGTCACCCGGCCCGCGTCGTCTCACCCGCGCCCCGTCGCGGCCGCGTGAAAGCGCCGACGGATGTCCTTCAGGTCAACGCGCGGCGGCGGGGTGCGCGGGTTCATCTCGGTCAGCGTCTCGGCGATGATCTCGGCCACGACGAGGTTGCGATGCCATTTGTGGTCCGCCGGAACCACGTACCAGGGCGCGTGGTCGGCGGCCGTGCGCGAGAGCGCCTCCGCGTAGGCCGTCTGAAACGCGTTCCAGAGCCTGCGGTCGGCGTAATCCGACTCGCTGATCTTCCATTGCCGCGCGGGGTCGTCGAGCCGCTTGCGGAAGCGCTTCAGTTGCTCCTCCGGGCTGATGTGGAGGAAGAGTTTCACGATCCGCACCCCGCTCTCCGCGAGTTGCGTCTCGAAGTCGTTGATGCGTGCGAAGCGGGATCGCCAGACCTCGTGGGCGGCGAGTTCGCGCACCCGCACGGCGACGACGTCCTCGTAGTGCGACCGGTTGAAGATCGCGATCTCGCCCGCAGCCGGCGCCGCCTTGTGGATCCGCCACAGAAAGTCGTGGGCCGCCTCGATCGCGCTTGGCTCCCGGAAGGCGGCGACGCGCGTTCCCTGCGGGTTGAGGCCCGTGAAGACGTGGCGGATGGTCCCGTCCTTGCCCGCGGCGTCCATGCCCTGCAGCACGATCAGAAGGGCGCGCCGCCCCTCTGCGTAGAGGCGATACTGAAGATCGGCCAGACGCGCGACGCAGGCCTCGATCTGCTTGCGGGCGGCGTGATGGCTGTCATGTGGCGCGGTGCGCGCTGGGTCTATGGCGGCGAGATCGAGGTCTGCGCCGGGGCGCACGCGATAGGCGTCTCTGTAATCCATCGTCTTGGCCCCCTGTTTCTGCGCTCCGGCCGCGACGCGCCGCCAATCTGCGACAGATTGGCGGTGGCGCTTGTATTTTCACAAGTCCCAAACGTTTTATTAACCAAACGCCGCGCTCGGCGGCGGTGGAGCGGCGCCTGATGAGCAAGCCTGCTCACCACGGTCCGAAGGCGCGACCGTCGGCGGAAGCCGGCGGCCGGGTGGTCGCGGTGCGTGGGCCGGTGCTCGACATCGCCGCGGACGGCGCGCTCCCCGAAATCCATGACGCGGTGGTCGTCGACGGTCCGACGGGGCCGCTCGTGGTGGAAGTGGCGGCGCATCTCGACGCGTCGCGTCTGCGCGCCATCGCCCTCGGCGACACCCATGGTCTTGCGCGCGGCGCCGCGGCGCGTTTCACCGGAGGCCCTATCGCGGCGCCGGTCGGCGCGCCGGTGCTCGGGCGGCTGCTGACCGCGCTCGGCGCGGTCGGCGACGACGGGCCGCCCTTGGCGGATGACGTCGCCCGCCGCCCGATCCACCGCGCGGCGCCCGATCTCTCGGCGCGGGGCGGCGGGACGCGGGTTTTCTCCACGGGCGTCAAGGCGATCGATCTGCTGGCCCCCATCGCGCAAGGCGGCAAGGCGGCGATGTTCGGCGGCGCGGGCGTCGGCAAGACCGTGCTGGTGATGGAGCTGATCCGCGCCATGGTCGCCGACTATGACGGCGTGTCGGTCTTCGCGGGCGTCGGCGAGCGCTCCCGCGAGGGCCACGAGATGCTGCACGAGATGCGCGCGGCGGGCGTGCTCGACCGCACCGTGCTGGTCTATGGCCAGATGAACGAACCCCCCGGCGCCCGTTGGCGCGCGCCGCTGACGGCGCTGACCATCGCCGAGCATTTCCGCGACGCCGAGGCGAGGAACGTCCTCCTGCTGATGGACAACGTCTTCCGCTTCGTCCAGGCGGGCTCGGAGGTCTCCGGCCTGCTCGGGCGGATGCCCTCGCGCGTCGGCTACCAGCCCACGCTGGAGACGGAGGTGGCCGCGCTGCAGGAGCGCATCGCCTCGGTTGGTCGGGCGTCGGTGACGGCCATCGAGGCGGTCTATGTGCCCGCCGACGACTTCACCGACCCTGCCGTGACCGCCATCAGCGCCCATGTCGACAGCATGGTGGTGCTGTCGCGCCAACTGGCGGCGGAGGGCGTCTATCCCGCCATCGACCCGATTCAGACCACCTCGGTGCTGCTCGACCCGTTGATCGTCGGCGCCGAACACGCCGCGGTGGCGGGCCGGGTGCGCGAGGCCATCGAGCATTACAACGAGTTGCGTGACGTGATCGCCTTGCTGGGCGTCGAGGAGCTGAGCGCCGAGGAGCGCCGCCTCGTCGGCCGCGCGCGGCGGCTGCAACGGTTCCTGACGCAGCCCTTCTTCGTGGCGGCCGACTATACCGGGATGGCCGGGCGGTCGGTTCCGGTGGCGGACACCGTCGCCGGGTGCCGCGCGATCCTCGACGGAGAATGCGACGCCTGGGCGGAGACGTCGCTCTATATGGTCGGCGATCTCGGCGAGGCGCGGGAGAAAGCCGCGTGATCCGGTCCCTGCGCCTCACCATCGCCACGCCGCTCACAATCCTCGTGGAGGCTGGCGATGTCGCGTCTCTACGCGCGGAGGACGCCAGCGGCGGCTTTGGCCTGATGCCGGGCTGCGCGGACCTGCTGACCGTGATCGACGCAGGCGTGGTCGGCTGGCGGCGCGCGGAAGGCCCTTGGCGCTGGTGCGCCTTGCGCGGCGGCGTGCTGCGCGCGTTCGGCGGCGCTGAGGTGCGGGTCGCCTGCCGTGAGGCCACCCTGTCCGAGAGCCTCGAGGGCCTCCGCGACCGCGTGGCCGTCGAGCGCGAAACGGCGGAGGAGACGCGCCGACACGCGCGGGCGCAGCGGGCGCGACTCCATGCGCGCGCAATCCGGCGGATCATGCAGGGCATGGGCGGGCCGCTGCCCGAGGAGTCGGCGCTGGCGGAGGCGCTGGAATGAGCGACGAGAGCAACCATGTCGCAGAGGCGGCGGAGCGGGCCAGACTGCGCGCGGAGGCGGCGCGGCGCGATCCGGAGCCCTCGCTCGGCCGCCGCTTCGGGCAGATCGGCGCGCTGGGCTGGACAATCGTGGGGCCGATCCTCCTCGGGCTCGTCATCGGCCGCGCGCTCGACGGCTGGCTTGGCGCCGGCGTGACCATGACCGCGGCGCTGACCTTCGCGGGGGCTGCGCTGGGGCTCTGGCTCGCCTTCCGCTGGATGCATCAGCAATGATCGGGGCGTTGCTCCTCGCGGTGGAAGCGCTGCTCGGGGCGGCGGCGGGCTATGGCGCGGGGCTGCTGCACTTCCGCTCGCTCCGGCGGGTGGCGGAGGGGATCGTCGCAGGGCGGAAGCGGGCGGCGGCCTTCCAGCTTGCGCGGCTGGCGGCGCTCGGAGCGTTCCTCGCGCTCTGCGCGGTGGTCGGCGCGCCCGCCCTGCTTGGCGCGGCGTTCGGCCTGACGCTGGCCCGGCGCGCGGCGCTCAGAGAGGCGCGGTGATGGAAAGCCCGCTCGTCGCCCACCTGCTGTTCTCGATCGGACCGGCGCCCGTCACCACCCCGGTCGTCACGACCTGGGGCCTGATGATCCTGCTCGGCCTCGGCGCCTGGCTCGCGACGCGGCGGCTCTCCCGCGAGCCGGGCGCGTTCCAGGCGGCGCTTGAACTGGTCG
>AACY020313289.1_pt1 | contig 11034 bp, 9 predicted proteins | sample 267378 | NCBI WGS metagenome assembly AACY02 (sample SAMN02954345, study PRJNA13694) | marine metagenome | biome: aquatic; feature: ocean; material: water; isolation source: isolated as part of a large dataset composed predominantly from surface... | reverse complement strand
ACACGGACCTGAGCCTACCGGTTGGGTTCGCTGCGCGCCCACTCCCCGATCCGGCGGAGCAGTTCGATGGAGATCGCTCCTTCGGCGTGCCCGAATCCGGGCTCGATCCACGACTGCACCCCAGGTGCCGCATCGGTGAGGGCGCGGGGGTGATCGAGCGGGAAGAACGCATCCGCGTCGCCGTGGACGATAAGCACCGGCAGCCGGTTCTCGCGAGCCCGGGCGACCGCGTCCACGGGTGGCATGGGTGGCGGCTCCGGCCAGGGAGTCGGATCCACCCGGGCACCCATCGCGAAGCGCAGATAGGCCCGACCTGCCGGATTCATCACCGCCCGGTGCAACCAGCGCATCGGCGGGCTGCCCCGATAGAACCAGAATGCCGGCGCACTCACCGCCACGACCGCATCGGTGCCCCGACTGGTGGGGGAGCGGGGGATCAGTGCGGCGTGACGCAGCACCACCGCCCCTCCCATCGAGAAGCCGACGGTGACCACCCGGTCGTAACCGAGGTCATGAGCCCAGGACGTGGCGGCTTCCACATCGAGGGGCTCGTCATGGGCGAGGGTGGTGGCACCCTGGGATCGGCCATGCCCGCGCTGGTCGATGCCGATCACTCCCGCGTGTTCTGCGAGGTGCTCCATCACCCGCAGAACACGCTCTTGGCGCCAGGATCCTCCGAAGCCGTGCGCGACCACGATCGCGGTGTCGCTGCCGTTGGATGCGGGCAGGTGCGCCGCGCTCAACCGCAGTCCATCGGGGCTGGTCAGTGCCGTTGCCACGAGGCGGCGGGGCACGGCCACCTTTCGTCGCGTGGTCACGGCGCACTATTCTCGACCAATGCGCCTGCTGCTGTTAACCCAGGCCACGCAACCCTCTGTCGAGGTGCTGCCGGCTCTCGGGCTGCTCACGCACCAGGTGCGCATCCTGCCCGCTACGGCCACGGCGCTCATCGACTGCCCCGATGCGGACGCGGTCCTCGTCGATGGTCGCCGGGATCTGCCCCAGGTACGCGGCCTGACCCGATTGATGCGACAGACCGGTGTCGACGTTCCGGTCATCGTCGTTCTCACCGAGGGGGGCGCCGCCGCCTTGCAGCACGACTGGGGGGTCGATGATTTCGTTCTCGACACGTCCGGACCTGCCGAGGTCGAGGCACGTCTGCGGGTCAATATCGCCCGGCGGGGCGCGACTTTGGATTCGGCACCGTCGACTCCATCGGAGATCCGCTGCGGTGACCTGACCATCGACGAGGCGGGATATACGTCCAGGATCCGTGGCAACGCCCTCGATCTGACGTTCAAGGAGTTCGAACTGCTGCGGTTCCTCGCCCAGCATCCCGGTCGCGTTTTCACCCGACCGCAGTTGTTGCAGGAGGTCTGGGGTTACGACTATTTCGGCGGAACCCGCACCGTCGATGTCCACGTTCGGCGCTTGCGAGCCAAACTCGGTCCAGAGCATGAGTCGTTGATCGGCACGGTGCGCAACGTGGGCTATCGATTCGTGCCGTCGCGACCCGACGACGCCACAGTGGCGACCCTCGAGGGCGACGATGATCCCGCGAGCGATATCTCCTCGTCCGGTTCATCCATCACCGACCGGCACTCGACCGATCGGCGGCGGTGACCGCCGTCGAGGTGGGCGTCGACTCCCACCTTGACGATGCCGAGGTGGCCGAGGTTCTCGAGCTCGTCGAACAGGCCACCGCCAGTGACGGTGTCAGCCCGCTGTCCGAACACGTGCTCCTGCACCTGCGACACGGTGGCGACGAGCGAGACATGCACCTCAGGGCTCACCGCAACGGCGTGCTGGTGGGCTATGCGCACCTCGATACCACTGACATCGTCGAGGGATCGTCAGGCGAACTCGTCGTCGCACCCGAACACCGACGCCTGCGGGTCGGTCACGATCTGGTGCAGCGGCTGATCGACCTATCCCCCGATGGGCGCCTGCGCCTATGGGCCCACGGTGGCCGTGCGGACGCCGCCCACCTCGCCCGAGCAATGGGCTTCGCGCAGGCTCGGGTGCTGTGGCAGATGCGACGTTCGCTGCTGGCCAGCCTGCCTGCTGCCTCGTGGCCGGAGGGGGTTCGCGTTCGATCCTTCCGGCCCGGTGTCGACGAGGCGGCGTGGGTCGAGGTGAACGCGGCAGCATTCGCTGACCTTCCCGACCAGGGCGGCTGGACGATCGACGATCTGCATCGTCGGATGCACGAATCCTGGTTCGATGCCCGAGGCTTCCTGATCGCCGAGTCGACCCATCCCGGTGACGAGGGTCGGATCGCGGGATTCCACTGGACCAAGGTCCACGGCCGCGGAGCCCACGGCCACGGCCACGAGCCGATCGGCGAGGTCTATGTGGTGGGCGTCGCCCCGGAGTGGCGGGGCACCGGCCTCGGGCGAGCACTCGTGCTCGCGGGTCTGGCTCATCTGCGTCGGGTCGGATTGGCCCAGGCGATGCTCTATGTCGATGCAAGCAATACCGCCGCGATCAGGCTATACGAATCACTCGGATTCACCCGATGGGACACCGACACCCTGTATCGCCGGTGAAAACTAACTGAACGCCAGGGCATCTTGGGACCGAAGACCCATCTAGCCCCGCGCCAGGTGTGAGATTCTGGACCAATGACCACGGTGAAAGGACCCCAGGCGGATCTGCCCACGACCGCCATCGATGCGGATGGGCGTGCGGCACACGAGGTCTCCGTGGAATTCGGACCCCTACCCGATGATCGATTCCTCGACCGGGAGCTGTCCTGGTCGGCGTTCAACCAGCGAGTGCTGGAACTTACCGAGGATCCCCACCTTCCGATCCTGGACCGGGCGAAGTTCCTGGCGATCTTCGCCAGCAACCTCGATGAGTTCTTCATGGTGCGCGTAGCGGGGCTGAAGCGACGCATCGCGACGGGGATCGCGGTGCGGGCTGCCAGTGGCCTCACTCCACGTGAGGTGCTGGAGGCGATCTGGTCGAGGGCTCATGACCTTCAGATCCGTCATGCGGAGATCTTCCGCCACGAGGTCCGACCGCAACTGGCGGAGGCCGGGGTCCACATCCTGAATTGGGACGATCTCTCGGCGGCGGAGAAAGCCGAGATGGATGCGTTCTTCGACGCTCGCGTGTTTCCGGTGTTGACTCCCTTGGCCGTCGACCCCTCGCATCCGTTCCCCTACATCAGCGGGTTGTCGTTGAACCTCGCCGTCGTCGTGCGCAACCCGTCAACCGGTGCCGAGTTGTTCGCGCGGGTGAAAGTCCCACCACTCCTCCCACGGTTCGTCTCATTATCCGAGGGTCGGTTCGTGCCCCTCGAAGACGTGATCGCTGCACATCTGCACGAGTTGTTCCCTGGCATGGAGGTGCTCCAGCACCATATGTTCCGGGTGACGCGCAATGAGGATGTCGAGGTCGAGGAAGATGACGCCGAGAACCTCCTCAAGGCGCTCGAGCGCGAACTACTGCGCCGGAGATTCGGTCCGGCGGTTCGACTCGAGGTCGAGGCCTCCATCGACGAGCATGTCCTGGAGTTGTTGATCGAGGAACTCGGCGTCAATGAGCACGAGGTCTTCCGACTCCCCGGCCCGCTCGACCTGACGGGTCTGTGGGCGATCTACGGAGTCGATCGCGACGATCTGCGTCAGCCGAAATTCGTGCCCAGGACCAGCCGCGAGTTGTCCGAGGTCGAGTCCGCATCAGCGCCGGATGTGCTCGCGGTGATGCGCGAACACGATGTCCTGGTGCACCACCCGTACGACTCGTTCTCCACCAGCGTGCAACTGTTCCTCGAGCAGGCAGCCCGCGATCCCCATGTGCTCGCAATCAAGCAGACCCTGTATCGAACCAGTGGTGATTCGCCGATCGTCGATGCTCTGATCGGTGCTGCGCGGGCTGGCAAGCAGGTGCTGGCCCTCGTCGAGATCAAAGCACGCTTCGATGAGCAGAACAACATCGAGTGGGCACGCAAACTAGAAGAGGCCGGCGTCCATGTCGTCTACGGCCTCGTGGGATTAAAAACCCACAGCAAGCTCTCTCTCGTCGTGCGCGATGACGGTGACCAGCTGCGCCGTTACTGCCACATCGGCACCGGCAACTACCACCCCAAAACCGCTCGTTTGTATGAGGATTTCGGGCTGTTCACCTGTGATCCGCAGGTGGGTGATGATGTCCTCGATCTGTTCAATGTGCTGTCGGGGTATTCGATGAACACCGAATACCACCGGCTGCTCGTCGCACCCCACTCGATTCGCAGCGGCTTGATCGAGCGGATCGAGCGCGAGATCGAGCATCATCGGGCGGGGCGACCCGCGCGCATCCGCTTCAAGTGCAATTCGATCGTCGATGAGCGGATCATCGACGCGCTGTATCGCGCGTCGCAGGCCGGTGTTCCGGTGCGGGTGTGGGTTCGCGGCATCTGTGCGATCCGACCCGGGGTGCCAGGCTTGAGCGACAACATCGAAGTGATCAGCATTCTCGGTCGATTCCTCGAGCATTCCCGCGCCTATGAGTTCGCCAACGGTGGTGATCCGGAGATCTGGATCGGATCCGCAGACATCATGCATCGCAATCTCGATCGCCGGGTGGAATCGCTGGTGAGTGTGAAGTCACCCGAGCACATCAGCGAGATCGATGCCTTGATCAGTCTCGGGTTTGAGCCCGATACGGCTGCCTGGTTGCTGCAGCCCGATGGCACCTGGTTGCGACGCACCCATACGGCCGAGGGCCAGCCGCTGCGTGACATCCAGGAGACCCTGATCGAGGTTCGTCGCAGTCGCGGTCGACTGGCCTGAGTGATCGATCACGGGTTATCGATGACGAATCCCACCACCCATCGCGAGGTGGAACGCAAGTTGCGGGTCCATGCGCTGTTCCGTCTGCCGGCACTTTCAGGTGTCACCTGGGGTGCCGCGTCCGTGCAACCGCAGCCCACGTTCACGATGCTCAACACCTACTACGACACCTCCGATCTGCGGCTGTTCCGCTGGGGGGTGACCCTGCGCCGACGCGAGGGCGGCCCAGATGAGGGCTGGCACATGAAACTGCCCGTCGAGGGAGCCGATGCGGGCACCCGGGATGAGTTGCAGGTGGCACTCACCGAATCCGCGGTGGTTCCCGATGAACTACTCGATATCGTCAGCGCTCTGGTGCGCGAGGCTGTGGTGAATCCCGTCGTCACCCTGCGCACCGAACGCACTCCGATTCTGCTGCTCGATGCGCACGGTCACCCCACCGCGGAACTCGTCGATGACACCGTTGCAGTGCTCGACGGAGACCGGACCGCGGCGATCTTCCGCGAGATCGAGGTCGAGGGTGTGCCCGGTCCTGACGGTGACGTCGACCTGGCTGTTCTCGATGACGTCGTCGCCGCACTCGTCGAACACGGCGCGGTGCCGGGCACCACAAGCAAGGCAGCCGCCGCCCTCGGGCCACGCACGAGTGCACCCCCCGATGTCCCGGCGGCGAGATGGCCACGCCCAGCTGACCCCGCGGGCGAGGCGCTGCGAGCCCATCTTGCGACCCATGTCCGCAGATTCCTGCTCAACGATGTGCGACTCCGCCGTGGGCTGCCCGACGCTGTGCACCAACTCCGTGTCTCAGCTCGTCGATTGCGCAGTGGACTTCGGGTGTTCCGTCCCCTGCTCGATCCCCAGTGGGCCGATGATCTTCGAGCCGAACTCGCCTGGGCGGCCAGTTCGCTGGGAGCGGCGCGCGACACCGAGGTCCTCATCGATCGACTCGACGCCCACTGCGAACTGCTCGGACCCGACGACGGTGCTGCCGTTCGGGCGTTCATCGATCCGGTGCTCGATCAGCGGCTGCGCGATGCCGAAGCCGCTTCGCTCGCGATGCTGTCCACCGATCGATACGCCCGGCTGACTCAAGCCTTGGTCGCCGCCGTCGGTGACCCCCATCTGACCGAGGCCGCGCAGGAACCCTGCTCGCAGGTGCTGCCACCCCTGGTGGCGAAGGCCTTCCAGCGCCTCGCGCGCGACATCAAAGCGCTTGGTGTGTCATCCCCGGCCGAACAGTGGCATGAGGCCCGTATCACCGCGAAGAAGGCGCGCTACGCAGCCGAGGCCCTAGCGCCCGTATTCGGCAAACGCGTCGACAATCTCTCATCGGCACTCGCTGACGTCACCGAGGTGCTCGGCACGCATCAGGATGCGTACGTCGCGCAAACGACCCTTCGAGAACTTGCTGATCTGGCCGATGGGCCCGTCGGCTATCGACTCGGATTGCTGCATGCGATCGAAGTCTCCGCCGAACTCGACGATCGAAAACTCTTTCTCGCCAAGACATGGCCCCGGGCGCGCAAGGCGGCACGGCATTCGGGCATGCTCTGACACCACCATGGCCAGCACCCATCCTGATGAGTTGATCCGTGCCGCCGGCGTCGTGCTGTTACGAACGGGTCGGCGAGGAACCGAAACCGCACTGATCCACCGCCCGCATCGCGCCGACTGGTCGCTGCCGAAGGGCAAGGTGGATCCGGGGGAGCACATCCTCACGGCCGCTATTCGCGAGTGCGATGAGGAAACCGGACTGGTGCCACGGCTCGGTCCACCTCTGATGCGCCAGGAGTACGAGGTGATGGGGCGGGACAAGACCGTTGACTACTGGCGTGCGGAGATCGCCAGTGACGAAGGCTTCGCACCCGACGAGGAAGTCGACGAGGTGCGCTGGGTCGCGGTGGACGAGGCCGTCGGGCTGCTGACCTATCCGCGCGATGCCGCCATCGTGCGCCAGGCCGTCGATCTGCCGGAGACCAGTCCGCTGATCCTGCTGCGGCACACCCAGGCGTTGAAGAGATCGGATTTCGCCGGCACCGATGACAGCCAGCGCCCTCTCTCGGGTAAGGGTCGATCCCAGGCGAAGGCGCTCGTGCCGCTGCTGTCGGCCTACGGTGTCCATCAGGTGCACTCGTCGGACTCGGTGCGGTGTTCGGAGACCGTGCGACGCTATGCCAAATCCATCGGGGCTCCTGTGCATGCCGAACCGACGCTCAGCGAGCTCGGTCATGCCGAGCACCCGAAGCGAGCCGCGAAGCGCATGCTGTCGCTGCTTGCCGACCCCGCGCGGGTGGTCGTGTGCTCGCACCGCCCGGTGCTCCCGACCCTGGTCGAGTCCATCGCCGGCCTGCGCTGGAAAGGACGGGGGGACCTCGACGAGAAACTGCCCCCCGGCGGCTTCCTCGTGGTGCATCGGCATTTCGACGGGGCGGAACTGCCCCGCATCGTGGCGGTCGAGCGGCACGCGCTCTAAATTCGAGGGGGTACCCCTCAAAGCCCCCGAGATCTTTGGGCGGCGTTCATCGCCAGTTCACCTTCACCCTCCCATCGCTTCACCGGGCCTGCCTACGTTCAGTCTCGTTCGACCCCGACATCAAGGAGGTTCAGGGTGAAGGTCACCCGTCGCGCCGCTTTCGCGGCCACCGCGCTCACCAGCGCACTCGTTCTCGCCGCCTGCGGTGGATCCTCGGATGGTGGCGAAACCACCACACCGACCAGCGATCCCACGACGTCAGCGGCGCCCAGCCCCACCGAGACCGGTGGCGGTGAATTGACCGGCTCGATCCTCATCGACGGATCCTCGACCGTGGGCCCGCTCACCGAGCCCGCTGCTGAATTGTTCATGCAGGCCAACCCCGGCGTGCAGGTCACCGTTGCTGTCTCCGGCACCAGCGGCGGCTTCGAGAAGTTCTGCAATGGCGAGACCGACGGCAATAACGCCTCTCGCGCGATCAAGGAAGCCGAAATCGAACTGTGTGGGGAAAACGGCATCGGCTACGACAACATCACGGTCGCCAATGACGCACTGACCGTCCTGGTCAACGGCGAGGCCCCCGTGGCCTGCATGACCGTCGAGCAGCTCAATGCGATCTGGACCGAAGGCTCCTCCATCACCACCTGGGGTCAGATCCCCGATCTGGACGTGCCGGCCGAGTTCGCCGACACCCCGCTGAGCCTGTACGGGCCCGGCACCGACTCGGGCACCTTCGACTTCTTCACCGAGGCCATCAACGGCGAAGAGGGCCTGATCCGCATCGACTACACCTCCATCGGCGAGGATGACAACGCTGCGGTCACCGCCATCACCGGCGATGTCGGCGCCATGGGCTACGTGCCCTTCGCGTTCTACCAGGAGGCTGGCGACGCGGTGAAGGGCATCGCAATCGACGGCGGCGACGGCTGCATCGACCCGACCGCGGAGAACGTCCAGAACGGCATCTACACCCCGCTGGGCCGCCCGCTGTTCGTCTACGCCAGCGACAAGGCGCTGCAGCAGGAAGCCACCGTGGCCTTCTTCGAGTTCTACATCAACAACTCCGACCAGATCGCCGACATCGCCGGCGCCGTCGGACTGACCGATGAGCAGAAGGCCGAGCAGATCGCCAAGGTCCAGGCCCTGGCCGGCGGCTGATCGACGAATCACTGATACGACACACGCGAGTCTGAGACCAAGGGATACCTTTCCTCCATGTCCACCAGCGTCGATCCCCGGGGGCCTCGAGCAGCGGAGCACCGATCCGCAGCCTCGAGGCCCCCGGGCCTCGCATCGGCGAGAAGATCATCAAGGCTGTCCTGTGGGTCACCGCCACCCTGTCGATCCTGGTAACCACCGGCATCGTCATCTCGCTGCTTCTGCCCAGCATCGGCTTCTTCCAGCAGGTCTCCATCTGGGAGTTCCTCACCGGCACGATCTGGGCACCGGCCTTCGCCAATCCGTCCTATGGCGTGCTACCGATCGTGGTGGGCACGCTCACCGTGGTGCTCTTCGCCATCCTCATCGCCGTTCCGGTCGGGTTGGCCTCGGCGATCTACCTGTCCGAATATGCCTCGAAGCGCGTGCGCAAGACCATCAAGCCCATCCTCGAGGTCCTCGAGGGCCTGCCCACCGTCGCCATCGGCCTGTTCGCCTTCAACGTGCTCACGCCACTGATCCGTGAGCTCACCCCGTTTCTCCCGTGGACCGGCCCGTTCTCCATCGGGGTCGCCGGCATCACCGTCGGCCTGCTGATCATCCCGCTCGTGGCCTCGGTTTCCGATGACGCGATGCGATCGGTGCCGGCATCCCTACGCGAAGGCGCCTACGCGATGGGCGCGACGAAATTCGAGGTCGCCATCAAAGTCGTCGTTCCCGCGGCGATCTCGGGCATCATCGCCGCATTCGTCCTCGGCATCTCCCGAGCGATCGGCGAGACCATGGTCGTGCTCCTCGTCGCTGGTGCGGGCAACCCGGTCTTGAGCTTCGATCCCACCAAGGGCACCCAGACCATGACCGCCTACATCGGCAGCACCGCTACCGGTGATATTTCCCAGGGCACGATCACCTACGACTCGATCTTCGCCGTCGGTGCGCTGCTGTTTCTCATGACGTTGGCCATGAACGTCCTCGCGATGCGCCTGGTCAAGAAGTACCGGGAGGTGTACGACTGATGGCCGACGAGCCGGATTACTCATCTCGGGTCGCCCTGCCGCCACGAACACGAGTGGCGGTCGGCGGGGCTCGCGAGGTCACCGAGTCGTTGTTCACCTCATCTGACCGTAAGAAGAAGGTCCAGGGCACGATCTTCCTCGGTCTGCTCCTGTTCGCGCTGAGCATCGCGTTGATCTCGATCGCCGCGATGATCACCTGGGCGTTCGTCGCCGGCGGTCCCCGACTGAACACCAACCTGTTCACCAACGTGCCTTCGGTCGTGACACCGGAGAACGCTGGCTATCGCACCGCGATCCTGGGGACGCTTTACGTCATCGGCGGTGTGATCGTGCTGATCGTGCCCCTGGGCGTGGGAGCCGCGGTCTATCTCGAGCAGTTCGCCAACCCGGCAAACAAGTTCAACCGCTTCGTCGACTTGAACATCCAGAACCTTGCGGGTGTGCCCTCGATCGTGTTCGGCATCCTCGGCCTGGCCTTCATCGTGCGTGGACCGCTCAGCCTCGGTTTCGTCGCTGCGGCCGGTTCCCTCACCCTTGCCCTGCTCGTGCTGCCCACGGTGATCCTGGCTTCGCGCGAGGCCATCCGTGCGGTGCCATCCTCGATCCGGGATGGATCGCTGGCCCTCGGCGCAACCGTGTGGCAGGCGGTGTGGCGCCAGGTTCTTCCGGCTGCCCTGCCGGGCATCCTCACCGGGGTGATCCTCGCGGTCTCCCGAGCGATCGGCGAGGCCGCACCGCTGCTCCTCGTCGGTGCGGTCACCTTCGTCACCTTCAACCCGAGTTTCTTCGAAGGCGGGTACTCCACTCTGCCGACGATGATCTACAGCTATGCCAAGCGGCCGCAGGAGGAGCTCCAAGTCCTCGCTGCCGCTGGTGTAGTGGTCATGCTGGTCCTTCTCATCATGATCAACTCCGTCGCAATCTATCTTCGCAACCGTTTCGAGAGGACCTGGTGATGAGCGAGACCACCACCCCCAGCACGGCACTTCCGGAGATCTCGGTCTCGGCCGATAAGGTCACGTCCGTGGACACAGAGCCCAAGAACACATTCGAGTTGCGCAATGTCAACGTGTTCTACGGTCAGATGCTCGCCGTTAAAGATGTGTCGATGGCCATCCCGCACAACCAGATCACCGCGTTCATCGGTCCTTCCGGGTGTGGCAAGTCGACCCTCCTGCGCTCGCTCAACAGGATGAACGACCTCATCCCGGGTGCTCGCGTCGAGGGCGATGTGCTCTACCACGGCATGAACATGTACGGCCCCAAGGTCGATCCTGTCCAGGTGCGCACCGTGATCGGCATGGTGTTCCAAAAGCCGAACCCGTTCCCAAAGTCGATCTATGACAACGTCGCTTTCGGGCCACGCCTACAGGGCCGCAATGGCAACCTCGACGATGTGGTCGAAGAAGCGCTGCGTGGAGCAGCACTGTGGGACGAGGTCAAGGATCGACTCAAGGACAACGCCTACGGCATGTCCGGTGGCCAGCAGCAGCGGCTGTGCATCGCCCGCGCGATCGCCGTCCAGCCCGATGTCATCTTGATGGACGAGCCGTGTTCGGCACTCGATCCGGTGTCGACCGGGCGCATCGAGGACCTGATGGTGGAG
>AACY020559600.1_pt1 | contig 11041 bp, 9 predicted proteins | sample 267378 | NCBI WGS metagenome assembly AACY02 (sample SAMN02954345, study PRJNA13694) | marine metagenome | biome: aquatic; feature: ocean; material: water; isolation source: isolated as part of a large dataset composed predominantly from surface... | reverse complement strand
GATGAAATCGGGGACATGCCCGAAACCGCCCAAACGCGTTTGCTTCGGGTTTTGCAGGAAGGTGAATTCACGCGTGTCGGCGGCAATAAGACGGTTCAGGCCAACGTGCGTATCGTGGCCGCCACCCACCGCAACATCGAAACACTCATTCGAGAAGGGCGGTTTCGGGAAGATTTGTTCTACCGATTGAATGTCGTGCCCGTGTTTTTGCCACCTTTACGCGCACGTCTCGATGATATCGCAGATCTCGTTCAGCATTTTGTGCGTGATGGCGTCCAACATGGTCTTCCCGACAAAATCTTCCACCCGGACGCCATCGATGTGTTGAAGCAGCACCAATGGCCCGGAAACATTCGCGAATTGGAAAATCTTGTTCATCGCCTCATGGTGTTGAAAGCAGATGATGTCATCAATGCAGAGCATGTGATGCATGAACTTCCCCAAGTTGCGTCGTTGGAACAAAATGACGAAGTTGGCACAGCGTCTTTTGTATCTTTAAATATTGAGCAATTTGTTCGACGCTACACCAACATGCTGCCATCACTTGATGAGGAAACAAACCTTCATGGCCGACTGATGCGGGAATTTGAGCGGCCCATCATTCAGCTCGTTCTTGACCACACCAAGGGCAATCAGCTTGCCGCATCGAGGATATTGGGCATCAACAGAAACACCTTGCGCAAAAAAGTGCAGGAATTGGATGTCTCAACAAAAGGTGACCCGGCATGAGCGCACAAACGGACGTGACCTTGGACGGAAACACAAATATCTGGCGCTTTTTGTCCAGGCGGACAGGTATATTGATGCTCATGGCCACGCTGCTGCTTGGCCTGCTCACCTACATGGAAATCGTCCAAGGCGAAGGTGCCGTGAACTCACCCTATGTGCTTGGCCTATTAATCGCAGACATAGTGGTGGCGCTTATCTTCATTGCCTTTGTTGTGGTGCGCATCATTGGAATGCTTGAGCGGCGGCGCGGCCAGGGGGCAACATCCAGGTTGCAAACGCGTCTTGTTGGCAGTTTTTCTTTAATCGCCGTGGCGCCTGCAGTTCTGGTGGCTGTGTTGTCCGCCTTGCTGTTTAACTTTGGCGTCGATGCATGGTTCTCAGATCGGGTGCGTAACGTTGTGACCAATTCGGTGCGCGTGGCCAACCTCTATGTGGAGGAACATGCACGGGTCATTCGTGGCGATCTTTTGGCCATGGCCAAGGATATTGATAATGTCGCCGCTACCTTCAATTCCAACAGGCCACAATTTCTTGAATTTTTCCGGGCACAGGCGGGCATACGTTCCCTACCGGAAGCTTACATCATGACCTCGTCTGGGCAGGTGCTGGCCAGGGCACGCCTTACCGATGATTATATTTATGACCCCTTGCCTTTAGACCGCTTGGAGCAGGCTGAGCGTGGTGGTCCAGTCATTTTTGCCAATGAACAAACCAGCGAGGTGCGGGCCGTTGTCAAATTGAGGGGCTTTATTGATGGTTACCTCTATGTTTCCAGACCACTTGCACCCGAGACCATCGACCATTTGAGAAGCACCAGCGCTGCTGCAGAAAGATACAGCCAATTTGAACAGCAAATTACCGGCTTTCAAATCACCTTTGCGATTGTTTTTGTGCTGGTGGCCACGTTAATTCTGCTTGCGGCCATCCTGGTGGGGATGTGGCTGGCACGGCGCCTTGCACGCCCCATTGGCAGCCTCGTAGAAGCCGCCGATGCCGTCTCTGCTGGCAATTTGGATGTGCAGGTTGATGTCACAAGCCGGGAAGATGACGAGATCACGAGGCTTGTGCACGCCTTTAACCGCATGACCGATCAGCTCCATTCCCAACGGGCCGAATTAATCAAGGCCAACAGCAATCTGGAAACCAGAAGTTCCTTCATTGAAACGGTTCTTTCCGGGGTTTCTGCTGGCGTGATCGGGCTTGATTTTGAAGGCAGGATCAATGCGATTAACTCCACGGCCGAACGCCTGCTCGGGCTTCAGGGAGATCTTGAAGGCAAGGCGCTGAATGAATTGGTGCCGGAATTAAAAGAACTTCCCATGTCAATGCTGGATATCAAGGAAGGGCATTTGCGGCCCCGGCGGGTTCGCGTGTCCCGTTGCAACAATCCAGTGGAATTGATGGTGCGCATATCAGTAGATGAACAGGTCGGCGGTTTGATCGTGACCCTCGATGACGTCACCGCACTTCTCCAGGCTCAGAGGTTGGCAGCCTGGTCAGATGTGGCGCGTCGTGTCGCCCATGAAATCAGAAACCCTCTTACCCCCATTCAATTGGCAACAGAGCGCATGAAACGGAGGTTCAGGCCTGATGCAGAAGGATCGGCGCAAGAGGTCTTTGATCGCTGCACAGAAACCATCATCCGACAAGTTGAAGATATCCGGCGCATGGTGGATGAGTTTTCAACATTTGCCCGCATGCCCAAACCCGTCATGAAAGACGATAATCTCACCGAAGTGGTTGAGCAGGCAATTTTCCTTCAACAGGTGGCCAATCCTGACATTGAGTTTGATCTCAACCTTCCAGAGCAAGCAATCATGGTTCCCTTGGACGGCCGCCTTATCTCCCAGGCTGTGATCAATGTGGTCAAAAATTCCATTGAAGCGCTACGTGGTCATGATGATGATGAGAGCAAGCGTGCCGAAGTCATGAAAATTTCGGTCTTTACCGATGTAACAGATGACAAGGTGAGCTTGGTGATACGCGACAGCGGCAGTGGTTTTCCTGAAGAACTCATATCCCGATTAAAAGAACCCTATGTTACGACACGCCAAAAAGGGACGGGATTAGGTCTCGCGATTGTGGACCGAATCATGAAGGATCACGGCGGTCAGTTGGAATTATTTAATGCGCCCAATGGTGGCGCCTGTGTGAGCATGTCTTTTCTTCGCGAAGCGACCAAAAAAGGGACTGAAGCATGAGTGATATTCTTGTCGTTGATGACGAGGTCGATATTTGTGATTTGGTGGCCGGCATTTTGGAAGATGAGGGCCATACCACACGCTCTGCCAATGATGCGGACAGCGCCTTTGCCCGGGTGAATGAGCGCCAACCCGATGCCGTCATTCTCGATATATGGCTCAAAGGCTCACGAATGGATGGTATTCAGATCCTTAAGGAACTGAAACTAAGCCACCCCGACTTGCCAGTGATCGTGATCTCAGGGCATGGCAATATCGAATTGGCTGTTACCGCCATGCAGGCCGGCGCCTATGATTTTATCGAAAAGCCTCTGAAAGTTGATCACCTGCTTTTGGTGATTGGCAGGGCATTGGAGGCATCAAACCTCCGCAGGCAAGTCCGACACATCCAAGAGCAAGCAAACCGGTCCAGCGAAATCATTGGCAGTTCCCAACGCTCCGAAAAATTGCGTGAAACCGCTGTTAAAGCAGGCCAGGGTGACAGCAGGGTATTTATTCGCGGCGCTGCGGGTTCCGGCAAAGAAATGCTAGCGCGACATATCCACCAGCAATCAAAGCGTGCTGAAAAACCCTTTGTGGTGGTGAATTTGTCATCGGGAAATGTCGAGGAATTGGAAGTTGAACTCTTTGGCATCGCTGGTGATAAGACGGCGCGCAAGGTGGTGGGGGCATTAGAAAAGGCCCATCAAGGCACCGTTTATTTGGAGGAAATTGGGCAAATACCTGACGAAATCCAATCTTCCTTGCTGCGCTTTTTGGTGAATGGTCAATTCACAAGAAAAGATGGTGATGGCGTGGTGAGTGTTGATTGTCGCGTGATTTCCTCATCACTCAAAAGTGCGGAAGAAATCATTTCTGAGGGCCATTTGCGCCAGGATTTGTTTCACCGGCTGAATGTGGTGTCGATTGAAATTCCATCGCTTAATGAGCGGCGTGATGACATCCCGGACCTGCTTGAGTTTTTCATGGAGCAATTCTGTTCTGAATCTGGACGCGCCAACCGCAACTTCGGCCGTGACGCCATGATGGTCATGCAGGCTTATTCCTGGCCAGGTAACATCAGGCAGTTGCGCAATTCCGTTGAGAACATCCTCATCAATATGGATGGAGATGGCGACATCAGCATTGATAACCTGCCGCCTGAAGTTTTGACCGATGCGCCCAAGGTGTTTCTTGATGAATCCATGCGTGAAGTGATGAAGCTTCCCCTGCGTGAGGCGAGGGAAGTCTTTGAGCGAGAATATTTGATGGCCCAGCTCACCAGGCTCAATGGAAATGTGTCAAAAACGGCTGAATTTGTGGGCATGGAACGTTCCGCCCTGCACCGAAAGCTAAAGCTTCTTGGCTTGCGCACAAATGAATAGGGGACAGCCATGAGGATCATTGTTTGCGGTGCCGGCATGGTTGGTTTCGCCATTGCCAGACAACTTGCCAGTGAAGAAAATGATGTTGTGGTCATTGATCAGACCCAGCAATTGGTCGATCGGGTCATGGACTCCCTAGATGTCCAGGGCGTGGTTGGGTTTGCATCTCATCCCGACGTTTTGGTGGAAGCAGGCGCATCAGATGCAGACATGCTCATTGCGGTCACCCATTCCGATGAAGTGAATATGGTGGCTTGCCAGGTTTGCCATTCACTCTTTGAAATCCCCTTAAAAATCGCACGGATCAGGTCGGCCAAATATTTAGATCCGGCCTTTAAGGATCTATTTTCTAGGGAATCCATCCCCATCGACGAGATTATTTCGCCGGAGCGGGAAGTGGCTGAAACCATTGTTTCGCGCATTCAACAACCTGGTGCCTTTGATGTGTCGAATTTTCTCGATGGTGATGTTCAGGTTGCGGGCATTCATATTTTGGACAATTGCCCCGTCATCAACACACCCATCGCCCAGATCCACGAATTATTTGAAGAATTAAGCTTTGTGGTCTTAGCGTTGGTCCGGGACAACCGCCTGCGTACGTGCACCAAGAATGACCAACTTTTTCCTGGCGATGATATCTATATTCTTTACCGCACCCACCAACGCGAACGTGTGTTCAGCATCTTTGGTCACGAAGAGGGGCAGGCCAGGCGGATCGTGATTATCGGTGCGGGTAATGTCGGCCTTACGGCGGCCCAACGGCTTGAAGAAGATAACAGGAACCTACGAATCACGCTTATTGAGCGCGATGAGAAGCGCGCAGAAATTGCTTCAGAAGTTCTCAATAACGCATTGATATTGCAAGGCGATTCGCTTTCTCCTGATATCTTGATGGAAAGTGGTGTGGCCCAGGTCGATGTGTTTGCGGCCCTGACGAACGACGACAAGGTAAATATCCTATCTGCCCTCGTGGCCAAACGAATGGAGGCCAGCCAAACCATGGCGCTGGTGAATGAAGATTCTTATCGCGGCATGGTGGGGCCGGTGGGTGTTGATACATTCATTAACCCAAGAACAACCACAGTGTCGCGGATTCTTCAGCATATTAGGCGTGGCCGCATAAGGGATGTTCGCTCTTTGCATGATGGAAATGCAGAAATCCTTGAAGGCGAGGTGTTGGACACCACTGTTTTTGCCGGGCGTCGGATTTCCGAAGTGGAACTACCTGCAAATGTGATCATTGGCGCCGTGCGTCACGGTGATAGGGTGTATTTGGCTGAAGATGACCATGAGATTGAAGCGGGTGACCATATTGTGCTTTTGGCCACGGCTGATGCCGTGCGAAAAGTGGAGAAATTGTTCCGCGTCAGCGTGAACTACTTCTAACCCATGACCAAAGGTAGCAGCATGTTTGCCGCCATCATCCGTGTTTGGGCGGTTGTTCTCCTCACCCTTGTGGCGCTGAAATTTATTCCGTTAAGCCTCGCCCTGGGCTACGGCTTCCATGGCACCAGCCAATCATTCATGACCGCAATGGCCATCGAAGTGTTTCTCGCCATTTCCATCCTGCTCGCCGTGGCACGCCGAAAGGCCAACCCAATGGCGGGTGAGGGCATCTTTTTCACCGCCACCATCTTTATCACCATGCCTGTATTTCTGGGCATGCCCTTTGTGCTCGAAAAACAGATTGGATTTGCCGAAGGTTACACCGAAGGCATGAGCGCCATGACAACCAGTGGCGGTACGCTTTTGCTATTTGATTCCCTTAACATTCCGCTCAAGGTTTGGCGGGCCATTTGCGATTGGTTTGGCGGTACGGTTTTTCTGTTGGTGGCGCTGGTTGTCCTAGGCCCCATCAAGATGGGCGGCCTTTATTCCCCAAGACTGACTGGTGCCATTGGCACGGGCAGCATCAATGCACAAATAGGTACGATGTCCGGTCTTGAAGCGCAGGCAAGCCTTGGCAACAGATTTTTTCAAGCGGCAAAATATTTTGTGCCCATATGGCTGTTGCTCACGGCAGCTGGTGTTTTTGTGCTGGCATTTAGTGGCGCATCGCCCTTGGAAGCCCTCATCATTGGACTTTCCTCCATTGTAACCGCCGGTACCTTTGGCGTTTATTTGCATGCAGACATATCAATCCTCAGCGAATTCACCATTAGCGTCATGATGTTGATTGGCGCCTTATCATTTCCAATTATCTGGGCCACCATTAATGCCACGCGGCTCACCCACATTTACCGCTCCGAGCTATCAGATTTTTTGCGTGTGCTCGTCATCGCCTGCATCGCCGTTGCGATCAGTCATTATGTTCTTTTGGAAGGGTCCCTTGAGGTTGTGGCCTACGTCTTTATGAATGCCGTCAACATCATCAGCACAACTGGGTTTGTTTCTGAAGAACTTAGCACCATTCCTGTTATTCTGACCCTCACTTTTGCAACCATCGGAGGTTGCAGTTTGTCGACGGCGAGTGGTCTGAAAATTTTCCGTGTGGGTATTTTGTTTCGGTCCGCCTTCGCCCAGGTCAGGCTGACCATGAACCCCAACGCCGTGGAAAAAGTTTATTATGGCGGGCAGGCGGTTGATGACGACCGCTTAAATGCCATTCGTGTGCATTTCGTCATGTTGGTCATTATCACTTTTATTGGCGCATTTTTGTTGGCCTTATCCGGGTTGGACGCAGAAACGGCCCTGGTCATGTCTTTTGGGGCCATCAACGGGATGTTGTCTGTGGGTCTTCCCCCTGAGGCGGTTGCCCAGGTTAATAATTCCGACCCAATCATGGCTACATTATCCGTCATGATGCTTCTTGGACGCATCGACATCCTTATGTTCATCATGCTTTTTTCAAGCACTTATTGGAGACGATAACATGCCAAGTTACGCCTTTGTGGATGGCCAATATGTGCCAAGACATCTCGCGGCGCTTCCGTTGGAAGACCGGGCAACCAATTTTGGCGATGGCATTTATGAAGTATGGGTCGTGGCCCAAAGCAAACTCGTCGACGAAGAAAAGCATTTTGCACGGCTAGAGCGGTCACTTGGCGAACTGAAAATCCCAATGCCCATGGGACAGAAAGCCATTGCCCAACATGTTCGTCGCCTCATTCGGCGCAACAACATCAAGTTTGGCACGGTTTATCTCCAAATCAGCCGTGGCGCATCAAAAAGAGATCATGTTCCTGCAGCAAACATCACGCCGAGCATCACGATATTTACCAACAACAAACCGGGCTTAGCTGAAGCGCGTCGCGCGCCCAAAAAGCTCAAAATCATTACCGGACCGGATCTACGCTGGGCCAGAAGGGACATCAAATCCACGTCCTTACTGCCCAATGTCATGTTGCGCATGGAAGCACACCAACAGGGCTGCCATGAAGCCTGGATGGTGGATGATCAGGGCATGGTCACGGAAGGCACGTCTTCATCAAGCTGGATTGTCACCTTAGAAAAAACAGTCGTCACGAGGGCTTTGTCCAATGATATTTTGCCCGGGGTGACGAGGGACACGGTCTGTGAATTAATCGCGCGGGCTGGTTATGAATTTGAAGAGCGTGGGTTTTCTGTGGAGGAGGCCAAGCATGCAGCTGAAGCCTTTGTGACGTCTGCAACCAATTTTGTGGGACCGGTGGTTGAAATCGACGGCACAACCATTGGAAATGGGCAAATAGGCGAAGTTACCAACAAGTTGCGGGATTTGTATTTGCGTGCCGCAGGACTCTGATGCATCATCGCGCGGGAACTGAGAACAAAATGGCCTATAAGGGCCCAAAAAACAAAAAAGAGGAAGACATGGCGGAAAAAGCACAAAATCTGCAGGACACGTTTCTAAATGCTGTTCGAAAGCAAAAGGTTCCCGTTACCGTATTTTTGGTCAATGGCGTTAAACTTCAGGGCATGGTGACTTGGTTCGACAATTTTTGCCTCCTTCTGAAAAGAGATGGTCAGGCACAATTGGTCTACAAACATGCCATTTCAACTGTCATGCCATCGGGCTCTGTGATGCTTCAGGACGACGAGGATCAACCCTGACCGACATACCAACCAATTCATGACGGCAACTGCTGTAATCCATCCCATTGAGCGGACTGGCAGCCATCGGCTTGTCCGAGACCCGACATTAAGGCTTGGTGAAGCATGCGGCCTGGCCGAAGCGATTGGCTGCGACGTCCGGCATGAAGGCGTCTACACCCTCACCAAATTTCATCCAAACAAATTGCTTGGTGGTGGTCATCTTGAACAGCTTGATGTTGTCATTGCCGAGGAACAAATAGAGCTTCTGGTGGTGGATGGGCCCGTCACACCCATTCAGCAACGTAATCTTGAAAAAAGACTCAAGGTAAAGGTGCTCGATAGAACCGGCCTCATCCTTGAGATCTTTGGGGAGAGGGCGGCCACACGGGAAGGTACCTTGCAGGTGGAACTCGCCCATCTGGAATATCAAAGAAGCCGTTTGGTGCGCAGTTGGACACACCTTGAACGTCAGCGTGGCGGTCTTGGCTTCGTTGGTGGCCCTGGCGAAACACAAATTGAGGCTGATAGGCGGATGATTAGAGACCGCATCGGTCTTCTCAAAAAAAGGCTTCAGGACGTCACAAGAACCAGGCGCTTACACCGCGCGGCCCGAAAAAAAGTTCCATACCCCATCATTGCCTTGGTCGGGTACACAAACGCCGGGAAATCAACATTATTCAACAGGTTAACCGAAAGCTCTGTCCTGGCAAAGGATATGCTTTTTGCGACCCTTGACCCGACATTACGGCGAATTTCCTTGGCCTCACGTGACGAAGTGATGCTCGCCGATACGGTGGGGTTCATCTCCGACCTGCCAACCCAATTGGTGGCTGCCTTTCGCGCCACTTTGGAAGAAGTCCTGGAGGCAGACATCATTCTTCATGTTCGGGATATCGCCCACCCAGAAACAGACATTCAAAAATCCGAGGTATTGCAGGTGCTGAAGGAATTGGGCGTTGAAGATGATAGTCGCGCCAACATCATTGAGGTTGCCAACAAAATTGATCTTTTGCCGGAAGATGAACGCGGCATGCTCGATGGTGCTGATCTAGGCGTTAGCGCCGTTACCGGTGAGGGTGTTGCGCAATTAGAAGCGCTGCTTGAACGCAAGGTGCAATCTGGCCGACGTTTCTACCGACTCACTGTCCCAAGCTTCCGCCAGGATATTGTTGCCTGGTTTCATCGGCAAGGCGCGCTGGTTGAGGAAACACCAAGCGAAGACCACCTGACCAATAATCTGCTTGTTCAACTTGATGACCGGTTATTAGGGGGCTTCAAAAGAAGCTTTGGTGACTTTAAAGATATAATATTAGAGATCTGATTTAATTTTATTTTTAGCCTCTTCCCACAAGCTTTCTAACTCATGAAGCCCCATGGATTTCATGGCTTCATGATCATGCCCGCAGGATGCTTCCATGTAGCGGAATCGGTTTTCAAATTTTTGATTCGCTGCCCGCAAGCTCTGCTCAGGATCAATATTAAGATGCCGACCGATATTGGCCATCACAAAGAGCATGTCACCAAATTCTTCTTCAATATTCGCCTGGTCCTTATGGTGACGGGCTTCAGCCAGCTCACCTAATTCTTCGTGCAACTTGTCCAACACCAAATTGATGTCGTCCCAATCAAAACCGACGCGGGCAGCCCGTTTTTGGAGCTTTAATGCACGCAACAAAGCGGGAAGGGCGAGGGGAACATCATCGAGAATGGATTGATGCTGTTTGCCGGCACGCTCCTCAGCCTTAATATCTTCCCAATTACCGCGAATATCATGGCCTTTGGCATCCCCGAAAACATGTGGGTGGCGCCGTTCCATTTTGTCCGAAATGGCCTTGGCCACATCATCTAAGTCAAACGCGCCACGTTCGCGCGCCATTTGCGCATGAAACACAACCTGAAGAAGCAAATCACCAAGTTCATCGCGGATTTCTTGATCATTTCCATCAAGCAACGCCTGGTAAAGCTCATAGGCTTCTTCAAGAACGTAAGGCGCGATCGATGCATGATCCTGTTGCAGGTCCCAGAGGCAACCATGCTCAGGATGACGCAATGTTTCCATCACGGCGCGTATGCGTGAAACCGAGTCGTCAGGTAGCTTGTGCGTCATCTAACTGCTCATCATCCTTGGCGCGGTAATAGGTTGTCCTAATCACCATATGCTTTTCTGGCCCACGGACACTAACACGTGTGCTCCAGTTTTTGGCCGATAGGAAGGCCATTTCATGGGCGTAAATATCATCACCACAATGATGATCTGCCATGGCCACGGGATTCTCAGAAAAATCCAGGCAAACATATTCGCCGTCACGATGGTTGTCTGCAAATTCAACGTGAAGTTTGCTGCCATCAAGCTTGTAGGTGAATTCACGAAAGGCCATGCGATCGCCTTCGATTTTCACATCCTCGCGGTAGGCAAGCTGGCCGTCACCAAGATCTTTAATAACACATGTGCCGATCATGGTCGTGGTTTTCTCATTACCATAATCATCAACCATGCGCTCCAAATGGTACCGGCCAGGAAGCTCATCCAAATAATTCATGGGCCATCATCCTTGTTCGAAATCAACAGCTCTTCGCTTAAGAACATCACTGGGTTTTGAATGCAACGACATGAGGGGGAGACATCAATTGATCTGCCTTCTGACAGGCAAATATCTTTAAGTCGCACAATGATTATTATGTTAAATCAATAATTCAACATGATGACTAGTCAAACAATGACTTAATAGTGTT
>AACY020075055.1_pt1 | contig 11044 bp, 17 predicted proteins | sample 267378 | NCBI WGS metagenome assembly AACY02 (sample SAMN02954345, study PRJNA13694) | marine metagenome | biome: aquatic; feature: ocean; material: water; isolation source: isolated as part of a large dataset composed predominantly from surface... | reverse complement strand
TAATTACTTTGATAGTGTCGGTATAGTACGTGACATGTATCAAAGTCATTGCGTCTTGTTATTTGCATCGGTCTTGACAAAATACACAAACAAAAGTAGAAGAGAAATCTTACGTGAAATGCGATACATTAAACCAAGGATTACGAAAATACTAAAGACAGATGCATACAAAGGTCTTGCTCCTACACAATGTAGAATATCTTTGAAATATGACGACATACTGTTAGAAGCTGACATAGCGAAGATGGTTGATGAAAAGAAAGGGATATACATTAATCACTCCGACTTTTACAACTTGAGTAGCGGTCCTTGTCCATACGAAAAATTATTTGAGAAAATACGGACGCGTGATGAATCTTTTTTCCTTGATGAAGAAGAGATCAAATGTTTATGGGATCACTTTTCAATAATCGAGTGTTGACCAAAAAAATTGCGTTGAGCCATTAGAAAGTTGATGGAAGTTTTACGTTGATGAATGAAATCAAATTGAGTGAGAGCAGCTTGTACTGCGGGGCAAGGAATACTCCCCGAAGTACAGTACATGACAAATATCCGTGCATCATCCACGGTTTCTTCGATGATGTTATAGCAATTACTAGTAATCATTGGACAATCAATGATGGTCCCGTTCGACCAAGCATTCATTGTCTTTCTTTTGTCTACATTTCGAGTGTTCATGACTTTGAACCCTTCGATTAGAGCCATAGCAAATACGAATCGAAGGGTAGATGCTCCGATGCCACTATCAAACGCGTAGTTGAGATGTTGATTCACGTTAAGTGCCTTGACATCTCTACTCGTAAGCCTAGCATTTAGAGCTGCATTCAGAACCGGCGTCGGAATCTCATACTCTAGAGCGATTTGAGACGTCCATGAACCCGTGTTGTTCATTTCAGCTACGTCGAGTATGTTTGACAGGTTATATTCCCCAATAACCTTTTTTGCAGAGTTTACAATATAGCCATTTGCATCTGTATCCATAACTCTATGCAATGTTTCCGACATGTAATGGGTATCTTGGTTACAATAGGAAAATACATCAGCTACACCTTGTAGCATTCCATATTCTACCCCATTGTGAACCATCTTAGTAAAATGTCCAATGCCGTAGTCGTTACCCATATGAATATAATTTCGGCAGAAGCTTGAAAACAGTTCCTGATTTTCATCAAAGACCTTTTCTTCACAACCAATCATTAAAGCTGGTCCGGTAAGAGCACCAACCGCACCACCAGAGAGGCCAGCACCCACATAATTTACACCTTTGGAATTACATTTGGATCCTCGAACACGCGACGTTCTGTAGTGTTCATTTGAAGTATCAATAATAGTATCAGCCGGATCCAACTTTTTCAACAGTGTATTTACTACACTATCAGTTGCATCTCCGTTTGGTAAAGATGTAAAAATGGTACGAGGTGTATCCATTCCCTCAACAAAGGATTCAATGTCGTTATACCCATGTATCTTGGGACTACTAGTCGCAATCGATTTTACCTTTTCAGGTGAACGTTCATAAACATGAACATCGCGAGTACGCTGAAGATTGTAAGCAAGATTTCCACCAATAGCACCAAGACCAATGAGACCAACAGAAGTCATCACTCTCTGTGTTAAAATTGTTTTATTATTTTAAGTATATATTGTAATGACATCTTTAATCAGTCACGTTGAATTGTCTATAGATAAAGCCGAAAATTTAGAATCTAACATAACCCCCGAAGTTTTAGAAATAGATGGATTTTCTGGTAAAAAAACGAGACATTTTTACAATCATTTGTGTTCAATGGATGATGTTATGTATATGGAAATCGGTAACAGAAAAGAAGACTCTTTGTGTTCAGCATTGTCTAATAATCGTATTCATATGTTTATTATTAGTAACTGGGACGATGAATTTGTATTTGAAGATGACTCAAACTTTTTCATAAATGTAAAAAAATATCAACTAGAAAAACCAATATCATCATTCGTAATGAGAAAGCACCCTGAATGGTGGAATATTGACGAAAATTTCCTTAATTATACTAATTATGCAAATCCTGGTAGTAAAGTTTTAGAAAAATATAATATATTTACATGTGGTTCAGATCATACAGATAGTGTGAAACACAAAGATGGACTCGTTAATTGTTTAATTAGTTTAGCTACTGAATTTGTTTATATTGTCAATAACTGGAACGAAACAGAATTCAGAGAGGATATAATAAACGCTATAAAAGATAACAATAGTTTAGAAATACTATATCAAAAAGATATTTTTACAACAGGTGATATCGAAACAAATGATTGGTATAATGGTATGGGTATTTTCGTTTTAAAACAGGTAATACCCACCGATGATGATTTTTAAAATAAATAACTATTCGTCTATAAATAGTATTCATTTATACACGAAAAGTAAAATGTCTCCTCCGACCGGGTTCGAACCGATGACCTACAGGTTAACAGCCTGTCGCTCTACCAACTGAGCTACAGAGGAATGATCCTCTCTACTAGAATCGAACTAGTGACCATTGGAACTACAGTCCACTGCTCTACCGACTGAGCTAAGAGAGGGTAAGGGCCATCACATATGCTTGTTCAGGGAGCCTCCTTAAGGTGAACAGTCTTAAGAGTCTCCCACATATGATCCGGTTTGTGATTACTGGGTACGAAGTGTGGGACTTCCTAAAAAGGCACTCGCCTACCAGATAATCACGGTTATTCAAGCTTTGAGTTAGAGTTGGCCATTGTCGATGCCCTGTATTTCAATATTTTGTCCCAAAAGTCTAGGACACCGACCTCCCTCTCCACCCGAATAAGCTCCCACCTGGATTCGAACCAGGGGTAGTGGATTCAAAGTCCACTGTGTTTACCAACTACACTATAGGAGCATGATCTCCTCCGACCGGGTTCGAACCGATGACCTACAGGTTAACAGCCTGTCGCTCTACCAACTGAGCTACAGAGGAATAGTGCTAAGAGTGGGATTTGAACCCACGAGGTGAAAACACCAACCGATCTTAAGTCGGTCCCCTTAGACCTACTCGGGCATCTTAGCTTCGTAGTAGAACCCGTGACACTATCCCATCAACGACCCCCGGCGTTGGGGCTTGAGCCTAAAGAACTACTGGTTTATTTAGGGGTTAAATCTTTAAGTGCTTAGGAGTCCACTCGTAAGATATCTTTTCCTTTAGAGATTGTCTCTCTTTTTCTTTTTTTGTTTCGATTCCCGGGCAATTATGTTTTTCTAAATGCATACACTTCATACAAAACTTTCCCGGACAATATGGACAGTCAATTGGTATACCACATTTCTTTTTGCAGAAATCACACGGCATATTATTATTGATTAATATTATAATATGGTGCCTCCGATAGCGAAGTTTATTATTACACTCAACTCCCTTTTAACCGCCATAGTTTGGGTTGATACATATAATCTAATAAAGAACAAAGGAGATAATAAATAAATGGCCCTTGCTCTTTCAACATTTAGACCCGTATACCTTTCCAGTCAGAAAGAATATAATAAACTCAAAAGGAAACTGAAAGACACAACATTCGGGTATGGATCTGTTATTGCAACATCCTATTTCATCACACAAGGATCTACAGAGGGACTTTCCGCGGTTCTTGGAGCTTTTAGTTCGTATACGTACATTTCCCTTCTTGAAGATCATGTTGATAATATTGAAAATTCTCCATTTCAAAAGCAGTTCCTAGCTCCGATAAGTCTCGCAGTATTTGAGATGTCATGGAACAGTGCACCTTTTAGTTTTGATTTTGATTATGGGGCAACACTTGTTGGTTTCTTGTCTTACAAACTGGCACTATCAGCTGTTCTATATGATATGGTGAGAGACATGCTGATCAAAGATAGTATTGAAACTTATGACACAAGTGAGAAGAAGTACAACACAATTAAAAAAGAAAATGATGAGTAAGTATATAATGCTTCTTCTAGCTATCTTCAACACTGTTTGTGAGATGGGTCCTCAATATATTGTAAACTTCACTGATTGGATTAAAACTGCTTTATGGAATGCACCATTTCGAGTGTTTCTTGATATCGAACTCGAACTTCTCAGGCTTAACAGGCGACTGGATCCCGATTCTGAATCTGACGAGGAAATTCAACCTGAACCCGAACCTGAACCTGAAGAAAAGTCACACTTTTCTTACCTAAGTAAGCTGTGGAAGTGTAACAAGTCAGATTAAATGTCTGAATACGTTATTCCACTCAATTCTACGTTCGTTCATTCGGAGAAACCACTTGGTATCCCAGGTTTGGCATCCGACGAACTCAGAATTGCTTTTCTTCAAGTTACTGCACCCCTTTGTCCAGACGTTCAACGGAAGATCTGGGAAGAAGTTCTTTATTGTACAGTTCCTATTGAACCACCCCCTGCACCTAAAAAATGCCCTTCGATTTCATACGTTCGCTCATCGATGTCTTTACCCCGAAATATTTTGAAGAACCATCATTGTTAAATAAAAAATCACTTATGCATAAACTTTCAAAGTGTAAAATAATCGAGGCTGTTAATGAGTGTGGAGAAAAACGCTATATTGAAACCGAAAAAGACTACTCGGAAACAAAAAAAGAACAATTGGATTATTTATACACAAGATGCAAAAGTTTAATGCATTTTGTGAATAAAAGAGGAGTTCTCCAGACAAGTGATGATGACTTGGAGTTGTTGTATGGTTTTACTACGAAAGTAAAACGTATATATGACAACATTACGATTGACATCGACGACTTGTACAAAGAGTTTAAGTTCATTGAAAAGCGAATAAAGGGAAGATCAAACTCATTTAGAGATCTTAGCAATTATAGTTTAGGACACATGTAATGGAATGCCCGGTTTGCTATGAACAGACTGCCAAATGTCGATTTAAATGTGGTCATAGTTTTTGTCACTCTTGTACAAAATCATGGCTTTACAAAGGTAACTCAACATGCCCCATGTGTAGAAAACCCGTGTGCTTCGATGGTATGATACGATTGAAAAAGAAATGGAACAGAGAAAACTGTGAAGACGTTTTTCAGGGAATATTAGAAGAAGTTTTCAGAGACTGTGGTGAAACATATAGAGACGTTTTACTCAACTGTATATCTTTGGTACAAGAACGTTTTAACTACATATCAAAACGTTTTCCTGATTTAGAACCAGATGATGTAGACTTTGTGCTTCGATATGCATGGATACCGATCGAAGCATTGTTGGATCATCATTTCATCGAATATTATGATATTTTCACATTCGAAAATCTTCTGTTTGTAAATAGAACAAAATATGGAAACCTAAGTCGATGCAGGAAAGTTGAAGTCTCAACTTTCAAACATGGACCGCTTTCACAAAATTATGGAGCTGTTGGACAAGAACTCCGAGAATATCCCGGAGGGGGACTATTTGGAGTTGGTCAATACGGTTGCCGAAATTCGGGAACGAGTAAAACCACCATCATTTTTACTTGACCAGAACGAACCAATGCAGATGTCTGCATATCCTCGACCATTCGTTCCTTTCGATGATGCTGAACAAGAAACTCTTCGTCAATTTATTGAGACTTTGGATGCAGAATGGAGTGAAACTGATGATGTGGAACATCCGGGATATACATTCAACACTGTACCGGATATTCCTTTGCAAGCTGTTGTTGAGCAGATGCCCCGAGATGTTTATGATCGACTGGTTACATCTACTGGTCCAGTTACTACTCAAGTACGACACGATGAGGATGGGTGGTGGGTTGATGTGAATTGGCCAAGTGGTGATACATCTAGTTACCCGGGTGGGATGCATCAACCTGTTGAGGAAGAGAATGAATCATGGGTAAATCTTATGAGGGAAATCAGAAATTTCCAGTTTGCAACTCCAATGGAAGTAGATTGATCTTATTCACCGATGAGATCTATTTCTTTTTCGTATGTGTGTGACAATAGAATAGTCTTCAAATCTCTTGTAAATGTAATGTACTTTTTTGGAATATCACCCCATAATCTTTCGTTTGATACAAAGCTATCTATCGCTCCATCCTTCAATAAAGGTTCAAGTAATACCCAATTAGGTTCAGTGTATTTTATTTTGCTACACCCTCTTGCAAATTTACGAGCATATATGTACCACGCAGCTATGCTTTTGTAAATATGTATTGGTCGTTTGCCCTTTTCCAGACATGCACGAAGAGATGGAACAACAAAGGTGTGGAATTTTGTAAATCCATCCATGCATATACGTTCTAAGTCGTCAATATTAGTAGAACTCGTAAATCTTTTTTCAACTGTGTTTACGTAATCATAAACATCAAATGGTAAATCGTTGTCAATAGATGGAACAATTTCCTCCATCTGTAATTTTTTAAAGTGTTCCCTATGATCTTTGTCGTTCATTACTTCATCGAATGTGTTGTACCCGGATAAAACACCCAAGTATGCCAAGGACGTATGCCCGCCATTTAAAATTCTTATTTTTGTTTCTTCGTATGGTTCTATGTTATCTGTTATTGTAACACCAACTTGTGTTAAATCTGGAAAGTCGGATGCAAAATTGTCTTCTATTACCCATTGTGTAAATTCTTCTGTTTGAACTGCATTGAACCCATAACCTGGAAATATTCTTTCGACTTCTCTTCTTGTTTTTTCTGTTGGTCGTGGTGTAATTCGGTCGACCATACACGAAGGAAATTTAACATTTTCTCTTATCCATTCAGCAAGTTCGTATTGATTGGTGTGATAAAGGTAAGCTAAAAAGTGTGTTTTGAGAACCAATCCATTTTGGCGTATATTGTCACAACACAAAATGGTTACTGGTGTTTTTCTGTTTCTAAGACCACACGCCAAGTATTCAAATAAAGGAGAACCAGGTCTATACCCACTTTCTGTGACTGTTATCGTGATCAAGTGAACACTTGGTAATGTAAGCATGTGTTTGGCTACGGTTCTATTTCTGGTCCAATCTACATAATCAAGATGTGACCTAACTAGTTTATAAGTAGAAGGTGTCTTTACGATGTAGTCATGTATATCTCTAAAGCCTTCGTTTCTTAGATTGACTGCGACAATACCCCAACGAAGATCACCAGTCTTTTCCATGTACTCGTCGATGTAGACGGCCTGATGTGCTCTGTGAAAGTTCCCATATCCGATGTGTACTATACCTGTCTGGACATTGTTCTTATTGTACATCCGTTAAGTTACTTAGACAAATTAAAATAAGTAAAAGTAATGGAAAATCTGCTGAAAGCTATGCAGGTGTTAGATCGAAATTCAACACTAATACCTGAGGGAGATTATCTTGAGATTTGTAATTATTTGAAGACTGCTTACAATAAGAGATCCGATCCTGAAAGTTTTTTTGATTACGATAACTTTAGAATTTTACCCCCCAGTGAAAATGATGGTATTACAAGTTACTTTTATAACCATTACATAGATGTTGCATTGGAATTCGACATAGATTTCATATATAGCCAGATCCACTATTTAGAAAATGAACTGGTAAACTATAAGTCGATACGTCGTATATCAAAGCCTTTAAAAACCCGTGTACTAAGACATTATTGTCGCATCTATAACGTTGATCCAGATGAAGGTGAACAGTACTTCGAACCTAAGATTCTTACTAAACTCTGTCGAACATACATAGAAGTTGAAAATGATTTTAGATCGAAATACCGAGAAGCTATAGAGAAGAAGATATTATGGCTAGAAGAGGCTAAAGAAAGATTAGAGGAAATATAAAGATGTATAACAATAGACGTATATGGATGAATATTGTAGCACGTCTACCTTTACCCCCGAGAGTATATCGGCGGGTTCTTAAGACGCGTAAACGATTAGATCCTTATCGCGAAACATCGCTTCGGTACATGGGATATGCCAACGAAATTGGTGAAGCACTTGAAAACTATTTACCTGATTGGGGTCTCCTTGCTTCATATTGTGTAACGGGTAGTTATGTTCTATTCGATACATTGGATAAAAGCCAACAAACATATGAAATGAGTGATGAAAATAAACTTGAAGAGACATTGTTTATTACAACAGAAACACTTTGTTGGCATTTATTTGCGTCGTATTATTGGCCGGGTGGGGTCATTGGATTTGTTGTTAACATTATAAAGTTTCTGTCAGGTACAGACAATAATTCTATACCAACTGTCATATCCATACTAATGATCCCTTATATCATACGTCCTATTGATGAAATAGTGGACAAATTGGTTGAGAATATCATATCCAAGCTTATTCGAGGAAAATCTGTCAGTCTAGATGATGTAAATATCTTGCTTATGAACGTGTACGTACCCCCGGTGTTACTGACATTGATCACAATCATAAAGAAATTTAAAACATAAACCACACTTGATAGTAATGGATAATATCAAGAGTCTTATGAGAAGTCTCGATGAGGTTTCCAATATGATTCCGGACGGTGCGTATCTGGAAATGACTGATAACCTAAAACAGATATATGAAAAATTTCCTAAGAATGATGATCCTCCCATGATTGATAGAAGGTCTCTACCAGTCAACGTTCCTTTTCAAGTAGTTCTTCCACCAGATAATCTGAGACCCATTAGAACGCAGATGGAGTTGGTCAGGTCTTCTAGAAGTATTCATGAAATAGAAATGCGTATTCATATAATTGACGATAAACTAAAGAATTTAAAAACACGTAAAAATGTAACGGAAAGTGTTAAAAGAGAGGCGATTAGAGACGAAGCGAATAGGATGGGATTATTGATTCATGATCTTACATGGGAATCTTTGATGTCAAACTTTCCGGTACAATTTCGTGGAGGAGATAATGAAGAGAGGGAATTCTATCTTGATTATATCAACCAAACGAATGCTAAGATAGAGGCCCAGAGACGTGCGTTGGAAATTGAAAAGGAACAATTAAAGGATCAATTAGATGATCTACTTTAAGAATTAAATGTAACATAGTAGTAGTATGCAAATCTTTGTGAAAACTCTCACTGGAAAAACTATCACCCTTGAGGTTGAGTCGTCCGATACGATCGATAACATCAAGGCTAAGATTCAAGACAAGGAAGGCATTCCACCCGATCAGCAACGACTTATTTTCGCTGGCAAGCAGCTTGAAGATGGACGCACTCTCTCGGATTACAATATTCAAAAGGAGTCTACTCTACACCTTGTTCTAAGGCTTCGAGGTGGTGCCGATGATGAAAAGCCAAAGGCCAAGCGTCAACCTGGTCCATACGTTTTATTTTGCAAAGAGATCCGTGAATCTGTTGTTAAGGAGAATCCAGGAATTGGTTTTGGTGCCATCGGAAAGAAGATGGGTCAAATGTGGCGAGATCTTCCCGAAGAAGAAAAAGATAAGTATCGTAAGTAAATATCTACATATATGGTAGATGTTTAAACACGCGTTAAAATTTATATCGACCTATGTCATTCCGGCATTATGTGTTTTATACATCAACTTTCCTAATCTTAGATCTTTGATCATACAGCACATGATTCCTATTTCTTTTATTGGTATAACAGACACGTTCTTTCAGGAAAGAACTGTAATAGAAAAGTTGGGGGTTATATTGGGTCATATGATATTTTATCCCATCATGTTGAACTATAAACCCAATAATGTAACACCTTTACTTTCAGTACAGCTCATAACATTGTTAGCAGTAATATCTATTATAGCAACATTACCAACATGGAAATATAAAATTTCAAGAGCACAGGTTATAGCCATGTATGTAACTATTTATCTTGTATTATAACATGTTACTGTACATAGTTGGGGTGGGAGCTATATTATATACTTTACCGTATTTCTGTTTAAAGATTGTTTTTAAAGAACGTAGAAGAAGGGGTATATCACCCAGGGGATCATCAATAAGCTTAAGGGAAACACCCGAAAGAGAAGTAGATGGCACCTCTGGGAGTTAAGAAGCTATCTTACGATGCTCGTCTGCCTACTCGTGGTTCTGATGGTGCTGTGGGATATGATCTTTATAGCTCCGAAGATGCGACTGTACCGTGTCAAGCGGGGCGAGCTTTAGTTGGAACTGGAATTGCACTGTCCATCCCTGATGGTGTGTATGGACGTGTAGCTCCTCGTTCTGGTCTGGCTGTAAAGCATTGTATTAACGTTGGTGCGGGTGTTATTGATCCTGATTATACCGGTGAAGTCAAGGTCGTCCTATTCAATCATGGTACGGAAGACTTTGAAATCAAGAAGGGTGATCGTATTGCTCAGCTTATTTTGGAGAGGTGTGAGACACCTATGATTAAGGAAATCGGTCTTCTCGAGGAGACACTCAGGGGTGATGGTGGCTTCGGATCTACAGGTCTCTGAATTCCTCTTTACAAAACCATAAATTTTCAGGTGTTGGCATGAAAAGCATTCCGTGACTCATAACCATTGACAGTTTGGCTTTGTTTACACTAGTGTGAGTATGTAGTATCCATCTTTCCCAATATTCTGCCCGGAAGAAATCTTCCCAATCCTCTTTTGTTGATTCACTAATTTTCAACATACCTCTATGAATCTCACCCAGATCCCTTTCTACTCGCAGCTCCTTAGGAATGACTGCTCCTCTCCTAAGAAGTTGTGCACGCATAAGCCTCGGATCTCCGTGATCTGAATAATATAATACATCCCTTTTCCCAAAATCAACGGTTCGTTTGTTAGGCAAGGTTACTCTATATCTATGTGCAACAGAGGGGCTTGGTTGTAATACGACGTGCATATTAATGTCACATAAGGAAATAATATTACGTATATTCATGCTTGAATATACTTCTCTCGATGGTACTGTCATACGAGTGGGTGAAAATGCAAAAGAAAATGACAATCTCACACTAATGAGTGCACCAAAATACTGGTGGATGCATGTTGCTGGGTTCTCTGGTGCACATGTAGTTGTATGTAATGAAGCAAATCCGTTACCAAAAGAGACACGTAAAGATGCTATGGTACTTGCTATTCATCATAGTAATTCACCAAATGTAAAATGTCTTGTGTGGACATGGTTCATGTGGAACAAACTATTTGGATGAGACAGCTGGGAAGTTTAA
>AACY020531258.1_pt1 | contig 11057 bp, 5 predicted proteins | sample 267378 | NCBI WGS metagenome assembly AACY02 (sample SAMN02954345, study PRJNA13694) | marine metagenome | biome: aquatic; feature: ocean; material: water; isolation source: isolated as part of a large dataset composed predominantly from surface... | reverse complement strand
TCTTGCACGATCCCGACGGGGTAGACGAATGGCAGGGCTGCTACCGAGCGGTGATCTTCGCCCGATGCGAGGTGGAGGCCGAGATGCTCGCCGACCCGCTCGTCCACGAAGTCGCGTGGAGTTGGACCCTCGAGGCGCTGGCACCGCTGCGGGCGACCCAGGCCGGCGGCACCGTCACCGTCTCTACCGGCAATTCTTTCGGCATGATGGCCGACCGGCGCCCGGACGGACTCATCGAGGTCCGTGCCTCCTGGACGCCAGGACTCGACGATGATCCGATGTTCAGTGCGAGCGCCTCATCCGATACTGAAAACGACTCCGGGTCGCAACGAGGCGATGCCATCGATGACCACGTCCGCGCGTGGATCGACGTCCTGGCCCGACTCGCCGGTCTGCCCCCGCTGCCACCGGGGGTACCCACGGTGACCGCCCGACGAGCGCGCGGCTCGTGAGCGGAGCACCGGCTCAGCCGGCTCAGCCGGCTCAGCCGGCCGGACATGCTGGGCCCGATAAGCCCGCTGAGCCCGCTGAGCCCGGTAAGGACGCTGAGCCGACCGAGCAGCTTCCGGCACTGGAACTGTCCGATGGCCCCTCGGAGGTCATCAGCGAACCGGCGGATCTCGATCGGTACGCGCGGGCGCTGGCTGCGGGCAGCGGACCGGTCGGGTTGGACGCCGAACGCGCGTCGGGCTACCGCTACTCCCAACGCGCGTACCTGGTCCAGATCCGCCGCGAAGGTGCCGGGACCGCGCTCATCGATCCGATCGCCTTGCCCGATCTTTCCGTGGTCAGCGCCGCCATCGCCGATGCCGAATGGATCCTGCACGCCGCCACGCAGGATCTACCCTGCCTCGCCGAAGTGGGCATGGTTCCCATGAATCTCTTCGACACCGAACTGGCCGGCCGCCTGCTGGGCCGCGAACGGGTGAGCCTCGCAGCTCTCGTCGCAAGCGAACTCGGCAGGCACCTGGCCAAGGGACACGGCGCGACCGATTGGTCGGTGCGCCCACTGTCGCCCGAACAACTGCGTTACGCGGCGCTGGATGTGGAACCGCTCGTCGAATTGCGCGACGCCCTCGCCGCCGACCTGCAGGCCGCGGGGCGTTGGGAAGCGGCCCGGCAGGAGTTCGACCACCTGCGCGGATTCCGTCCGCGCGACAAGGGTCCGGACGAATGGCGCCGGCTGTCGGGCATGCACAAGCTCCGCAGTCCCCGGCAGTGGGGCATCGCCCGGGAGATGTGGCTGGAAAGGGACGAGATCGCGCGCGGGAAGGACATCGCTCCGGGCCGGATACTCCCGGACTCGGCCATCGTCGCCGTGGTGCGTGCACTGCCGGACTCCAAGGACGCCATGCTGTCCACCGACGGATTCCACGGCCGCGGTGCGGGCCGCTATGCCCGTTCGTGGTGGACGGCGTTCCAGCGCGGACGCGACATGCCCGAATCACAGTTGCCGGAGCGCACTGTCCGCGGGGACGGACCGCCGCCGCCTCGATCCTGGGCCGAGCGGAATCCCCCCGCACACGAGCGACTCACCCGCGCGCGGGAGGCGATCGCGCAGGTCTCCGAGCGCTGGCAGGTGGCACCGGAGATCCTGCTATCCCCCGAAATCCTGCGCCGCTTGTGCTGGGATCCCCCGGACGGATTCGAACGCGCAACTGCAACCGACGACGACGCCATCCGCGGATTCCTGGCCGGTTCCGGCGCGCGCCCCTGGCAGATCGATACCTGCCTACCGGTCTTGCGCCAGGCCTTGGCCAAGGAAGTTACTAGCGAGTAACATAACCGGGGCCAAGGTTAGGAGCCCTCATGCGCACGATCGAACCCGTCGTCTTCGTCGACGGCGCCCGTACCCCCTTCGCGCGAGCCGGAAGCTTGTATTCCGATACGCGTGCCGACGACCTCATGGTCAAGGTCATCCGAGAACTACTGCGCCGCAATCCGAATGTGCCCGCCGAACGTATCGACGACGTCGCGGTGGCCGCGGCCACCCAGACCGGTGATCAGGGCATGAACATCGGTCGGTCGGTCGCGCTCCTGGCCGGGTTGCCGGCGACCGTGCCCGGGTATTCCATCGACCGCTGGTGCGCCGGCGCGATGACGGCCGTCACGACCCTGTCGGGCGCCATCATGTCCGGTGCCTACGACCTCGCCATCGCCGGCGGGGTCGAGCACATGACCCACCACCCGATGGGCGAGGGCATCGACCCGAATCCCCGTTACCTGGCCGAGAAGCTCGTCGACCCCGAAGCCCTGCTGATGGGTAAGACGGCCGAGAACCTGCACGACCGCTTCCCGCACTTGACCAAGGAGCGCGCCGATGCGTTCGCGGTCGGTAGCCAGGAGAAGACCGCCAAGGCCTACGCCAACGGTCTGCTGCAGCCCGATCTCGTTCCGGTTGCGGTGCGCGACACCGAGAACGGCTGGGGTTACGTGACCGTGGACGAAGGTCCGCGCCCGGGCACATCCATGGAGGGCCTGGCCGGATTGAAGACCCCGTTCCGCCCGCACGGACGGGTGACCGCCGGCAATGCCTCCGCCCTGACCGACGGTGCCACCGGTGCGATCCTGGCCTCGGAGTCGATCGCCGGCGAGCTCGGACTCGCCCCCGCGATGCGCATGGTCGGTTTCGCCTTCGCCGGGGTCGAGCCTGAGGTAATGGGTGTCGGCCCGGTGCCGGCCACCGAGAAGGCGCTGCGCAAAGCCGGATTGACCATCGATGACATCGACCTGTTCGAGATCAACGAGGCATTCGCGGTCCAGGTGTTGGCGTTCTTGGATCACTTCGGTATCGACGACGCCGATCCACGCGTGAATCCGATGGGTGGCGCGATCGCCGTCGGGCATCCGCTGGCCTCGAGCGGCATCCGGCTCATGACCAACCTGGCGCGGGACTTCCAGGCCAACCCCGATGCCCGCTACGGCATCACGACCATGTGTATCGGACTGGGCATGGGCGGAACCGTGATCTGGGAGCGCATGGATAACGGTGACAGCGAGGAGAGCAACCGATGACCGACGCCACGACCACCTTCCCCGACGAAGTCGTCACCAAGGCGCGGCTGCGCTTGGTCGAGATCCCCTCGGGGACCTTCGGGTTGATCACGGTGGACAACGGTCGAGATCACACCCGGCCGTCCACCTTCGGCCCCCGTGGCCTGGAGTCCTTGGGCAAGGCGATCGACGAGGCGATCGCTACTCCGGGCATCGTCGGGATCGGTGTCACCGGTAAGCCGTTCATCTTCGCGGTCGGCGCCGACCTCTCCGCGATCGGCGTCGTAAGCGATCCGAGCATCATCGATGCCTTCGCCCGACTCGGTCACGATGTGTTCCGCAAGCTCGGTGAATGCGCGGTGCCCACCTTCGCGTTCGTCAACGGTGCCGCGATGGGCGGTGGTCTGGAACTGGCGTTGCATTGTCGCTACCGCACCTTGGATTCCACCGCCGCCGGCCTGTCGCTGCCCGAGGTGTTCCTCGGCCTGGTGCCCGGGTGGGGCGGGGCCTGGTTGCTGCCGAATCTCATCGGTCCGCAACGCGCCCTCGACGTCATCATCAACAACTCGATGAACCAGAACAAGCAACTGCGACCAGCACAGGCTCTCGACCTGGGCATCGTCGACGCGCTCTTCGAGGCGCAGGACTTCCTCGAACGATCGCTCGCTTGGGCCGACGACGTCATCGCCGGTCGAGTCCAGGTGCCCCGCGCCGAGGTCGATCGCGGTAGTTGGGATCAGGTCGTCGACGGCTATCGCGCGGGAGTCGAAGCCCGGATCCACGGCGCCACCCCGGCGCCCTACCGGGCCTTGGACCTAGTCCAAGCGGCCAAGACCCGTACCCGCGACGAGGGCTTCGCAGCCGAGGACGCCGCCTTGAGCGACCTCGTGATGGGTGATGACCTGCGGGCATCGCTATATGCCTTCGATCTCGTACAAAAACGCGCGAAGCGACCGGTGGGCGTCCCGGATAAGGAGCTCGCCCGCCCGGTCACCAAGGTGGGAATCGTCGGCGCAGGCCTCATGGCAAGCCAGTTGGCCATGCTGTTCATCCGCAGGCTGCAGGTTCCGGTCGTCATGAGCGACCTCGACCAAGAACGGGTGGACGCGGGTATCGCCCGGGTGCACGCGGATATCGACGCGCTCGCCGCGAAGGGCCGCATCAACGCCGATAAGGCGGGGCGATTCAAAGGACTCATCCGCGGCTGCGTGGGTACAACGGACTTCGCCGACGCGGATTTCGTCCTCGAAGCGGTATTCGAGGATCTCGACGTCAAGAAGAAGGTGTTCGGCCAACTCGAAGAGGTGGTGCGGCCCGATTGCGTCCTCGCGACCAATACGTCGTCGTTGTCGGTCAGTGCCATGGCCGCCGACCTCGCCCACCCCGAAAGGGTCGTCGGCTTCCACTTCTTCAACCCCGTGGCCGTCATGCCGCTACTGGAGATCGCGCGAGCCGATGAGACCGATGATCCGTCGCTGGCGACCGCCTTCGCGGTGGCCAAGGAATTGAAGAAGTCCGCGGTGCTCGTAGCGGACGCACCTGCTTTCGTGGTCAACCGACTGCTGATTCGGTACCTGGCGGAGATCACCAAGGCGGTCGACGAGGGTGCGGACTTCGAGGTAGCCGACCGTGCCATGGATCCACTCGGACTTCCGATGAGTCCGTTCGCGCTACTGCAGCTCGTCGGGATGGGCGTCGCCGCACACGTCTCGGAGTCCATGCATCGCGCGTTCCCGGATCGCTACTACCTCTCGCCGAATCTGCAGCGCATGCTGGAGGCCGGAATCGATGGCGTGTGGGTATGGAACGAAGACGGTTCGCGCAACCTCGATCCCCGGTTGGCCGACGTCTACCAGCGCGGCAGCACGGCACTCGATGAGCACGAGATCCGATCGCGGGCTCTATCAGCACTGGCGGACGAAGCGCGGCGCATGCTCGACGAGGGTGTCGTGGCGCAGGCCCAGGACATCGACCTGTGCATGATCCTGGGCGCGGGCTGGCCCTTCTGGTTAGGCGGCTTGACTCCTTACCTGGATCGGACCGGGGTGTCCGAGGAGGTTACGAATCGACGCTTCCTGGAACCGGGGGTTGCTTCACTGCCTGCGTGATCGGCGATGAGTCGCGCGCGGTGCGTTGCGCTGCGACCCACTCGACGATGTCGCGGGAGATGTGCTGCCCGGTGAGCCCGGCTCGTTGCAGGACGTCGGCGCGCTTGGCGTGATCGAGGAAACGGCGGGGTACTCCGAACGTGCGTACCGGGGTGTCCAGGCCCGCGTCCTGCAAGGCCAGTTGCACCGCCGAGCCGATGCCACCGGCGCGTACCCCGTCCTCCATCACGACCACATGGCTCGCGTCGGCAGCCAGCTCGATCACGGCCGCCGGGACCGGCAACACCCACCGTGGATCCAGCACGGTCGTTGCGATGCCCTGGTCACCGAGTCGTTCAGCCACCTCCAGGCCCATGCCCGCGAAGGAGCCCACAGCGACGATCAGGACGTCGGGGGTCGGGCCGGCGTCCTTCAAGATGTCGACACCACCGACCGAGCGTTGCGCGGGTATGTCGGCACCGAGGGCACCCTTGGGGAACCGGATGACGGTAGGCGCATCGTCTACCGAAATCGCCTCTTGCAGTTCCTCGCGTAACGTCGTCTCGTCCCTCGGAGCGGCTAGGCGAAGGCCGGGGACGATCCCGAGCATCGCCATATCCCACATGCCGTTGTGGCTCGCACCGTCGTCTCCGGTCACACCGGCGCGATCGAGCACGAAGGTGACGCCGGCGCGGTGCAGCGCACAATCCATCAGCACCTGATCGAAAGCCCGGTTCAGGAAGGTGGCGTAGACCGCGACCACCGGATGCATCCCGCCGTAGGCGAGCCCGGCCGCACTGGTCGCCGCGTGCTGCTCGGCGATACCGACATCGAAGGTGCGATCGGGGTAGCTGGCGGCGAAGCGTTCCAAGCCGGTAGGACCGAGCATGGCGGCGGTGATGGCGACCACGTCCTTGCGATCGTGGCCGATGCGCACCATCTCGTCGGCGAACACCGAGGTCCAAGTCGGCCCGGACTTCGTCAAGGGCTTGCCCGTATCCGGGTCGATGACCCCGACGCCATGGAAACGGTCCGCTTCATCGGCTTCCGCCGGTGCATAGCCCTGCCCCTTGCGGGTGATGGTGTGCACGATGACCGGGTGATCGAAGTCGCGCGCCAACCGCAGTGCGAATTCCAACTCCTGCTCATCGTGTCCATCCACCGGACCGATGTACTTCAGGCCCAGGTCCTCGAACATCCCCTGCGGGGCAACGACATCCTTCAGGCCCTTCTTTACGCCATGCAGGGCGTCGTAGATCGGGGGACCAACGACGGGCGTGCGCTTCAAGACGCTCTTACCCCACGCCATGAACCGCTCGTAGCCGCGGGTGGTGCGCAAGGTCGCGAGGTGATGGGCGACGCCACCGATGGTCGGTGAATAGGAACGCTCGTTGTCGTTGACGACGATCACTACCGGTCGATCGCTCGCTGCGATGTTGTTCAGTGCCTCCCACGCCATACCGCCGGTGAGCGCGCCGTCGCCGATGACCGCAACGACATGCTGGCTGCCGAGCAGCCCGCGCTGCTCCCACGCCTTGGCTATTCCATCGGCGTAGGACAAGGCCGTGGAGGCGTGGGAGTTCTCGACGATGTCGTGGGTGCTCTCGGCCCTGCTGGGGTATCCGGACAAGCCGTCGCGTTGGCGTAGGGAATCGAAGTCCTCGACGCGGCCGGTCAGCATCTTGTGCACGTACGCCTGGTGCCCGGTGTCCCAGATGATCGCATCGTTCGGCGAGTCGAACACCCGGTGCAAGGCGATGGTCAGTTCTACTACCCCGAGGTTCGGGCCGAGGTGGCCACCGGTCGCTGACACCTTCTCCACGAGGAAGGCACGAACCTCAGCGGCGAGTTCGTCGATGCGATCCACCGGTAGCGCTTGCAGGTCACGCGGGGTGCTGATCGTGCCCAGCACGGGGTAGTCGGAGGCGCTCATGGCGTGCTTAGTCTAGGGCGGGTGCGCGATCTGGGCGCGCCAACTACAGCAGTGAACGCAGCACGTAGGGCAGGATGCCGCCGTTGCGGTAGTAGTCCGCCTCCCCCGGCGTGTCGATCCGCACGGTCGCGGTGAATTCCACGATCCGGCCTCCCGGGCCGGCGGCCTCCACAGACACCTGGCGGGGCACGGCGCCCTCGTTCAGCGCCTCGATCCCCCGGATCGTGAACACCTCATCCCCCTCCAGCCCCAGGCTCGAAGCGTTGGCCCCGTCCGGGAATTGCAGCGGAAGGACGCCCATACCGATCAAGTTGGAGCGGTGGATGCGCTCGTAGGACTCGGCGATGACGGCCCGCACTCCCAATAGAGCGGTGCCCTTGGCAGCCCAGTCGCGACTCGAACCCGAGCCGTACTCCTTTCCGGCGATCACCACCAAGGGGATCCGGTGTTCGGCGTAGGACTCGGCGGCATCGAAGATCGAGACGACCCGATCCGCCCCGGAGTCGAGGTCCTTGGTGAAATCGACGGTGTACCCACCCTCGACGCCCTCGAGCATCAGGTTGCGCAACCTGATGTTGGCGAAGGTGCCGCGGATCATCACCTCGTGGTTGCCGCGGCGCGAACCGTATGAGTTGAAGTCCTTGCGGTCCACACCGTGCTCGGTCAGGTAGCGACCTGCGGGGCTGTCGGCCTTGATGGATCCAGCCGGTGAGATGTGGTCGGTAGTAACGGAATCACCGAGCAGGGCCAGTACCCGTGCGCCGACGATGTCGCTTACCGGTTGCGGAGCTGGTTGCATGCCATCGAAGTACGGAGGCTTGCGCACGTACGTGCTCTGCGGATCCCACTCGAAGACATCGCCCTCAGGGGTCGCAAGCGCTTGCCAGCGCTCGTCCCCGGCGAATACGTCGGCGTAGCGGCTGGTGAACATTTCGGTATCGATGGATGCGTCGATGACCTCCTGCACCTCATGCGCGCTCGGCCAGATGTCGGCCAAGAAGACGGCCTCGCCGTCCGCATCGGTTCCCAGCGGCTCCTGCAGTAGGTCGATATCCATCGTCCCGGCGATGGCGTAGGCGACGACGAGCGGCGGGGATGCCAGGTAGTTCATCTTGACATCGGGGTTGATCCGACCTTCGAAATTGCGGTTGCCGGACAGGACGGATGTGACGGCCAGGTCGTGTTCGTTCACGGCCGCGCTGACCTCGGGGATCAGCGGCCCGGAATTACCGATGCATGTCGTGCAGCCGTAGCCGACGATGTCGAAGCCCAACTTCTCCAAGTAGGGCAGCAGCCCGGATCTTTCGTAGTAGTCCGTGACGACCCGCGATCCCGGAGCCAGGGTGGTCTTCACCCACGGCTTACGGGTCAGCCCGCGATCCACGGCCTTCTTGGCGAGCAGTCCGGCACCGATCATGACCGATGGGTTCGAGGTGTTGGTGCACGAGGTGATGGCGGCGATCGTCACCGCTCCGTGTCCGATGCTCACCGGCTCACCGGCGATCTCGAAATCGGCCTGCGCACTGGGCGTAGCCGTGTAGTCGTTCAGCGCGGATTCGAAGGAAGCCCGCGCCTGCGAAACCAGGACCCGATCCTGCGGTCGCTTGGGGCCGGCCAGGCTCGGTTCGATCGTGGACAGGTCGAGTTCGAGCACCTCCGAGTAACGCGGTTCACGTTCCGGGTCGTGCCACAGGCCCTGCTCCTTGGCGTAGGTCTCCACGAGTGCGATCTGCTCGTCGCTGCGCCCGGTCAAGCGCAGGTAATCGCAGGTGGCCTCGTCGATCGGGAAGATGGCCACGGTGCTGCCGTACTCCGGGCTCATGTTCCCGATAGTGGCGCGGTTGGCCAACGGCACCGCGGAGACACCGTCCCCGTAGAACTCGACGAACTTGCCGACCACGCCGTGCCCTCGCAGCATCTCGGTGATCGTCAGCACCAGGTCGGTGGCCGTGGCCGCCTGTGGCAATTCGCCGGTCAACTTGAAGCCGACCACCCGGGGGATCAGCATCGACACCGGCTGCCCGAGCATCGCGGCTTCCGCCTCGATGCCCCCGACACCCCACCCGAGAACGCCGAGGCCGTTGACCATGGTGGTGTGCGAGTCGGTACCGACCACGGTGTCCGGATACGCCTGGCCACCGCGGGCCATGACCACGCGCGCGAGTGCCTCGATGTTCACCTGGTGCACGATCCCGGTCCCCGGGGGCACCACCTTGAACTCGTCGAAGGCTCCTTGCCCCCAGCGCAGGAACTGATACCGCTCGCGGTTTCGCTGGTACTCGAGTTCGACGTTGCGCTCCTCGGCATCGGCCAAGCCGAAGAAGTCCGCGATGACCGAATGGTCGATGACCAACTCCGCGGGGGCCAGCGGCTCGATCTTCGCCGGATCGCCGCCGAGATCGCGGACGGCTTCGCGCATGGTCGCTAGATCGACCACGACGGGTACACCGGTGAAGTCCTGCATCACGACGCGTGCGGGGGTGAACTGGATCTCGGTGGCGGGCTCGGCCTTGGCGTCCCAGGCACCGAGGGCGGCAATGGCCCCCGCCGTGACGTTGGCACCGTCCTCGGTCCGCAGCAGGTTCTCCAGTAGCACCTTGTGGGTGAAGGGCAGGTCCTGTGCTCCCGGCACGGCGCCGATCCGGAAGATCTCGTAGGACCGCTCCCCCGCCGAACTGGTGACGGTCAGTTCTCCGCGCGCTCCGAAGCTGTCGTTACTACCCACGGGGACCTCCCACTCGATATCTTGACGTCAAGATATCCGATCTTGCCGCTCGAAGGCGGCGACGGTCTCGAAGTGGTGGCTTTGCGCGAAGGCATCCCATGCGCGCAACCGGGTCAGCCGATATCCGTGGCGCTCTAGTCGGGCGGCATCGCGGCCCAGTGCCACCGGATCGCAGGCCACATACACGATCACGGGCGCCTGCGTAGCCACGATGGCGTCGACGATTTCGGCGCCCGCGCCGCTGCGCGGGGGGTCGAGGACCACGCCGGACAGCCCATCGGGATAGTGATCGGCGCCCCGCACCGATGCCCGTGCGAGCCATTCGCGCACATCGGCTTCGTGCAAACGCACCCACGGCATCGCGTGCAGCGCCCGCTTCGCCGCGCTCACCGCCGACGCCACACCCTCCACCGCCTGCACCGAGCCAAGCGAATCGGAGCCGTCCACAGCATCGCTATCGGCAACCCGGGCACCCACCCGAGCACCCAGCGCGGCCGCCAGCGGGCCGACCCCGGCGTACAAGTCCCACCAGTGCTGCCCGGGCCGCACTCCCCCGAACTCCACGACCGCATCCATCAAGGCCGGCACCAGGCGCGGTTCGGCCTGCCAGAAGCCCTCCAAGGGAACCTGGAAGTCGATCGGGTGTCCTTCGACGTCGAGTCGGTGCCGTACGCGTGCGCCCTCGACCGAACCGCCCACTTGCGCGCGCGCACCGTCATCGCCCTTGGCCACCACGATCACGTCTTCGTCACCTGCATCCCTTGCGCACCGCATGGCTTCAGTGAGGACATCGCTATCGGCGATAGTGCATTTATCGGCTGCCACCCGTCGCGAGCTGCGGTGCGCCCGCAGCGCAGGGACCATCTGCCCCTCCCCGTCGCGCACCACACCGAAACGCATCCGAGAACGCCATCGGGTCTGTGGCCCCAGGGGTAGGACGCCCTCGGCCGTCAGTTCATCGACACGATCGTCAGGTAGCCGACCGTGTCGGGAAAGCGCCTCTCGCAGTACCGCGGTCTTCATGCGCAACTGCAGCGGATACGACGCGTGCTGGAAGTCGCAGCCGCCGCATCCGAAGGCATGGAAAGCCGGACAAGGTGCCACCCGACGATCCGGATGCGGCGCGAGCACCTCGACGGTCTCTGCGAATGCATGGCTGGCCTTCACATCGGTGACCTCGGCGATTACCCGCTCGTCGGGCAAGGCCCCGCGCACGAACACCACGAAGCCGTCCTGGCGGGCGACCACGTAGCCACCGTGCGCAACATTCACGGTGTCCAATTCCAGACGATCGCCCACAACGGGCTTCGGGCTCCCG
>AACY020508338.1_pt1 | contig 11091 bp, 15 predicted proteins | sample 267378 | NCBI WGS metagenome assembly AACY02 (sample SAMN02954345, study PRJNA13694) | marine metagenome | biome: aquatic; feature: ocean; material: water; isolation source: isolated as part of a large dataset composed predominantly from surface... | reverse complement strand
ATGGAATTTAATAGGAAGAACTATGTTGGATAGAGGACAAATGATGTCTCAAACTGGAGAAAATGAATTTGGTTGGGCTGGTGCAGCTTCAACTTACTTTTGGGTTGATCCTGATGAAGATCTGGTGGGCATTATTATGACACAATATTTAGGATCAATGTGGCCTATAAACGATGATTTAAGAGTGGCCATGTATCAGGCTATTGATTAGATTATATTTTAGATTTGATAAAAAAGATAAGTGCCATAACGTACTCAATACCGGCATAAATAATTCTTTTTTCTTCGAGACCTTCAAAATAAGGTAAAAAGCCTACCGATCTTCCTACGGCAAGACCTAACATTAGTAAGCTAAAAACACTAAACCAACTCCTTCGCGCATCAGGCTGATGAGTTGCAAGAAGAATACCAAGACCCATAAATGAAAACATTCCAGCAAGAGCTCTTATTTCACTTGCACCTGCTTCGCTTTGTATAACAACATTTAGGCTCACAATATCATTCTTTGCAAAAATGATTGGATCGTATACACCGACTAAACCAAGGATAAGCCACATAGCACCAAGGCCATAGCAGAGGATGTTAATAATAAATTTCATAATTATAAAATAAACTAATTTAGCTTAAATAAAAAGATTATTAGGAAATATTTAATTTTCGTTTTGAATTCTCTCAGGTAGAAGAGACTCTGATTTTAGAATTTTTTTGTCTATTTCTTTGTTAACAGCCTCTATATTAACCCATCTTTCTGATGAGGAGGGATGCGTTGAGGCATAGGAAATTGACCTAGGATTTTCTACAGACATCCTTCTCCAGAAGTTTGCTACACCCTCTCTTTCAATTCCTGAATTAGCAAGAATATACATCCCAACATAATCAGCTTCTCGTTCAAAATCTTGACTATACATTTGCGCTCCTAAACTTCCAAATGTACCTCTTGTATTTACACCTGCACCTGCAGCTGCAAGATCCACAATTGTTCCTAATAAATAATTATTTGTCTTCTTCTCAATATGCCCCTCAATATTATGAGCTAATTCGTGAGCTATAACCATTTGTAATTCTTTATCTTCTTCAATGAATCTAAGCATTCCTTGGGTTATGTATATATTTTTACCATCTGCAAAAGCGTTTAGTGAATTATCCTGTCTTAAAATGATTCTATGATTACAAATTTGAACTGGATTGACTTCAAATACTTGAATTTCATTATCTCTTTCAACCTTAACTTTAACTTTATTTTCGCCAAAAATTCTTTTTCTTGTATTTTTTACAATATCCTCACCATCCCAACTATACTCAGAGGAGCTTATTTCTATAATTTTATCCTTTTTCTTCAGGCCAGATATATCTGCTGGGGATGACTTTATCACATACAATATCTGCGGCTCACTTGTTAAACCTATTTTTTCTGAAGCAGCATTTTTATAATTTTTATCAATCTCATTTAGGGATATGACTTCAATTCCAATAGAGTTAGTTATATCCTTTTTGCAAAAATCTAATGATGATGAAAGTATTGGCCAAGCAATATTATTTAATTTTTCAACACGCTTGTAATATGTCTCAAGAGCTATGCCTTGCATTATAGCTTTTTCTTTTTCGTTATCTGAATCGAGGCCTCTACTTGTAATGGTGGTTGGCGACTCACAAGATACGCAAATTATTGAAATTGTTAGAAGTAAGAATATTTTTTTCAACATTAGTCTTTCTCTAATGGTGCCCAGGGGCGGATTTGAACCACCGACACGCGGATTTTCAGTCCGCTGCTCTACCAACTGAGCTACCTGGGCAAATAAATAAATATTACCATATAATAGAGGTAATATAACCGTCCGTTACTAAGAGACAAGCTTAAATATACTATATTTAAATATCAATTTTTTTCTGATTGTTATCAATATGATAGCTTTCACCTAGCCATCTATTTAGATCTACTTGCGAACATCTCTTTGAGCAAAAAGGGAAGAAATCTTTAATTGCGATTTTCTTACAATTTGGACATTTAGATTTAGTCATTAATAATCACTATATTATTTATGTCTGTATGTTATACGCCCTTTTGTAAGATCGTATGGTGTCATTTCAACCGTTACTTGATCTCCAGCTAGAACACGAATTCTATTCTTTCTCATCTTACCAGCTGTATGGGCAATTATTTCATGATCGTTATCAAGTTTTACCTTGAAAGTTGCATTAGGCAAGAGCTCTAATACTGTACCAGGAAATTCTAATAGTTCTTCTTTAGCCACAAAGTCTCCATTAAATAAAAATCTGTTATAGCAAACATAAATAACTAATAAAAGCAGTGAATTTTTTTAATAAATTTAAATATACAGTGAATACATTAGCGTGAACAATCTTCGAGAGGTATTTTCATCAATAATAAAATCGCTATTCAATATAGATGATAAATCTTTAGCACCGTCATCATGGATTTTTCTTCTAACTTTTTCTATACCTTCAATTTTTTCAACTGAACCATTTTTTATAGATTCATAATAGTTTGAACAGGCGTTATGATAATCTTTAAATATTTTCTTTAACTTGCTAATGGAACTATTGAATTGATAAATACTCTCATTATCCTTGTTTTTTAATTTTATTGTAAGTATTCCCTCCTCAAGAGATATATTCATAATAAATGGTCCGCTACTTTTATTGTTTATTATTTCAAATGAGTTTTCAGCAATTAGATCATATATAGCCGCTTCTCTCTCATAGCTAACAAATTCATTTAATTTATTTTCATCAGTATCGCCAATCTCAATTTCAGAAATTTTATTATTTTCCATTTAATCTTACCTGTATAGATTTAGCATGAGCATCTAAACCCTCACACTCAGCAATTATTCTTGCAGAAGGCCCAAGTATTTTGATGGTTTTTTGACTATTTTTTATTGAAGATATTTTTTTAATAAAATTATAAACAGATAAACCAGATGAATTTTTAGATGCACCATTTGTTGGCAAGACATGACTTGGTCCCATAATATAATCACCCATTGCTTCAGGTGTCCATTTTCCCATAAAGATAACACCTGCATTGGTTATATTTTCTTCAATTTTTTGAGCATCTTTAAACATTAGGGAGAGATGTTCAGGAGCAATTTTATTAATTAAATCATATGATTTTTTTAGGTCGTTAATAATTATAATTAATCCATTTCTATTGATGCTCTTTTTTATTATGTCTGATCTATCAGATGTTTTTATGATTGATTTAATATTATTACTGACTTCTTTAGCAAATAAATCATCATCGGTTATTAAAATTGATTGAGCAGATTCATCATGTTCAGATTGTGCTAACATGTCATAAGCTACCCACTCAGGATTATTTGATTTATCAGCAACAATTAGAATTTCACTTGGTCCTGCAAACATATCAATATTGACATCTCTGACAACTTGTTTTTTTGCTTCAGCGACCCATTGATTTCCAGGACCAACAATTACATCAACTGGATCTATAGTTTCTGTTCCATATGTTAATGCTCCTATTGCCTGAGCTCCACCAACTCGAAAAATCTTTTTAATTCCGCAAAGTTCAGCAGCAACCAATGTAAGTGGATTGATCTCTCCAGAAGAGGAGGGAACTGTCATTATTATTTCATTAACACCTGCTACCTTTGCTGGAATTGCACTCATTAGGACAGAGCTAGGGTATGATGCTTTACCTCCTGGAGCATAAACACCTGCTCTTTCAATCGGAAGCCAACGTGTTTTTATGCTCATTCCTTCTTTATCTTTATAAATGACATTTTTAGGCATTTGGTTTTTATGAAATTTCTCAATCCGATTGGCTGCCAGCTTTAAGGCTTTGATACTATCGCTAGTACATAAATTCTTAGCTTTCTTTATTTCACTCGATTTTACCTTGAGATCCCTGTTTGGATTTTTAATGTTATCAAATTTTTTTGCATATTTAAAAAGCGCTTTGTCTTTATTTCTTTTTATATCATTAAGAATTTTTTTAACTGCTAATTCAATTTTATTTGACTGAAGTCTTTTGGAATTAATTCTTCTATCAAGATTAGAAGTAAAACTTTTTTCATTATATTTAATAATTTTAACCATATCAGCCCTCATCATGGACAGGTTTATTAGGGATTTTCCATGGCTCTCCCATATCCGTTAGAAATGCCTCAATACTTTCTACATCAAAAGTAATAGATTTATTATTGGAAAATTCTAAAAAAATTGAACCACTTGGTTTTGATTTAACCTCAAACCTTATTGCCAGAAGCACAAGAATATCATCATTAGTTTCTTTATCAATACCAACCGATTTTACTGAGTCAACATAATCAAAATGAATGGCTGTTCTAATTCTTGATGGATTTTCCTCCTCATGTCGATATCTATTCATTAATAGTGCAAATCTTTTGGTTTTTTTATCATAACCCATTTCATTAGATTTAATAATAGAGTCTTGGGCTAAAGATGAAATAATAGTAAGCTGTTCATCATCTTGAGCTATTAATTTTAAAGTATTACTCATTGTTATCTCTTTTTCTCTCTATTATTGCTCCACAGGAGCTTAGTTTCTGTTCTATTTTATCAAAACCTCTATCTAAATGATATACTCGTCTTATAGTTGAAGTTCCTTCTGCTCTCAAGGCACCAATTATCAATGATGCTGAAGCCCTCAAATCGGTTGCCATTAAAGGTGCTCCATAAAGTTTTTTTACACCATTTACAATAGCTGTATCACCATTAAGTTCAATTTTTGCTCCTAGTCTTACAAGTTCCTGGACATGCATGAATCTATTTTCAAAAATAGTTTCTTTTATTTTACTTTTACCGTTTGAATAGGCCATAAGGGCCATGAATTGCGCCTGTAAGTCTGTAGGAAAACCTGGGTATGGTCTTGTTTCAATGTCTATTGGATGAATTACTCTATTCTTCTTTATAATTTCTATAAAGTTATCTGATGATTTTATTTCTACATCAGTATTTTTTAGTACTTCCCTTAAGATTTCAATTTCTTTTATATTTATAGACTTTAATTTTAATTTTCCACCTGTTGTAGCTACAGCCAAAGCAAAAGTCCCTGCTTCAATTCGGTCGGGTGGTATTTTTGTATCTGCACCTTTTAACTTCGAACACCCATTAATAACAATTTTATCAGTTCCATGACCTGTAATTTTAGCGCCCATTTTATTTAGCATGCTAGCAAGTGAAATAATTTCTGGTTCCATTGCTGCATTTCTAATTATTGACTCTCCCTCAATTAAGGAAGAAATCATCATAAAAAAATGAGTAACCCCAACAGATGGAAAATCTAATTTATGATTTATCGGCTGTAAATTACTATTAATTGATGCTTGTACATAACCATCTTTTATTTTTATTGAAGCACCCATTTTCTCTAATATTGATAAGTAAAAATTGATTGGTCTAATACCTATTGCGCAACCACCTGGGAGAGAAACTTTTGCTTCTCCATATCGTAAAATTAGAGGAGCTAAGACCCAAAAACTTGCTCTCATTTTCCTAACGAGATCATAAGAAGCTGTATTATTTTTAATTTCTTTAGTCTGAACAATTAATTTATATGAAGAATTATCTTCATTTTTTAGTTCAAACTCTGAACCCAATGATTTTATTAGTTTAAGTAGAGTGGATACATCTGAAAGATTAGGAATATTTCTAATTTTAACTTTATCTCTAGTTAATAAGGAAGCAATTATCATAGGCAGAGAGGCATTTTTCGATCCAGAAATATTTATTTCACCTTCTAAAAAATTTCCACCTTTGATTTGAATTAAATCCATACTTAATCTTCTTTATTTTTTAATTTTTGTTTTTTTATTTGCTGCTTTCTTCTTCTTAGATTCTTTCTTAATGCATCATATAATTTTTGATCTCTATTTTTATCTTTTTCTTTATCAATCATAATTTTAGAAACCTCTAGCTTTAAACAGATAATTATTTATTGACATACTCACATCTTTAGTTGATTTAATTTAGTAAGCCCACGTAGCTCAGTGGTAGAGCACTCCCTTGGTAAGGGAGAGGCCAAGAGTTCAATTCTCTTCGTGGGCACCATCTTAAAATCTCTCAAGGTTAATATTATCATTATTTTGCTAAAATTTGAAAATTTGTTATTTATTCTTAATTAAAACTAACTGTTAATTTTAGAATCAATTTTTTTTTTAAAAATAAATAATTGCCTTAATTATAAACATATAATTTTTTTGAATTACTAAAATAATGGCTAATTTATAGGATTTATAAATGCTTTTAATACAATTATGTCAAAATTGTGTCAAAAAAAAGGAAAGATTTGTTGACAAATCACTATTAAAAATATCGAATCACACCATGAGTTTGTTTTTTAACAAATCATTTAAACATGCAAGGGAGGATATAGCATGCTAAATACTGCAAAAAACTTTCTAAGTGAAGTTGTATCATTAGGGCTTTTACTAATAGCTGTAGGTATTGTTCTACAGGTTATTTTTGGTTCAGCTGTTCCATTTGTTGGTGGAGACATTGTTGGCAATTTAACAGGCCTTATTGGTAGCCTTGGGGACGGTGGTCTAGTAGGTTTAATTTCAATTGGAATTATTCTTTACTTAATTCAACGTGCTTAAATTAAAAATATAGTTTTAATTGGGGTATCTTTTGATACCCCTTTTTTATATATAAAGTTCTTATTTAATTTTGGAGATTTTCTATGTCAAAAACAGGTAGTTGTTTATGTGGTGATGTTAGTTTTACTTATAAATCAGAACCAGGAATGTTTTTAATGTGTCACTGTACAGATTGCCAAAAATCTACCGGGAGTCCTGTAGCTTCGATAATTATTGTTCCTGAAGATGATTTTAGTGTTAACGGTTCAACTAGCAGCTATGAGTGTGAAGCAAAAGTTACTAGGTCTTTTTGTAAAATTTGTGGCTCTCAAATTTTTAGTCGAATAGAAAGTGCACCAGGTGTTGTGGCTATTAAAACTGGAGTTTTGGATGAGCAACCAAATATTAAACCTAATTTAGTTTGTTGGACAAAAAGCAAACCAAATTGGTTTGAAATAAACCACCCAGAGATTGCTTTTGAAGAAAACCCAAATTAAAAATGAGACATTCAGTCACATAAATTTTAGATTATTTTAATAGTATCTTTTCTAGTGTATTGTTTAAAGACTAGGAATTACAAAAATGGTTAAAAGATCACGTAGAGAATTTTTAAGAGATGCTAGTCTTGGATGTCTTTCTCTCTCTGTTGCCCCTTATTTGATTGGCGTAAATTCAGAAGTTGCTTCAGAAACTATTGGAAATTTTAATAAACATAGTTTTTTGAATCCTAATTTAATTGGTTGGAATGATATTGGCCCCCTTCAAGATCCCAATGAGTTTGGTGTAATGATACCTGCAGGAATGCAGTGTAGATTAATTGCTCAGTCAGGAAAAAAACTTTCTAATTCATATACCTGGCATGGTTCTCCTGACGGGGCATCAGTCTTTCCAACTGAGAATAGTGGTTGGGTATATGTAAGTAACTCTGAGCTTGGAAATAACGATGGTGGTGTAGGTGTAATAAAATTTAATAAGAATGGTGATATTGAGGATTCATATTCTATACTTGAGAATTCATCAAGAAATTGTTCCGGAGGAGTAACGCCATGGAATACATGGTTGTCATGTGAAGAGCACTCAAAAGGAATTGTATGGGAAACATCACCTATAAAGAATGATCCTAATTATCCAAAAAAAAGAGAAATGCTTGGAGCTTTTAGGCACGAAGGTGCAGCAATAGATCCAAAGTCAAATTTTATTTATATGACCCATGATGATATGGATGGTTATTTTTATAGATTTATTTCAAATGAAATAGCTGGTTCTGAAGAATATTATTCAAAAGGTCAATTACAGGCGGCAAGAGTAAATAGCGATGGTTCAGTTGGCTGGATTAAAGTTCCTGATCCGCTTGCTAAAGAAAAATCAATAATTGAGCAGTTACCCGAAGCAACTTCATTTAAACGAGGAGAAGGCATAGCCTATTTTGATAGAAAAATTTTCTTTACAACTACTCATGATCATCGGGTTTGGGTTTACGAAATCGATACAAATAAAATTTCTCTTTTTTATGATGGTTTTGAAAATACTAGTAATATAAATCCTCTTAATTTCTTTAAAAGGTGGAGAAAAGATAGCAATGGTTATGCATTAAAAAGCCCTGATCAAATGACAGTAAATGCTGATGGCTACCCTCTTGTTGCTGAAGATGGAGATAATATGGAGCTTTGTTTTATTGATAAAAATGGTTTTGCAAAACCTTTAGTACGATTGGATGGTCATTGGCTTTCTGAAATTACTGGACCAGCCTTTTCCCCTGATGGTTCAAGGTTATATTTTTCCTCTCAACGAGGTAGAACAGGGTCGCGTACAATTGGAGGCATGACCTTCGAGATAAAAAAAGTAATTTAATTATTTTTGTAGAATTTTGTTGGCATTTTTTTCAAACTTTTTTACTTCTTCTGAATTATCATCTTCTGGTAACTCTAGTGCATGAGGTATTTCAATACCCTTCTTACAGGCAGGTCTCTCCCCAACAATCTCCATCCATCTCATTAGATTAGGTAAATCATCTATTTCTACCCCAGACCATTTATGGATTCTAATCCAAGACCAATTTGCAATATCAGCTAACGAAAAATCTCCTGCTAAATATTCATTATCAGCAAGATGATCGTTTATAACTGTAAAAAGTCTTTTACTCTCATTCTGATAACGATCGATTACAGATTGAATTTTTTCAGGGAAATATCGATAAAAAACGTTTGCTTGGCCCATCATAGGACCTATTCCACCCATTTGGAACATTAACCATTGTAAAACTTTTGCTTTTTTTGTTGGATCTTTGGGTAAAAGTTTTCCTTCTTTTTCAGCTAGATAAATCATTATTGCCCCAGATTCAAAAATTGCTAAATCATTTTCACTTCGATCAACTATAGCAGGTATTCTTCCATTAGGATTGATCTTGAGAAAGGATGGCTCCTTTTGCTCACCTTTTATTAAGTCTATAGGGATAATATTGTAAGGAATATTTAATTCTTCTAGGGTAATTGACACTTTCCAACCGTTTGGAGTAGATGCTGTATATAAATCTATCATTTTTTTCTCGCTATTCATTCATTAAAATTACATTTATAAAACTTTTGTTCAACATTAAAATATAAACATTGACGCAATGAAAATCGTTTGCAAAGTTTGTTTATATGAAAAAATTGACCACACCCATTTTGATAGCTTATGGCGGTCTTGCTATACCTCTTGCAGCCCTTGGCCTTCCTTTAGCGGTTTATATTCCTCCTTTTTATGCCGGACCAATCGGCTTAGGGGTTGGTACTGTAGGAATAATTTTTATGATAGCTAGATTTTGGGATATTTTTACTGATCCTATAATGGGAATGATTGTTGATCGTTATCCGAGTAGATGGGGCAAGCGCAAACATTGGATTGCTATTGGGGTACCAGTTTTAATGCTTGCGTCTTGGTTTATTTTTTTTCCAGGAGGCAATCAATCTCCTTTTTATCTTATTATTTGGTTATTTATTTTATATCTAGCATTTACTTTTGTGGGTTTAACCCAACAAGCATGGGGAGTGGATATTTCAAAAAGCTATAATGATAGATCAAAGGTCTATGGTTGGAGAGAAATTGGGTCAATTTTTGGAATGATGTCTGTTTTGGCCTTACCAGCAATTTTAGAAAATGCTGGCTCAAGTTTTTCTGAAATGGTGGGGGGCATGGGTTATTTTTTTATGATTGCCCTTCCTGTTACAGCTTTATTTGGTTTATTGGTTATTCCAGATAATCAGAAATCTGAAGGAACTACTTTTCCAAAATTATCAGACTTACCTCTTATTTTAAAAGATAACAGACCGCTTGTTAGAACTTTATTGATAGAGTTTCTATGCAGTAGTGCATCTTCAATATCAGCTGTTACTTATATTTATCTAGCAAAACATGTTTTTGACTTAGAAGATATTTCAAGCAGAATACTTTTTTTATATTTTTTTGCAGGTTTGTTGGTAATGCCTATTTGGATGAAAATATCTTACTTAATAGGTAAATCAAGAACCTTACTCATCTCAACAATTTTATGTTCGCTTACTTTAGCTACTTACTTATTTATTGATACAAATGATGCTCTTTCAACCTTAATTACTCTAACAGTTCTTTACGGAATAGGTTATGGAGCACCATTTACATTAACAAGAGCTATGATGGCTGACATAGTTGATGCAGATGAGTTACGAAGTGAAAAAAAACGACCTGGTTTATTTTATTCAATTTTAACAACCTTTTCAAAGGTTGGGGCGGCTATCGCAGTAGGTCTAGTTTATACATATTTAGAATTTAGCGGATTTAAGCCTGATCAAATTGCATCAGATAAAATTAAAGAAATTCTATTATTTGTTTTTGCGTTTATTCCAATGATTTTATATTTTTGTGCTGCTTTATTTTGTATCGGCTATGAGCTAACATCAGAAAAACATAATGAAATACAAAAACAACTTGAATTTAGAAATGGGACTTAATTAAATAAATTAATTTTAGGGAGAATAAAATGAATGGACCTCTAGATGGTATAAAAGTTATTGACCTTTCAACAATTGTATCAGGACCTTTAGCTGGTTCTTTACTTGGTGATCAAGGAGCAGATGTTATAAAAATTGAATCTCCGCTTAGGCCAGATAATGCAAGATTTATGGGTCCTATAAGGGGTGAAAGTGGTGCATTATTTGCTGCTGCTAACAGGTCAAAGAGAAGCCTTGCCTTAGATTTAAAAAAAGATGGGTCAAAAGAAATTATTTATCAATTAATTAAAAACTCTGATGTAATAATTGATAATTTTCGTCCAGGTATTTTAAAGAAACTTGGTCTGGAATACGAAGATGTGAAAAAGCATAATTCTAAAATAATACAATTATCAATAACGGGCTATGGTGTTGATGGACCTTATTCAAAAAGACGAGTTTATGATCCTTTAATACAAGCCACAGCAGGTATAGCAAACGCTCAATCAATAGATGGAAATCCTAAATTTGTTAAAACATTAATGTGTGATAAAATTACCTCC